>Ga0247820_10002523_pt1 | contig 10261 bp, 10 predicted proteins | sample 13C_Glucose_Day1_2_FD_192480 | JGI IMG/M metagenome (GOLD analysis project Ga0247820, IMG submission 192480) | Soil microbial communities from agricultural site in Penn Yan, New York, United States - 13C_Glucose_Day14 | ecosystem: Environmental > Terrestrial > Soil > Agricultural land | place...
CTTCAGATCCCACACTGACCGCTGGCAGAGCCGCGGCGTCCAACTACTATCGACCGAGGCCTTTAGCGCCTATGCAAGGAGTGCACAGTGAAATTGCTCGACCGCTGGAAAGTCCTGATCAGTGGGATCAGCTTGCTGCCAATGGCAGGTACCACCCTGGCACAGGCGGGCCATCTGTCGCTCGCCGATGCGAACTGGCAACCCAAAGACAAGCTACAGCCCCCGGTATTTGCCGATACGCTCAATGCGCCAGACACCGTCAACATCTATGCGGCACATCGCTCGCACAGTTCGCACCGATCCCACAGTTCGCACAGTTCTCACTACAGCGGCTCGAGTGGCTATAGCGCACCTCGCTACTACAGCCCACCCGCTACCAGTACCCGAAGCTACAGCGCGCCGAGTGCTTCGAGCAGCACGTCAAGCAGCAACAGCCTTTATCAGTCGTCTGGCACTACCAGCGGGACAAGTTCGAGCACTTCAAAGAGCCGCGCGACCAATGAGCAGAAAAGCAACCTGGTCACCCGTGTGCAGACCGCGCTGATGGTGCGCCAGTATTACCAAGGCACCATTGATGGGGTGATGGGCAAGGCGACACGTGGTGCGTTGATGGCCTTTCAGATGGACAGTGGGCTGACCGTGAATGGCCGGATGGATACGCCATCGTTGAATGCGTTGGGTATCAAGATTCCATAAATCGCTCCGTGAGACATCGTATTCTGTTGTATCTCCTGATTACGAACGCGTTCGAAACGGTTTGGCAAGCCGGATCAAAGGTGCAACGCGGGTTTGGCCTGGCGAACGTCATGGCCAGAAGGGACGCGGACCCGCAGCGCAATCAGCAACGCGGCCAGTAGCATCAGCGCGGCCGCTGCGACGAATACGCCTGCGCTGCCACCGAGGCTGAATACCGCACCGCCAGCGGCCGCGCCTGTTGCGATAGCGGACTGCACAGAGGCCACCACCATGCCTCCGGCGCTTTCCGCCTGATCAGGTACCGCATTGGCGACCCAGTTCGACCACGCCACCGGCACACCACCAAAGGCCAGACCCCAGATCGCCAGCAATACCGCCTGCCCCGGCACCGACGCCGGCAACAGCACCAACGCCAATGCTGCGACGCCGACCAGCGCGGGCATCAACACCAGAGTGGCCAGCGGGTAGCGCTCCAGCAGCCTCCCGGCTAACAACGTGCCGACGAAGTTCGCCACACCGAACCCCAGCAGCATCAGCGACAACCCTTGCGGGCCGATGCCGGTAGTCCCTTCAAGGAATGGCCGAACATAAGTGAACATCGCAAAGTGCCCGCTGTGCACCAGTACACAACCGAACATGCCCATGGCGATGCCCGGGCGCAGCAATACCTCCAGAACGGTGCGCAGTCTTGCCGGCCGGCGCGGCGCGAGGCGCGGCAGAGTGAGAGACTGGAAAGCCAGGGTCACCATGCCTACCGCCGCCGCTGCAAAGAACGCGCTGCGCCAGCCATATAATCCGCCCAGATAACTGCCCAGCGGCACTGCCACGACCGTCCCTATGGCTATGCCGCTGAAAATGATCGACAACGCCCGAGGCAACAGAGCATTCGGCACCAGGCGCATCGCTACCGCTGCCGCCATGCTCCAGAACCCGCCAAGGGCAATACCCAGCAAGATGCGCATCAACAACAGCACCACGAAGCTGGAAGAAACGGCGACCAACAGATTCGAGGCGACCATCAACGTGGAAAAGCCCAGCAACACCCAACGTCGGTCGATGCTGCGGGTCAGACCTGGCACCAACAAGCCAGCGAACAGCGCCACCACGGCTGTTACCGTCACCGCCTGGCCAGCCAGCGCTTCGGACACTCCCAGTTCGGTAGCCATCAGCGTCAACAAACTCGCGGGAAGGTACTCAGCGGTGAGTAACCCGAACACACCCATTGCCAATGAGAAGACGGCCATCCACGCGGGCGTCGCAGGCTCTACATCCGCACCGGCGCCGCAATGGCGGTCGGATACGGCGTTACATACACAGTCATTCATTGCACGGATCTCCCAATGTTCATTGCGAGCCGAGTCTAGGCGCTGAAAACTGGATGATCTATGATCCAAAGTCTCTACTTTTTGATCAAAACCCCTGAACGATGTCTGCAGACCAGTTTGCTCTTTCCTCGGACCTCATCAACGAGCTGTTGCGTGGCATGCGCCTGCGAGGCGTTGAATACCGGCGTATCCAGGCGGGTCCAACGTTCGGATTGAGCTTCGCGGAAAAACCTGGGCACGCCTGGTTCCACTTTATGGCCGTCGGCAATGCGGAATTGCGAATGGAGGACGGCAACAGGTACGCGCTGTCTGCCGGCAACGCCGTGTTCATCTCCCATGGCGCGGCTCATCAACTGTTTTCCCATCCGGACGCGCCTGTTCAAGACATCGACGGTCTAGACGGCGAAACCTTGGGTGACACCGTCAGCACGGTGGATACCGGAGCCGATGCCAGCCCAACGCCGAGCACTCTTTTGTTCAGTGGTTGCATGGAGTTCGAACTGGGCAGTATCCATGGCCTTGGCCGGCTGATGCCTGGCCTGATGCTGATTGATGCCGGTGGCCAGCGTTACCCCGGGCTGGTGCCGATCCTGACCACTATGGAACGGGAGGTCAGCGCCGCCCGTGTCGGCTTCGCCGGTATCCTCGCGCGGTTGGCCGACGTGGTGGCCGCCATGGTCGTTCGCGGCTGGGTGGAGTGCGCCTGCGGCAATGCTTCCGGGCTGATCGCCGCCTTACGCGATCCACGCTTGGCCGGTGCATTGCTTGCGCTCCACCAACAACCGGGCCGCGAATGGACCGTTGCGCAGTTGGCAGAGCATTGCAATACCTCGCGCTCTGTATTTGCGGAGCGCTTCCAGGTCACGATTGGCATGACTCCACTGCGCTACGTGACCGAACTGCGGATGCGGCTTGCAAGCCAGTGGCTGACGCTCGAAAGGCTGCCGATCGAAGAGGTGGCGCAGCGTTTGGGTTATACCTCCCAGGCTGCGTTCAGTCGTGCATTCAAGCGCATTACGGGCAGGACACCGGGCTTGAGTCGCAAGGCGAGGCAGCCCGCGATTACTTGAAGTCGAGCGCAAGGAGTCGACGATCCGTGCCTCTGACTCATTTACCACCCGTTACGTCGAGGAATGTACCGGTAACAAATGATGCCTCTGCACCAGCCAGCCACAAAATGGCCCGCGCCACTTCCTCCGGCTGCCCGCCACGCCCCATCGGGATCGAGTCCTTGACCCGATCGACCCGCCCCGGCTCGCCGCCGCTGGCGTGCATGTCGGTATAGATGTGCCCCGGGCGGATACAGTTGACGCGAATGCCCTCACGGGCCACCTCTTTGGCGAACCCGATGGTGAACGTTTCCAGTGCGCCTTTCGATGCTGCGTAGTCGACATATTCATTCGGACTGCCCAGACGCGCCGAGGCCGACGACACATTGATCACCACGCCGCCCGCACCGCCGTGCCGCAGGGACATGCGCTTCACGGCCTGTTGGGCGCACAGTATCGGCCCGAGAGCATTGACCGCAAAGATGCGTTGCATGCGGGCGAAGCCCAGGTCCTCCAGGCGTGACTGTTGCGCCAGCACGCCAGCGTTATTGACCAGGACATCGATGCGCCCGAACGTGCGGTCGATCGCGGTAAAAAGACTCGCGACCTGCTCGGGATCGGCACTGTCGGCGCGCATCGCCAACGCCTTGCGCCCCAGCGCTTCGACATCTGCCGCCACCGCCAACGCGGCGGACTCATTGGCAACGTAACTGATCGCGACGTCGTAGCCTTGTGCAGCGGCGAGTCGGGCGGTGGCGGCGCCTACTCCACGACTGCCACCCGTGATCAGAATCAGCGGAGCTTGCGAGACGTTAACCATGAAACTACTCCTTAGCAGATGATGCCGAGTCAGCCGATGATGATCGCGCCGCTGGCGATCACCACACAGGCCAGCATCCGGCGGACGGTAAGTGTTTCACCGAGGAACAGGTAGCCAAGCAACGCCGCGAACAGCACGCTGGTTTCACGCAGGGCTGACACCGCGCCCAGCGGGGCTTCGTTCATCGCGTAGATAACGATTGCGTAGGCAAGCAGAGAAACCAGCCCGCCCATTGCCGCAGCGAACATACCGGGCCGAATCGAAAACAGGCTGCGGGCATCGCGCAGACCGATGTAGACCACCGGCATCAGCACGCCCCACAAGGCACTCATCCACACCGTGTAGGCCAGCGGCGCACCGGACAGCCGCGCGCCAATGCCGTCGACCACGCTATAAGCCGCGATAAAGCAACCGGTTCCCAATGCGTAAGGCAGGCTGGGCACCGACAGGCTGCGTCCCCGGAAAGCCAGCGAAATGATGCCGCCTGACACCAGCGCAATGCCGAGCATTTCGCCCGGGGTGATGGTTTCGCCGGCAAACAACGCGGCGCCGAGCGTAATCAACGCGGGTGATGAACCGCGCGAAATCGGATAAATCTGTCCCAGATCGCCGACCCGGTAACTGCGCACCAGAAACAGGTTGTAGCCAACGTGCAGCAATGCCGACAGCAGCGCATACCCCCAGCTCTGAGGCGCAGGCGCCACCATGAACATCGCGGCAACTGCACAGACTATGGCGATTGCAACGCACATCACCGTCATCGACCAGAGCCGATCGGCACCGCCGCGCAGCAATGCATTCCAGCCGGCGTGCAGCAGCGCGGCGAACAGGACAAGGAGGACGAGATGAGTAGGCATTGGCCATTTTAGGCAGCCCGAACGGCCGGATTACAGAGAAGGCTCCTCATTGCACCATGAGCGATTCTTCATGCCTCAAACCTGCCCGCCTTGCACTTTGAGCGCCTCACCGAGCAACCACTCGCGAAAACTCTCAATGTGCGGCTGCGTCTCAACGCCCTTGGGGCAAACGAAGTAATAGGCGAGCGGTGACTGAAAAGGCACATCGAACAGCCGCACCAGACGGCCATCGCCGATTTCCTTCTCGACATGCCCGCTGCGTACCAGGGCAATGCCATGGCCGAGCAAAGCCGCCTCCACCGTCATATTGGTATCGCCAAACCTGACGCTTTCCCGTAGCGGCAAAAATGCCAGCCCGACGGACTGGAACCACGCTTCCCATTTCGGCGCCAGTTCGGCGCCGTCACGAGCCAGCAGCGGCAACTGCAACAAATCGGCGGGACTGCTCGGCATTCCGACGCGTTGCAGCAGTTCGGGGCTGGCCACCGGGAAAACCTGCTCACCGAACAAAAACTGTGAATACAGACCGGGATAGTTGCCCTTGCCCAAGCGGATCGCGACATCGGCTTCGCTGCTGGCGAAATGGATGACCTTGTCCGTGGTATCCAGCGACACCAACAGTTCCGGGTGCTGGCGGGCCAGGCTCGGCAAGCGTGGCAGCAACCATTTCAACGCAAAGGAATAGGTCGTGCTGACGCTGAGCCGGACCCTGCCCTTTTGCTCACGCAAGTCGGCCAGCGTCGCCTCAAGGCTCATGAAGAACTCGCGCACAATCGGCGCCAGGGTAGCGCCCGCGGGCGTAAGGCTTAACGACTTGCCCCGCTCAAACAGCTGCAGGCCCCAAAGTTCTTCCAGATGCCGCAGCTGATGGCTGACCGCGCTTTGGGTCACATGCAATTCCTGCGCAGCGGCTGTGAACGTCGGGTGCCGGGTAGACACTTCGAAAGCACGCAAGGTTGCGGTCGGGGGCAGATCTCTCATAAACAAAGGGTCCGGGATTGGCCAAACATCGAGGTATGAATATCAAGTCATGTTAGAGCGAAAGTTCGCTGGTTGCTTCCTGCGTATAACGGGACTCGCGATGAGTGCGTATTGCTCCAGCAGCCAGGCGAGCTCTTTGTAAACAATCGCCAGATGTTCCGCACCGAGCCGGTTCATCGCTTTTGCTGTGCGCCGTGCCTGTACCGCATTGATCCCCGGTTCACCCGCGCATCGAGCCATCCGCCGAATGCCGGCCCGCGCACATTGGGCGACGGCAGAATCAGGGGCAATGTCGTCCGTGCTCCGTTGAATCCGGTTCAATTGCTTGCTCAATTGCAGCGACAGCCATCCAGCTCGGTCATCAAGCGTGGTGTCGGTGCCAAGCAGATTTTTCAATGTAACGATCCGATGTTGCTGTTTCGCTTGCCATTGCGGGTGATTGATAGTGCCTGCACGACGCAGCAGTGACCGGATGCCCCTGTGAATCGAGCGCTTCAGGGCTTGAATATCCCGTGCTCTGTCTCTCGGCATCAACTGAAACGCCAACAGGCAGACGGCCATGGCCACGAACCAGGCGAGTGACTGATTGGCAAAATCAGCGAAATCATAGACCGCCGTACCGCCAGTACTCACCAAGGTGTTGAAGCCGATCAGGTAAGCAACCCCTTGCAGCCCGTGGCGAGGCTGGCTCGTCGCATGAATCCCGAATGACCAGAATGCCGCAAGCATCAGCAGCAACAGAGGGAAATCGTTGATCTGCGGCAGCAGCAGAAACTTGCACAGCGCAGCTGCGACCACGGCGTAGAACGTACCCCGGATAAAACCGGCCATGCCTTGTTCAGGCGCGGAAACGGTCGCCAGCAGTGTGCAGCAGGGTCCAACGACCGCCAGCAGCGTGGGTCCCTGGTCCCAGCCACTGAAATACCAGATGGCGCCGGCGGCCAGTATGGCGAGCAATGCCCTGCAGCCGTTGCGCGCGGCATCGGCGTAGTTGCGGTGGAAACTCACGAGCCTTACCGGTTGCCGGCGAGGGTGATCGAGGCTGGAAAAGTGCTGCAAGGCTTCGCTCAGGTCGGCCAGTTTTTCGTCCAGTTGGTCACAGAATGGTCGTACGCCGGGGGTTGCCTCCGCGCAAGCCTCCACCTGAACACGCAGCTGGCTCACGGTCTGGGCACAGGCGTGATAGTCGTCATCGTCGGCGCTTATCCGGTTACTCAGCGCGAGCAACGCTGCGCTTGTTTGGACGAGCAACGGCGGCTCGGTTTCCATACGGTAACGGTCGTAATGCATGTCGAGCACCACGGCGTGTAAATGCGCCAGCCCTGCCTGAATCGCCGATTGCCGCGCGCGAAGCAGCGCTGACTCACCGCGTCCGAGCCCCAACAGATCGTCCACTTTGCCGATATCGATGGCGAGCTCATGAGCCTGTGTAAACCGCTCGGCGCGCTGTTCGCCCGAGAGGCGCATCGCGAGCAGCCTGGCGCTGCGGGCACAGACCTCGGCGAGCGTGCGTCTGACTTTGTTCTCCATGGTCCTCGAGCTGAACAGCGTGACCACCAGACTCAGGCAAAGCACGCCGAGTGCCACCGCTGTGCCACGGGTCACGATGTGCTCGAAGGCCTTTTGCGGCGCGACGATGGCCGGACCCAACGCGAGGCAGACGGTATATCCGGCCACCACGGCGGCGGTGGCCTGGTAATGTCGCAACACGGTCATCGCCGCCACACACAAGCCCAGCCACAGGCCGATGCCGAGCAAGAACAGCAACATCTGTTGGGCGAACAGCCCGGTCAGGACGCAAGCCGCGAACAAACCTGCCAAAGTCCCCAGCATCCGGTAGAAGCCCTTGCCGCGAACCGCGCCTTGTACCGGCTGCACCAGCAACAACACCGTGGAAGCGCCCGAGAACGGCGAGTCCAGATGCAGCTCAAAGCCGAGCCACAGCGCCAATCCTGCCGCCAGGACGCTGCGCGATACGTAGGCGAAAGTGGCAGACGTCCAGGGTCGGGGGATTGCCGCGAACAGCCGTATTACCAGACTGGTCATCACATAAATGCCTGCAACCAATGGATGAGGCGCCAGCGCGGCACCTCGTCGGGCTGCGTGACTTCGACGCTGGCGGTCATGCCCGCTGCCAACTCCACGCCCTCCGGTACGTTGTCCAGTTCAATGCGCACCGGCACACGCTGGGCCAGGCGAATCCAGCTGAAGGTCGGGCTCACCTCGGGCAAACCGCTGTCGTTGCGCACCTCATTGGAGTCCGCAATTCCCCTGCCCATGCTTGCGACATGGCCTTCGAGCAACGGCGCGAAGCCCATCAGTTTGATCGACACCGGCGCACCGATACGCACACCCGGCAACTTGGTCTCCTCGAAATAACCGGTGATCCAGAAACTGTGACCGTCGACCACAAACAGGTTGGTATGCCCAGCCTCTGCGTAATCGCCCGGGTGCAGTCGCAGTTGCGTGACGTAGCCATCGACCGGCGAACGGATCGTCGTGCGCGCAAGGTCGAGTTGCGCCTGGGCAAGATGGCTGCGTGCCGCGTCCAGCCGCGATTGGGCCACCGCCAGGTCACGCGCGGCGTTATCGACCTCTTCACGAGCGATGGCCCCGGCCAGTTGTGCACGACGCTTGAATTGAGCGTTGCGTTGGTCGAACACACTGCGTGATTCGGCCAACTCCGCCATGCGCTGCTGCAGTGCCAGTCGATAAGAGCGCGCATCAATGCGATACAGCAAATCGCCCTTGGCCACCCATTGGTTATCGCTGACCACCAATTGATTGATTTGCCCGGACACCTCCGGTGCAATCCGCACAACCTGCGCACTCACGCGCCCGTCCCGCGTCCAGGGCGCCAGTACATAGGCGCGCCAGAGTTGCAGGCAGAACATCAGCGCCAATGAACCCAGAACGAGAGTAGCGGCAGGTTTGAGAATTTTGACGATAGACATGGTGACCCTCGCTCAGTAATGGACGACCAGCGCCGAGAGAACGATGAGCGAGACGAAGAAACGTGCCAGCGCGGGGTGCCACACGCTGTCCAGCCAATGACGGGTTACACGATCAATGACTCTGTAGGCCAGAAATGTCGCGCCGAGGTATATGAACAACGGAGGAAAGTAGAGGTTGGCAATAGAAACTTCATTAAGCATGGCAAGCACCCGAATCCAGATTTTCAGCGTTCGCCCGGCCGTGTCGGGCGTGTTGAAAATGCTAAGGAATCACCGCGCTTGCCGATATTGAGTAGACTGCCAAAAGATAATCAAATCCAGACAACCGGCGACCTCCCCCATGGCCGAAGCTCACCTCTTGCAAGTCGATCAATTCGAATACGACAACCTCGCGCAACCTGCCGTCGCCTTGATGCTCGCACCCCAGCGCAACGACAGTGAGTCCGCCGAACACAAGCACCGCAAAGGCCAGTTGGTCGTGGCGTATCGCGGCGGCATTGTCTGTACGGGAGAAGATGGTGTGTGGATGGTCCCGTCAGGGTTCGGCGTCTGGATTCCCGGTGGCATTTCGCACAGCAACCGCGTTACTGCCAATGGTCAGGTGTGTTTCCTGTTCATCGAACCCGGCGCCGCATCAATGCCCCATCACTGCTGCACTCTGGCGCTGTCGCCGCTGATTCTGCAGTTGATCCTGCACCTGAGCGATCAGGCGCAGGATTACCCTGCTGACTCGCGCACCTGGCGGCTGGCCGGTGTACTGCTTGAAGAGCTTGAACAGGCGCCGACCGAACAGCTTTACCTGCCGCTGCCCGCCTCAAAACCGCTGCGCGCGATCGCTCGGGCCTTGGCCCAGGACCCCGCCGACCGCGCCACCATGGCCAGTTGGGCACAGCAGGTGGCGATGAGCGAACGCTCGCTGGCCCGGCTTATAAAAGCCGAAACCGGGCTCACTTTTGGCCAGTGGCGCAAGCAATGGCAGATCATCGTCGCGCTGCAAAACCTGGCCGAGGGGCAATCAGTACAAAGGACGGCGGAAGCGCTGGGCTACGAATCCGTCAGTTCCTTCATCAGCATGTTTCGCAAAACCTTGGGTAGCTCACCCGCACGCTATCTGCGCAGCACGCAAACATCAGCGTGGGCTGAGCGTTCAGCGTGAGGGACGCCAAGGCCTGGTCACTTCGGCCGGGCATTTAATCGGCGCGTAATCCTCACCGCGCAATTTCATCGCGACAGTTGCCGATCGCGCAACACAGAATTGTCATCAAGCCAATTGATAGCCCCCTAACGAAAGGCGCATGCTAGGGGGCTTTCGCTCGGCTTATATCATTCCGAATGATAGTTACCTTCGTGTCATTCGATTCGTTTTGCTATCGACCCGCCGAGCATCATCCGCCCATCTTCAATACATTGGCGGATGCATCCATGGAACAATCACTCAAACATTTGCGCTTCCCGTTGGCTCTGTTGGCCATGCTGGTGATGAGCGCCTGCGGCAAGACTCCGGAAACCGCGGCGGCCATGCCTGCTGCCAAGGTCAGCGTGGCCAAGGTGCTGGAACAACCGGTCAACGAGTGGGACG
>Ga0247820_10002524_pt1 | contig 10260 bp, 10 predicted proteins | sample 13C_Glucose_Day1_2_FD_192480 | JGI IMG/M metagenome (GOLD analysis project Ga0247820, IMG submission 192480) | Soil microbial communities from agricultural site in Penn Yan, New York, United States - 13C_Glucose_Day14 | ecosystem: Environmental > Terrestrial > Soil > Agricultural land | place...
GTCCCCCGGCTCGCGAGGAGCCCTAGCAGCAGGGGTACGGCGACGTAGCAGGCGGGCAGGGCCAGCGAGGCCAGGATGCCGCGCTCGGCCAGCCGCACCGGGCCCACGCTGTAGGCCGTGCTGACCGCGAGACCCGCGGCGGCCACGGCGAGCGCGGCCCACCCGAGTGAGAGGGCGGCGACCGCGGTGACCGCGGCGGCGAGCGCGGCGACGACCCACAGCTGCCGGCGGTGCGCGGCGCCGGAGACCAGCACGCGGCGCGCGTCGGCGGGCAGGTTCACCCGGTCGATCCGCTCGTCCGCGAGGTCGTTGACCACGGCGGAGTAGGCCAGGAAGGGCGCCACCACGAGCAGGACCCGAAGCATCGCGGTGACGCCGGTGGCGCCGCCCTGTGCCAGGCCGCACGCGGCATACAGGACCAGCAGGAGCAGGACCGGCGGCCGCATCGTCGCCCACACGACGCGGGCCAGGGGCCTCACTTGTTGCTCCCGTACGAGCTCATCGCCATCATCACCAGAGCCATGAAGCCCAGGTAGGCGAGGCCACCGGCGATCAGGACCGCGATGGCCACCACGCCGATGATGCGCCAGACGTTGCGCCCGCGCGGGGGCGGCTGCCAGGTCGGGCCCTGGCCCGCCACGTCCGGTCCGTGCACGTCCTGGCCGTGCCGGTCGTGCCGGTCGTCGCCGAACCCGTCGCCGTGCCTGTCCTGCATGTCGTCCTCGTGCATGTGCTCCCCCGCCCGTCGTGGTGACCGGGCCGAGAGTAGGGCCTGGCCAGGGCCCGCGCATGGGTTCGGCTACTCAGCCAGGGCGCTGTGTCGTCCTTCGGGCTCGCGGACCGCGGGCAGGACGAGCAGGGCTACGACGAGCATGGCCCCGACCGCGAGGAGGGCCCGCAGGATGCCGTAGTGGTCGCCAAGGAAACCGAGCAGCGGCGGGCCGGCGATGAAGGCGGTGTAGCCGATGGTGGCGACCACCGATATCCGAGCCGCGGCCCGGGCGGGGTCGTCGGCGGCGGCGCTCATCCCCACAGGGAAGCCGAGGGAGACACCCACGCCCCAGATGGCCGCCCCGAGGAAGGCCAGGGGCATCGTCCCGAAGACCACCAGGAGGCTGCCGAAGCCGGCGAAGACGAGCATCACGCGCAGCACGGGAACCCGACCGTACCGGTCGAGCAGCTGCGTCCCGAGGATGCGGCCGATCGTCATGAAGCTCAGGAAGGTGGCGAAGCCGAGGACGCCGGCCCAGGTCGGCAGGTGGTACCCCTCCACGAAGGCGACCGACACCCAGTCGTTGGCCGTGCCCTCGGTGAAGGCGGCCACCAGCGTGAGGACGCCGATCATCAGGGTGCGCGGCTCGGTCCACGCAGAGAGCACGCCAAGACGGGCCGGCGGACCCGCAGCGCCGGGCTCGCACGCCCCCTCCATGGCCTCCCCCTCGTCCTCGGCCTCGAGGCCGCGGGGAAGGAACGAGCGGATGGCCCACAGGCAGGCGACCACGATCACGACACCGGCCGAGAGCAGGTGGACGGTCACGGGCACGCCCAGCCAGGCCATGAGCGCCCCGACGAGGGCGCTGAACACGGTGCCGGCCGAGAACGCGGCGTGGAAGCGCGGCATGATCGTCCGCCCCAGGAGCCGCTCCACGCTGGCGCCCTCGAGATTCATCCCGACGTCCCAGACGCCCACACCCAGGCCGAGGGCGAAGAGGCCGGCAGCGACCACCCCGCGCTGCCCCAGCACGTCGACTCCCACGCCCACACCGACCATGCCGACGGCCATGCATGCCAGGCCAAGGCGCACCGAGCCACCGGCCCCGAAGCGGTGGGAGATCCAGCCCGACGCCGGCAGACCGATCACGGACCCTGCCGACAGGGCAAGGAGGGTGACCCCGAGCTGGCCGGCGGTCAGCCCCAGGCTCTGCTTCACGTCCGGGATCCGCGAGGCCCAGGCGGCGAAGGACATGCCGTTCATGGCGAAGACGATGAAGACGGCGTTGCGGGCAGAGAGCAGGCGTCGGGTGTCGAGGTCCAGCTGCTGGGTCACGGGGCGGTTCTCACTCTGATACTCGTGGTCGGGTGCGCGGGGGGCTCATGCCGGCGCGGATCGAATCGATTCGATCGAATCGATTCGATAGTGTGTCGCCCATGACCAGCACCCGTCAAGCGCGCGCCACCCTGCGCGACGTCGCCGACCGCGCCGGGGTGTCCACGTCCACCGCCTCCCTCGTCTTCAGTGGCAAGGGCCCGGTGGCCCCAGAGACCGCTGAACGGGTGCGCGCGGCCGCCGCACAGCTCGGGTATGCCGGGCCAAACCCCCTCGCGTCGTCCCTGCGGCACGGTCGGGCGGGCGTGGTCGGGGTGATCGTGGAGGGTCGCCTGCTGCACGCCTTCCGCGACCCCTTCGCGGTCAGTGTGCTGGACGGGCTGGCGCAGGTCCTCGACGCCATCCCCACCGGCATGCTCCTCATCGCGCAGCGCCAGGACGACCCGGACGGCATCATCACCCAGCTGAGCGGCTACGCCCTCGACGCCGTGGTCTTCTCACTGTGCGGCCCAGCGCACAACCCCGTGGTCGACCACCTCGCGGCGCGCGGCATCCCCATGGTGGGCAACGGCGCCCCGGATGACGACCGGGTCGCCCAGCTCCGCCTCGACGAGCGCGGCGCCAGCGCCTCCGCCGCCCGACACCTGTGGGACCTCGGCCACCGCCGGGTCGGCCACATCGCCATGCAGCTGCAGCCGGACAGCGCGACCGCGCCCTTCTCCGCGAGTGCCCTCGGCCACGCGGCCTACAACGACGCGCGTGACCGTGCCCTCGGCTTCATCGATGTCTTCGGACCGGACTCTCCCATGGTCGAGACGGCGATCCCCGACGTGGAGCAGGGCAGGCTCGCCGGGCTTCTCCTGCTCGACCGGCCGGCGGCGGAGCGGCCGACAGCGGTCGTCGCCCAGTCCGACCTCCTGGCCCTCGGGGCCATCCGCGCCGCCGAGGAGCTGGGCCTGCGGGTGCCCGAGGACCTCAGCGTCACCGGTTTCGACGGGATCGAGCTGCCCTGGTACGTCGGCACCCTCACCACGGTCCTGCAGCACGGCGAGGAGAAGGGGCAGCGGCTCGGGACCATGGTGCGGGCCCTGCTCGACGGGGACCAGGCCCCGAACGTCGTCCTGCCGACCGAGCTGCGCGTCGGCACCACGACCGCTCCCCCGGCCCCCTAGTCAGTCGGCGAGGGCCTGCGCGCCGGGCCGGTCGGCAGCGACCTCGGCATGGTGCAGGGCCACCACGTGCACGGTCACGAACTGGACGCTGCCCGGCAGCAGCATGGCCCCCTCGAACTCCACGACCTCCTGCGTGATGCTGGCGGTGTGGATCTCCCAGCTGGCCTGGCTCCTGAGGACGGACCACACGCGCTCCAGGCGGTACCCGGCCTCCCACAGGGGCACGTCGGGCGTGCAGTGGCACAGCGCGATGGCCAGCTGGTCCGGGTCGGCCGTGGACCCGACCTCGATCTGGTCGAACAGCCCGCAGGCCTCGAGCTCCTGCCCCAGCGTCCGCTCGCACGCGAACACCTCGAGTGAGCTGGCCGGGTGCGCGTTCTCCTGCATCGCGGCCCGCAGCTTGTGGAATGCGCCTGCGTCCATGGCGAGATGGTCGAGGCGGTACCGGGGCCCGTCCAGCGCCTCGAGATCTTCGGTCCGTTCAGGCGAGACGAAGTCCGACAAGTCGGTTTGGTCGCCACGGACAAAGACGTATGCCGCGCCCGGAGGTGTCCGGACGCGGCATACGTCTTTGGGGTGATCGGTGAGATCAGGCCTTGGCGCCGGCCTCGGTCTCGGAGGTCTCCTCGAGCCCCTCGACGAGCTCCTCGGCTCCGAGCTCGCCGGCCTCCGGGCGCTCGTTGAGCTCGTTGAGGTCCACCGGGTTGCCGTCGGTGTCGACGATGGTGACCTTCTCGAGCACGGCGGCCAGCGCCTTGCGGCGGGCCACCTCGGCGACCATGGCGGGCACCTGGCCCTGCTGGTCGATCGCCTGCGCGAACTGGTTGGGGTCCATGCCGTACTGCTGGGCCGACATGACGAGGTACTCGATCAGCTCGGGCTGCTCGACCGAGATCTCCTCCTGCTCGGCGATGGCGTCGAGGAGGAACTGGGCCTTGAGCGCCTTGCGGGTGCTCTCCTCGACCTCGGCGCGGTGCTCGGCGTCCTCGAGGCGCGACTCGCCCTCGAGGTGGGCGTGCACCTCGGCCTCGACGATGGAGTCGGGGACGGGGATGTCGATGGTCTCGAGCAGCTGCTCCAGCACCCGGTCGCGGGCCTGGACGCCCTGCTCGAACTTCTTGGCGCGCTCGGCCTGCTTGGTGACGTCGGCCTTGAGCTCCTCGAGGGTGTCGAACTCCGAGGCCAGCTGGGCGAAGTCGTCGTTGAGCTCGGGCAGCTCGCGCACCTTGACCGACTGGACGGTCACGGTGACGGTGGCCTCCTCGCCCTCGCGGTCGCCGCCGGCGAGGGGCGCGGTGAAGGTCTTGGTCTCGCCCGCGGTCATGCCGGCCAGGGCGTCGTCCATGCCGTCGAGCATGTTGCCGGAGCCGACCTCGTAGGAGATGCCGGTGACGGCGTCGATCTCCTCGTCGCCGATCTTGGCGTCGAGGTCGATGGACACGAAGTCACCGCTCTCGACCGCACGGTCGACACCGACGAGGGTGCCGAAGCGCTCGCGCAGCGAGGTGAGCTGCTCGTCGATGTCCTCGTCGGAGAGCTCGACCTTGTCGACCTCGTTCTTCAGGGTCGAGTAGTCGGGCAGCGTGATCTCGGGACGGACGTCGACCTCGACGGTGAACTTCAGCTCCTGGCCCTCCTCGGCCGGGACCTCGGTCACGTCGACCTCCGGCTGGCCGATCGGACGGACCTTGTTCTCCTCGACGGCCTGGCCGTAGAACTGCGGCAGGGCCTCGTTGACGGCCTCCTGCAGCACCGCGCCACGGCCGACCCGCTGGTCGATGACGCGCGCGGGGACGTGGCCCTTGCGGAAGCCCGGGACCTGGATCTGCGAGCCGATGGTCTTGTATGCCGCGTCGAGGCTCGGCTTGAGCTCCTCGAAGGGGACCTCCACGGTCAGCTTGACCCGGGTGGGGTTGAGGGTCTCGAGGGCACTCTTCACTGCGCGATACTCCAGGCTCGTGGGGCAATAGGAAAGGCCTTGGCCGAGGCCGGTTGTCGGCGCTCTGACCGGGCCAACAACCCATCGTAGCCGCACCGCGTCCCAGCACCGAATGCGCACTAGGGTGCCGTCATGGGAGCCAACGCCACACCCGCCACACCCGCACCGATTGCCCAGCTGCGCACCCTCGCCGGCGCCCTGATCAGCGCCGTGGTCATGTTCGGGGTGGTCGCCTTCTTCGCACTCGGCTCCCGCGGCTACCCGCCGGTGTGGGTGCCGGCGGGGCTCGGAGCCCTGGCACTGCTGGTGCACGGGGCCGCGGAGACCGTCGGGTACCGCACCCCCGCGCTGTCCCCCGGTGACGAGCCGGAGGCGGCACGCGCAGCCGGCCGTGCGGCATACCAGTCCGCCATGATCGTGCGCTTCGCCCTGTGCGAGTCGGTGGCGCTGATCGCACTCGTCGCCGCGTTCGCGGTCGAGCCCATGACCGCCAAGACCTACCTCGTCGGCGGCACGCTCTCCCTTCTCCTGTTGGCCTGGCACGTGTGGCCGAGCGAGCGGACCATCCGCCGCGTCCAGGCCCAGCTCGACCGCGCAGGCGGCCACAGCGACCTCCATGCGACGCTGCACGGCCACCCCACGGGGAGCGCGCTGCTCTGACCGGACGCCATCGGCTGGGGCGTCAGCGGCTTCCAGCGCGACGGGGGGCCGCGCACCGTGCCCAGCGCGCCACGCCGGCCACGGCGACGTAGGTTGCCGGACATGGCAGACAACGGGGTCGCTGGGGCATGGGATGTCATCGTGATCGGGGCGGGGCCCGTCGGCGAGAACGCCGCTGACCGGGTCCACAAGGCTGGGCTGAGCGTGGCGGTCGTCGAGCAGCACCTCGTAGGGGGCGAGTGCAGCTTCTACGCCTGCTCCCCCAGCAAGGCGCTGCTTCGGCCCGTCCACGTGACCAGGGCGTCCCAGCGGGTTCAGGGGTCGGAGGGGGCACACCTCGACCGGCGGGGGGTGTTCGCCCGGCGCGACACCTGGATCAACAACCTCAGCGACACCGGCGCCGTCGGGTGGCTCGACCACGTGGGCATCGACCTCCTCCGGGGCACGGGCCGACTCGCCGGGGAGCGACGTGTGGAGGTCGGCGGAGCGCAGTACGAGGCGCGGCACGCGGTCATCGTCAGCACCGGGACCGCGCCCCTCGTGCCTGACCTGCCCGGGCTGCGCGGCTGCGCCCCGTGGACCAACCGGGAGGCCACCACGGCCAAGGTCGTCCCCGAGCGGCTGGCCGTCCTCGGTGGCGGGGTCGCCGCCTGCGAGCTGGCCCTGGTGTACGCCGCGCTCGGCAGTGCCGTGACCATCATCGAGCAGGAGGACCGGATCCTCGGCCGCCTCGAGGAGTTCGCCGCGGAGGCAGTGGCGGAGAGCCTGCGCAAGGACGGGGTGGACCTCAGGCTCGGGACGACCGCCACCGCTGTCTCCCGCGCAGGGACCCACGGTGAGGTCACCATCGAGCTCGACCGGGGCGGCCCCGTGCGGGCCGACGAGATCCTCGTGGCGGTCGGCCGGACCCCCAACACCGGCGACCTCGGCCTCGCCACGGTCGGCGCCCGAACCAGCGAGCAGGGCTACCTCGAGGTCAACGAGGCCATGGAGGTCCAGGGGGTGGCCGGGGAACAGCCGTGGCTGTATGCCGTCGGCGACGTCAACGGCATCAGCCTCCTCACACACATGGGCAAGTACCAGGGCCGGGCCTGCGGCGACCTCGTCGCAGCGCGTGCGCTGGGGCGAGCGGACACGGCGTCGTCGATGACGCCCTTCGCCACCGGCCTCGGGTCCCCCCAGGTCGTCTTCACCGACCCGGAGGTGGCCGCGACCGGGCTCACCGAGGAGCAGGCGCGCGGCCGCGGCATACGGGTGCGGGTCGTCGACGTGCCGATGGACAGCGCCGCAGGCTCGGGCCTGCAGGCTGAGGGGTACCAGGGCCAGGCCCGGATCGTCGTCGACGAGGACGCGGAGACCATCGTCGGGGCCACCTTCGTCGGTCAGGACGTCGCCGAGCTCGTGCACGCGGCGACCGTCGCGATCGTCGGCGGCGTGCCGCTGACCACCCTCTGGCACGCGGTCCCCAGCTTCCCCACCATGAGCGAGATCTGGCTCCGCCTGCTCGAGGAGTACGGCCTCTGACCTGCAGGTCTGCCGTCCTTTTTCGCCATGCGGGCCACGTCTCCCGCAGGTAACGTGCGGAGGAATCTCCCACGGGGGGTCACTTCCTGCGAAAGGCAATGACGATGGGTGGAACGATGCGTAGAACCACGTCTCTCCGGCTGGCGATCACGGGGGCGGCAGCCGCCGGACTCCTGCTCGGCGGCAGCGCGACCGGCGCCGTGAGCGCGGCCGGCACCCCCTCGGCCGGGGCCGCCGAGTGCGCCTCGGGCACGGGGGCCAGCGGGGCGCGCGTCCCCGACGGCAGCACCGCCCAGGAGCCCAAGCTGTACCCAGACAACGAGGCCAAGGCCTACGGCGTCATCAAGGACTCGCCCTACCTCGGCGACGGCACGGTCACCGTCCCCACGGTGTTCCACATGATCTCGGACCACCCCTTGACCAGTGCCGAGAAGGCCAAGTGGGACTCGATGATCGCGGCGCAGATGACGGTGCTCAACGACTCCTACTCGGGCAAGACCGCCACTGGCGCCGCCAACACTCCCTTCCGCTTCGACCTCACCAGTACCGACTACACGGTCAACGCGGCCTGGTACAACGTTGTGCCGGGCAAGGGCGAGCGCGACATGAAGAAAGCCCTGTACACCGGCGACTCGAAGACGCTGAACGTCTACGCGGCCAACATCGGCGCCAACCTGCTCGGGTGGGCGTACTTTCCCAAGGGCTACAACAACGGGCGCGACTTCATCGACGGCGTCGTGATCTTGGACGAGTCGATGCCGGGGGGCAACCTCACGAAGTACTCGGAGGGCGACACCCTCACCCACGAGGTCGGCCACTGGCTGATGCTCGAGCACACCTTCAAGAGCGGCTGCTCGGCCTCGGGCGACTACGTGGCGGACACGCCCAAGGAGGCGTACCCGCAGTTCAACTGCCCCGTGGGCGCCGACTCGTGCGCGGCCCCGGGCCTGGACCCCATCCGCAACTTCATGGACTACTCGCAGGACTCCTGCATGGACATGTTCACCAAGGGCCAGGCGGAGCGGATGAGCGACGCGTGGGTGGCCTTCCGCGCAGGCGGACAGGGCTGACCCGCGCCACTCTGAGACCGGCACCACCGGGAACGGCCCTGCCGGGAGCGGCACTGCCGTGAACAGACCGGCCGGAACGGCATACGGAAGGGCCCCCGCCATCGTGCGGGGGCCCTTCCGTATCTGTCTGTCGGGGTAGCCGGATTTGAACCGGCGGCCTTCCGCTCCCAAAGCGGACGCGCTACCAACCTGCGCCATACCCCGCGACGGCGAGCCGATTTCGGCCCACACGACAGCGGGCATTAGGCTAACGCCTCGCATCCCGGTGGAAACGCCGGGGTCGCGCGGGTGTAGCTCAATGGTAGAGCCCCAGTCTTCCAAACTGGCTACGCGAGTTCGATTCTCGTCACCCGCTCCAACCATGAAGCCGCAGGTCAGGGACTTTTCCAGGCCTGCGGCTTCGTCGTTTTCTGTTGCCTGGTTAGGCTGCGCGCCCACTACGTGCTCAGTCGGCATCGGTTTTAGTGCGGTCACGAGGCCCTCTCGGACTCTTCGGCGAGGTCTTCAACTCGCTCCACGAGCAGGTTCACGGCGTCTGCGATGCTAGTTAGGCCGCGCCGGTCAGACGGAGGCGAGGAACGCCTGCACCCGCTCCAGTAGCAGCGCGGACGCCTCCGGGTCGTACGCGTCGAGCGAAGAGTCGGCGAAGAGGTGCTGGTCGCCGGGATAGACGAACAGCTCGGCGGCCGCCGCGGAGCTGGCGAGCTCGCGAGCGGCCGGCAAGTCCTCGTCGAAGTACTCGTCGCCCTCCTTGCCGTGGATCTGCACCGGCACCCCCTCCGGCCACACCTCCCCGAACTCCGCGACCGGGAGGCAGGAGTACATGAGCAGTGCCCCGCGGGCGCCGGGCCGGGTCTGCGCGAGCCGCTGGGCGATCGTCACGCCGAAGGAGAATCCGGCGTAGACGAGCCCGGGGCCGAGCTCGTTGGCTGCGGCGCCGCCGCGCTCCCGGATCGCCTCGAACCCCGTATCACGCGCGAATCCGAAACCCTCCTCGATGCTGCCGAACGTGCGGCCGTCGAACAGGTCGGGCGTGTGCACGGTGTGCCCGGCCCGTCGCAGGTCGTCGGCGAAGGCCCGCACCCCGTCGGTCAAGCCCTGGATGTGGTGGTACAGCAGCACCTCGGCCATGTCAGCGACTTCCCTCTCATTGATCCACTTTTTCGGAATGATCCGCGATGCTAGTCTGTTCCGCCATGGCAGACAACCCCCCGGACTACGAGCTAGCCGATCGGATGGCGCTCACGAAGCCGGCCCAGGTGAAGGCCATCGGCCACCCGCTCCGCACCACGATCCTGCAGCTCCTCCACGAGCGGGCCGCGACCGTCACCGAGCTCGCGGCCACGGTCGAGCGCCCCAAGAGCACAGTCGCGCACCACGTGGACGTGCTCACCCAGAACGGGCTGCTCCAGGTGGTGCGCACGCGGAAGGTGCGGGCGATCGAGGAGCGCTTCTATGGGCGCACCGCGCGCATGTTCTACGTGGCGGCGGAGCCATCACCCGCTGGCGAAGCGATGCCGGGCGACTTCAACGACTTCGAGGTGGCTGCACGCGAGTCCGCGACGGCGTTCGAGCAGGGAAAGCTCTGGGGCTTCATCCGGCATGCGCGCATCTCACAAGATCAGGCCTCTCAGTTCTGGGACCAGATGGCCGAACTGGTTGATGAGTTCGATCGAATGCCGAGGTCCGGTGAAACCATGTACGGGTTCGCGATCGGCATCTACCCCACCGACCATCCGACCCTGCCGACAGCGGAGTGATGCACCCACTCGAGGTCCGCGATAGCCCGACGTCCGGTACGACTCCCCCGTGTAGGGAGCCGGGGATGTTCGGAGCGGAGTCTCGCAA
>Ga0247820_10002525_pt1 | contig 10259 bp, 12 predicted proteins | sample 13C_Glucose_Day1_2_FD_192480 | JGI IMG/M metagenome (GOLD analysis project Ga0247820, IMG submission 192480) | Soil microbial communities from agricultural site in Penn Yan, New York, United States - 13C_Glucose_Day14 | ecosystem: Environmental > Terrestrial > Soil > Agricultural land | place...
GCATGTACTCGGCCACGGCCGGCCTGGACCTGCCGGCCGTGGCCGAGTACATGCGGCGCGGCGAGAAGGCGATTCCGCAGGGGCTGGTCGAGCCGCACGACTTCGGGCTGGCCGGCTACCGCCGGCGCACCAAGCCCATGGTGGTGGCGGTCAAGGGCATCTGCTTCACGGTCGGCATCGAGCTGATGCTGGGCGCCGACATCGTGGTGGCGGCCGACAACTGCCGCTTCTCGCAGATGGAAGTGCAGCGCGGCATCATGGCCACCGGCGGCGCCACCTTGCGGATGGCCGAGCGCGCCGGCCTCGGCAACGCGATGCTGCACCTGCTCACGGCCGACGAGTTCGACAGTGCCGAGGCCTTTCGCCTCAACTTCGTGCAGCGCGTGGTGCCGGCCGGCCAGGAGCTCGACGAGGCGCTGCGCATCGCGCAGCGGATCGCGGCCCAGGCGCCGCTGGCGGTGGTCGCGACCCGTCTCAACGTGATCAAGGCGATCGAACAGGGCCCGCTGGCGGCGGTCGAGGAGTTCATCCCGGTGCAGCAGGGCCTCGCGAACAGCGAGGATGCGGCCGAAGGCGTGCGCTCCTTCGTCGAGCGGCGGCCGGCGCGCTTCAGCGGCCGTTGATGCAACCCTGACGGCATCGCGCCTATTTGTATTGCGCGCAATTTAATTGCGCACTACAATTCGACCCATGCCCTCCACGAGCCTCTCCGCCGACGATCTGCTGAAGCTGGACAACCAGCTCTGCTTCGCGGTCTATTCGGCTTCGCTGGCCATGACGCGGCTGTACAAGCCGCTGCTCGAGAAGCTCGGCCTCACCTACCCGCAGTACCTGGTGCTGCTGGTGCTGTGGGAGCGCGACGGCCTCACGGTGTCCGAGCTCGGCGAGCGGCTGTCGCTCGACTCGGGCACGCTGACGCCGCTGCTCAAGCGGCTGGAGGCCGGCGGTCTGGTGGCGCGCATCCGCGACACCGCCGACGAGCGCCGGGTGCATGTCAGCCTCACGGCCGCGGGCCGCAGGCTCAAGGCCCGCGCGGCCGAAGTTCCCGGCTGCCTGATGGCGGCCTCCCAATGCTCGGTGCCCGAACTGGTTTCGCTCACGCAGCAGGTCCAGGCCTTGCGCGACCGCATCAAGAAGGCGGCCTGAACCCTGGCCCCTGGCTCCCCTTTCGTCCCTCCCTCCACCACTGCAAAGGAATCACCATGACCACCAAGCTCGACAAGGTTCTCTACACCGCCGAAGCCCACACCGTCGGCGGCCGCGACGGCGCCGGCAAGTCCAGCGACGGCGCGATCGACGTCAAGCTCAGCCCGCCCGGCTCGGGCAAGCCCGGCACCAACCCCGAGCAGCTGTTCGCGGTCGGCTATGCCGCCTGCTTCATCGGCGCCATGAAGGCCGTCGGCCCGAAGATCAGCGTCAAGGTGCCGGACGACGTCGCCATCGACTCCAGCGTCTCGCTCGGCCCGATCAACGAAGGCAAGGCCTACGGCATCGCGGTCAAGCTCGCGATCACGCTGCCGGGCCTCGACGACGCCCAGAAGAAGCTGCTGGTCGAGACCGCGCACCAGGTCTGCCCGTACTCGAACGCCACCCGCGGCAACATCGACGTCGAACTGTCGATCGTCTGATCGACCGACACCGCACAGCGGCCCGAGCCGCCGCCGAAGCCCGGCCACGGGTCGCCTGAGCGACCGGTGGCCGGGCTTCTTCTCGTGCGCTCCCCGCGCCGCTGGGCTAAGGTTCCGGGATGAGCACAGACAGCCTCCTGGTCCACAAGGACGATCTTCACGCCACCCGCCTGCGCAGCGCCGACGACGAGCGTCTCGCCGATGGCCAGGTGCGTGTGCGCATCGAGCAGTTCGCGCTGACCTCGAACAACATCACCTACGCGGCCTTCGGCGAGGCGATGAGCTACTGGCAGTTCTTCCCGAGCGGCGAGGAAGGCTGGGGGATCGTTCCGGTCTGGGGCTTCGCGACCGTGTCGCACTCGCTGCATCCGGGCGTCGCGGTGGGCGAGCGGCTCTACGGCTACTTCCCGATGGCCTCGGCCGCCGTGCTGACGCCCGAGCGGCTCTCGCCCGAGCGCTTCACCGACGGCGCGGCGCACCGCAGCGCCTTGCCCGCGGTCTACAACCAGTACCTGCGCACGCGCTCCGACCCGCTCTACACGGCCGACACCGAGCCTTTGCAGGCGCTGCTGCGCCCGCTCTTCCTGACCTCGTGGCTGATCGACGACTTCCTTGACGACAACGACTTCTTCGGCGCCCGCCCGGGTGTCGCGCTGCTGTCGAGCGCATCGAGCAAGACCGCCTACGGCACCGCCTTCCAGCTGGCCCGGCGCGAGGGCATCGAGGTGGTCGGCCTGACCTCGACCGCCAACAAGGCCTTCTGCGAGAGCCTGGGCTGCTACCACCGCGTGCTCGCGTATGAAGAACTGGACCAGGTCGCGGCCGACGCACCCTGCGTCTACGTGGACTTCGCCGGCAACGGCGCGCTCCGGCGAGACATCCACACCCGCTTTGCGAAGCTGAAGCACAGCGCCTCGATCGGCGGCACGCATGTCGACCAGCTGGCGGCGAGCGGCGCGGGCAAGAGCCTGCCCGGGCCGAGGGCGACGCTGTTCTTCGCGCCGGCGCAAGTCAAGAAGCGCAGCGGCGACTGGGGCGCCCAGGAGTTCGGGCAGCGCATGGTGCGGGCCTGGCAGGGCTTTGTTGCGCGGGTGAACGAAGGCGCCCAGCCGTGGCTGGCCGTCGAACGCCACCAGGGCCCCGAGGCTGCCCAGGCCGCCTACGCCGAGGTCCTGGCGGGACGCGGCGACCCGCGCTCCGGGCACGTGATCTCGATGGCACGCTAGCAGTTCGGACCTGAGGCGCCCTCGGGCCGTGATCTAATTCCTGGCTTTTGGCAGCCGCGTCCTGGCCAGCGGCCTCCGACCATGCTGCCGCTCGCACGCTCGCCCATGTCGACCCGAATCCTCGCCATCCTCGTCTTCCTCAGTGCGCTCGCATCCGGCGCGACTGCCGCCCCCCACCCGCAGGACCTCGCACTGCGCTATCGCGACCTGCTCAGCTGTATCGAACGCACGATCGGCAAGGGCTGGCAGGACCGCTACGACGTCGAGTTCCTGCCGAACCGCTGGGGCGCGCTGGAACCGAGCGCGCACGATATGGAAGGCGCCCCGCAGGCGGTCCGCATCACCGACCTGCGCTGCCGCCGCGAACTCAGCATTGTGGGGCAGCCCCGGCCCTGAAGGGCAGCGCCGCGACCCAAGCCGCATCGTCGGCTCAGGCGCTCACCCGCCACACCGCGAACCCGAGCGCCATCACGAGCACGACCACCGCGGTGGCGAGAACCAGTCGATCGGCAAACCATCGGCGCATCGCATTTCTCCTAGACGAAGCTGTAGCGCTCCGAGTGGTACTTCGAGAGCGGCACCTTCATCTCGCCCAGCGCCGCCTCGATCGCGTCCATCATCAGGTCCGGGCCGCAGATGAAGTACTCGTGGTCGGCATGGCCCGGGGGCAGATGCCGCTTGAACATGGCGGCATCGATGTAGCCGCTTTCGCCGAGCCAGCCTTCCGGCGGCTGCGACAGCACGTAGACCACCGTGAGGTCGATCCGCGTCGAGAGCGCATCCAGTTCCTCGCGAAAGGTCATGGACGCCAGGTCCTTGCCGCCGTACAGCAGGATCAGCGGCCGCTTGTCGCCGCGGTCGGCCAGCGTGCGGATCATGCTCATCATCGGCGTGATGCCGATGCCGCCCGCGATCAGCACGTGCATGTCGGCCGGATGGCCGATCGTGAAGGCGCCGTACGGCCCGTCGAGATAGACGCGCTGTCCCACCGGCACCTGCGCGATGCCGCTGGTGAAATCGCCGAGATTGCGGATCGTCATCTCGACGCGCCCGTCCGCGGCTTCCGCGCTCGACGAGAAAGAGAACGGATGGCCGGTGATCCTGAACGGGCTGCCCCAGAGCGTCAACCAGCCGAACTGGCCGGGCCGGAAGCGGAAACCGTCATGGCCCTCGGGCCGCATCACCAGCGTGGTCGTGTCGCCGCGCTCGTGGCGCACCTCGGCCACGCGGTAGGGCCGGCGCAGCATGAACAGCGGCTTGACGATGCGCACGTAGAAAAGCAGCGCGATCCAGAAGATCGTCATGCCGATCCACAGCGCGCGCTTCAGCGGGTCGGCCAGGTAGAAGCCCCAGCCCACCATGTGCAGCAGCCCGCCGCCGACGGCGAGCAGCGCGAGCCCGATGTGCGTCTGGTGCCAGAACTCGTAGCTGATCTTCAGCCGGGTGCGCCACAACGCCATCACCACCAGCACGACGAGCGCACCGAGCGACAGCACCGCGAACACCGCGCCCAGAGGCACGTCGGCCGGGGAGTCGGGCAAGGCCATCTTCTCCGAGCCGTTCGCGATCAGGATCAGCGGATGCACCACCACCAGCCCGACCGCGAGCAGCGAGACCCGGCGATGGAAGTGGTAGATCACATCCTCGCCCCACGGATCGGTGACATGCCTGAAGCGCGCCGTGAGCCCGAATTGCAGCCCCATCATCGCGAGGCCGGAATAGCCCAGCGCGACCGAGAACTCGGTCCAGACATCGCGCGCCGGCGGCAGCGCGCCGGTCAGCAGCGCGAGCAGCGGCGCCAGGATGAACAGCAGGTAGATGGCCGACCAGACCACCCGGCGCCGCAGATCAGGGTCACGCAAAGGCATGGCGCGCGCTCAGATGCAGACGCTCAGCAACAGCGGCGGCCCGAGGGCGAGCACGCCGCTGGCAAACGCCGTGAGGGTGGTCCAGACGATGGCATCGTGCAGGAAACTGTCGGTCTTTCCCGATCCGGGGTCGGGGGCGCCCTTGGCGATGCGGCCCCACATCCATCCGATCACGACCAGGTGCGCGATGAAGACGAGGACCAGGGTCCAGCGCAGCGCGCCGGGCGACCAGCCGAAGGCACAGCCGATCGCATGGATCGCATAGAGCGCCGCCAGCGCGATGCACCAGACGATGAAGCCGGCCGCGAGCCACCAGACGCGCCGGGGAGGCACCGTGGTCACCACCTTCATGGCCGGGCTCCCAGGACCGTCACCAGCGACGGCAGCGCCAGCACCAGGCCCAGCGCGATGACGCCCGTCACCAGCGTGTAGTCGATCCAGAGCCGCGTCAGGCGCAGGTCGGTGCAGCGTCGCTGCGAGATGTAGCCATTGCGGATGCGCTGGAAGTTGCTGATCAGGAACAGCAAGCCGGCCGCGGCATGGAATCCCACATAGCCCAGCAGCACCGACGCCGTGGCGCCGAGCGCATGCGCGCTCGGGTGTGGCGTGATGCCTGTGATCAGATCCACGACCATCCCGACGGCCACGATCAGCGAGATCGCGCAGATCGCCATCCAGCCCGTCGCCTCGCCGCCGGCCATCACCACCCTGAGCGAGCCGCGCGCCGCCACCGCCGCGACAACCAGGCAGGCGATGGCGCCGAAGGCCAGGATCCGGCTAGGCTCGGGCGGCGGCATGGCCTGCCAGTCGCCACCGGCCAGCCACAGATAGAAGGTGCCGAACACCAGCGAGGTGAACAGCGTACCGTTGGCGACGAGGGCGCCGATCAGCGCCAGCCAGGACGGCGGGCTCGCGGCCTCGGTGTGCGGCGGCACCGAGACGCCCAGGCCGACCGGGAGCGGGCCGTGGTCGCGCGGCAGGCCCGCGCGCCGCCCCGCGAGAACGAACAGGCCGAAGGTCAGCAGCGCCATGACCATCGACACCCAATAGGCCTTGAACAGGAAGCCCAGCACCGCGCCGCAGGTGAAGAGGGCCGTGACCAGCGGCAGGTAGGTCGGGTTCGGCAGCACGATCAGCTGCTCGGGCTTGCCGCTCGTGACGTGCACGCCGATCGCCTCCTGCCAGCCGTTGCGCGTGGAGCCCAGGTAGCCTTCGCCGCGCGCCAGCGCCACGGCGAGTTCGCCGTTCGGGACGCCGTCGGTCTGCGGACCCACATGCGGGATCGAGGCGAAGGCGTACGGCGCCGGCGGCATCGGCATCGCCCATTCGAAGGTCGTGGCCCGCCAGGGATCGCGCCGCGCGCGGCGCCCGTAGCGCAGCTGCACCACGACGTCGATGAGCAGCAGCCCGAAGCCGATCGTCATCACGAAGCCGCCCACCGAGGACAGCAGGTTGAGCCAGTTCCAGCCTTCGTCCCCGCGGTAGGTGTAGACGCGCCGCGGCATGCCGAGCAGGCCGGTCAGGTGCATCATGAAGAAGGTCATGTTGAAGCCGATGAAGATCAGCCAGAAGGCGAGCACCGACAGGCGCTCGACCGCGGCCCGCCCGGTCAGCAGCGGCAGCCAGTAGTAGAGCGCCGCCACCATCGGGAAGGCCAGCGCCCCCGCCACCACGTAGTGCATGTGGGCGACGACGAAGTAGGTGTCGTGCGCCTGCCAGTCGAAGGGCACCATCGCGAGCATCACGCCGGTCAGCCCGCCCATCGCGAAGACGAAGAAGAAGCCGAAGATGTAGAGCATCGGCACGCCCCAGCGCGGCCGGCCGTGCGACAGCGTGGCCAGCCAGGCGAAGATCTGGATCGCGGTCGGCACGGCGACGATCGCCGAGCCGGCCGAGAAGAAGCCCAGCGCCAGGTGCGGGATGCCCACGGTGAACATGTGGTGCACCCAGATGCCGAAGCTCAGGAAGGCGAGCGCGATGATCGCCACGACGATCGCCCGAAAGCCCACCAGCTCCCGGCCGGCGAAGACCGGGATCATGGTCGACAGCACGCCGGCCATCGGCAGGAAGATGATGTAGACGTCCGGGTGGCCGAACAGCCAGAACAGGTGCTGCCACAGCAGCGCGTCGCCGCCCCGCGTGGGGTCGAAGAAGGGCAGGCCGAAGGCGCGCTCGAGCTCCAGCAGGATCGACGCCAGGATCAGCGGCGGAAAGGCCACGATCATCATCAGCGCCGTGACCAGGATGTACCAGCCGAAGATCGGCATGCGGTCGAGCGACATGCCCGGCGCGCGCATCTTGAGCACCGAGACGATGATCTCGATGGCCAGCGACAGCGCCGAGATCTCGACGAAGGTGATGCCGAGCAGCCAGATGTCGGCATTCACGCCGGGCGTGTAGACGTTGGAGCTCAGCGGCGTGTACATGAACCAGCCGCTGTTCGGCGCCACGCCCAGGACCAGCGACGCCGTGACGATGGTGGCGCCGAACAGGTAGCACCAGTAGCCGTAGGCGGTGAGGCGCGGAAACGCGAAGTCGCGCGTGCCGAGGATCTTCGGCGTCAGGTAGACCGCGAAGCTCTCCACCATCGGGATCGCGAACAGGAACAGCATCATCGAGCCGTGCACCGTGAAGACCTGGTTGTAGGTCTCGGCGTCGAGGAAGACCGACTCGGGCGTGGCCAGCTGCACCCGGGTCAGCATGCCCAGCACGCCGGCGATGAGGAAGAAGACGAAGGACGTGATGAACATCCGCATGCCGATGACCGAATGGTTGACCGCGGCGAGCCGCTGCCATCCCGGCCCGGTGGCCCAGATCCGGCTCAGTTCCCGGTGCAGCCGCAGGGCGCGTGCGCCTTCGGGCCGCGGGTCGACGGGTCCGCTCATCGCTTCGCCTCCGGTGCCGTCAGCGCCTGCGCCAGGGCGGCGGGGAAGTCCTCCGGCCGATGCACGATGACCGCGAAGCGCATGCCCGTATGGCCGAGTCCGCAGAATTCGTCGCAGGTTCCTTCGTAGCGGCCCGGCTGGTCGGCCTGGATGCGCAGCCGGTTCACCTTGCCCGGCACCGCATCGATCTTGCCGGCCAGGCGCGGCACCCAGAAGGCATGGATCACGTCCTTGCTCGTCACGACCATGTCGACCGGCATCCCCGCGGGCAGCAGCAGCACGTTGCGGGTCTCGGCCCCGCCGTGCCCGGGATAGCGGAAGCTCCAGTGCCACTGCGCCGCAACCGCCTCGATGCGCTGCGGCGGCGCGCTGCCGGGCAGCGGCAGCAAGCGCTCGCCGGTGACCAGCCCGTAAGCCAGCAGCGGCAGCAGCACGAAGGCCGGCAGCACCAGGCCGCCGAGCACGATCCAGCGCGTCGGCGACACGCTCGAGCCCCAGCCCGGCCGCCTCACGACCAGCACGAAGATGCCGACGACGAGCAGGAACAGCACGGCCGCCCCGACCAGCATCACCCACCACAGGGTGGCGATCGAGGACGCCGCGGGCCCGGAAGGATCGAGCGTCGACAGCGGTCCGCGGCAGCCGGACAGCGCCGCCAGCGATCCGGCTTGGAGCGCCACCCGCAAGACGCTACGATCGCCGCTCATCGGACGCACGCGCGGCGAAGGAGATGAACCATGGCGAACCAGGGCGATGCCACCCCACCCCGGAGCGAGGTCCTGCTGGAGCTGCAGCGGCTCGAGGTCGGCTCGGCGGTCGCGCTGGTCGGCCATCCGCTGCACGTGATGCTGGTGCATTTCCCGGTCGCGTTCGTGGTCGCGACCCTCGGCGTCGATGTCTTCTACTGGTGGTCGGGCGATGTGTTCTGGCTGCGTGCCGGCCTGTGGGCGGCCGGCATGGCGTTCTGGAGCGGCGTCGCCGCCAGCCTGGTCGGCACCGGCGAGCTGCTGCTGGTGCGCGGCATCCGCCTGCACGAGGCCAGCTGGTCGCATGCGATCGCCGCGATGACGCTGGTCGCCATCGCGGGCGCCAGCTGGGGCCTGCGCCTGACCGACCCGGCCTCGGTGCTGCCGCACGGCCTGCTGCTGTCGGTGCTGGCGTCGGTGATGGTGGGCTTCGCCGGCTGGCACGGCGGCAAGCTGGTGTTCGATCATGGCATCGGCATCCTGGTGTCGCCGAAGGACTGATGCCACAGCCGCGAGAGCCCGCCGGGCTCGAACAGGTGCGCCGCGAACTGGTTCGAGTCGATCTGCGGTTTCGCCAGCACCACCCAGATGATGGCGACGATCAGCACCGCGTAGGTGCCCGACAGCGCGACGAACGAGAAGCCGCCGAAGCGGCCCTTGGGCGAGAACAGCTGGTGGATCACGAGTCCGGCGACCACATGCAGCATCGCCATGATGCCGACCAGCACCATCTTGATGGAGAACCACTCCGCGAAGGTGGCCTGCAGGAAGATCAGCGCCGTGCCGCTGCCGATGGCGATGAAGGCCGCGGGCGAAGTCAGCTCGACATACACCAGCCGGACGATCCGGTGCAGCCGGTCCAGATCAGGCCCGGCCTCGAGCCCGCGACGCTGCCAGAACAGGAAGGGCAGCGCCAGCAGCCCGCCCGACCAGACCGCGATCGCGGCCAGGTGGACGAACTTCAGGAAGGTCGTCACAGGGCCGCCTCGGCAGGCTGCAGGCTGGCCCATGCGCGCCAGAGGCCGGCGCCGAGGTAGGGCAGCATCGCGGGCACCCACATCAGGAGGCCGGCGAGCTGCTGGTCGGCCAGCGGCGTGAAGCCCCAGGCCAGGGTGCTCGCGAAATGCACCGGATAGAGCGGCTGCGCCGCGAAGACGATCAGGGCGCCCAGCAGCCCCATCTGGCCGATCGTGACGGCCAGCGCCACCAGCGCCGTGCCCGCGGACGTGGCCGGCGACAGGATCGCCCGCCATAGGAACCAGGCGCTGCCGAGCAGCGAGAGCTGCATCAGCCAATAGGACGGAACGCTCGCCAGCCCCCAGGCATAGGGCCCCGGTGCGTGCCACAGCCAGAGGACGATCGCGTGGACGGCCACCAGCATCGCCAGCGGAACAGGGCCCGCGCGCCGCTGCGGGAACGCCAAAGCCAGCAGCGGCGCCACGGCGCTGACGAGGATCACGTGATGCAGCACGCGCACCGAGAACAGCGCCGACGACAGGGCGCACAGGGGCGAGACGAAGACCACGGCCATGAGCGCGATGGCGCCCCAGCCGGCGCGGGCATCGCACGAGCGGCCAAGCGCGACCCCCAACGCGAGGACGGCGAGCACGGCGATCAGCAGCGGATCGACGTTCCAGCGCATCCATGCATCGTCGGGAACCGCAGCGGCGCCGCAGTAGGCGATCAGTGAGTCCACCATCGGCATTCCTTCCCCCGCTTTTTTCAGCCCCGGTGCGGCGCAGGCTGTCAGGTTGCGGAAAATCCTAGCAGGGCAGAACAGCTTCGTCCAAGGGTTCGACGCGAATGACAAAGCGCCGGCCCTGTGCAGCGATCACCACCGTCAGCGCTTTCATGCGCAGCGCACGGCGCCCAGGCCCGACAATGTCGAGGTGCCCCTTTCCAACTC
>Ga0247820_10002528_pt1 | contig 10254 bp, 10 predicted proteins | sample 13C_Glucose_Day1_2_FD_192480 | JGI IMG/M metagenome (GOLD analysis project Ga0247820, IMG submission 192480) | Soil microbial communities from agricultural site in Penn Yan, New York, United States - 13C_Glucose_Day14 | ecosystem: Environmental > Terrestrial > Soil > Agricultural land | place...
CCACAAAGGAATGAAGACCCGACGTCAATGCAGCAGCCACGGCGCGCCGACCGGCGATCCGTGACCGAAAGTTCTCGTGGCGCCCACCCTCGATCCGCTACGGGATCAGGGCGCCTGATATGCCCGCTCCTTGGGAAAGGAGCGACGCCTGCGCACCGGTCGGAGGGCGACAAACCGGGCCTCGGCGCTTTCGCGCGGGATTCATGGAATCTGCGGGAGGCGCATATATACGCTGATCTCCGGCGAAATAAAGGCCCCTACGCAGACAGGTGACAGTTTCGATCGGCGTGATAAGCCTAGCGGTATGAACCGCATCACCCTGCCCGCGCTCGCCGCGACCGCCCTCGCCCTGACCCTGTCGGCCTGCGCCACGGCGCCCGCCACGATCGCCCAGGTCGTCCCGCAAGGACCCGCCACCCAGGAGAACTGGGAGGTGGGCCAGGCCGCCTACCTGATGTGGAACGGCCAGCAGCGCGGCTGGACCACCACGACCTCCGGCCTGCAGTATCGCCGCGTGGGCAAGGCCAGGCCCAATGGCGTCCAGCCGACCGCGACCGACACGGTCAAGGTCCACTATCGCGGGACCTTCATCGACGGGCGCGAGTTCGACAGCTCCTATTCGCGCAACGAGCCGGCCAGCTTCCCGCTGAACCGCGTCATCAAGGGCTGGACCGAGGGCGTCGCCCTGATGCGCACCGGCGAAACCTATGAGTTCGTCATCCCCGCCGACCTGGCCTATGGCTCGCGCTGGATGGGAACCGAGATCCCCGCCAACTCCGTGCTGCGCTTCACCGTCGAACTGCTGGAAGTGAACCCGGCGGACTAACTCAGGTCCATGCCGGGCCGCCATCCGCTTTCGGCCACGAAGGCCTTGACGTCCGTGAGCTGCAATATCCGCCGCAGCGCCTCGTCCTTGTCCGGGGCGTTGCGGTAGTAGGCCTTGGCGATCCGGTAACCGACCCAGTAGCCGAGATCGCCCGGCTTCTCAGGGGTTGAATTATAGACCCAGGCCGACAGGTCGGTCTTGTCCTGGTCGGCGACGAAGGCGGTCTCGATCTCGAGTTCGCGTCCCCGGGTCTGCGGCGCGAGATAGGCATAGGCCGGCGCGCCGATCATCAGCTCGGTCACGAACTCCGCGACGCCTTCGGCCAGCGACACTTCCAGCACCGTGTACTGCTCCTTTTCCGTGAGCTCCGGCGCCTGCTGGGTGTGAACATACTCGTGGATCAGGACCCCCACGAACCGGTCCTCGATATCGGGATTGATGAAGTCGGTGGCGCAGAGCGCTTCCAGCCCCACCTGGATGCCGTCCACCGGACTGCCGACCGCGACCGGGCGGCCGCGACCGATCACGAAGGTCGCCGAGGGAAACCGCGCCTCGGGATACTGGTCAATGAAACGAGCCAGCCCCTCCGCGACCCGCGCACGGACGCGCGGCAGGTGATCGGCGCAGGCCCGCGCCTCGACATAGATTTCAGGCCGGGCGGCCATGGCGTCCGCCATCCTCGCCCCCGTCACCCGACGCACCTTCGCCAGGTGCGTCAGACCGGAGGAGCCCTCATCCAGATAGGCCTGAAGCTGCTCTGCGGTCGGCCGCCCGGCGGTGCTGTCGTAAAGCGCATAGAAGCGCTCAATGTCGCCGGTCTCGATCACGGGTTCGTGGAGAGGGCGATTAGGCGCCTCCATCTGGGCTGCGCGCGTCGGCGACGACGCCGCCATCACCAGAGCCGCGACGGCGCTCGCCAAAATCCACTTCCCGTCCATGTGATCCGCCTCGCCTTGTGATGCCATCGTCAGGCTAGTACGCAACCGTAGCCGATGAAATCCGCTCCCTCTCTGGCGGGCCGAACATGACGGCGAATTCATCCGCCCACGTCGGGCTTGACCATAGTCTCGACGCGCAGTGATCTGCGGCGTCCACGCCGCCTTGCCGGAAAGTTCCTCAGATGATGCGTCCCGCCGCCCGCCTGCTTGTCACCGCCTGCGCCTCCGCCCTGCTGTTCAGCGCCGGCGCCGCCCTGGCCCAGGTCGGGACGCCCGCCCTGCCCGTGGCCCTGGCGCCGATCCCGGCCGCCAAGGACGAAGCCTATCCAGGCGTCATCAGCCTGGACGTGGACGCCACCGACATCGACCGTCGCCTGATCCAGGTGCGCCAGACTATTCCCGTGACCCAGGCCGGGCCGATGGTCCTGCTCTATCCGCAATGGCTGCCGGGCAACCACAGCCCCGCCGGTCCCGTCGCCAACGTCGGCGGCCTGACCTTCACCGCCAATGGCCAGCGGCTGGAATGGGTGCGCAATACGGTCCAGCCCTGGGCCTATCAGATCGAGGTCCCCGCCGGCGTCAGTCAGATCGAGGTCGCCTTCCAGTGGCTGACCCCGATCGAGGGCAATCAGGGCCGCGTCGTCGTCACCCCCGAGATGCTGAACATCCAGTGGGAGAAGGCCCTGCTCTATCCGGCGGGCTATTATTCGCGCCAGATCACCTTCAAGCCGACGCTGAAACTGCCCGCAGGCTGGAACTACGGCGCCGGTCTCGACACCGTCAGCTTCGAGAACGGCCTGGCGACCTTCGCCCCCATCACCCTCGACCATCTGGCCGACAGCCCCGTCTTCGCCGGTCAGCATTATCGCCAGATCGATCTCGATCCCGGCGGCCGCTCGCCCGTACGCCTCAACGTCGTGGCCGACACCGCCAGGATGCTGGAAGCCACCGACGAGCATATCCAGCTGCACCGCAACCTGGTCCAGCAAGCCGACCGCCTGTTCGGCGCCCGTCACTTCAACCACTACGACTTCCTGGTCGCCGTGACGGACAAGCTGGGCGGCATCGGTCTGGAGCACCAACGCTCGTCCGAGAACAGCGTCGATCCCAAGTATTTCACCGACCGCGAAGGCACCCTGGCCGACCGCGACCTGCTGGGTCACGAATACACCCACAGTTGGAACGGCAAGTGGCGCCGCCCCGCCGACCAGATGACGCCCAATCTCAACGAGCCGCTGCAGAACTCCCTGCTCTGGGTCTATGAGGGCCAGACGCAGTACTGGGGTCTGGTCCTGACCGCCCGCGCCGGCCTGATGAGCAAGCAACAGGCGCTGGACGTCCTGGCCATGACCGCCGCCAGCTTCCAGAACATCCCCGGCCGCCAGTGGCGCGCCATGCAGGACACGACCAACGATCCCATCATCAGCCAGCGCCGGCCCCAGCCCTGGGGCTCCTATCAGCGCAGCGAGGACTACTATCGCGAGGGCTCGCTGATCTGGCTGGACGCCGACACCCTGATCCGCGAGCAGACGGGCGGCAAGAAGTCGCTGGACGACTTCGCCAAGGCCTTCTTCGGCGTCGAGGACGGCGACTGGAACCCGGCCCCCTACACCTTCGACACCGTCACCTCGACGCTGAACGGGGTGCAGGCGAACAACTGGCCCGCCTTCCTGCGCGAGCGTCTTGACGCGGTCGGCCCCAACTCGCGCGGTCCGCTGGACGGCATCGAGCGCGGCGGCTACCGCCTGGTCTTCAAGGAGGAGCCGTCCGGCTACATGGGCGCCCTGTATAAAGAGCTGGGCCGCAACGACTTCACCTATTCGCTCGGCTTCATGATGAACGGGTCGAACAAGATCACCTCGGTCCTGTGGGGCGGCCCGGCCTTCGAGCAGGGCCTGACCGCGGGCTGGGAAGTGGTCGCCGTCGGCGGCCGCGCCGCCTCGCCCGACGCGCTCAAGGAAGCCGTCACCGCCGCCAAGGGCGCGTCCGAGCCGATCGAGTTAATCCTCAAGAACGGCGACGTCTTCAAGACCGTCCGCTTCGACTACCACGACGGCCTGCGCTACCCGCACCTGGAGCGGATCGAGGGAACGCCGGACCGGCTGGGCGACATCCTGTCGCCTCGCCGTCGCTGACGACGCCTGCCAAGCCTTACGCCTGATTACCTCTGAGTTCTGGATACCCGATGACCCGACGCCTGCCCGCCGCCGCCCTCGCCCTGTTGCTGACCTCGGTCGCCTCGACCGCCCTGGCTCACGCCCCGCAGGCCTGGACCGGCCCGCAGGCGCCGGCCGCGCCGACGCCCCAGAACACGCCGCTGGGTCTGCCGCGCGCCCTGCCGCCCATCCCGGCCCCGACGGCCGAAACCTATCCCGGCGTCATCAAATATGAGGTCGACGCCACCGACGTGGAGCGCAAGATCGTCCGCGTCCGCCAGACCATCCCGGTCACGGCCGGGCCTCTGGTCCTGCTCTATCCCAAGTTCCTGCCGGGCAACCACGCCGCCACCGGCCCGATCCAGCTGATCTCGGGCGTGACCGTGACGGGCGGCGGCGCCCGCATCGACTGGCTGCGCGACACCATCGACCCCAACGCCTTCCACATCGACGTGCCGCAGGGCGTCAGCGAGATCGTGGTCGAGTTCCAGTGGCTGACCCAGCCCGACAACGCGACCTGGCGCGTCGTCATGACCCCGGAAATGGTCAACCTGCAGTGGGAGAAGGCCCTGCTCTATCCGGCCGGCTACCGCTCGACCGGCATCACCTTCGCCCCGTCGATCCGCCTGCCCGAGGGCTGGAAATACGGCGTGGCCCTGGATACCGAGCGCTATGAGAACGGCGTGGCGACCTTCCGGCCCACCGACCTCTACACCCTGATCGACAGCCCCCTGTTCGGCGGCGCCCACTTCCAGCGCATCGAGATCGACCCCAGGGGCGAGGCCGTTCACCTGAACATCGTCGCCGATGAAGCCAAGAACATCGCCCCGACTCCGGAACAGATCGCCTGGTTCGAGAACCTGGTGACCCAAACCGACCGCCTGTTCGGCGCCCGCCCCTATGACCGCTACGACTTCCTGGTCGCCGCCACGTCCAGGATGGGCGGCATCGGGCTGGAGCATCACCGCTCGTCCGAGAACTCGGTCCCCACCGACTTCTTCACCAACTGGGGCAAGAACATGGGGGCGGTCGGCCTGCTCCCGCACGAGTTCGTCCACGCTTGGAACGGCAAGCGCCAGCGCCCCGCCGACGAGCTGACCGCCAACCACAACATCCCGACCCAGAACACCCTGCTGTGGGTCTATGAGGGCCAGACGGAATACTGGGGCGACGTGCTGACCGCCCGCTCGGGCCTGGCGTCCAAGGACGACATCCTGGTCACCATGGCCGAGAACGCCGCCTTCTATGACAACCAGCCGGGCCGTGAATGGCGACCGCTGCAGGACGTCAACAACCACAACCTGCTCGGCTACCGCACCAGCAATCCCTATGCGTCGTGGATGCGCGGGACCGGCGACTACTACCGCGAAAGCCTGCTGATCTGGCTGGACGCCGACACACTGATCCGCGAGGCCACGGGCGACAGGAAGTCGCTGGACGACTTCGCCAAGGGCTTCTTCGGCGGCGACGACGGTTCGTATGCGCCGCGCGGCTATACCTTTGACGACGTGGTCGCGGCCCTGAACGCCGTCCATCCGCACGACTGGGCCGGCTTCCTGCGCACCCGCCTGGACGCCAGCGGCCCGGACGCCAAGGCGCCGCTGGACGGTCTGGCGCGCGGCGGCTACCGCCTGACCTACACCGACAGCCTGACCGCCGGCGAAAAACGCATCCAGTCGGGTTGGGACAGGGACTTCCAGTATTCCCTCGGCTTCACCCTGTCCTCGTCGAACAAGCTGACCGGCATCCGCTGGGGCGGCCGCGCCTTCGAGGCCGACATCGGTCCGGGCTGGGAACTGGTCGCCGTCAACGACCGCGCCGCCTCGGCCGAGGTCCTGCGCGACGCCGTCACCGCCGCCAAGGGCACGGACAAGCCGATCAGCCTGCTGCTCAAGAACGGCGACCGCTACCGCACCGTGGCCTTCGACTACCACGACGGCCTGCGCTACCCGCGTCTGGAGCGCATCCCCGGCACGCCCGACCGGATCGGCGACATCCTCAGTCCGCGCCGTCGCTAAGGCGCGATGAACAAAGAAGCGGCCCGGGAGCGATCCCGGGCCGTTTTTGCATCTAGGCCTTCAGCAACTTCAGCAGCGCATCCGCCGTCTCGCGCGATGAGGCCGGGTTCTGCCCCGTCACCAACGCCCCGTCCGTCAGGACATAGGAGGCCCAGTCCGCGCCCTTGCTGTAGCGCCCGCCGTTCGCCGTCAGCATGTCCTCGACCAGGAAGGGCACGACCTCGGTCAGGCCCACGGCGGCTTCCTCGCTGTTGGTGAAACCCGTCACCGCCCGCCCCTTCACCAAGGGCTGACCATCCGCCCCCTTCACGTCCTTCAGCACGCCCGGCGCATGACAGACGAAGCCGGTCGGCTTGCCCGCAGCGGCGAAGGCTTCGATCAGACCGATAGAGACGGGGTCATTGGCCAGGTCCCACAGCGGTCCGTGACCGCCGGGATAGAAGACCGCGTCGAAATCCTCGCCCCTGACGTCGGCCAGCCGTTGCGTGCTCGCCAGTGCAGCCTGCGCCTCGGCGTCCGCCTTGAAGCGGCGGGTGTCTCCGCTCTGGGCGTCCTCGGCGTCGCTCTTGGGGTCCAGCGGCGGTTGCCCGCCTTTTGGCGAGGCGATGACGATCTCGGCCCCCGCATCCTTCAAGGCGTAATAGGGGGCGGCGAACTCTTCCAACCAGAAGCCGGTCTTGTAACCGGTGTCGCCGAGTTGGTCATGCGAGGTCAGGACCATCAGGATCTTCATAGGGGCGTATCCTTGTGTGAGGCTGCACAGATGGTTCCGGCCCGGCCGCCTCGCCAGTCGCGTCCAAAAGAAAACGGGCCGGAGGTTTCCCTCCGACCCGTTCCTTGAAGTCTGAGCCTCGGCCCGAAGGCCGAAGCGCAAAATCCGATCTTACTTGATCTGGATCTTGGCGCCGGCTTCTTCGAGCTTCTTCTTCAGCTCTTCAGCGACTTGCTTCGAGACGTTCTCGACGACGTTCTGCGGAGCGCCTTCGACCAGGTCCTTGGCTTCCTTCAGACCCAGGTCGGTGCGGACGCCGCGGACTTCCTTGATCACGTTGATCTTCTTGTCGCCGCCGTCAACCAGGACAACGGTGAACTCGGTTTGCTCTTCGCCGGCTTCAGCCGGAGCAGCGGCGCCGGCGACAGCGGCGACGGCGACCGGAGCGGCGGCCGAGACGCCCCACTTGTCTTCCAGCAGCTTCGACAGTTCAGCGGCTTCCAGGACGGTCAGAGCCGACAGTTCTTCAACGATCTTGGCGAGATCAGCCATTTTAGTCTTCCTTCGGTAGGATGAGGTTCAGAGAGATATGCAGAGATGACGAGGCTTAGGCGGCGTCTTTGGTCGCGTACGCGTTGAAGACGCGAGCCAGTTGGCCGGCGGGTGCTTGCAGGACGCCAGCAACCTTGGTCGCCGGGGCTTGCAGCAGGCCGATCAGCTTGCCACGCAGTTGGTCCAGCGACGGCAGCTTGGACAGGGCGTCGACGCCAGCAGCGTCCAGCACCTTGTCGCCCATGAAACCGCCGACGAGCTTGAACTTGTCATTGCCCTTGGCGAATTCAGCCGCGACCTTCGCAGCGGTGACCGGATCAGCGGCGTAGGCGATGCCCACCGGACCCTTGAACAGATCGTGGTAGGCCGAGCCTTCCTCGACGCCCAGCGCCTTCAGCGCCAGACGGTTCTTCACCACCTTGAACGCGCCGCCTTCTTTACGAAGGCGACCACGCAGGTCTTCCATCTCCGCAACGGTCAGACCCAGGTTGTGGGTCACGACCACGGCGCCCGCGTCGGCGAACACGCTCTTCAGCGATTCGATCGACTCGGCTTTTTGTGCGCGGTCCATTGCGGTCTCCAGTTTTGGTATTCGCCGCCGGGCTAATTCCCGACGACGGATTTGGCTATCGCGCCGCGCATTGCTGCACAGCGTTCAGGCCGGTCTTATTGTCCGAAGGAAGCGTGGCCTGTCCTGCCGGGAACGGCTGGACGAAGGTCTTTGCATCCCCATCTCCCCACGGCGCCAGAGGGCTCTCTGGACGATTATGACGTAGGTGGCCCCCACGTCCCGAAGTTCTCGGACAGGCACCGCCACGGCCAAAGCCATGACGAGAAGCCGCGCTCTATACACGGCCTGAGGGCGAAATCAACGGCGCCGCCAGGATTATGGACGAAAATCCCGGATCAGTTGGGCCAGATCGGCCTCGTCCACCGCCTCGGCCGCCTCGGCCTGTGGCATCCAGCGACGCTGGCGCTGCTGATCTTCGGGCCAGGCGCCCAACTGGATCAGGACCTCCAGCGGATAGACGGCGACGACGCAGGCCTGAACAGCGCCCGTCTTCAGCCGCTTGCCATAGCGGAAATGGCCGATGGGCGCTCCCAGGGTCTCGCCCTGCACGCCCGCCTCCTCATAGGCCTCCTGGGCCGCCGCCTGGGGATCGGTCTTGCCGACCATGCGGCCGCCCTTGGGGATGACCCAGCGACGCGTCTCGCGCGAGGTGATCATCATCACCTCCAGGCCATTCTCGCCCGTCCGCCACGGCAGGGCCGCGACCTGACGGTTCTCCGAGGTCTCTGTTCGGGCCGGAGCAGTCATCAGGTCAGGAACAGGCCGCCGACAAAGTAGAAGATCGCGCCGATGGCTGCCGCTGCCGGCATGGTGATGAACCAGGCGGTGACGATGCTGCGCGCCACGCTCCAACGAACGGCCGAGACCCGCTTGGCCGCGCCCACGCCGATGATGGCGCCGGTGATGGTGTGGGTAGTCGAGACCGGGATGCCCATGCTGGTCGCGGCGAACAGGGTGATGGCCCCGCCCGTTTCAGCGCAGAAGCCCTGCTGCGGGCTAAGCCGCGTGATGCGCGAGCCCATGGTGTGGACGATCTTCCAGCCGCCGAACAGGGTGCCGAGCGCAATGGCCGCCTGGCAGGTGATGACCACCCAGAAGGGCACGTGGAACTCGCCGCCCAGCATGCCGCGCGAGTACAGCAGGATGGCGATGATCCCCATGGTCTTCTGCGCGTCATTGCCGCCGTGTCCCAAGGAATAGGCCGAGGCGGAGACAAACTGCAGGCCGCGGAAGATGCGGTCCGCGAAGGCGGGATTGGCCTTGGCGAACAGCCAGGACACGATCAACACCAGCAGCAGCGCCAGCAGGAAGCCGATGGCCGGCGACATGAAGATGGCCCCGACCGTCTTCAGCACCCCGGCGATCACGACGGCGCTGGTCCCAGCCTTGGCGATGCCCGCCCCCAGCAGGCCGCCGACCAGGGCGTGCGAACTGGATGACGGAATGCCCGCAATCCAGGTGATGACATTCCAACTGATGGCCCCCATCAGGGCGCCGAAGATCACCTGATCCGAGATCACATCGGGCGAGATGATCCCCCGCCCGATCGTGTCGGCCACGTGCAGACCGAAGAAGAGGAAGGCGATGAAGTTGAAGAAGGCCGCCCAGCCGACCGCATAGATCGGCGGCAAGACCCGCGTCGCGACGATGGTGGCGATGGAGTTGGCGGCGTCGTGCAGGCCGTTCAGGAAGTCGAACAGCAGGGCGACGCCGATCAGGAAGACCAGAATCAGGAGGGCGTGATCCATCGGACCCTACAGGTGCTCGACCAGGACGCCATTGATGCGGTTCGCCACATCTTCGAAACGGTCAATCACCTTCTCCAGATGGTCATAGACCTCGCCGCCGATGATGAACCACAGCGTATTGCCGCCGGTCATGTCGTGGCGGTGCAACTCATAGAGGGCCTTCATACCCTCATCGTAGAGGGTGTCGCTCTGGCTCTCGAGGCGGGCGATCTGTTCGGTGAGCTCGTTCAGGCGATCGTGGTTCTTGCGCATGGCCGGCAGCAGGGACACCGCCTCAGCCGTCAGGGCGCCGCACTGGACGGCGATGTCGGCCAGTTCGCGCATCTTGGGGGCGAACTCACGCATTTCATACAGGGTGACGACCTTGGCCGTCTTCTGCATCTGGTCGATGGTGTCGTCCAGCGAGTTGGTCAGGCCGCGAATGTCCGAACGGTCGAACGGGGTGATGAAACTGCGGCGCACGGCGAATAGGACCTCGCGGGCGACCTCGTCGGCCTCATGCTCGTGATCGACGATCTTCTGGCACCAGTCGGGCGTGGCCTCCCCGCCGTTCAGCATGCCGCGCAGGGCCTCAGCGCCGTTCACCAGGGTGGCGGCGTGGGCGTCAAACAGGCGGAAGAAGTTGTCTTCCTTGGGCAACAGCGCCTGGAACCAGCTCAGCATCAGTCGTCTCCGAAAGGGCCGCGCAGGGCGACAGCGCCCCAAGACCGGAATTACCCCCCTGCCGTCAAGT
>Ga0247820_10002529_pt1 | contig 10252 bp, 11 predicted proteins | sample 13C_Glucose_Day1_2_FD_192480 | JGI IMG/M metagenome (GOLD analysis project Ga0247820, IMG submission 192480) | Soil microbial communities from agricultural site in Penn Yan, New York, United States - 13C_Glucose_Day14 | ecosystem: Environmental > Terrestrial > Soil > Agricultural land | place...
CTTCGATTCGCTGCCCGTCGCGCGCCTGCGCGACGGGCAGCGAATCGAAGCTCGGCAGGTTCATCTGCGCCATCATCTGCAGCAGCATCGCGACGTCGGGCTGCAGGCGCCGGACCACGCCGTCAGTGCAGCGCGTGCCGTTCGCGCCGCTGCGCCTGAAGCCCAGGTAGTCGCAAGCCACCACCTCGTCGCAGGCACCGCGGTAGGCATCGACGCCGCCCACGTAGGGCAGGAAGCCCCGCGGCTTGCCCGGCACGTTGGCGCCCATGTACCAGGAGTCGGCCGTCGGGTAGAGCGTGATGTCTGCGCAGTCATTGACGTGCGTCATCCAGCCGGCCTCGGCGGTCCCGGTGGGCTCGATGGTGCTCATGCCATCCGCGCGCAACCGGGCCAGGCAGTCGGCAACCCAGTCGACGTGCTGCTCGATCGACACCATCATGTTCGACAGCACCGACGGGCTGCCCGGCCCGGTGATGGTGAACAGGTTGGGGAAGCCCGCCGTCATCAGGCCGAGGTAGGTCTGCGGGCCGTGCGCCCACTTCTGCTTCAGCGTGATGCCGTCGCGCCCGGTGATGTCCACCGACACGATGGCGCCGGTCATCGCGTCGAAGCCGGTGGCGTAGACGATCGCATCGAAGGCCATCGACTCGTCGGCCAGCGTGATGCCGGTCTCGGTGAGGGTCTCGATCGGATGGCGACGCAGGTCGACCAGCCGCACATGGGGCAGGTTGAAGGTGGCGTAGTAGCCGGTGTCCAGGCACGGGCGCTTGGTACCGAAGGGATGGTCCCTGGGGCTCAGCAACTCGGCGACCTGCGGGTCCTGGACCACGTCACGGATCTTCTCGTGCACCATGCCGGCCACGATCGCATTGGCATCGCGAAACAGGATCTGGTCGGCGAACACGGCCAGCATGGGGATCAACTCCCCCGATTGCCACGCCGCCTCGAAGCGCTCGCGGTGCACTTGCGGCGGACTGTAGCGGCCGTAGATCTGGGTCCGCTCGTTCGGCACGCCGGCGCGCGACCACTTCGCCTGCTGGCGATAGGCCTCGCGGTCGGCTTCCAGGGGCGCGCGCCGCTCGGGACGCACCGGGCCGTTGCCCGCCGGGATCGAGAAATTCGGCGTGCGCTGGAACACGGTCAGCCGGCTGGCCTGGCGGGCGATGATCGGGATCGACTGGATGCCCGAAGAGCCGGTGCCGATCACCGCCACCCGCTTGCCGCTGAAGTCCACGCCTTCGTGCGGCCAGCGGCTGGTGAAGAAGACCTCGCCCTTGAAGCGCTCGGCGCCCGGGATGTCGGGGGCCTTGGGCAGAGACAGGCAGCCGCTGGCCATGACGCAGTAGCGACAGCGGATGTCGTGGCCGGTGTCGGTTCGCACGTGCCAGCGCTCGGCGGCGGCGTCCCAGCGCGCCGCCACCACCCGGGTGTCGAAGTCGATGTCGCGCCGCAGGTCGTAGCGCTCGGCCACGAACTGGGCGTAGCGCAGGATCTCCGGCTGGGTGGCGTACTTCTCCGACCAGGTCCAGGCCTTTTCCAGATCGGGGTCGAAGCTGTAGGTGTAGTCGGTGGTCGGGATGTCGCAGCGCGCGCCGGGATAGCGGTTCCAGTACCAGGTGCCGCCCACGTCGCCGGCGGCCTCGAGCACGCGGGTGGAGAAGCCCATCCGGCGCAAGCTGTACAGCAGGTAGAGGCCGGCGAATCCGGCGCCCACCACCGCCACGTCGACATCGACGGCCTCATGCGCTGTGTCCGTGGTCTTCTGCTCCACCATGCCGGTACCCCCAGGTTGACGTGCTGGCCGGCGACGGCGGCCGAACTGCCCCAGATTACAGCCTGCGGGCGCTGCGCGCCATCCACCAGATGTTCAGACCCGGGTGCCGAGATCGAGGCGCAGACGGTTGGCCCAGAGATTCACCAGCGCGTCGAGTTCCGTCCCGTAGATGCCCAGCTGGGGCGGGCCCAGGGAGCCATCTTCGCGGGGCCGGGTGCGCATGGACGCGTGCCAGAGGCCGTCCGAAAGCTGCCTGTACTGGCCCAGCAGTTCGCAGCAGAGCGGGGCAGCCAGCGAGAAGGCGCACCGGCGAATGAGGATGCCATCGCTTCTCGAGCCCTCCACGCCCCGGGTCGACACCAGCATGTGCACCCCATCGTCCTGGAGCACGTTTTCTCTCGGGAGCTGGGGCAGCAGCTCGGGGGACTCGTTGGGATGTGGTTTGTCCATGACGCCTTGTGTATCGGCGGCCACGAGGGAAGCTGAAGGGAGAACTTCATGAAAAATGTGAAACTACGGTGCACACCGGAGAAGGTCGGGCGCGGCCGCCTTCCGTGCGTTGCGCGATGCGGTCGTGCGAAGCCCTGGCCGCGGCACGGCTCGCCGGCGAGCGTGGTTCGAAGAACAGGCGCGTGCACAGGACGATCGGCTGCCCGTCGCCGATCGAGCGGTAGGCCAGGCGCCGGCCTTCGACCTCGGCGAACCGGTTCGGGGTGTCGACGGCGCGGGTCATGGCGTGGCCGCTCCGGCGGACAGCGCGGCGACCAGCTCGCCCGTCGTGACGATGGCGTGCGCGTAGGTGGGGCCGTTGATCTCGTGCGCGACCTTCATCGCCTCGGCCGAGAACGCTGCCGTGGCATCGTGCACCAGCGTGACGTGGTAGCCCAGCTCGACGGCGAACTTGCCGGTCGTCTCCAGGCAGGTGTTGGCCAGCATGCCGATGAGGATCACGCGGCGCACGCCGTGCTGGCGCAGCTGGATGTCGAGGTCGGTGTTGGCGAAGCCGCTGGAGCCGCGGTGCTCCTTGATCATCACATCCTCGGGGCGGGGCTCGAAGTCCGGATGCCACTGCGCGCCCCAGCTGCCCTCGGCGAAGAGCTGGATGCGATGACCGCCCAGCTGGTAGGGCGTGGGGTGCGCCCAGTTGCTGAAGTCCGAAGGCTTCGCCCGGTGGTGCGGCACGTAGAACACCGTGATGCCCGCCGCCCGGCAGGCGGCCACGGCCTCGCGCATGTGAGCGATGGTGCCGACCTCGTCCATCACCGCCTTGGCGCGGGATTGCAGCTTGCCGTTGTCGCTGAGGAAGTCGTTGTAGGGGTCGATCAGCGGCAGCGCGGCCTCGCCGGCGACCAAGGTGGCAGCGTTCATGAGGGTCTCCTCGCGGCGTTCCAGACGGGGTGGCCCGCCCGCAGGCGCCGCACCTGCAGGACGCAGCCGATCACCAGCAGCACGAAGCACACGCCGACCGCCTTCTGCAGCGCCGGATCCTCCGGGTTGCTGAAGAAGGGCGAACCCGAAGGCAGGCGCGTGAAGGTCTCCGTCAGTCCGGGAATCATATGGAAGAACAGCGTGGTCGAATAGGCGATGGTCTCGACGCAGCGCGACGCCCGGCCGAAGACCTGCGTACGACCCGAGCTCGGGTCGGCCTGCGAAGGCCTCGGCGATCGCCGCCTGCGCAGGCTTCGAGATGAACTCGTCGTTCTCGCCGAGGTGCACCAGCACCAGCAGAGCGCCAGCGCGCGCGGAACCGACAGCGACGCCATCCTTGCGCCCATGCTCAATGGCGAGTTGCGCTACCGGCCGGACCAGTTCCTATGCCTTGGCGTGATCAATGCGGCGCCGATGCTGCTGGTGGCCGGGCCGGCGGCTCGCGCAGGCGACATCGCCGCGCTGCTGAAGGACAGGGACAGGCCCATTGCCGTCGGCAGCTGCGGCCTCGGCGCCAATTCGGAACTGCTGGCGCAGGACTTCGCCCGCCGTGCCTCGTTGAACGTGGTGCACGTCCCGTACCGGGGTATCGCACCGCTGGTGCAGGACCTGCTCTCGGGGCAGACCGAGATGTCCCTGCCGCTCGGCGGCAGCGTGCCGGAGATGGTCGCTGCGCGGACGTGCGGGCGCTGGGCGTGGCATCGCGCGCCGGACATCGCCTGCTGCCGGCGGTGCCCGTGAACGGCACATCATCCCCATCGGGCCGCACCGACTCAAGTCAAGTTGCGTCAAATCGGCTGCGCGCCGGCCCGTTCTTCGGCCCTCCGGATCGGGATCTGGACTGCGCGCGCCCTCAGCTGGCCGCATCCGCCATCGACATCCTGGCCGGCCGAGTAGCGCAGCTTCGTCAGGATGCCTCGCTCGTGCAGCGTGCGTGCAAGCTGCTTGCAGCGCTCCCACGACGGGCGGCCGAATGCCACGCCATCCACCGCGTTGAAGGGAATCAGGTTCAGCACGGCGTATTTGCCGGACAGCAGGCGGACGATGCCTTCGACCTCGTCCTCGCCGTCGTTGATGCCTTCCAGCAGGGTCCACTGGTACTGGATCGGGTAGCCGGTCGCCCGGGCATAGCCTTCGCATGCGCTGACCAGATCCTCGGGCGTCATGGCGGGCGCGCGCGGCAGCAGCCTTCTGCGCAGCTCGGCCTTGCTCGTGTGCAGCGAGAGGGCCAGAGCCGGCCTGACTCTTCCCTGCTGCAGTCTCTCGAACGCGCGCGGATCGCCCACGGTGGAGAACACGATGTTCTTGTGGCCGATGTTGCCCGCCGTTCCGAGCAGGTCGATCGCCTCCAGCACGTTGTCCAGGTTGTGGGCCGGCTCGCCCATGCCCATGAACACCACCTTGCGTACCGGCCGGCGCAAGCGTGCGAGGGCGACCTGGGCAATGATCTCGGCACTGCCGAGCTGACGCAGCAGTCCATCGCGACCGGTCATGCAGAACTGGCAGCCGACGGCGCATCCGACCTGCGTCGAGACGCAGAGGCCGTCACGGGGCAGCAGCACGCTCTCCACCGTCTGGCCGTCCGCCAGCGCGACGAGCAGCCGCTCGGAGCCATCGGCGCCGGGATGGACCGCGTGCAGCCGAGCCAGCCCCGCAAGCTCGGCTTCGATGGCGGGCAGAGCGGCCAGCAGCGACGACGGAAAAAAGGTCTGCGGCAGGCGCCGGCCGCTGTCCCGCTTCAGGGCATGGGACCAGAGCCGAAGGATGCGCTGCTCATGGAGGGGGCCCGCTCCTGCGTCCTGCAGTCGCCGTTTCAGTTCGTGGATTCGCATGCGCCGCCTCGGGCCGGTGGAAGGGTCGACATGCGACCGATTGTGCACGGCACCGGGCCGATGGTTCGGCGCCGTACTACACCGTCGCGCGCTGCTCGAATCCTGCCGGGACATGCGCTCGTTCGAGCGACTCCAGGACATCGACCCGTTCGACTCGCGCCTCGGGAGGGCCCCGGTTCGCCCACTGCACCAGCGCGTCGACCGCCTTGGCATCGCCGACGGCAAGAGCCTCGACCGTGCCGTCGCCGCGATTGCGCACCCAGCCGCGCACTCCCAGTGCCTCGGCGGCCCGGGCCATGGACCAGCGGTAACCCACGCCCTGCACGCGGCCGTGGACGATCAGGTGCTTCTGGACCGGCGTCATGCCGCCACTGTAGTGCGCCGGTCCGGTTTGCGGCAGCTACATCGAAGGCCGTTCGTGCGGCCGCAGGTCGAACACCAGGAGCTCGGCCTGCTCGGCTTTCGCGAAGCGCAGCGTGCGTTCGTCGCGGATGCGCGCGCCGTCGCCCTGGCCGAGCCGCTCGCCGTTGACCTCGATGCTGCCGCGCGCCACGTGGACGTAGGCGTAGCGGTCGGGCTTGAGCTGCAGCGTGGCCGTCTCCGGGCCGTCGAAAAGGCCGGCATGGACGCGGGCATCCTGGTGCACCGAGAGCGAGCCCTCGGCGCTCTCGGGCGAGACGATCAGGCGCAGCTTCCCGCGCTTCTCGGCGGCGCTGAAATGCACCTGCTGGTAGCGCGGCACCGCGCCGCGCGCCGATGGCACGATCCAGATCTGCAGGAAATGCACCGGTTCGCTGGCCGAAGGGTTGAACTCGCTGTGGCGCACGCCGGTGCCCGCGCTCATCACCTGCACGTCGCCCGGTCGGATGACGGAGCCGGTGCCCATCGAGTCACGGTGCGCCAGCGCACCTTCGAGCACGTACGAGATGATCTCCATGTCGCGGTGCGGATGGGTGCCGAAGCCCTGTTCCGGTGCGACCCGGTCGTCGTTGATCACGAGCAGGTCCGAGAAGCCCTGCTGCTTCGGGTCGTGGTAGTGGCCGAAGGAAAAGGTGTGGCGCGACTTGAGCCAGCCGTGGTCGGCGAGGCCGCGATGGTCTGCCTTGCGCAGTTCGATCATGGGCGTTCCTTGAGGATGGTCATTCGATCTGATTCACGATTCGATCTCGGAAGTATCCGGCGCCGGAAGCTCTTGTATGCTGAGACATTTCAGTGTTCATGATCGATTAATTCGAACATCAAAGGCAAAGGACATGCCGTGCTGAAACTGAGCCTCGAGGCCATCGAACTGGTGGACGCGATCGCCCGCCACGGTTCCTTCACGGCGGCGTCCGAGCGGCTGAACAAGGTGCCGTCGACCATCTCCTATGCGATCGCCAGGCTCGAGGAGCAACTCGGCATCGCGCTGTTCGTGCGCCAGGGACCGCGCGTGAGCCTGACCGCCGCGGGGCAGGAGATGCTCAAGGAGGGACGCTGGCTGGTGGCCGCCGCCGCCGAGCTGGAATCGCGCATGCGCCAGATCGCCACCGGCTTCGAATCCGAGCTGCGGCTGGTGCACGACTCGCTGATCCCGACCTCGGCCTTCAGCCACGACATCCGCGCCTTCGAGGATCTGAACTGCGGCACCCGGCTGCGCATCGCCTGCGAGACCCTGACGGGCACGTGGGAGGCGCTGCGCGACGGCCGCGCCGACCTGATCGTCGCGGCCGGCCCGTCGCCGGCCGGCGGCGGCTACAAGGCGGTGGCGGTGGGCAGCCTCGCGTTCGCGTTCTGTGTCGCGCCGACGCATCCGCTGGCGCTGCTGCAACGGCCGCTGACCCGGGCCGACCTGCTCCAGCACACGGCGGTGGTGGTGGGCGATGGCGCCCGTTCGATGTCCGACCGCACCATCGGCCTGCTGGCCGGGCAGCGCCGCATCACCGTGCCGTCGATGGCCGCCAAGATCGCCTTGCAGGCCGAGGGGCTGGGCCACGGCTTCCTGCCCCGGGCCTGCGTGCGGGCGGCGCTGGCCAGCGGCGAACTGGTCGAGCCGGCGCTGCTGGAGGAATCGCGGCCTGAAGAGCACTTCTGGCTGGCCTGGAAGCCTGCCACCGGCACCGGCGAGGCGCTCAAGTGGTGGCGCAACCGCCTGCAGCGGCCGCTGCTGCCGGAACTGCTGCCGGCCTGAGGGCGCGCGCCGCACGCGCCGCCAGCGGCGCGACGCCTCAGGCGCGGTGCTGGCGCCGCCACAAGGCCGGCGAGCTGCCGGTGCGGGCGCCGAACACCCGCGTCAGGTGGCTCTGGTCCGCGAAGCCGCAGGCGATCGCGATCTCCGACAGCGAGGCCGTGGAGTCCAGCAGCATGCCGCGCACCGCCTCGATGCGACGCTCGACCAGCCAGGCGTGCGGCGACCGGCCGGTGGTCGCCTTGAAGGCCTTGCTGAAGTGGCCGCGCGACAGGCCGCATTCGGCCGCCACTTCCGACAGCGGCACGCTGCGCGCGAGGTTCGCGGCCAGCAATTCCTTGGCACGGCGCTCCTGCCAGGGCGCCAGGCCGGCAGCGAGCGGACGGCGTCCGTGGCTGCCGCCGTAGGTGCTGGCCAGATGGGCGCACAGCGCCAGCGCCATGTGGTCGATGAACAGCCGGCAGGCCTGCGCGGGCCGTGTCAGGGACGGGAGCAGCGCCGCCGCGATGCCGGCCAGCACCGGATCGGACGTGCCCGGCGTGCAGTGCAGTTGCGCGACCGCGGGGGCGCCGGACTCGCGCGCGAACTCGTCCATGGTGCTGCGCGGCAGGCGGAACAGCACCGAATGAAAGGGGCTGCAGACATAGGCGCTGGGGCGCTCGGCGAGGTCGGCGATATGCACCGCGCCGGGCTCCAGAAGCCCCAGGTGGGTTTGCGCATTGCCGTGGAAGAAGCGCCGGCTGCCAGCGCGCTCGAGTTCCACGCTGACCACGAACGCGTCCTCGGCCGGCAGCGGCGCCAGCACGAACAGATGGGGCTCGGGGTAGCGCATCCGCGCCATGTCGAGCGACGGCGTGGACGAGCTCGATCCCGGCACTTCATCGAGTCCGTACTGCTGCGCGAGCTGATGCGCGAAGCGGCTGGGCGATGCGGCGGCGTGGGTCATGCGAAACGAGAGGGCTTGGGGTGCAGGGTTCAGGCTCCGGGTGCCACGCCGTCGAAGGCATCCTGCAGCAGCTTGCGAAGAGCCTGCGCCTCGATCGGACGTGGATTGGCGTACGCATTCTGCAACGCCAGGGCGCAGGCACGGTCCAGGTCTTCTTCGCGCATGCCGATCTGCTTGAGCGCCGTCGGCGCGCCGTTGCGCAGGGCCAGTTCGTGCACCGCCCGCGGCGCGCTGTCGGCGCCCAGCGCGCCGGCGATGCGCCGCATCGCGCCGGCTGCGGCCACGGCGTTGTAGGCCAGCGCATGCGGCAGCACGATGGTGTGGGTCTCGGCATGCGGCAGGTTGAAGCTGCCCCCCAGCGTATGGCAAAGCTTGTGGTGCAGCGCCATGCCGACGCTGCCCAGCACCGTGCCGCACAGCCAGGCGCCATACAGCGCGTCGCTGCGCGCCTGCGCGTCGGCGGGGTTCGCATGGATGCCGGGCAGGGCGCGGCCCAGGGCGGTGATGCCCTCGACCGCCATCAGGTCGCAGACCGGGTTGCCATCTGCCGAGTACAGCCCTTCGGCCGCGTGCGCGATGGCGTTGATCCCGCTGACCACCGACAGGCCGACCGGCAGGCCCACGGTCAGGGCCGGGTCGTAGATCACGGTGCGCGGCAGCACCCGCGGGTCCTTGCCGGTGCGCTTGAGGCCGCCTTCCGTGAGGCCGAAGATCGGCGTCATCTCGGAGCCCGCGTAGGTGGTCGGGATGGCCAGGATCGGCAGCCCCGATTCGAGCGCGATGGCCTTGCCCAGGCCGATGGTCGAGCCGCCGCCGATCGCCACCGCGCCGTCGGCGCCGAGGCGCGCCGCGGCCTCCCGGGCCGATCGCGCGCTCTCGATCGGCACGTGCATCGCGGCGCCGTCGAAGATGCCGGCGGCGCGGGCGCCGAGCAGGTCGGCCACCCGCTCGGCCTGGGCCCGCTGCGGCGGCGTGCACAGCACCAGCGCCTTGCCGATTCCCATGCGCTCGATCTCGGCGGCGGCCTGCGACAGGCTGCCGTGTCCGAACAGGACCCGCTGGGCGCGGCTCTCGAAGCGGAAGGGCTGGATGCCGCCAGCTTCGGTGTGCGTGCTCATTCGGCGACGATCTTGCGGGCCTGGATCAGCCGGCCCCAGCGCTCGCTCTCGCTGCGGATCAGCTGGTCGGTCGCCTGGCGGTCGCCTGCGACCACTTCGAAGCCGCCGTCCGACAGGCGCTTGGCGACCTCGGGGTCGCGCAGGGTGGCGCGCATGTCGGCGGACAGCCTGTCGAGCACCGGCGCCGGTGTCTTCGCCGGTGCCACCATCCCGACCCAGGAATAGACCTCGAAGCCCTTGTAGGTCTCGGCCACCGCCGGCACCTCGGGCAGGGCGGCATCGCGCTTGGGCGAAGTCACAGCGAGCGCGCGCAGCTTGCCGCTGTGCACCTGCTGAAGCACCAGCGGCAGGCTGGCGATCATCGAGTCGACGTGTCCGCCCATGAGGTCCGTGAGGGCCGGGCCGCCGCCCTTGAAGGGCACGTGCAAACCCTGGCTGCCCGCGGTCTCGTGGAACAGCTCGGCCGCCAGGTGGTTCGAGCTGCCGGCGCCGACCGAGGCGTACGACACCGCGCCCTTGACCTTGGCGGCGGCCACGTAGTCCTTCAGGGTCTTGTGGGGCGAGCCGGCCGGCACCACCAGCACCATCGGCGAGCGCGCCACGTAGCTCACGCCGGCGAAGTCGCGCAGCGTCGCGTAGGGCAGCTTCGGATGGATGTGCTGCTCGGTCGCGTAGGAGTCGAACACCAGCGCCACCGCGTAGCCGTCGGGCGCGCTCTTGGCCAGTGCCGCCATGCCGATGGTGCCGCCGGCGCCGCCGCGGTTGTCGACGAGCACCTGCTGCCCCAGCCGCGCCCGCAGCGGCTCCTGGATCTGGCGCGCCACCTTGTCGACCGTGCCGCCGGCGGCGAAGGGCACGATCACCGTGACCAGCCGCGAGGGGTAGCTGTCCGCCGCGACGGGGCCGGCCGCAGCCAGCGTCAGGCCGAGCGCCAGGCTGCAGCCGATCGCGCGGCGGCGGGAGACGGGCAGGGGAGGGCGAGGGGAAAGG
>Ga0247820_10002532_pt1 | contig 10250 bp, 8 predicted proteins | sample 13C_Glucose_Day1_2_FD_192480 | JGI IMG/M metagenome (GOLD analysis project Ga0247820, IMG submission 192480) | Soil microbial communities from agricultural site in Penn Yan, New York, United States - 13C_Glucose_Day14 | ecosystem: Environmental > Terrestrial > Soil > Agricultural land | place...
ATGTAGGGCGGCCGCATGCGCGGTTCGCCGCGCTTGCCCTCGATGCTCTCGATCATCGCGGACTCCTCGCCGCAGATGTAGGCGCCGGCACCGCGGCGCAGCTCGATGGTCGGCAGCGGGCACGGCGGGTCGGCGCGCAGCGCGGCGAGTTCGGCTTCGAGCAGCGAGCGGCAGTCGTGGTACTCGTCGCGCAGATAGATGTAGCAGGCATCGATGCCGACGATCTGCGCCGCCACCAGCAGCCCTTCGAGGAAGCGGTGCGGGTCGCGCTCGAGGAAGCTGCGGTCCTTGAAGGTGCCCGGCTCGCCCTCGTCGATGTTGACCGCCATCACGCGCGGCGCCGGCTGGTCGCGCACGATGCGCCACTTGCGCCCGGCCGGAAAGCCGGCACCGCCGAGGCCGCGCAGGCCCGAATCCTCGAGGACCCGGATCACGGCCTCGGCATCGTCCTCGCCATTGACCAGCCGCGCCGCCAGCGCGTAGCCGCCATGCGCCCGGTAGGTGCGGTAGTCGGCGAAGGGCGGCAGCGCCTCGACTGGCGCTTCGGGCTGCAGCAGGGCCTGTTGCGCCAGCTCGGCGGGTGCGAAATGGGCCAGCCGCCGCGGCGCCGAATCGGGCCCCGACGCCAGCGCCTGCAACACCTTGTCGACGGTCGCCAGCGGCACGGCCTGCTGGTGCACGGCCACCGCCGGCGCCTGCTCGCAGCGGCCCAGGCACGGCGCCGCGATCACCCGCACATCGGCGCGTCCGGCCAGGCCCAGCAGCGCCGGCAGGCGCTCCCGCAGCGATGCCGCGCCGGCCAGCTCGCAGGCCAGGCCGTCGCACACGCGCACCGTCAGGCCGGGTGCCTGTTCGTCACCGTGCACCACCTCGAAGTGGTGATAGAAGGTCGCGACCTCGTACACCTCGGCCATCGGGAGGCCGGTGAGGGCCGCCAGGGCCACGAGGTGGCGCTCGCGCAGGCAGCCGTGGGCGTCGTTGATCCGGTGCAGCTGCTCGATCAGCAGGTCGCGCCGGTAGCCCGCCAGCGGCCGCGGGCCGATCAGCGCGAGCACCTCGGCCAGCGCGTCCTCCTCGGGTTGCCGCCCCTTCAGCCGGCTCTTGCGGCGGATGCGCTCGCGCAGCTGCTCGGGTGTGGCCAGCGGGATGGCCTCGATCTTGTTCTGGGTGCCTGGGTGATTCATTGCCTCGGCGGTCTCGTGGAAGGGTCAGGCCGCGAGGAGCCGCAGCTTGAGCGACTGTCGGTCGCTTCCGCGCGCTTGGCAAATTGAATCCTCACATGGAGTGATTCAATAAAGAAATGAAGCGCCGGGCCGGCCGGCCTTGTCGGCTCAGCCGCGCAAGGCGCCGCTGTGGGCCGCGACGTCGGCCTGCCAACCCGGGCTCTGGAGCAGCGCCAGCGCCGCCTCCAGCGCCCGCGACGGCCGCACCGCCGTCTGCGTCATGAAGCCGATCGGCGTCTGCACCTCGGGCGCCACCAGCGGCAGCGCCTCGAGCTGGCCCTGGCCGCGCACCGCGTCCACCATCGCGCCCGGCAGCACCGCGCAGACCTGCCCGGACAGCACGCTGAGTGCCAGGGTCAGCACCGAGTTGGTCTCGATGGCAGGCGCGACCACCGCGCCCGCCGCCTTGAAGGCCTGGTCGACGATCGAGCGGTTGTGCATCTCGGGCGTCAGCAGGCACAGCGGCAGTCCGGCCGCCTGGGCCCAGCCGATGGGCTCGCCGATCCGCAGCGACCCGGCGCCACCGCCCTCGGCCCGGCGCAACAGGAAGTAGTGCTCGATGCTCTGCGGCCAGGCCGTGAGCTTCACTTCCCGCGGCTGCATGCGCTCGGTGTAGCCGAGCGCGATGTCGAGCGACAGGTTCTCGAGGCCGGTCTCGAGTTCGAGCGAACTCATCGACAGCACCGTCGGCGCGATGCCCGGATGGCGCGCCTGCAGCTGGGCCGCAAAGCGCGCGAGCAGCGGGATCGCGGTGGGCACGGCCGCCATGCGCAGGCTGCCGCGCGGATTGCCTTCCTCGCTCTTGAGCAGCTGCTGCAAGAGCTCGTTCTCGCGCAGCATGCGGTGCGCCGCCGCCAGCACGGCCTCACCTTCGTGCGTGAGCCCGGCATAGGTGCGGCCGCGCTTGACCACCACCACGCCGAACTCCGCCTCGAGCGCGCGCAGCGCATTCGACAAGGCCGGCTGCGTGATGTGGCAGGCCTGCGCGGCGCGGCCGAAATGGCGGTGCTCCTCGAGCGCGACGAGGTAGCGCATCGAAGCCAGGAGGTTCATCCCGCTTCAGGTGTTCTTCGAGACCGTGATGGTCGGGAACTTGGCCGAGAAGTCCTTGGCCTTCTCGGCGATGCCGACCGCCACGCGCCGCGCCACCGCCTTGTAGATGGCGGCCACTTCACCGTCGGGATCCGCCACCACGGTCGGGCGGCCGCTGTCGGCCTGCAGCCGGATGTTGATGTCCAGCGGCAGCGCGCCGAGGTAGTCCATCTGGTACTGCTCGGCCATCTTGCGGCCGCCGTCGGCGCCGAAGATGTGCTCGACGTGGCCGCAGTTCGAGCACACGTGCACCGCCATGTTCTCGACGATGCCGAGGATCGGCACGCCCACCTTCTCGAACATCTTGATGCCCTTGCGGGCGTCCAGCAGCGCGATGTCCTGCGGCGTCGTGACGATCACCGCGCCGGTCATCGGCACCCGCTGCGACAGCGTGAGCTGGATATCGCCCGTGCCCGGCGGCATGTCGACGATCAGGTAGTCCAGGTCCTTCCAGTTGGTCTGCCGCAGCAGCTGCTCCAGCGCCTGGGTCGCCATCGGGCCGCGCCAGATCATGGCTTCGTCGGCATCGACCAGGAAGCCGATCGACATCACCTGCACGCCGTGGTTCTCCAGCGGCTCCATGGTCTTGCCGTCCTCGCTCTCGGGACGGCCCTGGATGCCCAGCATCATGGGCTGGCTCGGGCCGTAGATGTCGGCGTCGAGCAGCCCGACGCTGGCCCCCTCGGCGGCCAGCGCCAGCGCCAGGTTGGCCGCGGTGGTGCTCTTGCCGACGCCGCCCTTGCCCGAGGCCACGGCGATGATGTTCCTGACGTTCGGCATCAGCTGCACGCCGCGCTGCACGGCATGGCTGATGACCTTCGTCCCGATGTTGACCGAGACGTTCTCCACCCCCGGCACCGACTTCGCGGCCGCCACCAGCGCGCGCCGCATGGCGGGCTGCTGGCTCCTGGCCGGATAGCCGAGCTCGATGTCGAACGAGACCTCTCCCTCGTGGATCTGCAGGTTCTTCAGCGCCCTGGTGCTGACGAAATCCTTGCCGGTGTTGGGGTCGAGGACGGCCTTGAGCGCCTCCGCGAGCGCCTCTTGCGTAACTGCCATTGATCACTCCTGAATGGCGGGTAGTCTAGTGCCGCGCCCGGAAAGCCGGGGCCGCCGTGCCCTTGCCCCCTCCGCGCGACCGGTCTGTCGGGGTACGCTCGGCCGGCCATGGCATCCCCACCGCTCGCCCCTGTACCCGCCACCGGCCTCGTGCTGACCGGCGGCGGTGCGCGCGCCGCCTACCAGGTCGGCGTGCTCCAGGCCCTGGCCCGGCTGCGCCGCGCGGCCGGGGCGAGCGGACGCGCCAATCCGTTCCCGATCATCACCGGCACTTCGGCCGGTGCGATCAATGCGGCCGCACTGGCCTGCGGCACCGACGACTTCGACGCCACCGTTCGCAGGATGGCGCAGGTCTGGTCCCGGCTCGAAGCGGGGCAGATCTACCGCGCCGATGCCTTGACGGCACTGCGCAGCGATGCACCCTGGGCGCGCCTGCTGTCGGCCGGCTGGCTGATCGCCCGCTGGCGGCGCAGCGGCCTGCGCTCCCTGCTCGACAACACGCCGCTGCGCCGCCTGCTGGAAGACCTGGTGCCGCTCGACCGGCTGCCCGAACTGATGGCGCAGAACCACCTCGAGGCGCTGGCGATCACCGCATCGAGCTACAGCTCGGGCGAGCACGTGACCTTCTACCAGGCCGGCCGGCCGCAGCAGCCCTGGCTTCGCTCGACCCGCGTTGCCGAGCCGGTCCGGGTCACGCACGAGCACCTGCTGGCGTCCTCCGCGATTCCTTTCGTCTTCCCGGCGATGGCGCTGGAGCTGCATGGCCGCCTCGAGTACTTCGGGGACGGCTCGATGCGGCAGTCGGCACCGCTGGCCGCGGCCATCCACCTGGGCGCCGAGCGCATCCTGGCCATCGGCGCCGGCCGCATGCAGGAACCGTCCGATGCCCTGGCGCCCAACGCGCTGAGCGGCGATCCGAGCCTGGCTCAGATCGCCGGCCACGCCCTGTCGAGCATCTTCCTGGACGCCCTGACCGCCGACGTCGAGCGCCTGCGCCGGATCAACGCCACCCTGGCGCTGGTTCCCCCCGAGGCGCGCGCCGCCACGAACCTGCGTCCGGTCGAGCTGCTGCTGATCGCACCCTCGGAGCGCATCGACCTCATTGCCGCCCGGCACGCCGGGGCGCTGCCGGCTGCGGTTCGCAGCCTGCTCGGGGCGCCCGCGTTGCCCGCGGCCAGCGCCGAACTCAAGGGCTCGGCCCTGGCGAGCTACCTGCTGTTCGACGCCGGCTTCACGCGCGAGCTGATGGCGCTGGGACGGGCCGACACCCTGCGCCAGCACGAGGCCGTGTGCGGCTTCTTCGGCTGGAATCAGCCCTCGGACCCCCATCGCTTGACCATCCGCACGGCATCCTCCACATCCTCGTAGTAGCCCGGACTCAAGCCCGTTTCCGTGAAGCCGTGGCGGCGATAGAAGGATTTGGCGGCAGCGTTGCCGGCCCGGGCCTCGAGCTTGATGGTCCGGATGCCGGCGACCTGCGCCGTCGCCTCCAGCCAGGCCAGCAGGGCCGAGCCGAGGCCGGTGCGGCGCTGCGACGCCCGGACCGCGAACAGCGAGATGTGGGCTTCCTCATCGCCGTAGCGCATGATCGCGAAGCCCTGCAACTGGCCTTCGCGCCGCAGCACGGCGACGTTGGTGGACTCGTCCAGGATGCTGCGCAGCACCCGGCGCGCGGTCCAGCGCCATGACAGGCCGGTCTCGATGGCGTCGCGCGACAGCACGGCAATCGCCGCCGCGTCTGCGACCTCCGCAAGGGTGATTTCGTAGGCGGTGATCACGGCTGGCCTCCGGTTGCGCCGACGACTATAGCCCCGCGACCTAAAATGCACCCCCTATGTCCCAGCGCAAACTCTTCGTTACCACCGCCCTGCCCTACGCCAACGGCAAGTTCCACGTCGGCCACATCATGGAATACATCCAGGCCGACATCTGGGTGCGCTTCCAGCGCATGCAGGGGCACATGGTGCACTTCGTCGGCGCCGACGACGCCCACGGCGCGCCGATCATGATCGCGGCCGAGAAGGCCGGCAAGACGCCGCAGCAGTTCGTCGGCGAGATCGCCGCCGGCCGCCGCGAATACCTCGACGGCTTCCACATCCGCTTCGACAACTGGCATTCCACGGACAGCGCCGAGAACACCGAACTCGCCCAGGGCATCTACCGCAAGCTCAAGGCCGGCGGCATGATCGCCACCCGCACCATCGAGCAGTTCTACGACCCGGTCAAGGGCATGTTCCTGCCCGACCGCTACATCAAGGGCGAATGCCCGGTGTGCCACGCCAAGGACCAATACGGCGACGCCTGCGAGGTGTGCAGCAGCGTCTATTCGCCGACCGAGCTCATCAAGCCCTACTCGACGCTGACGGGTGCGACACCGGAGCTGCGCAGCTCCGAGCATTTCTTCTTCAAGCTGTCCGACCCGAGGGTGGTCGATTTCCTCAAGAGCTGGACCCAGGACGGCAAGCTGCAGCCCGAGATGGCCAAGAAGGCCAGCGAGTGGTTCGAGGCCGGCATGGCCGACTGGGACATCTCGCGCGAGGCGCCTTACTTCGGCATCGAGATCCCCGATGCGCCGGGCAAGTATTTCTACGTCTGGCTCGACGCGCCGGTGGGCTATCTCGCGAGCCTCAAGAACCACTTCGACAAGGGACAGGCGGCCGACCACTGGCACGCGCCTTCGCGCACCGCGCAGGGCTTCGACGACTTCTTGGCCGATCCGGCGGTGGAGCAGGTGCACTTCATCGGCAAGGACATCGTCTACTTCCACACCCTGTTCTGGCCCGCGATGCTTCAGTTCAGCGGCCGCAAGACGCCGAGCCAGGTCAACGTGCACGGCTTCATCACGGTCTCGGGCGAAAAGATGAGCAAGAGCCGCGGCACCGGCATCGATCCGCTCAAGTACCTCTCGATCGGCATGAACCCCGAATGGCTGCGCTACTACATCGCGGCCAAGCTCAACGCCAAGGTGGAGGACGTCGACTTCAACCCCGACGACTTCATCGCGCGCGTGAATGCCGACCTGATCGGCAAGTACATCAACATCGCGAGCCGCGCGGCGGGCTTCATCGCCAAGCGCTTCGGCGGCAAGCTGGGCACGGCGTCGGCCGACGGCGCGGCGCTGCTGGCTGCGCTGCAGGCCGCATCGGCTCCGATGCAGGCGCTCTACGACGGCCGCGACTACGCCCGCGCCCTGCGCGAGATCATGGGTCTGGCCGACAAGGTCAACGAATACGTCGACCAGAACAAGCCCTGGGAACTCGCCAAGAAGGAAGGGATGGAAGCCCGCCTGCACGATGTCTGCAGCACGTGCATCGAGGCCTTCCGCCTGCTCACGATCTACCTGAAGCCGGTGCTTCCGGCGCTGGCCGCCGAGGTCGAGGCCTTCCTGGCCAGCGGCCCGCTGCTGTTCGCCGACGCCGGCACGCTGCTGGGCGCGGGCCACGAGATCAGGGACTACAAGCACCTGATGCAGCGGGTCGACGCCAAGCAGCTCGACCAGCTGTTCGAAGCGCCTGAGCCAGCCGCCGCGCCCGCGGCCGCGACCGAGCTGCCCGGCGGCGAAGGCATCGCCCCGACCATCACGATCGACGACTTCGCGAAGATCGACCTGCGGATCGCGAAGATCGTCGCCTGCCAGAAGGTCGAGGGCTCGACCAAGCTGCTGCACCTGACGCTGGACGCCGGCGAAGGCCGCACGCGCAACGTCTTCTCGGGCATCGCCTCGGCCTACCAGCCCGAGCAGCTGGTCGGCAAGCTCACGGTGCTGGTCGCCAACCTGGCGCCGCGCAAGATGAAGTTCGGGATTTCCGAAGGCATGGTGCTGGCCGCCAGCCATGCCGACGAGAAGGCGAATCCGGGCATTCACGTGCTCGAACCCTGGCCCGGCGCGACACCCGGAATGCGCGTGCGCTGAGCACACATGCCATGAAGCTGCGTGCCTCCCTGATTCTCGCGTTGGCCCTCTGCGCGGCGCTTGCCGGTTGCGCCGTGGTGAGCGTCGCCAGCACCGCCGTCAGCGTCGGTGCCGGCGCCGTGGGCCTGGCGGCCGACGCCGCGATCGGCACCGTGCGCATCACGGGCAAGGCGGTCGGCGCCGCCGCCGACGCCATGCTGCCCGGCGACGCCGACTGATCCGGCGGGCCGGCGTCCACAATGGCGCCATGACCTCGCCCCTGAAGATCGCGCACTTCCGACCCCGACTGTTCGACGCACTGGCCGGCTACGACAAGGGCCGCCTCCTCAAGGACGTCGGCGCCGGCGCCACCGTGGGCATCGTCGCGCTGCCGCTGGCGATGGCTTTCGCGATCGCCTCGGGCCTGAAACCGGAGGCCGGCATCTGGACCGCGATCATCGCCGGCTTCCTGATCTCGGCGCTCGGCGGCTCCGCGGTGCAGATCGGCGGCCCGGCCGGCGCCTACATCGTGATCGTCTACGGCATCGTCGAGCGCTACGGCGTTGCCAACCTGCTGATCGCCACGGCCTGTGCCGGCGTGCTGCTGTTCCTGATGGGCCTGTTTCGCCTCGGCACGCTGGTGCGCTACGTGCCGCTGTCGATCGTGGTCGGCTTCACCAACGGGATCGCGGCACTGATCCTGATCTCGCAATTGAAAGACTGGCTCGGCCTGGCGATCCCGAAGATGCCGGCCGACATGTTCTCGCAGCTCCATACGCTGGCCTCGAACCTCGGCAGCTTCAATCCGCATGCGTTCGCGCTCGGCCTGGCCTGCCTGCTGGGGCTTGCCGTCTGGCCGCAACTGCTGATGGCGGGCACCTGGATCGGTCGCGCCGTGCACCGGCTGCTGGGTCGCGTGGCCCGCTCGCGTGCCGCGCAGGCCACCTCGCGGATGCCGGGGCCGATCGTCGCCCTGGTCACGCTGACGCTGGTGTCCTGGGGCTTCGGCCTGCCCGTGGAAACCATCGGCACGCGCTTCGGCGGCATTCCGGGCAGCCTGCCCGTGTTCGCGCTGCCCGCATTCTCCTGGGAAACGGTCAAGCAACTGGTGACGCCCACGCTCACGATCGCCGTGCTCGGCGCGATCGAGTCGCTGTTGTGCGCCCGCGTGGCCGACCAGGTCGGCGGCCTGCCGCGCCATGATCCGAACCAGGAATTGATGGCACAGGGCATCGCCAACACGGTGGCGCCCTTCTTCGGCGGCATGCCGGCCACCGGAACCATCGCCCGCACCGTGACCAACGTGCGCGCCGGCGCCAGCTCGCCGATCGCCGGCATGGTGCACGCGCTGACGCTGCTGGTCGTGGTGTTGCTGGGGGCGCCGCTGGCCCAGCACGTGCCGCTGGCGGTGCTGGCGGGCATCCTCGTCTTCGTCGCCTGGAACATGGGCGAATGGCACCAGTTCTCGCCGCGCATGCTGCGACGCTTCAGCCGTCACTACCGGCTGCTCATGCTGGGCACCTTCTTCCTCACGGTGGTGTTCGACCTCACGGTGGCGGTCGAGGTGGGCATCGCGGGGGCCTGCGCGCTGTTCGTCTGGCGCATGAGCCAGCTGTTCAGTGTCGAACTGGTGTCGGTCGAGCCGCCGGCAATGACGTACAGGTTGCAGGGCGCGCTGTTTTTCGGCGCCGCCGCCAAGCTCGATCCGGTGGTGGCGGCGGTCGAGCGCGCGCCGCGCGGCATGACCGTGGTGCTCGATGCCATGCAGCTGTTCTCGATCGACGCCACCGGCATGGATGCGCTGCGCCAGTTGCACAAGGCGGTGCGCGAGCGCGGCGGGTTGCTGCGGGTCGATTCGCTGCAGCCCCAGCCGAGCGAGGCCTTCGAACGCTCCGGATTCGCGGCGGAGCTGGCGGCCGCGGCGCGCGAATGAGCGATCAGGGCGCCTCGGCGCTGCGATCGGGCGAGGACCCGGCAGCCGTCACGCGCTGGTCGTCGTCGAGCGTGGCCGTGAAGACCATCGGCGAATTCGGCGGCTGCATCCAGCGCCATTCCCAGGCGGTCGCCTTCTTCAGCGGGTAGGGGATGCGCCGGGCCGGCTTGCCCAGCAGGCGGCGCAGATCCTCCATCGGCATGCCCGGCTTCACCCTGGCGAAGTTCTCGGGCGTGAGCACCTGCCGCAGGGCGGTCATGCGGCCGTCCGCGGCGATGGTGATCATGTAGTTCTTCTGGCCCTGCGGCTGGCGGTTGTACTCGAAGACCCGCCCGTCGGGCGCATCCCAGACCTGCTCGGGCTGGCCGAAGCGCGCGCGCACGTCGGCCTCGGTCGACACGCCTTCCTCGAGTTCGGCGATGCGCCTCGGATCGCAACCCGCGAGGGACAGCATCGCCGCCAGCCAGCCCACCGCGATTCGCGTGCGCAATCGGGACCGCACCGCTCGCGTCAGTTCTGCGCGAAGCAGAACAGCAGGCCGTTGCCGCCTGTCTTCTTCAGCGCGTCCAGGCTGCAGCCCTGGCTCGCATGGGAGGAGTTCCACGACTTCGCGGGCGGGCTGTCATTGAGTCCCATGCGGTCGTGGTGACCGACGATGGCCGAGCCGTCGCCGCCCTTCGTCCAGTTGCCGCAGGTGTTGTCCTTGCCGTCGCTCACGGCGCGACCGTCGGGAGAAGAGCCGGTCAGGATGTCGTGCATGTTGACCGGATCGCCACGGCCGCTCACGACCTCCCCCTTCTCGGTCAGCGCGGTCTGCTTGGTGAGCCGGTTGGTGCCGTGCAGCTCGTCGACGTTGCTCGCGATCAGCTCGCCCTTGACGTTGTACCAGGGGCCGGTGCCGATGCGGTCGCGGGCGTTGACGGCAGGCGCGCCGGCAGCCGCGTTGGTGCTCAGGTAGGCGCGCCAGTTGCGCCCGCCGGCGCCGACGGCGGAAGCCAGGCTCTGGCAGAAGCGATCGGCGCCTGCCAGGCCGCCGAAGTCGGCGCCCTTG
>Ga0247820_10002535_pt1 | contig 10241 bp, 9 predicted proteins | sample 13C_Glucose_Day1_2_FD_192480 | JGI IMG/M metagenome (GOLD analysis project Ga0247820, IMG submission 192480) | Soil microbial communities from agricultural site in Penn Yan, New York, United States - 13C_Glucose_Day14 | ecosystem: Environmental > Terrestrial > Soil > Agricultural land | place...
GTGTCCTTGAAGGGGTCACCGACGGTGTCACCGATGACCGTGGCCGCATGTGCCTCGGAGCCCTTGCCGCCGTGGTGGCCGTCCTCCACGAGCTTCTTGGCGTTGTCCCAGGCGCCACCGGAGTTGGCCAGGAAGACCGCCATCAGCGTGCCGGCACCGATCGCGCCGGCCAGGAAGCCCGCGAGGGCGGTGACACCGAGGCCGAAGCCGACCGCCACCGGGGCGAGCACGGCCAGGATGCCGGGCGTCACCAGCTCGCGCAGCGAGTCCTTGGTGACGATGTCGACGACCTTGCCGTACTCCGGACGGCCGGTGCCCTCCATGATCCCGGGGATCTCCCGGAACTGGCGACGCACCTCGAACACCACGGCGCCGGCCGCCCGGCCCACCGCGGCGATCGCGAGACCGGAGAACATGAAGACCACCGCAGCGCCGAGGAGCACCCCGACCAGGACCGCGGGGTTGAAGACGAAGAAGTCGGCCGCCGAGAACTCGTCCGCGGTCGGGTTCGCCGTGTCGAGCGCCTCGAACACCGAGGTCGAGTAGGACCCGAACAGCGCGGTCGCGGCCAGCACGGCGGTCGCGATCGCGATGCCCTTGGTGATCGCCTTGGTGGTGTTGCCGACCGCGTCCAGCTCGGTCAGGATCTGGGCGCCCGCGGGGCTGACGTCCCCGGACATCTCGGCGATGCCCTGGGCGTTGTCGGAGACCGGTCCGAAGGTGTCCATCGCGACGATGACGCCGACGGTGGTCAGCAGTCCGGTGCCTGCCAGTGCCACCGCGAACAGCGAGACGGTCAGCGTCGCGCCACCCAGCAGGTAGGCACCGAACACGGCGGCGCCGATGACCAGCGTGGTGTAGACCGCCGACTCGAAGCCGACCGCCAGGCCGGAGAGGATCACGGTGGCCGCGCCGGTCAGCGAGGTCTTGCCGACGTCCTTGACCGGACGGTGCTCGGTGCCGGTGTAGTACCCGGTCAGCGCGAGGATGCCGGCGGCCATCACGATGCCGATGACCACGGCGAGCGCCGCGATCACCCGCGGGTCCCCGTCCGCACCGGCGATGCCGCTGGTGTTGTCGAGGTCGGCGAAGCTGCCGGGCAGGTAGACGAACGACAGGAGCACGGACGCCACCGCGGCGATGGCCGCCGAGATGTAGAACGCGCGGTTGATCGTCTTCAGGCCGTTCTCGCCGGCCCGGGGCTTGCACAGGTAGACCCCGGCGACCGCCGTCAGCGCGCCGATCGCGGGGATCAGCAGCGGGAAGACCAGGCCCTTGTCGCCGAACGCCTGCGACCCGAGGATCAAGGCGGCGACCAGCGTCACGGCGTACGACTCGAAGAGGTCGGCCGCCATGCCGGCGCAGTCGCCGACGTTGTCGCCTACGTTGTCGGCGATGGTCGCGGCGTTGCGCGGGTCGTCCTCGGGGATGTTCTGCTCGACCTTGCCGACCAGGTCGGCGCCCACGTCGGCGGCCTTGGTGAAGATGCCGCCGCCGACTCGCATGAACATCGCGAGCAGCGCGGCACCGAAGCCGAAGCCCTCGAGCACCTTGGGCGCCTGGTCCTGGAACAGCAGGACCACGATGCTGGCGCCGAGCAGGCCCAGACCGACCGTCAGCATGCCGACCATCGCGCCGGTCCGGAAGCCGATGTTCATCGCCGGGTCGCGACCGGACTCGTTGGCCGCGGCGGCCACCCGGAGGTTGGCACGGACGGCGAGGGACATCCCGAGGTAGCCGACCGTGCCGGAGAAGCCGGCGCCGATCAGGAAGAACACCGACCGGAAGATCCGGACCGTGGCGTCGTCGGCGGGCAGCGCGAGCAACGCGAAGAACGCCACGCCGGCGAAGATGGCGAGGGTCCGGAACTGCCGGGTCAGGTAGGCGCTCGCGCCCTCCTGCACCGCCTGGGCGATGTTCTTCATGTTGTCGGTGCCCTCACCGGCGGACATGACCTCCTGACGGAACATCGCCGCCATCGCGAGCGCGCCCAGCGCGATCAGTGCGACGACGATGACCAGGACGAGGTTTCCGCCGGAGACGTCCACGACGAAGGGATCGATCCCCGTCATGTGTTTCCTCCTGCCAGCTCAAGGGAGTGATTCAGGTCTCACATCGTCGGGGAGTCTACGCAGGCAGGACCGTCCCAGAGCACGAAGGTGTGACGCGTGCCACACGGCGCGTCGCGAGCCGGCGCGTGCGGACAGGCCGGAGCAGCCGCCGTGGGGGCGGCTGCGGGACGACAGGACGGACCCGCGTCGGGGCAGGGCTCAGCGAGGAGGGCCCGTGCCCGGGCCCGGCGAGGGAGGCTGGGTCAGCTGCTCGCGAGCGCCGCGTCGGCGGACTCGTGGATCACGAAGACCTTCGCCAGGCCGGTGATCCGGAAGATCTTGAGCAGCCGGTCCTGGTTGCACACCAGCTGCAGCGACCCGTCGTGGGCGCGGACCTTCTTCAGGCCGCCGACCAGCACGCCGAGCCCGGTCGAGTCGAGGAACTCGACGGCTTCCATGTCGATCACGATGTCGTAGACGCCGGCGGCGACGAGCTCGGTGATCTTGTCGCGAAGCTTCGGGGCGGTGTAGACGTCGATCTCCCCACCGACCGCAACGATGGTCTTCCCATCGACGTCGCGCGTCGCAAGAGTCAGGTCCACGTCATCTCCCTGAAGGCACTGGTTTGTCAGAAGCCGAATCGTCGAGGCACACAGCTCCGAGAATCGGCCAGCACAATGTAACCACGCGCGCCCCCGAACCGCACAAAGAAGTAAAGACTCTGTTCATGCCCGTCGTCCAGTGTCGGCACCATTTGGGACACTGATCGAGTGGAATCGACGGTCGAGACGGCGCCCCAGCGGATGGGCCGACTGGTCGACCGGCTCGCCTCGGTCCCGGGTCGCGAGGGCCGCCTGACCCACCTCGAGCTGCTGCCGCGGCGCGCCGCGGAGACCGAGGAGTGGCCCGCCTGGGCCGCGCCGGACGTCGTCGAGGCCTTCGCCTCCCGCGGCCTGGTGCAACCGTGGCGACACCAGGTGGTCGCCGCGGACGCCGCCCACTCCGGGCAGCACGTCGTGCTCGCGACCGGCACCGCCTCGGGCAAGTCGCTGGCCTACCAGCTGCCGGCCCTGACGGCGATCCGCGCGAGTCGCGGCGCCCGGGGCCAGCGCGGCGCGACCGTGCTCTACGTCGCGCCCACCAAGGCGCTCGCCCAGGACCAGCTGGCCGGCCTGAGCTCCCTCGGCCTCGACGTCCGGGTGACCACCCACGACGGCGACAGCGGCCGCGACCAGCGCGACTGGGCGCGCGACCACGCGGAGTACGTCCTCACCAACCCCGACATGCTGCACCGGTCGCTGCTGCCCGGGCACGCGCGCTGGTCCTCGTTCCTCGGGTCGCTCGCCTACGTCGTGGTCGACGAGTGCCACCACTACCGGGGGGTCTTCGGTGCCCACGTCTCCCACGTGCTGCGCCGGCTGCGGCGGATCTGCGCGGCGTACGGCGCCGACCCGACGTTCGTGCTGGCCTCGGCGACGGTCGCCGAGCCCGAGGTCGCGGCACACCGGCTGATCGGCGCCGACGTCCTGGCCGTCACCGACGACACCTCTCCCCGCGGCGAGGTCGCGCTGGCGCTGTGGGAGCCGCCGTTCAGCTCCGGCTCCGGGGAGAACGGCGCCCCCGTACGCCGGGCCGCCTCGTCGGAGACCGCGGACCTGCTGGCCGACCTGGTCGCCGAGGGCGTCCGTACGCTCGCCTTCGTGCGGTCCCGCCGCGGCGCCGAGCAGGTCGCGATGACCGCCGCCGACCTGCTGGCCGAGGTCGACCCGTCGTTGCCCGGCCAGGTCGCGTCCTACCGCGGCGGCTACCTGCCCGAGGAGCGCCGGGCGATCGAGCAGGCGCTGCGCGGCGGCGACCTCACGGGGCTCGCTGCCACCAACGCCCTCGAGCTCGGCATCGACATCAGCGGTCTCGACGCGGTGCTGATGGCCGGCTTCCCGGGCACCCGTGCGGCCCTGTGGCAGCAGGTCGGCCGGGCCGGTCGCGGGGCCCAGGACGCGCTCGGCGTCCTCGTCGCCCGGGACGACCCGCTGGACACCTACCTCGTCACCCACCCCGAGGCCCTGCTCGGCCGGCCGGTGGAGTCGACGGTCTTCGACCCGACCAACCCGTACGTGCTCGGGCCGCACCTGTGCGCCGCCGCGCAGGAGCGGCCGCTCACCGAGGCCGACCTGCCGCTGTTCGGGCCGACCGCCCGCGACGTCCTCGACGCGCTCACCGAGGCGGGGCTGCTCCGGCGCCGGCCCCGGGGCTGGTTCTGGACCGACCGGCGCCGCGCCTGCGACCTCGCGGACATCCGCTCGACGGGCGGGTCGCCGGTCCAGCTGGTCGAGGCGGCGACCGGCCGGGTCGTCGGCACGGTCGACGCCGCGAGCGCGCACGGCACCGCGCACGAGGGCGCGGTCTACGTCCATCGCGGCGAGACCTGGCTGGTGACGTCACTCGACCTCGAGGAGCACGTCGCGGTGATCGAGCGTGCCGACCCGGACTACTCCACCTCGGCGCGCGAGATCACCGACATCACGATCGTGGCCGAGCGGGAGCACCGCGACTGGGCGGGCTGCCGACTGTCGTTCGGGGACGTCGACGTCTCCCACCAGGTCGTCTCCTTCCTCAAGCGTCGCCAGCCGGGGGGCGACGTGATCGGCGAGGAGCCGCTCGACCTGCCCGAGCGGTCGCTGCGGACCTGCGCGGTCTGGTGGACGGTGCCCGAGCACGTGCTGGCCGAGGCCGGCCTGGCCGAGCAGGACCTGCCGGGCGCGGCCCACGCCGCCGAGCACTGCTCGATCGGGCTGCTGCCGCTGTTCGCGACCTGCGACCGCTGGGACATCGGCGGCGTCTCCACCGCGCTGCATCCCGACACCGGGCAGCTCACCGTCTTCGTGTACGACGGCCACCCGGGCGGGGCCGGCTTCGCCGAGCGCGGCTTCCGGGCCGCCCGGGAGTGGCTGACCGCCACCCGGGACGCCATCGAGGCGTGTGCCTGCCTCGACGGCTGCCCCTCGTGCATCCAGTCCCCCAAGTGCGGCAACCAGAACAACCCCCTCGACAAGCCGGGCGCCGCCCGGCTCCTCGACGTCCTGCTCGGGGCACCTGCGGTCTAGACCGCGTCTCACTCCTCGGTCGTCACGCCGGCCCGGCCCGCGCCTCGGCGACCAGGTCGGCGTCCTGGCCGAGCCAGTGCGGCCCCGGGACCTCGACCCGCACCCGCGCCGTGCGCCCGTCGAGGTCACAGGCCAGCAGCCGGGCGTCGTTGGCCGCGGCGATCCCGGCGCCGGCGGCGCACGGGTCACCGCCCCCGGCCACCGCGGACGCCACCGCGAGCGCTGCCAGGTCGGCGGCGGCCTGCGCGGCGCGGTGCGCACGGACCATCGCGCCCACCACGCCGAGCGCGGCCCCGAGCAGGAACAGGACTCCCACGCAGGCCACCACGACGAGGCTGACAGACCCCCGCTCGGAGCGGGTCACGACACCGGCTCCGCGGCGGCGACCGCCTCCGCCCGCAGGGTCACCGCGGGCAGGAACGCGAAGAGCCCGCCCGGCCCGGAGACGCGGCCCGCGGCGGCCGCCGTCACCCGGCCGCCGCCGGTCGTCAGGGTGATGCTGCTCCCCGGCGGCGCCACCTCCAGGCCGCGCGCCACCGCCTCCTCCGTGCTGTCCCCGCGGGCCGCCGCCCGGGCCGACTCCCGCGCCGCGTCGACCACGCGGAGCTGGGCCGCGGCGACCGAGAGCAGCCACACCAGCCCGACCGTCACCGCCAGCAGCAGCGGGAGGGCCATGGCCAGCTCGGCGGTCGCCGCGCCGGAGTCGTCCCGGGAGGGCCTCACCCGATCCCCAGCAGGCCGAGCACGTGGTCGAAGAGCGTGTGCAGCAGCTGGTCTCCGAAGCCGCCGGTCAGCAGCTTGTAGAGCAGGCCGGCCAGGCCCGCCCCCGCGGCGGTGCCGACGGCGTACTCCGCGGTGGTGATGCCGTCCTCGGCGCCGCCGCTGCGGAGGCGACTGGTGGCGGGCCGGTGGGGCTGATCGGTCAGGAACATGGGCTTCTCCTCGGTCCTCGCGACCGCCGGTTGCGGCCGCCTGCCCCGACCCTCGGGGATCGAGCCGGCCGCTGCGACCGGGAGCGCACCGGGCTGTGGACGACCCCGCCGCGGCCGCGGCGGTGGACGGTTCGTGGCCGTCCGCGGGTCACAGCGCCAGGCTCTCGAGCAGGCCGGCGACGAGCGGCACGATGCCCACGAGGACGAACGCCGGCAGCAGGCACAGCCCCAGGGGCAGGGCAGCCTTGACGCCCACCGCGCGGGCCCGGTCCTCGACGTCGGCGCGGGCCCGACGCGCGAGGTCGGCGGCAAGCCGCTCCACCGCCGGCACCACCGCGGCCCCGGTGGCCTGGGACCGGGCCAGGGTCCGTCCCAGCGGCGCGAGGTCGGCGTCGTCGGCCAGCGACTCCCACACCTGGACGGGGTCCACGCCGAGGGCGAGCCGCGCCGCCACTCCCGAGAGCCGCTCGGCGGCGGCCCCGGGCAGGGCCGCGCACACCAGGGCGACGCCGTCGCCCGGGGCGGAGCCCGAGCGCAGCGTCGCCACGAACAGCGTGACCAGGTGCGGCAGGTCGCGGCGGATCTCCTCACGGGCGCGCCGCGCCTCGGGCGTCTCGGCCCGGCCGACGACCACCCACGCGCCGGTCGCCACCACGGCTCCGGCCACAGCGCCAGCCGCCCCGTCCACGAAGAGCGACGCTCCCGCCCCCGCGAGGAGGGACCACAGCAGCCGGTGCCGGCGCAGCCATCCGGTCGCCTCCCGCTGCGGCCGCGCGGGGGCCTCCACCGGCGCCCGCGGCCGGAGGGGCACGACGAGCCCGGCGGCCGCGGCGGCACACAGGACGGCGAGCCACCCGCTCACGGGGACCGGTCCACGTCACGGGCGATCGCCTCGATCCAGCCCAGTCCGGCCAGGCCGAACGCCACCCCGCCGGCCAGGCAGGCCAGGCCGACCGGGTGACCGAGCAGGAAGCCCCAGGGGTCGCCACCGGCCCCGGAGCCCATCGCGAGCGCCAGCACCGGCAGGCCCGCGACCAGCCGTGCGGTGGCGCGCGCGGAGGCGAGCTCGCCCTCGACCACCCGCCGGCTGGCCTCCGCGGCGCGCAGGTCCGCGGCCACCCCGTCGACCGCCTCGGCCAGCCCCTGCCCGGTGCGGTGCGCCACCTGCCACGCGGCGGCCACGAGCCGCAGGTCGGCCGCCCCCGCCGAGCCGGAGAGCTGGCGCAGGGAGGTGGGCACGTCGGCGCCGACCCGGAACGCCTCGGCGGCCGGCGCCAGCGGCGGCCAGGCCCGCGCGGCCCGCTCGAGGGCGTGGCCCGGCGGCTGCCCCGCGCCCAGCTCGGCGGCCAGCAGCTCGCAGGTCTCCAGGACCCGGCCGGCCACGACCCGGGCCTCGCGCCGCCGCCGGCGGGCCGCCCACAGCAGCGAGCCCCCGAGCGCGGCGCCGACGGCCACGGCCACCAGGGCGGCGGCGCCCGGGTGGAGGAGCGCCAGCAGTCCCCCGCCCAGCACCCAGCACAGCACCACGCCCCCGGCCGCCACCCCGGACCGTCGAGGTCTCGACGGCCCGCCGAGCCGACGGGGTCGCCCGGGCACCAGCAGCTGGGCGGCGAGGGCCGCGGCCGCGACCGGCAGGAGGGTCACGAGCCGAGCCGGGCGGCCAGCCGACCCGCCGCCGGCCCGGGCGTCACCACGCCGTCGGGCCCGAGATCGAGGGCCACGGCCATCGTGACCAGACCGTCCGGTCCCCGCTCCGGGACCGCCACCTGGGCGAGCCGGCGCCGGCCGTCCCCGTCCCGGGCCAGGTGCAGGACCACGTCGACCGCCGAGGCGAGCTGGCTGTGGGCCGCGGCGCGGGCCAGCCCGGCGGCCAGGGCCAGGGCCTCCACCCGGGCGGGCACGTCCACCGCCGAGTTGGCGTGGAGCGTGCCGCACCCGCCCTCGTGGCCGGTGTTCAGCGCCGCCAGCAGGTCCACCACCTCGCCGCCGCGCACCTCCCCGACCACCAGCCGGTCGGGACGCATCCGGAGGGCCTGGCGGACCAGGGTGCGCAGGCCGATCTCGCCCGCACCCTCGATGTTGGCCGGACGGCTCTCGAGACCCACGACGTGCGGGTGCTGCGGCCGCAGCTCCCCCGCATCCTCCACCAGCACGATCCGCTCACCGGGCGCCACCAGCGACAGCAGGGCCGCGAGCAGCGTGGTCTTGCCGGTGCCGGTGCCGCCGCTGACCAGGAAGGCCAGGCGGGTGGCCACGATCGCGCGGAGCAGCTCGGCCCCGCCCGGGCTCAACGAGCCGGCGGCCTCCAGCTCCTCGAGCGTGAACCCGCGGGACCGGGGCACCCGGAGCGAGACCAGGGTCCCGGGCCGGGCGACCGGCGCCAGCACGGCGTGGAAGCGGGTCCCGTCGGGCAGGCGCAGGTCGGCGTGGGGGGTGGCGTCGTCGAGCCGGCGTCCCCCGACGGCGGCCAGCCGCTGGGCCAGCCGGCGCACCGACTCCTCGTCGGGGAACCGGACGCCGGTCAGCTCCAGCCCGGCCCCGCGGTCGAGGTAGACCCGGTCCGCGCCGTTGACCAGCACGTCGGTCACCCCCGGTGTCCGCAGCAACGGCTCGAGCGGCCCCGCGCCGACCACGTCTCGGCGCAGCGCCTCGTAGACGGCCAGCACCGCGGCGTCGCCCACCGGCCGACCGGTCTCCCGCAGCGCCCGGGCCACCCGGTGCGGGGTGAGCTCCCCGGGCTCGCGGGCCAGCCGGTCCCGGACCGCCTCGAGGTCACCCCGGTCCGCCGGCGGCGGCGCCGGCTCCCCCGCGAGCCCGACCGTCACGCGGCGGCCCTCGTCACGGTCAGCCGGGTGAGCACCTCCGTGGCCGCCCGCCCGAGCGGCCCGCGCCGGGACCGCACCGGACCCAGCCCGAGGTCGATGGACTCGGCCAGGCCGCGCTGGTCGGCCATGCGCGTCAGCACGGGGACCCCGGTGGCGCGGGCGATCTCGTCGGCGTCGATGCCGCTCCCGCGGACCACCAGCCCGAGTCGCGACGGATCGGCGGAGCGCGCGCACAGCCGACCGGCGGCCGCGACGCCCGTCACCGTGGGCACCACCAGGACCAGCACCCGGTCGCAGCGCGACACGACCTCCTCGACCAGGGGGTCCGCGGTGCGGGGAAGGTCGACCACCACGGTGTCGTGGCCGCGCTGGGCCGCGGACAGTGCCTCGCGCACCGCGAACGCCTGGAGGCCTGCGGACGCCCCGGCGTACCAGGTCAGGACGCCGAGTCCGTCGCGCCGTGGCAGCGCCTCACGCAGCGCGCGGGCGCTGAGCCGTCCGGTGGTCTGGCACAGGGCGTCCCACCGGACGCCGTCGTGGCCCTCCAGCCCGAGCACCCGGTCGGCGCCCGGCCCTAGCGGATCGGCGTCGACGACGGCCGCGGGCCCGGCGGAAGCGGCCATCTGGGCCAGCGCGCAGGCGAAGGTCGTCGCGCCGGCACCCCCGGAGCCGCCGACCACCCCGACGAGCAGGCCCCGGGGCCGGTCGCTGTCACCGAGGTCGGTGAGCCGCTCGGTCAGCCAGTCGCAGCTGCCGGGCAGCCCGCAGACGCTCTCCGCGCCCACCGTCACGGCGTGCCGGTACAGACCCTCGGTCGCCTCGCCCCAGGCCACCACGTGCACGCCCTCCCGCCGGGCCGGTGCCGTACGCGCCACCTCCGCGACCAGGTCGGCACCGAGCAGCACCAGCGGGGCGGCGGCCCAGCCGCGGAGCGCGGCGGCCCCGTCGTGGGCCACGTCCGGGGTGACCCCGGCGGCGGCCGCGAGGCGCAGGAGCTCGTCGAGCAGGGACTCGTCACGGGTGATGAACAGTGGCGCGGTCATGGCGGAGAGGCTGCCCCGCGGACGTCGGCCGACCGGCCCCGCCACGACCGGCCTGTGGACAACGCCCGCCGGAACCGGCGCTGGGGACGACAACCGGACCGCCTCCGGCGGGCCGCACCACCAGCCACCTACGATGAGCCCATGGCGCCCCGCCCCACCGCGGCCTTCTTCGACCTCGACAAGACGATCATCGCCAAGTCGAGCACGCTGGCCTTCAGCCGTCCGTTCCAGGCGGGTGGGCTGATCTCGCGACGCGCGGTGCTGCGCTCGGCGTACGCCCAGTTCG
>Ga0247820_10002536_pt1 | contig 10229 bp, 4 predicted proteins | sample 13C_Glucose_Day1_2_FD_192480 | JGI IMG/M metagenome (GOLD analysis project Ga0247820, IMG submission 192480) | Soil microbial communities from agricultural site in Penn Yan, New York, United States - 13C_Glucose_Day14 | ecosystem: Environmental > Terrestrial > Soil > Agricultural land | place...
GCGCGGGGGCGGGCTCGGTCTCGCTCACCGGGGCAGCCTATTGGATGGCCCAGCGACCGTCTCGCCCGCGCCCGGACGGCGGACTCAGGACACGCCGGGCCGCCGGGGGCACTGGCGCTCGACGGCGCCGGCTACTCAGGGGTGGGCGGTCGCCTCCTTGGCGGGCTCGTCGCGCAGCGGCTCCCGGCTCCGGACGACGTGGCCGAGCCACGAGCCAGCGAGCAGCGACGTGATGATGGCCAGCATCACGAGAGAGGCGAAGAACTCCTGGCTGATGATGCCGGCTGCGTAGGTGACCGAAGCGAGGACGATGCCTGGACCTCCGCGGGCGTTCGTCGCCACGGCAAGGTTGCGCGCCCCCCGCGGACTCTCCCCTCCCAGCCTGGCCCCCAGGTACACGCTGGCCGCCTTGGCGGCACAGGCGAACAGCAGGAACCACGTGAAGAAGAGCAGGTCGAAGTGGCGCACCAGGTCGAGCTGCAGCCCGACGATGGCGAAGTACACCGGGATGAAGAACGCGAACGAGAACGACTTGATGGACTCGCGCGCGTGGGTGACCCGGGGACCGTGTCCCACGCTCGCCGCGATGCCCGCGAGGAAGGCGCCGAACATCGGCGTGATGCCGAGGAACACGCACGCGAGGGTGGCGCCGAAGATGAACAGCAGGTGGTAGGCGATCGGGTTGCTGGTCGCCACGAGGTTCCAGCGCTGTCGGCGGGACCAGCGGAAGCTGCGAGGCCCCAGCGTCAGGACCACCACGAAGAACGCGAGGGTGGCGGAGACATGGAAGACCATGCTCGCGGTGGTCCCCTGCTCCAGCCCGAGAAGGCTCGGCACGCCGACCTCCTGGCCTCCCGAGGAGGCCACCATGCCGAGCGCCAGCGCCAGCACGACGTAGACGACGATGTCCTCGATCACCGCCACGCCGAGCACGATGCGCGCAAAGGACGTCTCGATGATCCCGAGGTCGAACATGATCCGCGAGATCACCGGGATGCTCGTCACCGCGATCGCCAGCCCGAAGACGAGCAGCAGCGCCGTCCTGTTCTGGGCGCTGCCGAGCAGGCTCTGGGAGTCGAACACCTGGAAGAGCAGCAGGCCGGCGGCGAACGGCAGCACCACCCCGATGACGGTGACCAGCCCGACGACGCGACCCTCGCCCCTGCGGAAGACCGAGCGCATCTCCGCGCCCGACGCGAACATCAGGAGCAGGAGCCCGATCTGGTAGTTCCAGCCCAGGACGGCGGCGACGGGTCCCTCCGTCGGGAACACCGTGGCCTGGAGCTGCGGGGCCAGGGTGCCGAAGACCGTCGGCCCCAACAGCAGGCCGCCGACGATCTCCCCGATGACGCGAGGCTGGTGCATCAGCGTGAAGAGATGACCGACCGCGTGGGCCGTGCCGAGCAGCAGGCCGACCGCGAGCAGCAGCGCGGCAATGTCAGCGCCACTCAGCTGCATCGCGGACCTGCCAGGCCAGCCTCGGGACCGGCGCCCCCGCGCGCTCCCAGCATCCCCACCATCCTCGGATGGTGTCACGGGTCCACCGAACGCGAGGGCCCAAACCCGGAAACTGACGGAAGGTCGTCAGCCTGGTGGTGCCGAAGGCGGGACTTGAACCCGCACGCCCTTGCGGGCAAAGCATTTTGAGTGCTCCGTGTCTGCCATTCCACCACTTCGGCGAGCGCCGACAATCTACACAGTCGGCGGGTGGCCGACGATGTACCCCGCCGGCCCGAGCCGACAGAGGTACACAGTCGGCGAAACCGACAATGTACACAGTCGGCACGAGTCCGACCGGGTCACCGGCGCCTCGTGCGGCGGCCAGCATACCCGGCAGGCCACGCGGCTCACGGCAGCGCAGCGCCCGGTCCGCGTCACGCAGCCGGGGGGTGCGGGCGTGAGCTGCGGGTCAGTCTCCCCTGTCGATGTCCTCATAGGCAGGCGCCACCTTGTTGATGGCATCCCCCATCCGGTGCACCCGCAGGGCGTTGGTGGATCCGGGGATGCCAGGGGGAGAGCCGGCGACGATGACCACGAGGTCGCCCTCCTGGAGGACCCCGCTCGCCAGCAGGGTCTGGTCCACCTGCATCGCATAGTGGTCGGTGTGCCGCGGGACCGGCGTCAGATAGGTCTCGATGCCCCAGGACAGGGCGAGCTGCGAGCGGACCACCTGCATCGGGGTGAAGGCGAGCATCGGCAGCTTGCAGCGCATCCGCGACAACCGCTTGGCCGTGTCGCCCGACTGGGTGAAGGTGATGAGGTACTTCGCTCCGACCACCGCGCCGATGTCGGCGGCCGCCGCGGCCACCGCTCCCCCGATGGTGCTCGGCTTCGTGCCCAGCGGCCGGATCCGCTCGAGGCCGTGCTCCTCGGTGCTCGCAATGATGCGCGCCATCGTCTTGACGGTCTCGACGGGGTAGGCACCCACGCTGGTCTCGCCGGAGAGCATGAGCGCATCGGCGCCGTCGAGGACGGCGTTGGCCGCGTCAGAGGCCTCGGCACGCGTCGGGCGGGGATTGTCGATCATGGACTCGAGCACCTGGGTCGCCACGATGACCGGCTTGGCGTTGCGGCGGGCGATCTCCACCGCCCGCTTCTGCACGAGCGGCACCTCCTCGAGCGGAAGCTCCACACCGAGGTCGCCGCGGGCGACCATGATGCCGTCGAAGGCCTTGATGATCTCGACGAGGTTGTCGACGGCCTGCGGCTTCTCGATCTTGGCGATCACCGGCAGGCGCACGCCCACCTCGTCCATGACGGCGTGGACGTCCTTGATGTCGTCGGCCGAGCGCACGAAGGACAGCGCGATCATGTCGGCGCGCAGACCGAGGGCCCAGCGCAGGTCCTCCTTGTCCTTGTCGGACATTGCCGGCACGCTCACGGCGACGCCGGGGAGGTTGATGCCCTTGTTGTTCGAGACCGTGCCGCCGACGACCACCGTCGTCTTGACGTCGGTGTCCGTGACCGCCACCGCCTCGAGGACGACCTTGCCGTCATCGATGAGGAGCTGGTCACCGGGCGTCACGTCGCCGGGCAGGCCCTTGTACGTCGTGCCCACCTCCGACTGCGAGCCGTCCACGTCGCGGGTGGTGACGGTGAACTCCGCGCCGGTGGTCAGCTCGACCGGGCCTCCGGAGAACCGTGTGGTGCGGATCTTGGGACCCTGCAGGTCGACGAGGATGCCGACAGCGTGACCGCTCTCGTCACTGGCGCGCCGGACCTCGGTGTAGACCTTCTCGTGGTCCGCGTAGGCACCGTGGGAGAGGTTGAGGCGGGCGACGTCCATGCCGGCGTCGACGAGCTCCCGCAGCCGCTCCGGCGTGGACGAGCTGGGGCCGAGAGTGCAGACGATCTTGGCGCGGCGCATGGGTCAAACCTTATCGGTCGAGACAACGATGACGTGACGGCGGTCACGTGTCGGGACACGAGCGGTCCGTGGTAGGCCGCGCGGCCGGCCACGCAGGCGTACGCACCGGATTCGCCCGCCGGCACCTGCCCGCACGCCCGCCTCAGCGAAGGCCCAGCGGACTGATCGGAGCGCCCGGGCCTCAGACGAGGACGGGCCTGTCGGTCGGGTTGATGGGCCGCGGCAGTGCCGTCGTGCCGGTGAGGTAGCGGTCGACGCCGGCCGCTGCCGCCCTGCCCTCGGCGATGGCCCAGACGATGAGCGACTGCCCGCGCCCCGCGTCGCCCGCGACGAAGACGCCGGGCACCGAGGACATGTAGTCGTTGTCGCGCTTGACGTTCGAGCGCTCGTCGAGGTCCACGTCGAGCTGCTCGACCACGCCGGGCCCCTCCGGGCCGAGGAAGCCCATCGCGAGCAGGATCAGCTGGGCGGGCAGCACCCGCTCGGTGTCCTCCACCTCCACGAAGCCCGTCTCGCCCATCTCCACATCGACGACGCTGATGCCGCTCACCCTGCCGTCCTCCCCGAGGACCTCCTTGGTGGACACGGCATACACGCGCTCGCCGCCCTCCTCGTGGGCGGAGGCCACGCGGAAGATCATCGGGTAGGTCGGCCACGGCTGTCCTGGGGTGCGGTCGTCACCCGGACGCGGCATGATCTCGAGGCTCGTCACCGACTTCGCCCCCTGGCGGATGGAGGTGCCGAGGCAGTCCGCGCCGGTGTCGCCGCCGCCGATGATGATGACGTCCTTGCCCTCGGCCGTCACCTGCCCCTCGACGGTCTCGCCGAGCGCGACCCGGTTGGCCGGCGGCAGGAAGTCCATGGCCTGCATCACGCCGTCGAGCTCGCGGCCGGGCACCGGCAGGTCGCGAGGCACCGTGGCGCCGATGGCCAGCACGACGGCGTCGTACCGGTCGCGCAGCTGCTGGCCCGTGACGTCCTCGCCGACCTTGACGCCGTTGCGGAAGCGGGTGCCCTCGGCCTCCATCTGCGCCAGGCGGCGGTCGAGGACGGACTTCTCCATCTTGAACTCGGGGATGCCGTACCGGAGCAGGCCGCCCGGCCTGTCCGCGCGCTCGTAGACCGCGACGGTGTGGCCCGCGCGTGTCAGCTGCTGGGCGGCTGCGAGGCCGGCCGGGCCAGAACCGACCACGGCGACGGTCTTGCCGGAGAGCCGCTCGGGCGCCTGCGGCGTGACGTACCCGGCGTCGAAGGCCTCCTCGATCGTGGTCACCTCGACCTGCTTGATCGTCACCGCGGGCTGGTTGATGCCCAGGACGCAGGCCGTCTCGCAGGGGGCCGGGCAGAGGCGCCCGGTGAACTCCGGGAAGTTGTTGGTGGCGTGGAGGCGCTCGATGGCCTCTCGCCAGTCGCCCCTCCACGCGAGGTCGTTCCACTCCGGGATGAGGTTGCCGAGCGGGCAGCCGCTGTGGCAGAACGGGATCCCGCAGTCCATGCAGCGGCCAGCCTGACGCTGGAGGGTCCCCAGCTGCTGCTCCTCGTAGACCTCCTTCCAGTCCCGGATCCGCACCGGGACGGGGCGGCGCGGCGGCAGCTCCCGTTCGCGGGTCTTCAGAAAGCCCTGGGGGTCAGCCACGAGATGCCTCCATGATCCGCTCCCACACTTCGGAGCCGTTGACGTCGAGGCCCTCGGCCTCCGCTGCGGCGCGCACGTCGAGCACGCGCTGGTAGTCGCGTGGCAGGACCAGACTGAAGCGCCGTCGCGCCTCGACCCAGTCCTCGAGCAACCGCGCGGCAACGGACGACTCCGTCCACTGCAGGTGCTTGCCGAGCAGCTCGCGCACGACGGTCTCGTCGTCGGGCCGCAGCGGCGAGAGGTCGACGAGCTCGGTGTTGACGCGCTCGTGGTCGAGGTCCAGCACGTAGGCCACGCCCCCGGACATGCCGGCCGCGAAGTTGCGGCCCGTCGGGCCGAGCACGAGGACCGTGCCGCCCGTCATGTACTCGCAGCCGTGGTCGCCGACGCCCTCGACGACCGCCGTGGCGCCGGAGTTGCGCACGCAGAAGCGCTCACCGACCTGGCCGCGCAGGAACAGCTCACCCAGGGTCGCGCCGTAGCCGATCACGTTGCCGGCGATGACGTTCGCCTCGGCCTTCAGGGGCGCCGCACGGTCGGGACGGATGGCGATCCGGCCGCCCGACAGTCCCTTGCCGACGTAGTCGTTGGCGTCGCCGAGGAGACGCAGCGTGACGCCGCGGGGCAGGAAGGCGCCGAGAGACTGCCCGGCCGAGCCGATGAGGGTGAGGTCGATGGTGTTGTCCGGCAGCCCGTCGGGGTGGCGCTTGGTGACCTCATGGCCGAGCAGGGTGCCGATGGTGCGGTTGACGTTGCGGACCGAGACCTCGCCGGTGACCGGCGCGCCGTCGTTGATCGCCTCACGGGCGATGGCGATGAGGCTGTGGTCGAGCGCCTTCTCCAGGCCGTGGTCCTGGCTCGTGGTGTTGCGTCGCTCGGCCCCACCCGGGCTCTGTACGTCGGCGAAGATCGGCGTCAGGTCCAGCCCGGAGGCCTTCCAGTGGGAGATCGCCCGGCTCGCGTCGAGGGCGGACACCTGGCCGATGGCCTCCTCGACCGAGCGGAAGCCCAGGGCCGCGAGGTGCTCGCGGACCTCCTCGGCGATGTACTCGAAGAAGGTCTCGACGAACTCGGGCTTGCCGGAGAACCGGGCCCGCAGCTCCGGGTTCTGCGTGGCGATGCCGACCGGACAGGTGTCGAGGTGGCAGACCCGCATCATGATGCAGCCGCTGACGACCAGCGGGGCTGTGGCGAAGCCGAACTCCTCGGCGCCGAGGAGGGCCGCGACGACCACGTCGCGCCCGGTCTTGATCTGGCCGTCGACCTGCACGACGATCCGGTCGCGGAGGTTGTTGAGCACCAGGGTCTGCTGGGTCTCGGCGAGGCCGATCTCCCAGGGGCCCCCGGCGTGCTTGAGCGAGGTCAGCGGGGAGGCGCCGGTGCCTCCGTCGTGTCCGGAGATGAGGACCACGTCGGCGTGCGCCTTGGAGACGCCCGCGGCGACCGTGCCGACCCCGATCTCGGAGACGAGCTTGACATGGATCCGCGCCTCGGGGTTGGAGTTCTTGAGGTCGTGGATCAGCTGGGCGAGGTCCTCGATGGAGTAGATGTCGTGGTGCGGCGGCGGGCTGATCAGGCCGACGCCCGGCGTCGAGTGGCGGGTCCTGGCCACCCACGGGTAGACCTTGTGGCCCGGCAGCTGGCCGCCTTCGCCCGGCTTGGCACCCTGCGCCATCTTGATCTGGATGTCGCCGGCCTTGGTGAGGTAGAGCGACGTGACGCCGAAGCGCCCCGAGGCGACCTGCTTGATCGTCGACCGCCGCTCGTCGTCCATGAGCCGCTCGACGTCCTCGCCACCCTCGCCGGTGTTGGACCGGCCGCCCAGCCGGTTCATGGCGATGGCGAGGGTCTCGTGGGCCTCCTGGCTGATCGAGCCGTAGCTCATCGCGCCGGTGTTGAAGCGCTTGACGATCTCGCTGACCGGCTCGACATCCTCCAGCGGCACCGGCGGGCGCTCGTTCGCGCCGCCCAGCTCGAAGAGGCCGCGCAGCGTCATCAGCCGCTCGGACTGCTCGTCGATCCGCTGGGTGTACTGCTTGAAGATGTCGTAGCGCCGCGCCCGGGTGGAGTGCTGCAGCCGGAAGACGGTGTCGGGGTCGAACAGGTGCGGCTCGCCCTCGCGACGCCACTGGTACTCACCGCCCACCCCGAGCTTGCGGTGCGGGAGGCGGACGCCGTCCGGCGGGTATGCCGCGGCGTGCCGGGCCGCGGTCTCCGCGGCGAGGACGTCGAGCCCGACGCCGCCGAGCTGCGACACGGTTCCAGTGAAGTAGGTGTCGACCAGGTCCTGCGAGAGGCCGAGGGCCTCGAAGACCTGGGCGCCGCGGTACGAGGCGACCGTCGAGATGCCCATCTTGGACATCACCTTGAGCACGCCCTTGCCGAGGGCCTTGATGAGGTTCGCGACCGCCCGGTCCGGAGTCACGCCGGTGATGGCGCCCGAGCGGACGAGGTCCTCGACCGACTCCATGGCGAGGTAGGGGTTGACCGCGGCTGCGCCGTAGCCCACCAGGAGCGCCACGTGGTGCACCTCGCGCACATCGCCGGCCTCGACCAGCAGCCCCACCCGGGTGCGCGTCTTCTCGCGGATGAGGTGGTGGTGCACCGCGGAGGTCAGCAGGAGCGACGGGATGGGGGCGAGGTCACGGCCGGAGTCGCGGTCCGAGAGGACCACGAAGCGTGCGCCGCGGACGATGGCCTGGGACACCTCCGCGAAGATCTCCTCGAGCCGGGCCTGCATGGCGGCCGCACCGCCCGAGACGTCGTACAGCCCGCGGACGACGTGCGTGGCATAGCCGGGCAGGTCGCCGTCCGCGTTGACGTGCACGATCTTGGCGAGGTCGTCGTTGTCGATCACCGGGAACGGCAGCACCACCTGGCGGGCGTGTGCCGGCGAGGCCGACAGCGCGTTTCCCTCGGGCCCGATCACGGTGCCGAGGGAGGTGACGAGCTCCTCGCGGATGGCGTCCAGCGGAGGGTTGGTCACCTGTGCGAACAGCTGCGTGAAGTAGTCGAAGATGAGCCGCGGCCGCTCCGACAGCACGGCGATCGGCGTGTCCGTGCCCATGGAGCCCAGGGCCTCTCCCCCGGTCTTGGCCATCGGGGACAGCAGGATCTTCAGCTCTTCCTGGGTGTAGCCGAAGGTCTGCTGGCGGCGGGCGACCGAGGCCGCCGTGTGGACGATGTGCTCGCGCTCCGGCAGGTCGTCGAGGTGGATGAGTCCGGCGTGCAGCCACTCCTCGTACGGGTGCTGGCCGGCCAGGGACGCCTTGACCTCGTCGTCGGGCACGATGCGGCCGTGCTCGGTGTCCACGAGGAACATGCGGCCGGGCTGGAGGCGGCCCTTGCGGACGACGCGGGAGGAGTCCAGCTCGAGGACGCCGGTCTCGGAGGCGAGCACGACGAGCCCGTCGTCGGTCACGGAGTACCGGGCCGGGCGCAGGCCGTTGCGGTCGAGCACGGCGCCGATGAGCGAACCGTCGGTGAACGTGACCGCGGCCGGACCGTCCCACGGCTCCATGAACGTCGAGTGGAACTCGTAGAAGGCCCGGCGGGCCGGGTCCATCTCCTCGTGGTTCTCCCAGGCCTCCGGGATCATCATGAGCACGGCGTGCGGCAGCGAGCGGCCGCCGAGGTGGAGCAGCTCGAGTACCTCGTCGAAGGACGCCGAGTCGGACGCGTCCGGACTGCAGATGGGGAACAGCCGGTTGAGGTCGCCGGGGATGAGGTCCGAGGCCAGCTGGCTCTCGCGGGCCCGCATCCAGTTGCGGTTGCCCTTGACCGTGTTGATCTCCCCGTTGTGCGCGATGACCCGGTACGGGTGCGCCAGCGGCCACGACGGGAAGGTGTTCGTGGAGAACCGTGAGTGGACCAGCGCGAGCTGGGTGGCGAAGCGCCGGTCCGACAGGTCCGGGAAGAACGGCTCCAGCTGCCCCGTGGTGAGCATGCCCTTGTAGACGATCGTGCGGGCCGACAGCGAGGGGAAGTACACCTCGGTCTCGCGCTCGGCGCGCTTGCGGAGGCAGTACGCGAGGCGGTCGAGCCCGATGCCCACCATGCGTCCCGCCGTGGCCGACACGAAGACCTGACGGAAGACCGGCATGCAGTCGCGGGCCACCTGGCCGACGATCTCGGTGTCGACAGGGACGTCGCGCCAGCCCAGGACCCGCAGGCCCTCCTCCTGCGCGATGAGCTCGATGGCCTGCACGGCCTGCGCACGCCCTGCCTCCTCGCGGGGCAGGAAGGCGGTGCCCACGGCATACGCGCCCATCACGGGGAGGTCGAAGTCGACGACCTCGCGGAAGAACGCGTCCGGGATCTGGGTCAGGATGCCCGCACCGTCGCCCACCAGGGGATCGGCGCCGGTCGCGCCGCGATGCTCGAGGTTCCGCAGCGCCGTCAGGGCGTGCTCGACGATGTCGTGTCCGGCGCTGCCCCGCATGGTCGCGACCATGGCCACGCCGCACGCGTCGTGCTCGAACTCGCGGCGGTAGAGCCCGCTGTCGGCGGGCTGGGCGGAGAAGCGCGCAGAGGACACGATGGGTCACCGTCCTTGTTACAGATGGGTTGTGCCCTCGTTAAGGGAAGACACCGGAACCGCGCGTGGACGGCCTTGGCCACGGCTTTTGGCAGGATAGCCGAGGCACCCCTCGTCCTACCATGTGAGCCGAGTCATTCCGTATCGTGAGACGCAACCCTCGTCTCCACCTCTGCCTCGGCCCTCCTGCCGAAGTGCCAGAACAGGCCAAGGCCCAGCAGGAACACGAGGGCCGAGGTCCACACGTTGACCCGCAGCCCCAGGATCCTGTTCGCCTCGTCACTGCGCATGAACTCGAACACGACCCGGCCGAGGGGGTACCCCGCGACGTAGAGCGCGAACAGCTGCCCGCGGCGCAGGTCGAAGCGGCGGTCGATGAGCACGAGGGCCAGCGCGAGGACCAGGCACCAGAGGGACTCGTAGAGGAACGTGGGGTGGAAGGTGCCCAGCACGATGGGGTTGCCCTCGGCGTCACGGACGGCCTGCCCCACCGACTGGTCCCACTGGTGGATCGTCAGCGACCACGGGACGTCGGTCTCGCGGCCGTAGAGCTCGTTGTTGAACCAGTTCCCCCAGCGGCCGATGGCCTGCGCGAGGGCCACGCCGGGCGCTGCGCTGTCGACGAAGTCGAGGAACCTGACGCCGTTGCGACGGCACCCCACCCACGCTCCCAGGGCCCCCAGTGCGAT
>Ga0247820_10002537_pt1 | contig 10229 bp, 9 predicted proteins | sample 13C_Glucose_Day1_2_FD_192480 | JGI IMG/M metagenome (GOLD analysis project Ga0247820, IMG submission 192480) | Soil microbial communities from agricultural site in Penn Yan, New York, United States - 13C_Glucose_Day14 | ecosystem: Environmental > Terrestrial > Soil > Agricultural land | place...
CGTCGAGCAAGGCGGCCGATCCGCTGCCGGTTGTCGTTGATCCCTGCGTAGACGGCGTCGAGGTGCGCGCCGGCCATCACCACATTGCTCTTCTTGCCGGTACGGGTCTCGGCGATGACGTTGTTGCTGGTCCGCGTCTGCTCCTCGTACCGCATGTCAACCGTGACCGCGGTGCCGGCGCGGGCAGCGAGCGTCGTGCCGTCCGCCTGGCTGATGCCACCCACCGGGATCGGGCCGGTGTTGGTGATGGTCACGTTGGTCAGCGGGCCCGGCGCGACGTTCGCCGGGGCAGGGCTCTCAGCTGGTGACGTCCTTGGTGGTGAATCGCGCCCAGGCCAGTAACCAGAAGACCACCGCGTACGCCGCGAAGGTCGCCAGCCCGCGTTCGATGCCGGCGGTGGCGATCGGATCGCGCAGCAGGTCGCCGAACGCCGTCCACCAGTGCGTCAGCAGCCACGGGTGCAACCAGGACAGCTGCTCGATCGCGTCGCAGATGATCATCATCAGGTTGACCAGCACCACCGCGACGGTGGCACCGATCGGCTGCTCGGTGAGGGTGGACACGAACAGGCCGATCGCGCCGAGGGCACTCAGTCCACAGCCCAGGTAGGCGACGCTGAGCAGCAGCCGGCCCACCGCCTCGGGGAACGAGGCCGAGCTGCCGGAGAGCAGGATCATCTCCCCTCCGCCGAACAGGGCCAGCCCGATCACGCTGCCGGCCACAGCGACCAGGGCGGCGGCCGCGAACGAGAAGATGACGATCGCCGCGTACTTCACCACCAGCAGCCGCGTCCGTCCGGCCGGCACGGTGAGCAGGTAGCGCAACGTCCCGATGTTGGCTTCACCGGCCACCGAGTCCCCGGCGATCGTCGCCACGGCCAGGGGTAGGAAAAGGGGCAGCTCGAGCGTGAGGGCCGCGAACGCCACGAACAGACCGTTGCCGACGATGGCGTCGATGAAATCGGGGCCGCCGCCACCTCCGCCCGCGGTCTTCACGGCGACGGCCAGGATGATCGGGACCACGGCGAGCACGGCCAGGCCGGCGATGTTGCGACGGCGCCGGAAGATCAGTCCGAGCTCGGAGGCCAGGAACCGGACCGGCAGCCAGCGCGCCGTGGCCGCGGGTGGGCGCCTCGCGGCCGCTCTCCTCTCGGCGCTGTCGCTCACCAGCACCTCGGACTCAGCCACTGACCTCGAACCCCTCACCGGTGAGCTGCACGAACACGTCCTCCAGGCTGGCCGACACGACCTCGAACCCGAGCACCGGGACGCCGGAGGTGACCAGCGCGGGCACCACGCGGTCCAGCGCGATCCCTCCCAGCGTGGCGGTCACGGTGGCGGCGTCGCCGTGCGCCGGCCCGGTCTCCACGGTCGTGAGGCCGAGAGCCGTCAGGGCAGTGTGGGCGCCGGTGGCCCCGACCACGGTGGTCCGAACCCGGACGGACACCGTGGTGCCGGCGTACAGGTCGGCCAAGGTCTGCTGCGCGACCAGCCGCCCGGCGTACATCACGCCGACGTGGCTGCACATCTGCTCGACCTCGCTGAGCAGGTGACTGGACACCAGCACGGTCGTGCCGTCGGCGGCGAGCTCGGAGACCAGGTGCCGGACCTCGCGCGTGCCCTGCGGATCGAGTCCGTTGGTCGGTTCGTCGAGGACCAGGAGGTCACGCGGAACCAGCAGGGCACTGGCGATGGCCAGTCGCTGCCTCATCCCCAGCGAGTAGGCGCGGTAGCGCTTCCGGGCGGCGGTGAGCAGCCCGACCCGGTCCAAGGCGGCGTCCACCCGACGCGCGCTGGTCCGCGCGTCGGCGTACGGGTCGGCTGCCTCTAGGCGCTGCAGGTTGGCCCGACCGGACAGGTACGGGTGGAAGGCCGGGCCCTCGACCAGGGCGCCGACCCTCCGCAGCACGGAGACGTCGCTGCCGCGTCCGTCGCCGGCCATCGGCGAACCCAGCAGGTCGACCTCGCCGGAGCTCGGACCGATCAGCCCCAGCAGCATCCGGATGGTGGTGGTCTTGCCGGATCCGTTGGGGCCCAGGAAGCCGTAGACCGAGCCGGCCGGCACCGTGAGATCCACGGCGTCGACCGCGACCTGGTGGGCGAACCGCTTGGTCAGCTGTCGGGTCCGCACCGGGGCCGAGCTGTCAGCCTCGGTGGCGGTCGGAGCCACCTGGGGTGCCGACGTCTCGGAGTGCCGGCTCACCCGAGGGCGTTGTACAGGAGATCGGGTCCGACGGCACCGGCCGCGACCCGACCATCGTCGGTGATCACCACGGAGAATGCCGTGCCGGCCAGTAGGCGACCCGAGCCCCAGCTGCCGGACACCTTGGGCAGCTGAGCCAGATACGCCTGCAGATCCGGGCCCTCGCCGCGCTCGCCACCCTGCTCGTCGGGCTTCGCGTCGGGGAGATCGCCCTGCGGCAGCGTGCCGACCACGACGGTGGTCCAGCCCTCGCCGACGACCTTCGGTTCGGGTGCCGTGCGGGCGTCGGGGCCCTGGCCGGCGTGGTCCTCGGGCGTGACCTCGGTGACCTTCGCGCCCTGGGGTGGGGTGAAGGCGAACTCTGAGGCGGCCGGGGTGGCGAAGTCGACCTTGGTGAAGCCGATCGCGGCGACGGGCTCGGCCCGGTCGCCGGCGAACACCTGCACCCGCAGGGCCACGTGCTCGGTACCGTCGACGGCGATCCGGACGCTGCTGAGCAGGGAGCCGGTCTGCTTGGGTGTCAGGACCAGCTCGTACGCAGGACGACCGGCCACGGTCGTGTCGGTGGCGACAGCGACATCGGTGGTCGGTCCGACCGCGGTCAGGAACCGGGTAGCGGCCTCCTGCGGGGTCTTGGGTGCGTCGGTCGGTGCCTGCTCGGCCTGCGATCCCCGGTCCGAGGTGGGGTCGATGGTGGCGTGGGTGACCGCGTTGTCGCTGCTGGACCAGGTCCACACGTCGGAGCCGTTGCGGATCACCGAGCTCTCCGACAGGTCACCCAGCAGGGCCACCTTCGACTTATGCGGGTTGGCGTAGGCGACCCGCAGCGTGTGCGTGCCCGAGACCAGTGAGGAGAAGTCGGATCCCTGCTCGCCCATGGCGGGCAGGGCGGGGATGCCGAGATCGGCGGACTGCCGCACGGTGCCCGAGAACCCGTTCACCTCCCCCTGCTGGAGATCCACGAGCAGCTGCTCGGCACTGCGAGGCGGCAGCTTCTCGTCGGCGGAGGCGTTTCCCGCGACGAGGGTCGTGGCGGCGATGGCGAGGACGGCAGCGAAGGGCACGAGCCACCGCAGCCACGGTCGAGTGGGCATGAAGCCATTCTGACGCGGAACCGCGAGAATCGGAGCGGTCGGCGGAATCAGCTTGTGATCGGGCTGACATCGGGTGTTTCAGTCTCGTCACGGTATTACCCGTGGCCCCCGTGCCCTCTTGTGCATCAGCGACCCGATGTGGAGAGTGAGGTCACCCGGACTCTGCCGGGGACCTGCTGATGGGATGAGTGGGGAGGTCATCATGGATGGTTTCCGGTCATCGATCGAGGTGGCGCCGCTGCAGTCGAAGGGCGCCCTCTACGGCTTCCTGCTGATCGGGCGCTGGCCCCAGGACACGGTGGAGTGGGCGAAGTTCCTCGTCCTCGCCGTCCGGATGGCGGCCGTGCCCGGCCTGCTGCCGATCAGCACGGTCTTCCGGGTCCGCGAGGAGGTTCCGGACCAACCCCAGGCCGGCGCCGTGGGGCTGGTGGTGGCCGAGGGCTCCTTGTTGGGGGAGCACCCGCTGAGTCCGGGGCAGTTCGCGCACCCGCAGCCGCCGGGTCTGGTGGTCCTGCACCCGCCGTCGAGCACCTTCTCCTCCGTCCCCGACTACGAGGTGGCGTCCGGTTGCGTGTTCCTGCCGGGTCTGCCGCACCTCGGTCTGGAGCACCGGGCGGCCTGGGTGGAGGCCGACGTGGACGGCAACGTGACCCAGCTGGTGAACAAGGTGGGGGTCGACCCCCAGGGCAACGTGGACACCGCGGCGCTGGCCATGCTGCTGGCCGCTTGAGCCGGCTGAGTCCCGCCGAGCGAGCAGGAGGCGAAATCAGGGTGAACCACCCCCGCTCGGCTGGCTAGAGTCTCCGCCATGGGGCACGTGGATCTGAGTGGCGTGTCCTATGCGCTTCCCGACGGCCGGATGCTGCTCGACGAGATCTCGTTCCGGGTGGGGGACGGCGCGGTGGTGGCCCTGGTCGGGCCCAACGGTGCCGGCAAGACCACGTTGCTGAAGATCATCGCGGGTGATCTGCTGCCCGGTGAGGGAACCATCTCGCGCAGCGGTGGGCTCGGCGTGATGCGCCAGTTCATCGGCAGCATCCGGGACACCACCACGGTGCGGGACCTGTTGTTCTCGCTCAGCCCGCCGCGGCTGCGGGACGCGGTCGCCGCCGTCGACCGGCTCGAGCTGGAGCTGATGAGCGACGACACCGAGCCGGTCCAGCTGGCGTACGCGCAGGCGCTCGCCGACTACGCCGACGCCGGGGGGTATCTCGCCGAGGTGACGTTCGACACCTGCTGCGTCGCCGCGCTCGGGGTCGGGTTCGAGCGGGTGAAGTGGCGGGAGCTGTCCACCCTGTCCGGCGGCGAGCAGAAGCGACTCGCACTGGAGGCGCTGTTGCGCGGACCGGACGAGGTGCTGCTGCTCGACGAGCCGGACAACTACCTGGACGTGCCCGGCAAGCGCTGGTTGGAGCAGCAGCTGCGGGCCACCCCGAAGACGGTGCTGCTGGTCAGCCACGACCGCGAGCTGCTGGCCGAGGCTGCGACGGCCATCGCCTCCCTGGAGCTCGGAGCCGTGGGCAACACGTTGTGGGTGCACGGCGGCGGGTTCGCCACCTTCGGTGCCGCTCGGCAGGACCGGTTCGCCCGCTTCGCCGAGCTCCGCCGCCGGTGGGACGAGCAGCACGAGAAGCTGAAGACCCTGGTCCAGACGCTCAAGGTGAAGGCCGCCTACAACGACGGGCTGGCCGGGCGCTACCAGGCGGCGTGCACGCGGTTGGCCAAGTTCGAGGAGGCCGGGCCGCCCCAGGAGGTGCCCCGCGAGCAGCAGGTCTCGATGAGACTGCGGGGTGGCCGCACCGGCAAGCGAGCGATCGTGGTGACCGACCTGGAGCTGACCGGGCTGATGAAGCCGTTCGACGCCGAGATCTGGTTCGGTGACCGGGTGGCGGTGCTCGGCTCCAACGGCTCCGGCAAGTCGCACTTCCTGCGGTTGCTGGCCCGGGGCGGGTCCGATCCCGACATCGAGCACCGTCCGGTCGAGGCGTTGGACGTGGCCCCGGTCGCGCACACCGGTGCGGCCAAGCTCGGCGCCCGCGTACGACCGGGATGGTTCGCCCAGACCCACCACCACCCCGAGCTGATGGGTCGCACGCTGCTGGAGATCCTGCACCGGGGCGACGAGCACCGGGACGGGATGGGGCAGGAGCAGGCCGCTCGGCGACTCGACCGCTACGAGCTGGCGCACGCCGCCGAGCAGCGGTTCGAGCAGCTGTCCGGGGGACAGCAGGCGAGGATGCAGATCCTGCTGCTGGAGCTCTCCGGCGCCACCCTGCTGCTGCTGGACGAGCCGACCGACAACCTCGACATCTCCTCCGCCGAGGCGCTGGAGCACGGGCTCTCGCTGTTCGAGGGCACGGTCGTCGCAGTCACCCACGACCGCTGGTTCGCCCGCTCGTTCGACCGGTTCCTGGTCTTCGGTGCCGACGGCGGGGTGTACGAGGCCGACGAGCCCGTGTGGGACGAGGGACGGGTCGTCCGGGCTCGATGAGTCGGCTGTCGGGTCAGGCCAGCTTCAGGGCGCTGGCCAGGCTGGCGGTGACGACCTTCTTGCCCACCACCGGCAGCAGCGCGCCGATCAGCTTGCCCTTGACGTTCTTCCCGTGACGCTCCAGCCGGACCCCGACCAGGGAGCCGCCCTCCACCGGGGTGATCCGGTAGTCCCAGCGGCTGCCCTCGGCCCAGACGTTCGAATCCAGCGTCTTGGCCGTGACGGTGCCGGACGCGCTGTCCCACTCGTAGCGCTCCCGTTCCCAGGTGGTCGCGTTGCCCTCGGTCACCTCGGCGAAGTCGGCGCCGGTCTCGTGCACGACCAGGTGCTCGAGGTCGACGCCGGGCCAGGCCTCGGCCCGGCGCTCGCTGAAGTCGGTCAGCACCGTCAGCACCTCGGCGGGGGAGAGGGTCGATCGCACTTCGACGTTGACGACAGCCATGGGTGGAGCCTCTCGAGAGGGGGAAGGTCGGGCGACGCGAGTCGTCCGGCCTCGATCGAGCGAGTGGGATCCCGAGCCTATGACCGTGGAGCCTGGAGCGTGACGGCAGGGCCGCAGACCGCCCGGACGCGACACAGCCGCCCGATCAGGGATCGGACGGCTGTGTTGCTGTCGGCGGTGCGGAGACCGGGTCAGCGGCGGTACATGGGCACGAAGTCGCGGTTGCGCGCCCCCGTGTAGATCTGCTTCGGCCGAGCGATCTTCTGCTCCTTGTCCTGCACCAGCTCCGACCACTGGGCCAGCCAGCCCGGCGTGCGGCCGATCGCGAACAAGACGGTGAACATCTCCGGCGGGAACTCCAGGGCCTCGTAGATGAGGCCGGAGTAGAAGTCGACGTTCGGGTAGAGCTTGCGCTTGATGAAGTACTCGTCCTCGAGGGCGATCTTCTCGAGCTCCTTGGCGATGTTGAGCAGCGGGTTGACCCCGGTCACCTCGAAGACGTCATCGCAGGCCTTCTTGATGATGGTGGCGCGCGGGTCGAAGTTCTTGTAGACCCGGTGGCCGAAGCCCATCAGCTTCTCCTTGCCCTCCTTCACGCCGGCGATGAAGTCGGGGATGTTGTCCACCGTCTTGATCCGCCGCAGCATCCGCAGCACGGCCTCGTTGGCCCCACCGTGCAGCGGGCCGTAGAGGGCCCCGACACCGGCGGCGACCGCCGAGTAGGGATCGACCTGGGAGGAGCCGACCGAGCGGACCGCGTTGGTCGAGCAGTTCTGCTCGTGGTCGGCGTGCAGGATGAACAGCACCTCGAGCGCCTTCACCAGCCGCGGGTCGGCCTGGTAGGTCGGCTCGCTCATCTTGAACAGCATGGCCAAGAAGTTGGCGGAGTAGGACAGCCGGTTGTCGGGGTAGACGTACGGCTTGCCCTGCTGCTGCCGGTAGACGAACGCGCCCAGGGTGGGCATCTTGGCGATCAGCCGGGTGATCTGGGCCTGCCGGACATCCGGGTCGGCGATGGTGCCGGCGTCGGGGTAGAAGGTCGACAGCGCACTGACCGAGGCCATCAGCATGCCCATCGGGTGCGCGTCGTAGCGGAAGCCCTCGATGAACTGCTTGCAGTTCTCGTGCAGGAACGTGTGGTACGTGACGTCGTGCACCCACTGGTCCAGCTGAGGCTGCGTGGGGAGATCGCCGTGCAGCAGCAGGTAGGAGACCTCCAGGAAGGTGGAGTGCTCGGCCAGCTGGTCGATCGGGTAACCCCGGTACTCCAGGATCCCCTTGTCGCCGTCGATGTAGGTGATGGCACTGCGACACGAAGCCGTGTTCACGAAGCCGGGGTCGTAGGTGGCGATGCCGGGATCTTCCTCGCCGGCGGTGATCTGCTTCAGATCGGCGGCGCGAATCGTCCCGTCGGTGATCGCGAGCTCGTAGTCGCGGCCAGTCCGGTTATCGCGGATGCTGAGCGTATCCGTCATAGCCGTAACCTACGCGGGCCCAAGTTGTCGCGGCCAGTGGGGAGCGGGTGACCCCGAACACACGGACACCGTCCGCGGAGCCCCGGGCTACCCTGGCAGCGGCTCCCGGAAGGGGCCCTGTGGCGACGTTTTGACCCAGCCGATACGGGCGAGTAATCTTGGTCGCTGTTGTGCCTACGCATGCCCGCGGCTGATGCCGTACGGGTCCGGGCGCGCATCAGATTTCGCACATCTCATGGAAGCTGGTCAACGACCGTGTCTACGTACAGCCCCAAGCCGGGTGACCTCACTCGTGACTGGATCGTCATCGACGCCGACGACATCGTGCTCGGTCGCCTGGCGGTCACCGCGGCGACGCTGCTGCGTGGCAAGCACAAGCCGACCTACGCCCCGCACATGGACGGTGGCGACTTCGTCGTCATCGTCAACGCCTCCAAGATCGCGTTGTCGGGGAACAAGCGGAGCGACAAGCTCGCCTACCGTCACTCCGGTCGTCCGGGTGGTCTGAAGTCGACCAGCTACGGCGATCTGCTCGACTCCGACCCGCGCAAGGCCGTCGAGCTCGCGGTGTGGGGGATGCTGCCGAAGAACAAGCTGAGCCGGAAGCTCATCAAGAAGCTGAAGGTCTACTCGGGTCCTGAGCACCCGCACAGTGCCCAGCAGCCGAAGCCGTACGCCATCACCCAGATCGCCCAGTAGCTCGATCTCCCGGATCGACGGATCACCCCGGTGCCCCTCGATCGCCGATCGACCCCAGTGACCACAGCAAGGAATCGCATCAGTGTCTGACACCGTTACCGAGATCGTCGAGGACGAGGTCGTCCCCTTCACCGAGGGCGACCGCGAGATCGCCTACCGGTCCGAGGCCGTCGCCCAGCAGGGACCCGGCGCGACCGGTCGCCCGGCCGTGGTGGCGCCCGCCGGCGCCACTGGTCGCCGCAAGGAGGCCGTCGCCCGCGTCCGGATCGCTCCCGGTAGTGGTCAGTGGACCATCAACGGTCGCACCCTGGACGACTACTTCCCGAACAAGGTGCACCAGCAGATCGTCTCCGAGCCCTTCTCGACCGCTGCGGTCCCGGGTTCCTACGACGTCATCGCGCGGATCCACGGCGGCGGCGTGACCGGCCAGGCCGGCGCGCTGCGTCTCGGCATCGCCCGGGCGCTCAACGCCGTCGACGCCGAAGCCAGCCGTCCCGCCCTGAAGAAGGCCGGCATGCTGACCCGCGACGCTCGGATCAAGGAGCGCAAGAAGGCTGGTCTGAAGAAGGCCCGCAAGGCTCCCCAGTACAGCAAGCGCTGATCGCGGCCGAGCTCTCGACATGGGTCGACTGTTCGGCACCGACGGTGTCCGGGGGGTCGCCAACGAGGTCCTGACCCCCGAGCTGGCGCTTGACCTGGCCTTGGCGGCTGCCCGGGTGCTCTCCGAGGCCGGCGAGTTCACCGGGCACCGGCCGTTCGCGGTCGTGGGCCGGGACCCGCGTGCCTCGGGGGAGTTCCTGGAGGCGGCCGTGGTCGCCGGTCTGGCCAGCGCCGGGGTCGACGTCGTCCGGCTGGGTGTGCTGCCCACGCCCGGGGTGGCGTTCCTGACCGCATCGACCGGCGCCGACTTCGGCGTGATGCTGTCGGCCAGCCACAACCCGATGCCCGACAACGGCATCAAGTTCTTCGCCCGAGGCGGCACCAAGCTGGACGACGCCCTCGAGGATGCGATCGAGGGGCGGCTCGGCGAACGGTGGTCCCGACCCACCGGAGCGGCCGTCGGGCGGGTGCGTGAGGACCCGTCACTCGGTGAGTCCTACATCGCCCATCTGGTGGGCAGCCTCGAGCGCCCGGTCAGCCTCGACGGCATCACGGTCGTGGTCGACTGTGCCAACGGTGCGGCCTATCAGACCGGACCGGCGGCCTTCGAGTCCCAGGGTGCGAAGGTCATCCGGATCCACGCGGAGCCCGACGGCACCAACATCAACCTCGACGCCGGTTCGACGCACATGGACGCCCTGCGGTCCGCGGTCATCGAGCACGGCGCCGACCTCGGTATCGCCCTCGACGGCGACGCCGACCGCTGCCTGGCCGTGGATGCGACCGGCCGGACCGTGGACGGCGACCAGGTCCTCGCGATCCTGGCCGGTGCGCTGAAGGAGTCCGGGCAGCTCACCAACGACACCGTGGTGGCCACCGTGATGAGCAACCTCGGCTTCCTCCGGGCGATGGAGGCCGCCGGGATCACGGTGGAGCAGACCCGGGTGGGCGACCGGTACGTCCTGGAGTCCATGCACGCCAACGGGTTCACCCTCGGCGGCGAGCAGTCGGGCCACGTCGTGCTGCTGCGGTACGCGACCACCGGTGACGGCGTGCTGACCGGTCTGCACCTGATGAGCCGGATGGCCGAGACCGGCCGGTCGTTGGCGGATCTGGCTGCCGTGATGGTGCGGCTGCCGCAGGTGCTGGTGAACGTGCCGGGGGTGGACAAGGCGCGGGCGGACACCGACCCCGTGCTGGCCGCCGCGGTGGAGGCGGCCAGCAC
>Ga0247820_10002540_pt1 | contig 10226 bp, 9 predicted proteins | sample 13C_Glucose_Day1_2_FD_192480 | JGI IMG/M metagenome (GOLD analysis project Ga0247820, IMG submission 192480) | Soil microbial communities from agricultural site in Penn Yan, New York, United States - 13C_Glucose_Day14 | ecosystem: Environmental > Terrestrial > Soil > Agricultural land | place...
GGTCCGCGCCAGCTGAAAACCGGGGCCGTTTTCCGCACGATGCCCCAGAGCGCCACAACGAAAAAGGGAGGGCGAGGCCCTCCCTTTTCATGTCGTTTCGAAAGATCCGGCCTTATTCGGCCGCCGGCGTCTTCACGGCGGCCGGCACGAAATCCGCATTGGCTTCGGCGTTGGCCGCCTCGATCTCCTGGCGGGTGCGGCGGCGGCGGCGGGGACGAACCGCGGCCTCGTCGTTGGCGGCTTCCTGTGGGACGACGGGCGCGGGGGCCTTGTCCTCGGTCTCGACCGCTGCGACGGGCGCCCGGACGGGATTGGTCAGGAAGGCCGGCAGGCTCGGGGCATCGGAGGCCTCGGCCTCGTCGCGGCGGCGCTCCCGGCGGAACTCGCCGCGGCCGCCGCGCTCCTGGCGCTCGGTGCGATCCGGACGCTCACCGCGCTCGGGCCGATCGAAACGCTCCTGGCGCTCAGGACGCTCCTGGCGCTCAGGACGATCTTGGCGCTCAGCGCGCTCCTGGCGGTCGGGTCGGTCCTGCCGTTCGCTCCGATCCTGGCGCTCGCCGCGCTCCTGGCGGTCGTCGCGCTCGGGCCGGTCGAAATCCTGGCGGGGCTGCTCGTCGCGGGGATAATCCTGGCGCGGGCCGCGATCGCGCCCGAAGCGCTCGCGCCGGTTGCCCCGGTCTTGGCGGTCGCCGCGATCCTGACGATCTTGACGCTCGCCCCGGTCGAAGCGGGCGGAGCGCTCGCCGTCCTGCCGCGCCTCGAAGGGCTGCGGCTGGGAGCCGAGATCGCCGTCATCGCCGTTGCCGAAGCGCTCGCCCTGGCCGAAGCCCTCGTCGTCGCCTTCCTCATCGAAGGGACGCTGCTGGTAGCCGAACTGCTCGCGCAACTGCTCCTGGGCGGCCGCGATGATGCGGTAATAGTGTTCGGCGTGCTGGAAATAGTTCTCGGCCGCCACCGGGTCCCCGCTGGCCTGCGCGTCGCGGGCCAGCTGGCTGTACTTCTCGGCGATATGCTGAGCCGTGCCGCGGATCTTCACGTCCGGGCCGTTCGACTCATAGCTGCGCGTCAAAGGGTTGGGACCCTTGTTGTTGTTGCGGCTACGACCGCGCATACGCCTGTTTTGTCCTGGTCTCATTCTGGTCTACGACCCTCGCTGGTTCTTCGAGCCCACGCGATGCAAGCCAATGTTCACCGAACGGGCTTATCGCCCACCGTTCGCGTGGCAACCGTCTGTCGTTCGGCCACGACTTTGCGAGCCTTGGCCATCCTTCAGTGTCGGGTTCAAGTGATCGCGCCCGGCTGTTCAATAAGCCCCTGCCTGCGCGATGGATATCGTTTGGTCTGTCGGTATGCTCCTCAAAATAGGGAGCTACCGCTTTCTTTAGACCGAGGACGATCTCTAACCCGAATCTAGCGGGTTCTGTCCGGTCCAACAAGCGGTATTTCAGCTTTTCTCACTCTTGGAGAGAAATCCTTGTGCCCTGGAAACATGTCCGTTTGAGGGCGACGCATCGTGGATTACTCCCTAGATCGTGGGCCACCCGCAGGACTTCAAGGCCATGGGCTGGAGCTAGGTGACGCAGGGAATCGGCCTGATCGTAGCCGATCTCCAGTACCATGAGCCCATCGGGTTTCAGGATCCTTTCGGCCTCGCACAGGAGAATCCGGTAGGCGTCGAGGCCGTCCGTGCCTCCGTCGAGAGCGAGCAGGGGATCGTGCTCGCGCACCTCGGCATCGAGCCCCGTGATCTCGGGCGAGGCGATGTAGGGCGGGTTCGAGACGATCAGGTCGAAGGGGCCTCGGACGGCGCTGGCCCAGTCGGAGGCCACGAACAAGCTTCTCTCGCCGACGCCGTTCATCCGGGCGTTGAGCCGAGCGGTGCGCAGCGCCCCGAGGGACCGGTCGACCCCGAGGCCCTGGGCCTGGGGCAGTTCGTGGAGGAGGGCGGTCAGGATACAGCCGGACCCTGTCCCGAAATCCACGATCGTCAGGCGAGCCTGCCGGTCCGGGACCAGTCCGAGGGCGGTTTCGACCACGGTCTCGGTGTCCGGGCGGGGCACCAGGGTTTCGGGCGAGAGGCGGAAGGGCAGGCCCCAGAATTCCCGCTCGCCGACGATCCGGGCGACAGGCTCGTGAGCAAGGCGGCGGCGGGCGAAGTCCGCCAAGCGATCGGTCTCCTCCGTCGTGAGGGGGATATCGGGGCGGGCGATGAGGTCCGTCGGCGCAAGGTCGAGGGCGGCAAGTACCAGCAGACGGGCGTCCATGGAGGCGGTCTCGAATCCGGCCTTCGACAGGGCCTGGCGAAGGGTGCGCAGTGCCTGTTCGCGGGTCGTTCGCGGGTCGCTCAAGCCGTGGTTCCCCGTCGGTAGCGTTCCAGCCGCTCCTCGAGGGTACCGGTATGGAGCTCGAACAGGTGGTTGTCGTCGTCATAGAAATAAAGCGAATGCCCCTCACCCTCGACCCGGGGACGGGATTCGCGGACGGACAGCCCGAGCGCCTCGATCCGCCAACGGCACTCGTCCAGAGACCCGGGCGGGATCTTGAAGGCGATGTGGTTGTAGGTCCTCGTGGGCAGGCTTTCGCCCTCCATGACGGCGATCCACTGGCCGCCGACGATGAAGAACTTCTCCCGCGAGACCGAGAAGGTGTCGTCTCCCGAGGAATAGATCTCGCGGCCGTCCAGCACTTGGCTCAAGATGGCGCTCATGCGCTGCAGGTCCCGGACGATCAGGGTGATGTGGCTCAACCCCTCGATCATGCGGCCTCGTTCTGCTCGGCGAGCAGGGCAGCCTGATGCTCGGTCACGAGGGCGTCGATCAGCTCGTCGAGGGCATTGCCGCTCATCACCTCTTCGAGCTTGTAGAGGGTCAGGTTGATGCGGTGGTCGGTCACGCGCCCCTGCGGGAAATTGTAGGTGCGGATGCGCTCCGAGCGGTCGCCGGAGCCGACCTGGGACTTGCGCTCGGCCGCGCGGGCGGCGTCCTTGGCGGTGCGTTCCGCGTCGTAGAGGCGGGCGCGCAGGAGGGCGAGTGCCCGGGCCCGATTCTTGTGTTGGGAGCGCTCGTCCTGGACGAAGACGACCGTCCCGGTCGGGATGTGGGTGATGCGGATCGCCGATTCGGTCTTGTTCACGTGCTGGCCGCCGGCCCCTTGAGCCCGCATCGTGTCGATCTTCAGATCCGCGTCGTTGATGGCAATATCGACGTCCTCGGCCTCCGGCAGCACGGCGACCGTGGCGGCGGAGGTGTGGATGCGGCCCTGCGTTTCCGTGTCCGGCACGCGCTGTACTCGGTGCACGCCGCTTTCGAACTTCAAGCGCGCGAAGACGCCGCGCCCCTTCACCTCGGCCACGACTTCCTTGAAGCCGCCGGCCGTACCCTCGCTCGCGGAGACGATCTCGACCTTCCAACCTTTCAGGTCCGCGTAGCGGGTGTACATGCGCAGTAGGTCCCCGGCGAAAAGGGCGGCTTCGTCGCCGCCCGTGCCGGCACGGATTTCGAGGATGGCGCTTTTCTCGTCCGCCTCGTCCTTGGGCAGCAGGATGATGCGCAGGGATTGGGCGGCCTTTTCCACGTCCTCCCGAGCCTGGGGCAACTCGTCCTCGGCGAGGCTGCGCATCTCGGAATCGGTCTTGGGATCGTCGAGAAGCGCCTCGAGCCCGTTCAGGTTCTCCTCGGCCGCATGATAGGCGCGGATGGCCGCCACCACGTCGTCGAGCTCGGCGAGCTCCCGGGACAGGGACACGAAGGTCTCCGGGTCGGGGCCGGCATTGAGGGTCGCCGTGATGATCTCGTGGCGTGCCAGGATGGCGTTCAGGCGTTCAGACGGTGGGGCGATCGACATCAGACCGGAATACCATGGGTTTCCGCAAAGCGAAGGAGCTTCGGGCGCAGCGATTCGCCGCCCCCGGCATGTTCGAGTTCCTCGGCGATCAGCTCGGACACCTTACCCGCATGGAGTTCCAGCAGCATGGCCTTGACCGGCCCGATCGAGGCCGGGGACATGGAGAGCGACCGGAAGCCCAGGCCGATCAGGGCCATGGCCTCCAGGGGCCGGCCGCCGATCTCGCCGCAGATCGTGGCGGTGCAGCCGGAGGCCTGCGCCTCATCGGCCACGAGCTTGAGGGCCCGCAGCATGGGGGCGCTCAAGGGGTCGAACCGGTCGGCAACCCGACGGTTCTCCCGATCGATGGCGAAGAGGAACTGCATCAGGTCGTTGGAGCCGATGGAGACGAAATCGGCGAGCGCGCAGATCTCCCTGAGCTGGAAGAGCAGGGAGGGCACCTCCAGCATCACGCCGAGCTTCAGGTCGGAGGGCAGGGGATGGCCGTGATGGGCGAGATGCGCCTGCTCGCGCTCCACCAGGCTCCGCGCGCGGATGAACTCGTCGCAGGTGGCAACCATGGGGAACATGATCTTCAGGGGCCGACCGCCGGCCGCCTTGAGCAGCGCCCGCACCTGGGCCCGCAGGAGGCCCGGCCGGTCGAGGCCGATGCGGATGGCACGCCAGCCGAGAGCCGGGTTCTCCTCCTCGACCGCCTGCATGTAGGGCAGGATCTTGTCGCCGCCGATGTCCAGCGTCCGGAAGGTCACGGGCAGGTCCCCGGAGGCCGCGAAGACGGCACTGTAGAGGTTTTGTTGCTCGCTCGCCGACGGCATGCGCTCGGCGATCATGAACTGCAGCTCGGTGCGGAACAGCCCGACGCCGCTGGCACCGGTCTCGGCGAGATGCGGCAGGTCGACCAGCAGGCCCGCATTGAGCTGGAGGGTCACTTCGACGCCGTCCTTGGTGACGGCGGGCACGTCGCGCAGCTTGAGGTACTGCTCTTGGCGCTTGGCCCGGAGCCGCGCCTTCTCGGCATAGGCCGCCTCGACGTCTGAGCTGGGGCGGATCTGCACCTCGCCCGCCGCGCCGTCGACGATGATGGCGTCGCCCTGCTCGGTCAGGGACGCCACGTTCTCCACCTCGCCTACCGCCGGGATGCCCAGCGCCCGGGCCACGATGGCGATGTGGCTGGTGGGGCCGCCTTCCTCGAGCACGAGGCCCCGCAGGCGCGACCGGTCGTAGTCGAGGAGCGCCGCCGGCCCCATAGAGCGGGCGACCAGGATGGCGTTTTCGGGGAGAGAGTCGTTGCCGGCCACGAGGTTGCGGCCGACCAGGCGGTGCAGCAGGCGATTGGCCAGGTCGTCGAGATCGTGCAGGCGCTCGCGCAGATAGGGGTCGGTCTGGCGCATCATCCGGGCGCGGTTGTCCGACTGCACCCGCTCCACGGCGGCCTCGGCCGTCAGGCCGGATGTGACTGCCTCGCGCATGCGCCGGAGCCAGCCCTGGTCATGGGCGAACATGCGGAAGGTTTCCAGCACCTCCCGGTGCTCGCCGTGATGGGCCACGTCGCCCCGCTCGATCAGCTCGTCGATGGAGGTGCGGACCTCGGCGATGGCCTCCTCGAGTCGGCTGAGCTCGCTCTCGATGTTCTCGGCAATGAGGTTCTTCACCACCACGCGCGGCTCGTGCAGCACCACGTATCCGAGGCCGACGCCGTCCGCGAGGGCGACGCCCTTCTGGTGCACGGGACGGCGCAAGGCTATCCCCGTATCCACCGGCGCCAGGGCCTGGAGCTCGCCCGAGGCGAGCATCTCGGCCAGGACCATAGCGGTGGTCTGGAGCGCCTCCATCTCCTCTTCCGTGTAGATCCGGTAGGTCCGGTTCTGGACCACGAGGACGCCGAGGGTGTTGCCGGCGCGCAGGAGCGGCACGCCCAGGAAGGCGTGATAGATCTCCTCGCCGGTCTCGGGCTTGTAGGAGAAGGCCGGATGGCTCTGGGCGTCGGAGAGGGCGAGCGGCTCCGCCGTCGAGGCGATGAGGCCGACGAGACCTTCCCCCGCCCGCATGGTGGTGAGGTGGACGGCCTCCCGGTTGAGGCCCTCGGTGGCGAAGAGCTCGAGCACGCCGTCGCCGCGCATCACGTAGACGGAGCACACCTCCGCCACCATGTTCGCGGCGATCAGAATGACGATCTTGTCGAGACGGTCTTGCGGGCCGACCGGCTCCGCCATGATCTCGCGGAGGCGTCGCAGCAGAAGGCGCGGACCGCCGGGAGCGGTAGGCATGAGCTTATCGGTTCCCGTCCTGGTTGGCCGACGGAACCTACCGTCGGCATAGCGTTCAGTGTCGCAGCCTCACCGACGACCCGTCAATCAGGCTTGATCAAGGCCGTATAGCGAGTGGAGCGTGCGCACGGCAAGCTCCGTATAGGCCGAGTCGATCAGAACGGAGAATTTGATCTCGGAGGTTGTGATCGCCCGGATGTTGATGCCCTTCTCGGCCAGGGCCTTGAAGGCCTTGGCGGCGACGCCCGCGTGGCTTCTCATGCCGACCCCGATGGCCGAGACCTTCACCACGTCCGTGGCGCCCTGGAGATCCCGGAAGGCGATCTCGCTTTTGTGTTCGTTGAGCACCGCGCAGGCCCGCTCGTAATCGGCGGTCGGGACCGTGAAGGTAATGTCCGTGGTGGTGGTGTCGTCCGACACGACCTGAATGATCATGTCCACGTTCACGTTGGCCTCGGCCAGGGGCACGAAGATCGAGGCGGCGATGCCGGGCTTGTCCGCGACGTTCCGTAACGTGATTTGGGCCTCGTCGCGCGAATAGGCGATGCCCGTCACAACCTGCTGTTCCATGATGTCTTCCTCGTCGCAGATGAGGGTGCCGAGCTTTGGGTCGGCCGGGTCGTCGAAGCTGGAGCGCACATAGGTGGGCACCCGGTGCATCATGGCGAGCTCGACCGAGCGGACCTGAAGCACCTTGGCCCCCAGGGAGGCCATTTCCAGCATTTCCTCGTAAGAGACCTTGTCCAGGCGCCGCGCCTTCGAGACGATGCGCGGATCGGTGGTGTAGACGCCGTCCACGTCCGTGTAAATGTCGCAGCGCTCCGCCTGGATGGCGGCGGCGAGCGCCACCGCGCTGGTGTCGGAGCCGCCGCGCCCGAGGGTCGTGACGCGCTGGGTCGGCTGGTGCATGCCCTGGAAGCCGGACACCACAGCGACCTCCCGGTCCTTCGAGAAGCCCTGGAGGATGCCGGTGCCGTCGATGGCGGCGATTCGGGCCGAGCCGTGGGCGTCCGAGGTCATGATCGGGATCTGCCAACCCTGCCAGGAGCGGGCCCCGAGCCCCATTTCCTGGAGGGCGATGGCGAGCAAGCCCGAAGTGACCTGCTCGCCGGACGCGACGACCACGTCGTATTCCTTCGAATCGTAGAGGGCGGACGCTTCCTTGACCCAGCCGACGAGTTCGTTGGTCTTGCCCGACATGGCGGAGACCACGACCGCCACGTCGTAGCCGGCCTCGACCTCGCGTTTGACGTGCCGCGCCACATTGCGGATTCGTTCAACCGTGGCGACGGACGTACCGCCGAACTTCATGACGAGACGGGGCATGGGCGAAAAGGCCGTGAAAGAGGGAAAATTTGCCCCTTCGCGGCGCGAAAAGGCGCGTATACATGACGGCGAGGCCGCGCGCTGTCAACGCGCAGAATTGCAGATTGCCCCTCGGTTTCGGGAGGGGCCGAGGGAGTACCCGATGTCCGAGGGCGCATCGACCACCATCGACCCGGCCGAAGTCGCCCGCTTCGAGCGGATCGCGGAGACCTGGTGGGATCCGAAGGGGCCGATGCGGGTCCTGCATAGGTTCAACCCGGTCCGGCTGGCCTATATCCGCGATGAGGCCTGCCGGCGGTTCGGGCGCGACCCGCGCTCCGCCCGCTCTCTTGAGGGGCTCACGATCCTCGACGTAGGCTGCGGTGGCGGCGTTTTGTCCGAACCCCTCGCCCGTCTGGGCGCCACGGTGACGGGGCTCGACCCTGCCCCCACCAACATCTCGGTCGCCCGGCTCCATGCGGAGCGCAGCGGCCTTGCCATCGACTACCGGAACGAGACGGTCGAATCGGTGGTGGCGAAGGCTGGGACCTTCGACATGGTGCTCGCCATGGAGGTGGTGGAACACGTGGCCGACGTGCAGGCCTTCGTGAACGCCTGCACGCGGGCCGTGAGGCCGGGCGGGGCGCTCGCCATGGCGACGCTCAACCGGACCCTGCGCTCCTTCGCCTTCGCCATCGTGGGGGCGGAATACGTGCTGGGCTGGCTCCCCAAGGGCACCCACGAATGGGACCGGTTCGTGACTCCGGACGAGCTGACGGCCGCCATCGAGGCTGCGGGCTTCACGGTCACCGACACGACTGGCGTAGTCTACAACCCCCTGAGGGGGGAGTGGTCCCTCTCGCCGGATATGGCCGTCAACTACATGGTCCTCGCGGCTCGGGCCTGAGGCCGCTCCCGAGGAGCCACCCGCAGGAGCAGGAATCCGGCCAGAGCCGACAGGAGCGATCCGGTCATCACGCCGATCTTGGTGGCGTCGATGAGGTCGGGCTGGGTTGGAAAGGCGAGTGCCCCGATGAACAGGCTCATGGTGAAGCCGATGCCGCACAGGAGCGCCACGCCGTAGCATTGCAGGCGCGTGGCGCCCGCCGGTACGTCGGCGAGGCCGAGACGGATGGCGAGCTCCGAGAAGACATAGACGCCGATCTGCTTGCCCAGGAACAGCCCGAGGGCGATACCGAGCGGCAGGGGCGCGAGGATTGCGTCGAACGAGAGGCCCCCGAACGAAACGCCCGCATTGGCGAAGCCGAAGATCGGGATGATCGCATAGGCGACCCAGGGCTGGAGTGCGTGTTCCAGGATGTGGAGCGGCGAATCCTCGGCGCGGGTCTTCTTGGGCTCGGCATGGAGCGGGATGGTCATGGCAAGCGCCACGCCGGCCAGGGTCGCGTGGATCCCCGATTTCAGGACGAAGAACCAGAGCAGGGCGCCGATGGCCAGATAGGGCGTGAGCGCCGTGGCCCCGAAGCGGTTGAGACCGACGAGCACCGCGATGCTCAAGGCGGCGAGCCCCAGCATCGGCAGGGCGAGGTCGCCGGTGTAGAAGATCGCGATGATCACGATGGCGCCGAGATCGTCCAGGATGGCAAGCGCCGTCAGGAAGATCTTGAGCGAGGTCGGCACGCGGGACCCGAGAATCGCCAGGACGCCGAGCGCGAAGGCGATGTCGGTGGCGGCCGGAATCGCCCAGCCGCGCAGAAGCGCAGGCTCGTTCCAGGTCACGGCCACGTAGACGAGCGCCGGCACCAGCATGCCGCCGAAGGCCGCGATCCCGGGCAGCATCCGGCGGGGCCAGGTGGAGAGCTGGCCGTCGAGAAACTCGCGTTTGATCTCGAGCCCCACCAGCAGGAAGAACACGGCCATCAGTGCGTCGTTGATCCAGTGCAGGACGCTCAGGCCGAGCACATAGGTCTTGAGCACGCCGAAATAGGGCCCGGCGGCGGGCGAGTTCGCGACGACGAGCGCGACGATCGTCACCCCCATGAGGATGAGGCCGCCCGAGGCCTCGCTGTCGAGGAACCTCCGCATCAGGGAGATCCGTCTCTTCTCGTGCATCGGTCCGACCCTGGCTCGCCTCTGATCCATTCGAGTCTCCCTTCGATCAGAACAGGTCTTAAGGCGTGCGTTTCGATGGCGGAAGGCTCAAAGGATCGCGTCGCGATGACGAATTCGGGAGGACTTTAGAAGACGCTCGAGGGTGACCGGCCTGTAATCCCAGGCATCGACCCCCACGTCGAATTGCCGGGTCTGACGCTTGAGCTTGCCGTGGGAGTGCCCGTGCAGGTCGAGCCAGCCGCGCCCCATGTTCTTCCAGGTGCGGAAGGCGTAGTGGCACAGCACCAGGGCATGGCCGTCGACCTGGATCTCGGCATAGGACTGTACGCTCTCCCAGCCTTTGGCCGCCAGGGTCGCCGGTCCGTCGTTGTTGCCGGTGATCAGGTGCTTGCGGCCGTGCAGGGCGGCGAGAAGCTCGTCGATCCGCTCCGCGCGCACATGCAGGGCGAAATCCCCGAGGTGCCAGATCTCGTCGTCCGGCGACACGGTCTCGTTCCAGCGCATGATGAGCGTCTCGTCGTGCTCCGGGATCGACTTGAAGGGCCGCTTGTCGATGCGCAATACCCGGGGATCGCCGAAATGCGTGTCGCCTGTGAAGTAAACCGCCAAGAGATGCCGTACCCGATCCTGGCTTCATATGGAGCGGGAGATTGACAGGTCGAGACCGCGCCCGTCCGGCTCTCCAATGCCTCCTCCATGTTATCATGGGCGGGCCTGTACAGGAGAAACCCGCGTACC
>Ga0247820_10002542_pt1 | contig 10219 bp, 8 predicted proteins | sample 13C_Glucose_Day1_2_FD_192480 | JGI IMG/M metagenome (GOLD analysis project Ga0247820, IMG submission 192480) | Soil microbial communities from agricultural site in Penn Yan, New York, United States - 13C_Glucose_Day14 | ecosystem: Environmental > Terrestrial > Soil > Agricultural land | place...
CCAGCGCCGCGCGGCGACTTCGGCCGCGGCGCGGGCTACACGCGGCGCTGGGGCGAACTCATCATCGGCCTCAGTTACATCTGGGAGGGCCAGGTCCAGCTCGCCGACAGCCTGCTGCGGCCGGCGGTGGCCAGCGCCGATGCCGAACTTGGGCGGCGCAACCGATTCAGCTGCATGCTGGCGGCCCTGCAGGCGGCCGCGGCCTGGGAGTGCGACCGCGCCCACGATGCAGCCACCGTCCTGGCCGATCGCCTCGACATCCTCGAGCGCAGCGGCCTGCCCGAATCCCTGCTGCTGGCCTACCGGACCCTGGCGCGGATGGCCGCGGCCGAGGGCGCCGAGCACCGCGCGCTCGAATTGCTCGAAGCCCTCGATGCGGTCGGAGCGGCGCGGCGCCTGCCGCGCCTGCGCATCGCCAGCCTGACCGAGCAGATCCGCATGCATGCCGGGCGATACCGCGCGCAGACCTGTCGCGAGCTCTGCGAGCGGATCGATGCGCTGTGGCGGGACGACGCACTGCCGCAGGGGCCGCTGTGGCGCCAAAGCGTGGACCTGCTGCGGGAGGTGGCGCACGGCTATGCGGCCATTGCCGGGAAGGATTGGCGCCGCGCACTGGCACCGCTGGCGCGTGCCGACGAGTTGGCACGGGCACTGAAGCAGGGCCGTCTGCGCATCGAGCTGCTGGGCTTGCACGCCTTGGCCCTCGACCAGTGCGGCGAGGACTCGCAAACCCGCCTGCGCGAAGCCGTGGACCTGGCGGACACCTACGGACTGCGGCGGGTCTTCGCCGACGCCCACCCCGATCTGGGCGACTGGGTGCGTCGAGTCGCCGCCGACGGGACGCAGCGCGCAGGCCTGGCGTCCGCGCCGGCCACGCCCGCCGCCAGGCGGCCGGATGCGCCTGAGACGCCGCGGCCGGCCACGGCCTACGGCATGGTCCTCACGCCCAAGGAGCGCGAGGTGATGGAGCTGCTGGCGCGCAACCTGTCGAACAAGGAGATCGGGCGTGCCATGCAGGTGGGTGAGACCACCGTCAAGTGGCATGTGAAGAATCTCTTCGCCAAGCTCGACGCCGGCACCCGCAAGCAGGCCGTGGTCCGGGCCCGCATCCTCGGGCTGATCCAGCCCGCGAACTGAGCCGCCCGCGCGGCGCCGCCGCGCGCCCCGTCCCCGGGGAAAAGAGGGGTGCCCCTCCCGCAAGGAGGGGGCGCCGCAGGCCTCTTCTTCCTATTCTCGGTGCCTGCGGAGCCCGCGAACCAGGGCCCGCTCCATCCAACGAGCCCGGACCCCGACCGGGACTCACCACGGAGACAAGAAGGCCATGAACACAGAGACCCTTTCGAACCCGCCGCTGGCCGCGCCCGCGGTCGTCTCGGCTGCCGCGCTGAAGACCTCCATCCAGGTCGAGCCGCTGACCTGCACGATCGGCGCCGAACTGCGCAACGTGCACCTCGGCGCGGCCTCGCGCGATGCCGGCCTGATGGCCGAGCTGCGCGGCCTGCTGCTCGCGCACAAGGTGCTGTTCTTCCGCGACCAGGACATCACGCGCGCCGAGCATGTGGCCTTCGCGCGCCACTTCGGCGAGCTGGAGGATCACCCGGTGGCGGGCAGCGATCCGGACCATCCCGGGCTGGTGCGCATCTACAAGTCGCCCGAGAAGCCGATCGACCGATACGAGAACGCCTGGCACTGCGACGCCACCTGGCGCGAAAAGCCGCCGTTCGGCGCCGTTCTGCGCTGCGTGGAATGCCCGCCTGTGGGTGGCGACACGACATGGGCGAACATGGCGCTCGCCTATGAGCGCCTGCCGCAGGAAGTGAAGGACCGGATCGCTCCCCTGCGCGCACGCCACAGCATCGAGGCCAGCTTTGGCGCCGCGATGCCGGTGGAAAAGCGGCTCGCGCTCCACGCGCAGTTCCCGGATGCCGAGCACCCGGTGGTGCGCACGCATCCGGAGACAGGCGAGAAGATCCTCTTCGTCAATGCGTACACGACGCATTTCACCAATTTCCACAATGCCGAGAACGTGCGCTACGGCCAGGACTACGCGCCGGGCGCCAGTCAGCTTCTGCAGTACCTGATCAGCCAGGCGGCCATCCCGGAATACCAGGTGCGCTTCCGCTGGAAGCCCAACAGCGTGGCCATGTGGGACAACCGCAGCACCCAGCATTACGCCGTGATGGACTACCCCCCCTGCCATCGAAAGATGGAGCGCGCCGGCATCGTCGGCGATGCGACCTTCTGAGCAGGACTTCTTCTTCCTCCCAACTTTCCACCCAGGTCTTCACCATGAACTTTCTCGACGGCTCCCTCTATCCCGAGAACCAGCAGCCCCTGATCATCACCGCCGCGCCCTACGCGCCGTCCTGGGTGCCCTCCGACTTTCCCGAGGACATCCCGGTCACGATCGATCAGCAGATCCAGAAGGCGGTGGACTGCTACAACGCCGGCGCCACCGTGCTGCACCTGCATGTGCGCGAACTCGACGGCAAGGGCAGCAAGCGGCTGTCCAAGTTCAACGAGCTGATCGCCGGCGTGCGCAACGCGGTGCCCGAGATGGTCATCCAGGTGGGCGGCTCCATCAGCTTCGCACCTGAGTCCGAAGGCGCGGCCGCCAAGTGGCTGAGCGACGACACGCGCCACATGCTGGCCGAGCTCGACCCCAAGCCCGACCAGGTGACCGTGACCATCAACACCTCGCAGATGAACGTGGTCGAGCACTGGGAGTACGAGGACTACAAGGGCACGTCGATGGAAGACCCGGCGATCTTCAATGCCTACAAGGAGATGACGGTGCCGGCCCAGCCCGGCTGGGCCGAGGAGCACATCCGCCGCCTGAACGAAGCCGGCATCCAGAGCGCCTTCCAGTGCTACAACATCAACAGCTTCGAGTCGGTCGAGCGGCTGATGCGCCGCGGCGTCTACAAGGGGCCGCTGGTGATGAACTGGGTGGCCATCAGCGGCGGCATGGACGCGCCGAACATCTACAACCTGGCCAACTTCGTGCGCGCCACGCCGGACGGCGCCGTGCTGACGGTCGAGAGCTCGATGCGCAACGTGCTGCCGGTCAACATGATGGGCATCGCGATGGGGCTGCACGTGCGTTGCGGCATCGAGGACAACCTCTGGAATCAGGCTCGCACGAGGAAGATGGGCACGGTCGAGCAGATCGAGCAGCTGGTGCGCATCTCGCGCGAATTCGGCCGCGAGGTGGCCACCGCCCGGCAGGCGCGCGAGATCTCCAAGATCGGCGTCTTCTACGACACCGTGGAAGAGTCGCTGCTGGCCAACGGCTTCGCGCCCAACCGCAAGGGGGCGCACCAGGGCTTCCTGCGCAAGGCCGCCTGAGGCTTCGATGAGTGCCACCCCGGCTCCCACCGTCCTGATCGTTCCGGGCCTGCGCGACCACGTGCAGGCCCACTGGCAGACGCTGCTGGCGGCACGGCTTGCGCGCGTGCGCACGGTGCCGGCGATGGGCCGCGAGGAGCTCGACTGCGCGGCGCGCGTCGAAGCCATCGAACGCGAGGCCCAGGCCGTCGAAGGCCCGCTGGTGATCGTCGCGCACAGCGGCGGCGTGGTGATGGTGGCGCACTGGGCCCGGCGCACGCAGCGGCCGGTGCTCGGTGCGCTGCTGGTCACGCCGCCCGACTTCGAGCGCCCCCTGCCGGCCGGCTATCCGACCCTGGCGCAGCTCGACGCCTCGGGCTGGCTGCCGGTACCGCGCGAGCGCCTGCCCTTTGCCAGCATCGTGGCCGCCAGCCGCAACGACCCCCTGGGCGAGAGCGCGCGCGTCGCCGAACTGGCGGCCGGCTGGGGCAGCCGCCTGGTCGACCTCGGCGAGGTCGGCCACCTGAATCCGGCGTCGGGCTTCGGGCCCTGGCCGCGCGCCGAGCAGCTGATCGCCGAAGTGGCGGCCTTGGGCGCCGCGGCGGGCTGAGAGCCTTCGCCCGTCTTTAGTTCATCATCAACAAGGAGACATCCATGGCAAAAGCCATTCGACTGCACGAAACCGGTGGCCCGGAAGTGCTCAAGCTGGAGGACGTCGACGTCGGCGAGCCGGGACCGGGGCAGGCGCGCGTGCGCCACAGCTACGTGGCCGTCAACTTCATCGACATCTATTTCCGCACCGGCCGCTATCCCTTGCCCAAGCCCAACGGGCTCGGTTCCGATGCGGTGGGGGTGGTCGAAGCCGTCGGCGCCGGCGTGACCGACGTCAAGGTCGGCGACCGCGTGGGCTACCTGATCGGACCGCAGGGCGCCTATTCGGATGTCCGCCTGATGCCTGCCGACGTGCTGATTCCGCTGCCGGACGGTGTGTCGGACCGCACCGCATCGACCCTGATGATGAAGGGCATGACGGTGCAGTACCTGTTCCGCCAGGTGTTTCCCCTGCAGGGTGGCGAGACCATCCTGTACCACGCGGCCGCCGGCGGCGTGGGGCTGATCGCCTGCCAGTGGGCGCGAGCCATGGGCGTGACGATGATCGGCACCGTGAGCACCGACGAGAAGGCCGAGGTCGCCCGGGCGAACGGTTGCGCGCACACCATCGTGACCTCGCGCGAGAACATCGCCGAGCGCGTGCGCGAGATCACCGAAGGCAAAGGCGTGCCCGTGGTCTACGACTCGGTGGGCAAGGACACGCTGGAGGCGTCGCTCGACAGCCTGCGCCCGCGCGGCGTGCTCGTCAGCAACGGCACCAGCTCGGGCCCGGTGGTGATCGATACGATGATGCTCGCCGCCAAGGGCTCGCTGTGGGTCACGCGGCCCGCGATGATGCACTACATCATGCCGCGCGCCCACATGCTCGACATGGCCCGGGAGCTGTTCGGCCATGTGCTGGAGGGCCACATCGTCAGCGAGCCGAAGCAGGTCTTCCAGCTCGCCGATGCGGCCGATGCGCACATCGCGATCGAATCGCGCCGGACGATCGGCGCCACCGTCCTGGCGCTCTGAGCATGAACACCGCAGCGCTTCAGGAAGCGACGCCGGGCCGCGAGGACGGTTATCTGTTCAGCCCGGGCCAGGCCTGGTTCGCCTTCGCCATGACCATCGGCCTGATGATGGTCGACTACATCGACCGCCAGGTCATCGTGTCGCTGTTCCCGTACCTGAAGGCCGAGTGGAACCTGTCGGACAAGCAGCTCGGCGGGCTGGTGTCGGCGGTGTCGGTCACGGTCGCGCTCGGCGCCATCCCGGTGGCACTGCTGGCCGACCGCGGCAGCCGCGTGCGCAGCGTGGTCGTGATGGCCCTGGTCTGGAGCCTGGCATCGATCTCCTGCATGTTCAGCCGCGGCTACGGCCAGCTGCTGGCGGCGCGTTCGCTGGTCGGCCTCGGAGAGGCGGGCTACGGCTCCGTCGGCGCCGCGCTGATCGCGAGCCATTTCCCGGCGCGGCTGCGCGGTGCCTTGCTGGCGGGATTCTTCGCCTCCGCCTCGGTCGGCTCGGTGCTGGGCGTGCTGCTCGGCGGCTTGATCGCGGCGCGCTTCGGCTGGCAGGCCGCCTTCGGCATCGTCGGCCTGCCGGGACTGGTCCTGGCGCTGCTGTACCTCAAGGTGCGCGACTATCCGACCGTGAAGCTCACGCCGAGGCTCGACCGGGCCACCAGTTCCACGCGCAGCGCCGCCGGTGCCATCGTCCAGGCGCTGCTGCGCACGCGCACCCTGCTGTGGCTGTGCGTGGCCGGTGCGGCCCAGCTCGTCGTGGTCTCGGCGATCTGGTCCTGGCTGCCGAGCTTCCTGAACCGCGTCCACGGCGTCGTGCCGGAGAAGGCGGCCATGAGTGCGGCGCTGGTGGTGCTCTGCGGTGCGCTGGGCAGCGTCGTCTGGGGTGCCGTGGCCGATCGCGCCGGCCGCCATCGTCCGCGCGCCAAGCTGTACGTCGTGGCGCTGCTGTGCCTGGCCTCGATGCTCGTGCTGATGCTGGGCTTCGGCGGTCCGCGCTTCGGGCTGGCCATCGGCGCGCAGGCCCAGTTCGCGCTGCTGGCGGCAGGCGGCTTCCTGATGACCTGCACGGTCGGGCCGCTCCCGGCCGCCGTCATCGACGTGGTCCACCCCGGCATCCGCGCCACGGGCGCCTCGGTGATCTCGCTGTTCCAGAACCTGTTCGGCCTCGCCGCCGGGCCGCTGGTCGCAGGTTTCCTGTCGGATGCCTGGACGCTCGAGTTCGCGCTGACCGCAGTGCCGGTCTTCAGCGTGCTGGCTGCCGGCGCGCTGCTGGTGGCTGCACGCACCTACGAGTCGGACCTGCGGCGGGCCAGCGAAGCCGCGCAAGCCACCGAACTCCCGGCCCAAGCGCCGACGCCGGCCGCCGCCCAGCCAGCGCGCGAAGCCCTGGCCTGAACCGGGCCGACCCCCCACCCACCGAAACCGAGAGAACTCCATGAACGGATTGATGATGGAGCAGCCGTTGCTGATTTCGACGCTGCTCACCCACGCGGAACGCCACCATGGCGAACAGGAAATCGTGTCGCGCCGCGTCGAAGGCGATGTCCACCGAAGCACCTACCGCGAGCTGGCCGAGCGCTCGCGCCGCCTGGCCAACGCGCTGGCGGCGCGCGGCATCGAGTTCGGCGACCGCGTCGCCACGCTGGCCTGGAACGGCTACCGCCACATGGAGCTGTACTACGCGGTCTCCGGATCGGGCGCCGTGCTGCACACGCTCAACCCCCGCCTGCACCCCGACCAGGTGGTGTGGATCGCCGACCACGCGCAAGACCAGGTGCTGTTCTTCGACTTGAGCTTCCTGCCGCTGGTCGAAGCGATCGCCTCGCGCGTGTCGACGGTCAGGGCCTTCGTGGCGATGACGGACCGGGCGCACATGCCGGTGTCCGCCAAGCTTCCGAACCTGCTGTGCTACGAGGAACTGATCGAGGACCATTCGCCCGACTTCCACTGGCCCACCTTCGACGAGAGGTCCGCCTCGTCGCTGTGCTACACCTCGGGCACGACCGGCCATCCGAAGGGGGCGCTCTACAGCCATCGCTCGACGGTTCTGCACACCTACGCGGCAGCGCTGCCGGATGCGTTGAACTGCTCGGCCAACGACGTCATCCTGCCGGTGGTGCCGATGTTCCACGTCAACGCATGGGGGCTGCCGTACGCCGCCTGCATGGTCGGCGCCAAACTGGTCTTTCCCGGGCCCTGGCTCGACGGCAAGTCGCTCCACGACCTGTTCGAAGCCGAAGGCGTGACCATGTCGGCGGGCGTGCCCACCGTGTGGCAGGGCCTGCTGGCCCACGTGGAGGGCAACGGCCTCGGGTTCAGCACGATGCGCCGCACGGTCATCGGCGGCTCGGCCTGTCCGCCGGCGATGATGCGCGCCTTCCAGGAGCGCTACGACGTCCAGGTGCTGCACGCCTGGGGCATGACCGAGATGAGCCCGGTGGGCACGGTCTGCACGCTCAAGCCCGCGCATCGAGCGCTGGGCGCCGAGGCGCGCTTGGCCATCCAGGCCAAGCAGGGGCGTTCGGTGTTCGGCGTCGACATGAAGATCGTCGGCGAGGACGGCAGGGCGCTGCCGCACGACGGCAAGGCCGCCGGCGAGCTGATGGTGCGCGGCCCGTGGATCATCTCGAACTACTTCAAGGGGGAGGGCGCGGGCCCGCTGGTGAACGGCTGGTTCCCCACCGGCGACGTCTCGACCATCGACGCCGACGGCTTCATGCAGATCACCGACCGCAGCAAGGACGTGATCAAGTCCGGCGGCGAATGGATCGGCTCGATCGACCTGGAGAACATCGCGATGGCCCATCCGGCCGTGGCCCTGGCGGCCTGCATTGCGGCGCGCCACCCGAAGTGGGACGAACGCCCGCTGCTGGTCGTGACGACCAAGCCCGGCGAGAACCTGACGCGCGACGAGCTCATCGGCTTCTACGACGGCCGCATCGCCAAGTGGTGGACGCCGGACGACGTGGTCTTCGTCGACCAGCTTCCGCTCGGCCCGACCGGCAAGGTGCAGAAGAACAAGCTGCGCGAGGCCTTCCAGGACCACCTGCTGGCGGCACATCCATGACGGCGCTGTCCATCGCGGCCTGGCCGGCGCGCGGGCGCACGCTGTTTCCGGGCGTGATGGCCAGCGTCGTGGTCGCGGCCGCCGCGACCTTCCTCTCGCAGCACTACGGCGCGCCGGTGATGCTGTTCGCCCTGATCCTGGGCATGGCGATGAATTTCCTGTCGGGGGACGGCGCGTGCAAGTCCGGCATCGAATTCACGGCGCGGCAGGTGCTGCGCTGGGGCGTCGCGCTGCTCGGGCTGCGAATCACCGTGGGCCAGATTGCCGCCCTGGGTTGGCATCCCGTGCTGATCGTGGTGCTGTCGGTCGTGGTCACCATCGGCGTGTCGATGCTGGTCGCGAAGCTGCTCGGCTTCCAGAGCCTGTTCGGCCTGCTCACCGGCGGCGCCACCGCCATCTGCGGCGCCTCGGCGGCGCTCGCCCTGGCCGCGGCCCTGCCGTCTCATCCGGAAAAGGAGCGCGCCACGCTGTTCACGGTGGTCGGCGTGTCGGCGCTGTCGACCCTGGCGATGATCGTCTACCCGATGCTCGCGCACGCCTTCGGGCTCGATGCCCGAGCGGCCGGCGTGTTCCTCGGCGGCACGATCCATGACGTGGCGCAGGTGGTCGGCGCGGGCTACAGCATGTCGCGCGAGACCGGCGACGTCGCCACCTTCGTCAAGCTCATGCGCGTGGCGATGCTGCTGCCCGTGATCGTGTTCGCCGTGATGTGCACGCGGGCCCGCGGCAAGGGCGCCGGCGGCGCACGTCCGCCGCTGCTGCCGTGGTTCGCAGTCGCGTTCGCGGCGCTGGTCGCGATCAACAGCACCGGCTGGGTGCCCGAGGCGCTGACCACGCTGGGCAGCGATGTCTCGCGCTGGTGCCTGGTGGCCGCCATCGCGGCGATCGGCATGAAAACCCAATTGAAAGACCTCGCCACCGTCGGCCTGAAGCCGGTGGCATTGATGCTCGGCGAGACCGCATTTCTCGCCATACTGGTGCTCGCGCTGTTGCGCTGGGCGCCCTGACCCCACAAACAGGAGACCCACCATGACATCGAAGAAGACATCGACACAGGTCGCGCGCGCCGCGTCCTTGGCCTGCATCGCGGCGGCATGCCTGGCGGCGCCTTCGGCGCACGCCCAGGCTGCGAAGTGGCCCGACAAGACCGTGCGCATCATTGCCGCGGGCCCCGCCGGCGGTTCGGCGGACATCGTCGCGCGCCTGCTGGCCGACCACCTGACGAAGGACTCCGGCCAGCCGGTGGTCGTCGATCCCAGGCCCGGCGCCGGCGGCGTGCTCGCGGTGAACGAACTCTCGCAGGCCCCGCACGATGGCTACACCGTGCTCGTCGCGGTGAATTCGCTGGTCAGCGAGATTCCCCACATCGTCAAGCTGCGCGTCGACATGGCGGCGGAAATCAAGCCGGTGGCCGAGCTCGGCCGCGGCGGGCTGGTGCTGGTCGGTGCGCCGTCGGTGCCGGCGAAGAACTTCGGCGAACTGGTCACGTGGGTCAAGGGCCATCCCGGCACGGTCAACTACGCCTCCTACACGGCCGGCACGCTCTCGCACGTCCTCGGCCTGCAGCTCAACAAGGCGGCAGGCATCGACATGACGCATGTGGGCTACAAGGGTTCGACCCCTGCGCTGACCGACGTCATGGGCGGCCACGTGCCGCTGATGTTCGATGCCATGCCGAGTTCGCTGCCGCTCGTCAAGGCCGGCAAGATCAAGGCCTTCGCGGTCAGCACGCCCAAGCGATCCGCGCTGTTGCCGGAGGTGCCGACCTTCACCGAACTGGGCTACCCGCAGCTCGAGGCCACCGGCTGGATGGGCCTGTGGGTCAAGCCCGACGTGCCGGCGGCGCAGCAGGCCCGGGTGCGCGAAGCCGCGCTCAAGGTGCTGGCCATGCCCGCGGTCCGCGAGCGGCTGCAGGACATCGGCTTCGAACCGGGCCAGCCGCGCAGTCCCGAAGAGCTGTCGAAGTCGCTCGCTGCCGACTACCAGCGCATGGGTGCCGTGCTGAAGTCGATCGACTTCAAGGCCGAGTAGCTCGCTTCGTCCGCCCGGCGGGCGGACGGTAAGAGCGCGCTCCTTAGCCTCCCTGTTCACCCGTGGCGCGGATGTCCACGCGCCGGTTCGGCTCGAAGCAGGCGATCAGGGCGGTGCGGTTCCTGGCCTTGCCCTGGGCCCGGCAGTCGGCTTCGGTGACCTTCAGCTCGGCGAAGCC
>Ga0247820_10002545_pt1 | contig 10214 bp, 10 predicted proteins | sample 13C_Glucose_Day1_2_FD_192480 | JGI IMG/M metagenome (GOLD analysis project Ga0247820, IMG submission 192480) | Soil microbial communities from agricultural site in Penn Yan, New York, United States - 13C_Glucose_Day14 | ecosystem: Environmental > Terrestrial > Soil > Agricultural land | place...
GGCTATACCGCGTTCGAACGCGGTATAGCCACCGCGGTACAGGGTGATCTTGCGTTGATCGACGTGTGCCACGTGATCGACCACGGCATCGAGGAAGTCGCGGTCGTGGGAAATCAGCATCAAGGTGCCGGGATAGCTTTTCAGCCATTCTTCGAGCCAGATGATGGCGTCGAGGTCCAGGTGGTTGGTCGGTTCGTCGAGCAGCAACAGGTCCGAAGGGCACATCAAAGCCTGCGCCAGATTCAGACGCATCCGCCAGCCGCCAGAGAAACTTCCTACCTGTCGATCCATCTGATCGTTGGTGAACCCCAAACCGGCCAGCAGCTTGCGCGCCCGGGCATCGGCGGTGTAACCGTCGGCACTGTCGAGCTCGGCGTGCAGGCGGGCCTGAGCGGCACCGTCATGGGCCGCTTCGGCGGCGGCGAGGTCGCGTTGCACCTCGCGCAGGCGCAGGTCGCCATCGAGCACGTAGTCGACCGCGATCCGATCGAGGGTATCGATCTCCTGGCGCATGTGGGCGATACGCCAGTCCGCCGGCAACAAGCAGTCACCCGAGTCCGGATGCAGGTCACCCAGGAGCAAGGCGAACAGGCTCGATTTGCCGGCGCCGTTGGCACCGATGAGGCCGGCTTTGTGGCCGGCGTGCAGGGTCAGCTCGGCGTCTTCTAGCAGACGTTGCGGGCCACGCTGTAAAGTCAGGTTCTGAAGTCGGATCATAATGGCGGCGGAGTCTACCAGCTTCGCTCGCAACTGGCGCGAGTAGCACGATGTCCCCTGACCTGTGGAGCTTTTCCCTTGGCACTTACGCCCGTCCCGGCGTCGAAGCCGCGTGCCTGCAATTGCAGTCGACGGGCGTCAATGTGTGCCTGCTGCTGTGTGGACTGTGGTTGGGACAGCGGGGGGTCGCCTGCAACGAGCAACGCTTGCAGCTGCTTCGCAACGTGGCCGACCCCTGGGAGACCGATGTTGTACAACCGCTGCGGGCATTGCGCACGCAATGGAAATCCGCTGCGGCCGGGGACAGCGAACTTAATGGTTTGCGCGAACAGGTGAAGGCACTGGAGCTCAAAGCCGAGCGACATCTGCTATTGCGGCTGGAGCGATCGGCACACAGTTGGCCGCAGTGTGAGGCGACCGATCTGGCGGCCTGGCTGGAAGGTGTGACGGCAGGTGCCGTCCACCTGCACCGCGACGCGCTGCATCAGCTGCGCGTCGCGGCAACCGGCGCTTAGGAAGCGCTGGTCGGGGTGGTGCTGGTGCTCGACGAAGCGGCTGGCGTTGGCGCAGGCGCGGTGGTCGAGTTGGTTGCTGCAGGCGAAGCCGAAGCAGACGGCGCTGGCGTCACTGGCTTGGCAGCGGGCGCAGGGGTCGGCTTGGCGGTGGCGGCCGGTTTTCTCACGGCCGGTTTGGCTGCGGGCTTGGCGGCTGGTTTTGCAGCTGGCTTGGCAGCGGCAGGTTTTGCTGCGGTAGTTTTCGCGGCAGTCGCTGGCTTGGTGGCAGCCGGCTTGGCAGCGGTTTTGGCCGCGGCAGGCTTGGCAGCAGGTTTTGCAGCGGCAGTTTTAGCAGCAGGTTTTGCAGCTGCGGTTTTCGCCACGGCCGATTTCGCAGCGGTGGTTTTTGCAGCAGGTTTAGCGGCCGTTGTTTTCGCAGCGGCAGGTTTGGCAGCCGTGGTTCTAGCCGCTGGTTTCGCAGCGCTGGCAGCAGCCGGTTTTTTCGCCGCAGTTTTAGCGGCTGGTTTCGCTGCGGCTTTCACCGGTGCCTTGGCGGCGGTTTTTTTAACAGGCGCCGCAGCAGGCTTGGCTGAACGCAGGGACAACGCCTTGCCGACAGCCTCTTGTACACGACCGACACCCTGGGCCAGTTTCAGGCTTTCTTGAGCATCGCGCTTGAGTTGCAGGATGTAGCTGCGGGTTTCGGATTGACGATCCTTGAGGGCGTCGAGCAGGTCCTCAAGCTCCTTCACTGCGTCCTTGGCTTTGGTCTGCGCCTTGGCCTTGCCGGCCGACGCCGCGTCCTGCAATTTGGTACGGTACTTGTGCAGTTTTTCCTGCGCTTTGCCTCGTTGTTTTTCCAGTTTGGCGAGCAGTTTTTCAGCATCAGCCAAGGCTTGGGAACAAGCGGTTTCCAAATGCTCGAGCAGGCTGCCCGAGAGTTGTTGGAGTAAGTGCAACGGGGTATTTACAGGCTTCTTGGTGGCCGACATGGTTTACCTCCTGGCTGACGTGGGTGCGGCTCATACTAGACCTCTGCTGCTACCGCCGCTAGGGCATGTTGACAGTAACTAAAGCACTGCGTTGCAACGGATGGAAAATGTTCCGCGCTTGCGTAAAACCAGTTCACCGTTAAGCGCATTCACACTGGCATACTCCATAGCATCTCAGGTCGGAGAGCGCCCATGTCGCGTTATCTTTTTTTATCGCTTTGCGTGTTTTTTTCCGTGGCTCAGGCCGCGGAAAAATCCACGGAAAACGACGCCCGCGATCTCGCCTACAGCCTGGGCGCAAGCCTTGGCGAACGCTTGCGCCAAGAGGTCCCGGACCTGCAACTTCAAGCGCTGGTCGAAGGTTTGCAACAAGCCTATCAAGGCAAACCCCTGGCGCTGAGAGATGAGCAGATCGAACAGATTCTTGCCGAGCACGAAGCCCAGGTTGCCGAGCGACCCGCCATACCGCAAAGCGAAGTCGCCCTCGAAAATGAGCAGCGCTTTCTCGCCGAGGAAAAAGCCAGACCCGGGGTTCGCGAATTGGCAGACGGAATATTGCTGACGGAACTGGCTCCGGGCACCGGCGCGAAAGCCGGCCCGAACGGCAAGGTCCAGGTGGTGTATGTCGGTCGTCTTCCCGACGGCTCAGTGTTCGATCAGAACAGTCAGCCGCAATGGTTCAGTCTCGACAGCGTGATCAGCGGATGGCGCAGTGCATTGCAGCAAATGCCGGTCGGCGCCAAGTGGCGTTTGGTGATTCCATCGGCCCAGGCGTATGGTGCCGACGGTGCCGGCGACCTGATCGCGCCGTTCACGCCGCTGGTGTTCGAAGTCGAATTGCGCGGCGCTACGGGCTGAAGGGCACAAACGAAAAACGGCGCGCATGGCGCACCGTTTTCAACATCTTGCAGCAAGGCAGGTCTTGCAGGAAAGGGTTCAGGCCTGAACCGAATCCTCTTCCTTGTGAGCCGTGTGCAGCACTTCGATCAGGCAATCTTCCAGTTCGAAACGTTCGTGCAACAGGCCACCGAGCTCCTTGAATTTCTCTGCGACGCATTTTCCCGCATCACACAGATCATTGAACGCGAGCAGCTTCTCGGTGATGACGTCAATGCGCGGATAGATCGTCTCGGCCAGCTCCAGGCCGCGCTTGTCGTTGAAAGCCTTGGCTTCCCCCGTCAGCTGTTCATAGATCTCGAAATGCCCGGCAGACACATAGTCGACCAGCACTCCGCAGAACTCCTGCAGCGGTTTGCGGTTTTCACCCAGAGCCTCAGGCTTGGCGCCGAGTGCATCATAGGCCCGAACCAGTTCGTGACGCTCCTGCAACCAGCGGTCGATCAGCAGATGAACTCCACCCCAACGTTCCTGAGCATTCTGACAACTTTCGAGCATGGCGGTCTCTCTTCCCTTGTGGGTCATGCTGCCCTACACCTGTCGCACACTTGAAATCAAATATCGGCCAGGCAGAGCGTCATTCGAGCAACATAATTCCAATGACACGTGCGGGCCAGATTATGCCCGCGCGACAATGGCTTCAAGGTACGCAGGAGATAAAGTTCATACAAGTGTTTAATCACCCACCAATGCCCGGTGCGACGACTCGCCGCTGAGCGGTCGCCGACACGCGACCCAGACCAGCCGCAACAGCTGGCAAACACCCAGGATCATCATCGCGACGAAGAACAGCAGGCTCCACTCCGGAATGCTCAGGTCGAACAATGTCCAGGAAATGTACGTGCATTCAGTCGCGCCTTCGAACATCTGCTGCACCACGAACATCCAGGGCGTGGTGGCGAACAGGTCCGCCAGATTGGGAATGCAGGTCGACAGTTGCTGCACCGGATCGCTTTGCAACAGTACCTGCCGCAATGCGGTGACCGTACCTGCCAGGCTGCAGCAAAGACCGAGCAACCAATACAAAAAAGTACCCAAGCGACCTGGGCCGTGTACCGAAGCCATCAGGTAGACGCCCGTGAGCAGGGCCAGGCAAATCCGTTGCAACAGACACAACCCGCAAGGCTGGAGGCCGACTGCATATTCCAGGTAATAGGAAACACCCAGGGCCAGGGCGCCTGCAATGAAAGCCATGAAAAACAAGGAGCGTGAGCAGGCCAAAGACATGGCTTTTCCGTAACAGTGGAGACAGGTGGTTACGGTAGAGTAAAGCGCGTTAGCCTTACAAGGCACGTCGGCAGGGACAGTTCAGCAGATGTTTAGGGAATTTCCGACAGAGGCGAGGGGATCAGGTGTAGTCCATTGTAGGACTATTCCGCCGACGGACTACGAAGGTAAAAATTCGCCAATGCAAGGCAAACCCTGCAATACGGATTTGCCTGTGGTGAGCTCACCCACCACAGGCTTTCTGTCAGCCATCGCTGCACGATGGTAGGAGCCGGCTTGCTGGCGAAGACGGCGTGTCAGGCGACATCAATGTTGGAGGTGATGGCCTATTCGCTGCGGTGCGGCGGTCCGACAAGCCAGCTCCTACAGGTCCCGGAACGCATCAAGCGTGGACCGGTACCGGCAACGGCGCCGCCAGCAGGCGCTCATCCAACAGGCCCAAGCCCTCCTGGAACAGCTGATTGCTGCGCTGAGTGTCGCCCAGTTGCGCCAGCAATCGCGCCAGTTCCGCGCAGGCTTCCGGATTGCGCTGCACGCGCAGGCTGCTTTCCAGATAGTCCCGGGCCTTGCCCCATAAGCTGCTTTGCAGACACAGGCGCCCCAGGGTCAGCAACAGGCTCGGGTCGGCCGCATGATCCTTGAGCCAGCCTTCCGCAGTGTGCAGCTGACGTGCCGGATCACTGCCGCGCACCAACCCGTACAGGCGCGCCAGATGACTGTCGTAGTTGCGCTTGAGGGCTATGCGCAGGACCTCTTCGGCTTCGGCCTGGGCCCCCAGTTGCCGCAGTTGCTCGGAATAGGCGAGCACCAGTTGCGGCTCCTGACGCTGGGCAGAGGTGAGCTGCTGCCAGGCGCGGTTGAGCGATTGCAACCCTACCGTTCCGTCCGCTTCCCGCTGCGCCGCCAGGGACAGGTTTTCCCCCCAGGCCCGGCGTTCCAGTTCGGCCAGCTCCGCCGGTGGCAGGACTTTGTCCTTGCGCAGATCCGGCAGCAGGCGAATCACCGCCGACCAGTCGCCGCGCTGTTGAAGCAGGCGCTGCAACTGGCGCAAGGTCTGGGCGTTACGGGGATGACGCTCGTGCATGGCTTCCAGGGTCACCAGGGCACCGTCGGTGTCACCGCGGTCAGTCTGCAGTTGAGCGTGATTCAAGGCGATGGCCAGCTCGGCCTGAGGCTGTCGTTCGAGGGCGCGCTCCAGCAGCCTGTCGCTTTCCTCGTAGTGACCCTGTTCATTCGCGGCGCGAGCAGCGCCCAGGTAGTACAGCAGCGGTTGGCGCTCGGCTTCGGCGGCCCGCTGCAGATGACGTTGTGCACTGGCCCAGCGACCCTCGGCCAGGTCCAGCTGACCGTGTTCGATCGCCACTTGTACCCGGCGACTGCGATTGCGCCGCGACCAGGGATTGACCACGCCGCTGGAGGTCATCACCAACTCGACCAACGCCTTGATTCCCCAGAATACCAGCCAGAGCACGGCGACCAGGGCCAGGGTCGCCCACAGGCTCGATTCAAAACGAAAGCTCTTGTAGGCGATCAGCACGTAGCCGGAATGCTCGGCAATCGCCAGCCCCAGTGCAGCGGCGGCGGCAATGACCAGGAACACGATCACATAGAGGCGTTTCATGGCGTGGCCTCCGGCTCGGTGCGCGCGGCAGGTTTGGCCATCGGCTTGACCGAATCCTCGGCGTTGACATTACGCCGCTCCAGATAGCCCTGGACCGCGCTCAGCGTTCCGGTCAGATCCGGTGTGACCACGCTCACCGGCTGCTGGCTCAGCTCCGCCACCTGCTCAAGCATCACTTTGCTCTGAGGGTTGTCCGGGTTGAAGTTGCCCTTGAGCACATCCCGCGCCTCGGCCATTGCCTGGGTGTAAACGGCGGGCTGGCCATTGAGTGCGGCCCACTGCGCCTGCTCCAGGGCCAGGCTCAGCGCCAGGCGCACCTGACTCAGGCTTTGTCCCGCCAGCAACGGCCGAACATTCTTGTCGGCATTGAAATCGATGCGGATGTAGCGCGAGATCTGATCCCACCATTGCGCCCAGCGACTGGCGCCGTCGCCATCGGCGGTCAGCCCCAGCAAGGATTCGCCACGGTCTTTGTACTCGGGCGCCAGTTCGGTGAGGTTGATCACCTGATCGCGCAGCGCCCCCAGGCGCAGGAACAGCCCGGTGCGGTCCGGTTGTTCAGTGCTGCGCAACGCCACCAGGGTTTTGGCGACCTGTTCGCGTGCGGCAAAGGAACCCGGATCGTTCTGTTCGCGCAAAATTTCATCGGCACCCTGCACCAGCGCCTGGGCACTGCTGATGTCCTGCAACGCGGATAGACGCAGGCTAGCCAGGCGCAACAAATGCTCGGCTTCGGCCAGGCGCCAATCCTTGCGACTGGCGCCGAGGACAGTTTCCAGTCGCTGGTTCAGGCGTTGCTGATCGCCCTGCAGCTGGGCCACCAGCCGACTGCGTGCTTCAAGCTCGTCGGCGGCGGGCAATTGTTCGAGGCGCGCCGTCAGGCGCTGCTCATTGAGTTTCAGGCTCTGCGCCTGATCGTTCAACGCCTGCACCTGATTCAGTTGCTGCTGGTTGTTGGCTTGCAGGTGACGCACCTGCCAGACTCCCCACCCTCCCACGGCAACACCGGCGGCGCCCAACAGCAGCGCGACCATTGCCAGGCCATTGCCTCGGTGCTGCACTGGAGCAGGTGGAGGCGTTTCAACCGGTGCATCGAGCACTGGCTGGACATCATCTTTAGGCAAGGCTGTTTCGCTCACGTATCCATCCTTTGCATTAGAGAACGGGTTCGGGATGCTCCCGCAACGCCGTTAGCAAAGCCGCGGCGCTGGCGCCACGACAATCCACAACTTTTTCGGCCCCGGCGGCACGTGCCAGTTCGGCAACCCTGGGGCTTGGAACAAACAACGGCAACCGCGCCAATTGCGGCCAGGCCTCGCCGGCCAACTGCCGCAGGTGCTCAAAACCCTGTCCACTGCTGACCACCAGCGCGTTCAAGCGTTCCGCCCTTATCCGCCCGGGCAGCGCCGCTGGCGGATAGTGCGGCAGTTTTCGGCGGTACAACTCCAGGTACTCGACACTAGCACCTAGCTCGCGCAAACGCTCAGCCAGCAGCTCGCGTCCGCCCTCCCCACGCATGATCAACACCCGTGGATCGGCCCCTGCGATAGCCTCGCGCAGCCGGGGAAGCTCAAGCAAGGCTTCGCTGTCATCGCCCTCGACCGGGAAGCTGACGCCCACCCCATGCGCCTCGAAGATCTGCGCCGTCGCCGCGCCTACGCTGAACCACTGCAGGCAAGGGGGTTGCGGCCAATACTGGCCAAGCAGGTCCACCGCTGTTCTGGCAGCCGGCTTGCTGACCACGATCACCGCGCAATAGCGCTCCAGGTTCTGGATCACCTCACGCATTGTGTCAGAGACAGGAATGGACTCGATCTCCAAAAGCGGCAAGCTGCTGCTGAAAATCCCCACTTGCGCCAAAGCATCGCTTAGCGCCGCTGACTCATCCGAGGGACGCGTCAGTAACAGGCGCCAGCCAGTCACTCGTGACCTGCCTCGCCGTAGACCGCCTTCAGGATGTCGTTGGCGCCCTGGTTCAGCAGGTCTTCAGCCACTTGCACGCCCAGGGCTTCGGCATCACCGCGGGGTGCACGGGCTTGCGCACTGAGCAGCAGGCCGCCGCTCGGATCGCCCACCAGGCCACGCAACCAGAGCTGCTCGCCTTCAAGTATGGCGTAGCAGGCGATCGGCACCTGGCAGCCGCCATTCAGATGTTTGTTGAGGGCACGTTCGGCGGTGACGCGGGTGGCGGTGTCCTGGTGGTGCAGCGGCGCCAGCAAGGCGTGGATGTCGCTGTCGACGCTGCGGCATTCGATCCCCACCGCGCCCTGGCCACCGGCCGGCAGGCTGTCGTCGACGCTGATGGCCGAAGTGATGCGATCTTCGAAGCCAAGACGAATCAGGCCGGCTGCGGCCAGGATGATGGCGTCGTATTCGCCGGCATCGAGCTTGGCCAGCCGGGTGTTGACGTTGCCGCGCAGGAAGCGGATTTCAAGGTCCGGGCGACGGGTCAGCAACTGGGCCTGGCGGCGCAGGCTGGAGGTGCCGACAATGCTGCCTTGGGGCAACTCATCCAGGCTCGCATAAGTATTGGAAACGAATGCATCGCGCGGGTCTTCGCGCTCGCAAATACAAAACAGACCAAGGCCTTCGGGAAAGTCCATCGGCACGTCCTTCATGGAGTGCACGGCGATGTCGGCTTCGTTTTCCAGCAGCGCGGTTTCCAGTTCCTTGACGAACAGGCCCTTGCCGCCGATTTTCGACAAAGGCGAGTCGAGCAGTTTATCGCCACGACTGACCATGGGGACCAAGGTCACGAGCAGTCCGGGATGAGCCTCTTCCAGACGGGCTTTGACGTATTCGGCCTGCCACAGGGCGAGAGCACTTTTGCGGGTGGCGATGCGGATTTCGCGAGAGGACATGGATCAATCAATCCGTACTGAAAAGATACGGCGGATAATAACAGCTCAGCCAAATCCACTTTGACTTGTATCAGCTAACGCCTGCCCTCCCTGGCCCCGGATGTCCGGCAATCGGGTGTGAAGTTCGCCTGAGACCGGCGAATTAAAGCTGTTGCATCATTTTGCGAACGCCCGCCACATGACGACGGCTGACGATCAAGGCGTCACCGTTCAAGCCTTTGAGAAAGAGCTGAAAATGTCCCAGAGGCGTGCGTTGCAGGCGTTCGATTCGCTCACGGGCCACCAATGCATTGCGGTGGATGCGCACGAAACGGTCGCCGAATTCATCTTCGAGGGCCTTGAGTGGTTCATCCAGTAGCACCTCGCCGCCTTCATGGCGCAAGGTCACGTATTTATGATCGGCAATAAAGTAGACCACCTGACCCAAGGGGATCAGTTCGATCCCTTTGCGGGTACGGGCGCTGATATGGCTGCGAGGTCCGCTGCCACTCTCCGCAGCCGGGCGGGTCAGGGCGGCGAGCTGGACACGATTGGGTCGCTCGGCTTTCTTTAACGCTTCATGTAACTGTTCTGTACGCACAGGTTTCACCAGATAGCCTACGGCGCTTGCCTGTAAGGCTTCCACGGCAAATTCATCGGGCCCTGCGCAAAACACTACGGCTGGCGGGGTTTCGCGTTCGCACAATCGTGCAGCCACTTGCAGGCCATCCAGGCCCGGCATGCGGATATCGAGCAACACGATATCCGGCTTGTGGCTGTCGATCAGTGCCAACGCCTCTTCGCCGTTCGTAGCGCTGGGCTCCAGGACACTGTACCCCTCGAGTTCGCCGACCATTCGGCTCAGGCGCTCGCGGGCCATGGGTTCGTCATCAACGATCAGGACATTCATATTGCGCTGGATTCCTGCGTGAGTCTCGCACAAGGATAGCGTAGACAGGTGAAGTGACGTCCGTCACCGCGATCCACGCTAAGACTAGCGCGAGGGCCAAAAAGTGCCGCCGGTCGGACGACTAAATTTTCATCTGGTGTGCGTTTGGCGGCCCGGGCCCGCACTGGCGAGGCATCGCCACAGGGATTTCTGATACACAATATGGACACCCCTCTTTTTATAGGCAGCTGCAGCGCCCGGAAGTGCGCTGATCCTACTGTCCAACTGTAGACGGTTGCCGGGACGATATTGCTCAATTGAAAAATATCGTTGCGCAATTTCCGTGTGGCCAGCTTTGAGTATGGGCTGACGTGTCAGGAAATAAACCTGTCGACCAGTGTCAGCGACAGGATTGGCAACCCTGTTATTATCCGCGACAGCTTTCAACGCCATCTTTCTTCAGCCGATACGAGCGAATTCATGAGCACTGACAAGACCAATCAGTCCTGGGGCGGCCGCTTCAGTGAACCCGTCGAC
>Ga0247820_10002546_pt1 | contig 10211 bp, 5 predicted proteins | sample 13C_Glucose_Day1_2_FD_192480 | JGI IMG/M metagenome (GOLD analysis project Ga0247820, IMG submission 192480) | Soil microbial communities from agricultural site in Penn Yan, New York, United States - 13C_Glucose_Day14 | ecosystem: Environmental > Terrestrial > Soil > Agricultural land | place...
GTCCTGGGTCTGCGTGGTGAAGTAGGAGGACACCGGGACTGGTGGAACCGGCTCGGACACCGGCGACACCAGTGGTCCGGACGCCGGCGGCGGTGCGGGCGCCGGGGCCAGTGCGGGCGAGCCGGCCACCCCCGGTGGTGGCGAGGGCAACGGCAACGGCGACGCCCAACAGCAGACCGACGGCACGACGCCGAACCTGGTCGCCATGCGTGGCCTGGTCACCGGGTCCGACCCGGGTGGTGTGAGCGTCGTGCTGAGCCCGACCGGACTGACGCAGGCGGCCGAACAGGACGCCGAACCGGCGCCGGGCACCGACGAGCAGACCGCCTCCGGGCTGCGCGCCGCCCGCAGCATCATCGGCAAGGTTCCCGCATCCGCCCTGCGGGTGGCCGTCGCGGACGAGCCGCCGACCATCACGACCACGACGAACGACGACGGCACCTGGGCGATCGCGGGAATCCGCCCGCAGGGCTTTTACCTGCTCACCCTGGCCCGAGCCGGCTACCAGACCCAACGGTTCGTGGTGAACGGGGCCAATCTGATCGGTGCCGACCCGATGCGGATCGCGCTGATCGCCGGCAACGGTGCGATGTCCGGGTCGGTGACCGGGCCGGACGGGCCGATCGGCGCCGCGACCGTGACCATCACCGACGGGCACGTGTCGGTGCAGACGTCGTCGGTGTCCCCCGGCGCGGAAGGCACGCCGGGGTCGTGGAGCGTCACCGGCCTGTCCACGCCCGGCACCTATCTGGTGGCGGCCGCCGCACAGGGTTTCGGCACGTCGTCCACCTTGGTCACACTGGGCGCGGGCGGGACGGCGACGGCCGACCTGAGCCTGCCGACGGGCGCGGCCGCGGTCACCGGGCTGGTGTCCGGTGAGGACCTGCTCGGACAGTTGGGCGGCCTGGGCGGCCTTTCCGTTTCGATCTCCGGGCAGTCCGGCGACGTCACCACGACCCGGACGGCGACCACCGTCACCGCCGGGCCGGTCGGCACCTACGCCTTGCCCGACCTGCCCACCCCCGGTGACTACACGCTCACCGTGTCCGGCGCCGGCTACTCGGACCAGGTTCGCCAGGTGTCGCTCGCCGAGGGGGTCGGTTCGGTCGAGATCAACGTCTCGATGATCCGGGCCGACGGGGTGGTCAGCGGCACGGTCTCCGGCAACCCGGCCAGCGGGGACCAGCCGGCCGAGGGCGGCCTGATCGGGGCCGGTCTCACGCTGACCGGCCCGGCCGGCTCGACCAAGACGATGACGACGTCAGACCCGCCCGGCTCCTACCGGTTCACCGGGGTGACCCCCGGGGTGTACGTGCTGACCGCGTCGATGTTCGGCCGGATCTCCTCGTCGGTGACGGTCGAGGTGGCCGCGGCCGGTCAGGCGACCGCCGACCTGACCCTGCTCAGTTCGGCGGACACCGAACTGCCGGCCACCTCGCACATCCAGGGCCGGGTGACCGACTCGCGCACCGGCGGCGATATCACCTGCGACCGGGCGATCGACCCGACCGTGCCGTGCATCATCACCGCGTCGGTCAGTGTGCCGGCGATCGACCCGAACACCGGCCGTATCGACCCGAACCTGCCGCCGCAGACGGTCACGTCGCAGGCCAACCCGGGTGAGAACTACGTCCTGCCCGCACCCGACGACCCCGATCATCCCGGCCTGGTCCCTGGGCTGTACACGGTGACGATCACCGCGCCGGGTTACGAACCCGGGGAGGTGTCCGTGCAGGTACCGCAGGGCGCCACCATGTCCGCCGCCCCGGTCAGCCTGGTGCCGCTGAGCATGATCACCGGCCGGCTGACCACCCGGGTCGGCACTCCGCGGGACCCGACCTGCGTGGTCGTCGTCGCGTCCGGGGTCACCCCGCCGGACCGGTCGGCCGGCTGCGTGCCCGACCCGGGCGGGGTCAACTGCACGGTCGGCAACGACCCGACCATCCGCTGCGGGCTGATCCAGGCCGATGGCACCTACCAGGTGCGCGGCCTCACCCACGGCGGTTACACCGTCGTCGTGCTGCCCTCCGACCCCGAGTACATCGAACCGGCGCCGTTCAGCCTGACCATCGATCTCGGCAGCGACGCCCAGTACGACCCGGTACTCGACCGGTTGGGCCGGATCTCGGTGACGGTCCGGCAGCCCGACCCGGCCACCGGTGAACTTTCCCTGGCCGCCGGAGCCGTTGTGGCCGCCAAACAGGGCGCCACCACCGCCGCCCAGGCGTCCAGCGGACCCGATGGGGTCGCCCTGCTCACCACCCTGCAACCGGGGGTGTTCCAGGTGACGGCCAGCGGCGATGCCGGGACCGCGACGGCGGACAACGTGTCGGTTCAGCTGAATCAGACGATCGACCTGAACGTCGCCCTGCTCAAGCCGCTCGGCACCATCGTCGGCCGGGTACTGACCTCCGACGGCATCACCACCGGCGGCGTCGGCGTGCCCGACGCGCGGGTGACCGTCACCGGCATCGTCGGCTACACCGGGATCACCCCCGTGCTCGGTTCGGCCACGCTGATCACCGACGACAACGGCTGCTTCGCCATCCAGCCGACGCAGGGCCCGCCGCCGGTCACCGGGCTGCCGAACCTGTGCCCGACCGTGTCCGAGGCCGCCGCCATCGGCGTCGCCGTGCCGGGACCCTATTTCGTGGCCCGGCCGGTGTCGGTGCAGGTCGACCCGACCAGCGTGTCCCAGGCCGCGTTCACCGCCCAGATCGGCATCTCCGGCACCGGGGAGGTGCTGAGCATTCCGGCCGAGGCGACCACCGTGCTGCCCAAGCCGTCGCCGACCGCCGATCTGACCCTGCAGACCCTCCCGGCCGGCGCCCCCCGGGGTGCGGCGACACTATCGCTGCTGGCCAAACCGCCCGGCTCGGGTCAGGTCTCGGTCGTGGACAGCAACAACGGCACCGGCACCCTGCAGTGGACCGACACCGCGGTGACCGGAACGAACCTGCTCTCGCCCGGACGGTACGCGTTCGCCGCGCGATTGCCCGGCTTCACCGCGTCTCCGGCCACCGCACAGATCCTGTGCCCGCTCGGCCAGAACTGCACCTACGTCACCGCCCCGACGAGCACCACACCGGCTCCGGCACCGCAGCTCATCCGCAACCCGGCCTTCGCCGGCACGCTGACCGTCCTGCCCGCCGGCGCGAACATCAGTGGTGCCGCGTTCTCGGTGACCCCACTGAACGGCACCCCGCCGGTCACCCTGTCCGCCGCCGGCACCACCCTGACCTGGCAGGAGCAGGGCGCGCCGGTCAACCTGGTCGGCCCGGGCAGCTACAGCGTGTCGGTGAGCCTGCCCGGCTTCGAGAGCAGCCCGGTCACCTACACCTGCGGCGCCCCGGTCACCGGCACCGAGACCTGCCCAGTGACCCTGACCCTGCGGCAGCTGTCCACCCAGACCATCACCATCCAGAGCTCGGTGTTCACCGGTGAGCGGGAAACGCCGACCGGCGCGACAGTGCTGCTCACCGGGAACTCGGTCGGCACCATCGGTCCGCTCAACGCCCAACCGACCGGAGCGGGCACGATGCAGGTGACCCTGCCACCGGTGTCCTCGCTGGACGCCTCGTACTCGCTGACCGTCCGGGCGCCTGGTTTCCAGGCCGCGACCTTCCCCGGGAGCGGCGGGATCAGCTGCAACGGCGCCGGCACGCTCAATTTCCAGCCGGGTGCCTCGTCCTGCCTGGTCACCCTGGCCCAGTTGGGCCGGATCGCCGTGACCACGGTGCAGTCCTCGTCCGACGGGCCGACCGCGTTGTCGTCGGTCACCGTCACGGCGACCCCGATCGGTGGCGGCACGCCATGGACGGTGACCACCGGCAGCGACGGCACCGCGGAGCTCATCGGAACGCTGCAGCGAGACGGCCTGGCGTTGGGTGCTTACACGCTCACCGCCAGCCGGGCCGGGTACAACAACGCGACGGCGAACGTGACGATCACCTCGTTCGATCTGACCCAGGCGGTCACCCTGACGCTGCCGGTGAAGCCGGTGACGTTCCGGGTCAACCTGGTCGACGGCACCACCTCGGTCGTGCCGGTCGGCACGATCCGGCTCGACGGCGACGACGGCACCCGTTCTTGCGTGATCACCGACGCGGCCAACCCCGTGTGCACCGGGTCCGATCCGGGCGTCACCGTCAGCGGCGGCATGGTCAACTTCGCCGGTACCATCCCGGGCGTCTACACGGTGTCGTTCCAGCCGGGCACCCAGCTGTACCAGTCGGTCAGCGTGCAGACCCAGGTCGCGGCCGGCATCGACCCGCAGACGCTGCGAATCACCCTCGCGCGGCGGTCCGGCAACCAGGCCGGCACCGTCCTGGGTCCGGACGGGAGCGCCCTGGCCGGTGCGCAGGTGTCGCTGCGACAGAACAACAACGTCGAGGTGGTTGCCAAGGACATCAACGGCGTCGACCTGCCCACCATCACCACACCCGCCGACGGGTCGTTCACCTTCCGGGACGTGCCGGACGGGCTGTATCGGGTGATGGTCGAGGCCTGTGGCTACGACCGCGCGTTCTCGCCGACCATCACCCTGAACTCGCAGCTGGCACCGAACCCGCCGCCGGTGACCGTGCGGGTGGCCCGTACCACCCGGTCGGTCACGGTCACCCTGAACCCGACGATGAGCGGGTTGTCGCTGGCCGGTGCCCAGGCCAGCCTCCAGCCGGTCGCCCTGGAGCCCGGTGACCCCACCTGCACGCCGGCGAACACCACTCCGTTGACCGGCTTCACCGTGGCCGCCAACGGCACGGTCAGCGCCCCCCAGGTGCCGACCGGGCGGTGGGCCGTCGCGGTGACCCCGGCGACCGCGCCGTTCGGAGCGGTGAACCCGCCTTCGTTCTTCCTCGACCAACCCGATCGGGGCGTCCCGAAACCGCCGCCGGACACGGTTCCGACGGCCCCGACGGTGACCCCGTCCGTCGAGGTGCGTTTGGCGTCGATGACGATGACCGCGAGCTGGCCGGACGGATGTTCGATCGCACCGACGTCGGTCACTCTCGCGCTCACCCAGGACGGCGGTAGCACCCAGAACTTGCCTGCGACGATCACCCCGGGGACCGGCAACTCCGGCACCGCGACCGTCACGGCGCTGGTCCCGGCGGGGTCGTACTCCTGGTCGATCACTACCGTCGGCGGCTTCACCGCGGACCCGGCCACCGGGACGTTCCCAGTGCCCGGCACCGGCGCCACCGCCGCGGTGTCGATCCCGGTCACCCTGCTCGCCCCCGGAGTCGCGGTCAGCCCGACCGTCACCGTTGACGGGACCGCGCAAACCGGCACTCCGGTGACCGCAACCCGGGGCGGCGAAACCGTGAACTCCGTCGCCGGCGTGCTGTGCGTACCGCCCGGCAGCGGCTGGACCTTCTCGGTCCGTTCAACGGCGAACCCGACGATGATGATCCCGGACGTGACCGGGGTCAACGTCACCCGGGCCGGCCCGAATCCGGTGGCGTTCACCGGGTTCACCCTGCAGCCCGGGGTCGCGCTGGCCGCGGTCGATCGCCGGCCGGCGGACCCGACCGCCCGGCCGGTCACGCTGACCCTCACCCTCGCCGGGGCGACGGTGTGGTCGGACTCGGTGAGCATTCTGGCCGGCGCGAACACCGGCACCGGCCCGCTGCTGACCGTGGGTGCGGGGTCCTACACACTGGCCGCCGCGGCCAGCGCCCCGTTCGGGGCCGGCTCGATCACCGGCATCGACCCGTCCACCACGCATACCGCGTCGGTGACGATGCCGTACACCGCCGTCACCCTCGGCGTCACCGCTTCGATCGCCGGGGCGGCATCGGCGGGCGCGACCATCACCCTGACGCCCACCGCGGGCGGCTCGCCCAAAGCCACCCTCGCGACCGGGCCCGCGGTTTTCGCGGACATTGCCCCCGCCACCTACACGATCACGGCCACCCAGACCGTAGGGACGACGCAGTACCAGGGTGCGCTGACCGGGCAGGTCTTCACCGCGGGTCAGTCGCCGCTGCTGGACGTGCCGATGACGGCGGTGCCGCCACCCGGTCCGTGACGCTCGCCCGCCCGCCACGTGGGGGCCCAGGTCGGCAACCCTCGCCGGGTGCCGGAAACCGACGGCGCGCGCCTGCGGCATGATCGGCCCATGGCTGATCGCTACCGCACCGTCGATGTGCCGGTCCGTGGGGGAGACCTCCGGGTCGGCATCTGGGAACCCGCCGACGCGGCCGCAGACCCGGCGGCCGCGCCGACCGTGCTGGCGGTCCACGGCATTACCGCCTCGCACCGGTCCTGGTTGTCGGTGGCCGATCGGCTGCCCGGGGCGCGGGTCATCGCGCCCGATCTGCGCGGCCGCGGCCGGTCCAACGAACTGCCCGGTCCCTACGGGATCACCGGCCACGCCGACGATCTCGTCCGTGTGCTGGATCACCTGGACGTGCCGTCGGCCGTCGTCATCGGTCACTCGATGGGCGGCTTCGTCACCGTCGCGACGGTGCACCGGCACCGGGACCGGGTCGCCGGGGTGGTGCTGGTGGACGGTGGGCTGCCGCTGCCGATCCCGGAGGGTCTGACTCCTGACGAGGTGACCGCGGCGATCCTGGGGCCGGTCCAGCGCCGGCTGACCATGACCTTCGCCGATCACGAGGCCTACCGCGACTTCTTCCGGGCCCACCCGGCGTTCACCGACTGGACCGATGCGACCACCGACTACCTCGACTACGACCTGGTCGGCGAGCCCGGGAACTACCGCCCGGCCACGTGTTTCGAGGCGATGGCGGCCGACTCCCGCGCCCAGCAGGACGGCGAGGACTGGCTGCTGCCGGGCCTGGCCGCGCTGCCGCCCGGGACTTTGTTCCTGCGCGCCCCGCGAGGACTACTCAATGAGGAACCGGGGCTGTTCCCGGCGCCCTGGGTGGCCGGCTGGGCCGACCGGTTCCCGGCCTTGGGCGTCCGGGAGGTCCCGGACACCAACCACTACACCCTGGTTTTCAGCCAGGTCGGGACGGCCGCGATCGCCGATGCGCTGGCCACCGTTGAGGCCAACCACCGTTGACGACCGGGTCGGCGTGGGCGCTCGCGGGTCGTCCCGTCACCGATCGTCGGGGAACGCGCGGGCCCGTCGTCGGCGGATCGACATCCGCGACCAGACCGTCTGCTGGATCGTCAGCGTGATCCAACCGGCCACCGCCATGCCGGACAGGTTGACCGCGAGCTGCAGGGTGCTGCCCCACACCTCTTGCCACACCCCGAAGGCGATGCCCAGGGCGATGTTGCCGGCGGCCGGGACGGTGGTGACGGATACGAAGACGCCGGAAAGGCCGTGCATCTTGGCCGATGTGACGGACAAAACGCCGGCGGCCGCGGCGATCAACGCGACGATGAACGACCACTTGTCCGGGCTGTAGATGAAGCCGGTGCCGGGTCGTGGTCGGATCACCTCGAGCAGACCGACCCACCCGAGCCCGCGGGCCGTCAGCGCGAGCACGGTGGTGACGACGATGGCGCATCCGAATCCGATCAGTACGGTGCGAGCGGCCAAACCGAACAGGGTCCAGCGCCGACGGACCATGGCCACCCCCAGGGCGGCCACCGGGCCGAAATCGGGGCCCAGGATCATCGCGCCGATCACCAGGACCTGCGAGTCGAGCACGATCGCGATAGCGGCCAACACGGTGGCCAGGGTCATGAAACTCAGGTAGGTCCAGTTCAGCTCCGAGTCGTCATAGGACCGTTGGACCACATCGGCCCAGACCACGGCATCGGCGCTGCTGCCGGGAGTTCGGCGCTCGGCGTCATACCCGGGCCGGGAGATCCAGGTTGGCGCGGGATCGACGTGGATGGCCCCGTCGTGTTGCACCCCGAGGGCTCGGAGGCGGTCGATGATCTCGTTGGCGCCTTCGCGGGCGACGTCGGCGGTGACGAGATCACCGGTCGGCTGGACCGAGCCGCCGCGGACGATCCCGATGGTGCTGACCGCGGGATTGCCCTGCAAGGATTCCAGTACGGCTCCGGTCAGCGACGTCGGAGCGTAGATGCGCAGTTGCAGCATGCGGGAATTGTGACGTCGGATCGGCCCGAATGTCGGCCATGGGTCGGCGGGTCGGCCGGGATGTAGATCCGCAGTGGCCGGCTCACTCGCGCTCCCGGACGATCCGGGCGACGACCCGCCCCAGCGCGGTTGCGACCATCCGCACGGAGCGGCGTCGCAGGTTCTCCGGCCGGGTCAGCAGGTCGATGCTGCGGCTGGCGCCGATACCGGTCAACGGTCGCAGCACGATGGTGCCCTCGGGGGCCCGGGGCGAGGTGTAGCGGGGGACGAGCCCGATCGCATGCCCGGCGGCGACGATGGCGTTGACGGTGCCGTAATCGTTGATCCGGTGCACGATCTCGACCTGCCGGTTGGCGACGGCCGCGACCGCATCGACCAGATCGTCCGGCGAGTAGCCGCCGCGGGTGGTGACCCACCGTTCGCCGGCGACCTGCTCGGCGGTCAGCGCGGCGTGCCCGGCCAGCGGGTGGTCGGTCGGCAGCGCCACGTCCAGCGGTTCGTGCGCAAGCGTGATGGTGCGCAGACCGGCCGTCGGCCACGCCGGACTGTGGTCCAGGCGATGCGCGATCACCAGGTCGTACCGGGCGGTCAAGGCCGGGAAATCCTGCTGCGCGACGTCCTCGTCGGTCAACCGCACGTCGGGAGAGGTCCGGTGCCCGGCCAGTTCCCGCAGCAACGAACCGAACAGGGTCTGGCCGGCGCTGTGGAAGCCGCTGACGGACACGGTGCCGCCCGCCGACTGTTCGAACTGTTCCACGGCCGTGCGGGCGGCCGACATCGCGTCGATCACCTCGGCACCGGCGTCCGCGAGCACCTGACCCGCGTCGGTCAGGACCAGGGTCCGCCCCTTCTTCTGGGTCAGCGGGGTCTGGAAGCCGCGCTGCAACGCGGCCAGGTGTTGCGAGACCGCCGAAGGCGTCACATCCATGACCCGGGCGACCGCAGAAACGCTGCCCAGGGCACCCAGCTCCCGGAGGATCTGTAGCTGATGAACCTCCATGACGGCAAGCCTATCGTGAAGCATTCACTACAGCAACACTCAAGAAAGTGACGATTGCTCTTCATTGTCGTGGGCCATCTACTTGTCCACATGAAAGCACTGTTCAAGGCCGAACGGGCTCCGGGATTCGAACTGACCGAGCGCCCCGACCCCATCGCCGGACCCGGCGACGTCATCGTGCGGGTGCTCCGCACCGGCATCTGCGGCACCGACCTGCACATCCAGCGCTGGGACGACTGGGCCGAGTCGATAGTCCGCGCCCCGCTGATCCCCGGCCACGAGTTCTTCGGCGAGGTCGTCGAGATCGGTTCCGAGGTGCGTGATGTCGCCGTCGGCGACCGGGTCTCGGGCGAGGGTCACATCGTCTGCGGCACCTGCCGCAACTGCCGGGCCGGGCGGGGGCACATGTGCATCCGCACGATCAGCGTCGGTGTCCAGCGTGACGGCGCCTTCGCCGAGTACGTCGCCATTCCGGCCGGCAATGTCTGGGTGCACCAGTCGCACATCGACCCCGACCTGGGCGCCATCTTCGACCCGTTCGGCAACGCCGTGCACACCGCCCTGTCCTTCCCGCTGGTCGGCGAGGACGTGCTGGTCAGCGGCTGTGGCCCGATCGGACTGATGGCCATCGCCGTCGCCCGGCACGCCGGGGCCCGGTTCGTCGTGGCGACCGACGTCAGCGCGGCGCGGCTGGACCTGGCCCGCAAGATGGGCGCCGACGAGGTCGTCGACGTCGCCCGGCAGCCCATCTCCGACGCGCAGCGGTCGCTGCGGATGCGGGAGGGTTTCGACGTGGGCTTCGAGATGAGTGGCGCCCCCGCGGCACTGCAGTCGATGATCGAGAACCTGAACCACGGCGGGCGGGTGGCGATCCTGGGCCTGCCGGCGCAGCCGTTCGCCATCGACTGGGGCAAGGTCGTCACCCACATGCTGACCCTGAAGGGCATCTACGGGCGTGAGATGTACGAGACGTGGAACGCCATGGGCGCCATGATCCAGTCGAGCCCGACGCTGCGGGAGGCGATCACCTCGGTGATCACTCACCGGCTGCCGGCCCGCGACTGGGAACAGGGATTCGCCGCGGCGGCCGCCGCCGGCACCGGAAAGATCGTCCTCGACTGGTCGGAGGTCTGAGACATGTACGGAGCACTCAAGAATCACGTCGCCGCCGAGCTGGACGGCATC
>Ga0247820_10002554_pt1 | contig 10198 bp, 8 predicted proteins | sample 13C_Glucose_Day1_2_FD_192480 | JGI IMG/M metagenome (GOLD analysis project Ga0247820, IMG submission 192480) | Soil microbial communities from agricultural site in Penn Yan, New York, United States - 13C_Glucose_Day14 | ecosystem: Environmental > Terrestrial > Soil > Agricultural land | place...
GCGGCCAGATCGTCTTCCGGATGGAGGACACCGACAGGGAGCGCAGCACCCGCGAGTCCTACGACGCGATCCTCGAGCTGTGGCGCTGGCTCGGGCTCGACTGGGACGAGGGCATCGAGGTCGGCGGTCCGCACGGCCCCTACCTGCAGAGCGAGCGGGGCGACATCTACCGCGACGTCCTCGCCCGGCTGAGCGAGTCGTCGTACACCTACGACTGCTTCTGCCGCAACGACGAGGTCGACGCGCGTCGCAAGGCCTCCGGGTCCAAGGTGCAGGGGTACGACGGCTTCTGCCGGGACCTCTCCGACGAGCAGCGCGCCGCCTTCGAGGCCGAGGGCCGCACGCCGATCGTCCGGTTCCGGATGCCCGACGGCTCGATCACGTGGGACGACGCGGTGCGGGGCGACATCACCTTCGAGGCCGAGAACGTCCCCGACTACGCGCTCTCGCGGGCCAACGGCGACCCGCTCTACACGCTCGTCAACCCGGTCGACGACGCGATGATGGAGATCACCCACGTCCTGCGTGGCGAGGACCTGTTGTCGAGCACGCCGCGCCAGCTCGCGTTGTTCGGGGCGCTCGTCGAGCTCGGCATCGCGAAGAAGGTCCCGACCTACGGCCACCTTCCCTACGTCATGGGACAGGGCAACAAGAAGCTGTCCAAGCGCGATCCCGAGGCGCATGCCCTCGCCTACCGTGAGCAGGGCTTCATCCCCGAGGGCCTGCTCAACTACCTCGCGCTGCTCGGCTGGGCCATCGCCGGGGACCGCGACGTGTTCTCCATGGCAGAGATGGTCGAGGCGTTCGACATCAAGGACGTGAACCCCAACCCGGCCCGCTTCGACCTGAAGAAGGCCGAGGCCATCAACACCTCGCACATGCGGCTGCTGCCGCTCGACGAGATCACCCACCGGGTCCTGCCGTTCCTCAAGGAGGACGGCGTGGTGGGCGACCCGGTCTCCGACGCAGACGCGCAGATGCTCGAGCTCGCCATGCCGCTGGTCGGCGAGCGGATCAACAAGCTCACCGAGGCCGCGCCGATGCTCGGCTTCCTGTTCGTCGACGAGGACGACTTCGAGCGCGACCCCGACGACGTCGCCAAGCTGCTCGACGACACCGGACGCGGCGTCGTCCAGGCGTCGTACGACGCTCTCTCGGGCCTGCACGAGTGGTCGACCGCCGCCATCGAGGAGGCGCTGCGCGTGGCGCTGATCGAGGGCATGGAGCTCAAGCCCCGCGTGGCCTTCGGTCCGGTGCGCGTCGCCGTGACCGGCAAGCGCGTCAGCCCGCCGCTGTTCGAGTCGCTGGAGCTGCTGGGCCGCGAGCGCGGCCTCGCGCGCCTGCAGTCGGCCCTGGCCTGACGTCGTGCCCGCCCCGGTCCCGCCCGACTTCCGGCCGTACTACCACCAGCTGCACCGCGTGGGCCGGCCCGGGTGGTGGCGCTCGCTCGTCGGCGCGGTGCTGCTCCTCGTCCTGGTCTTCGGCGTGGTCCCGCTGGTGGCCGGAGGCGTCGCGTTCGTCACGCTGCTGGCCACGGGCAGCAGCACGGCCGAGGCGTCTGCCGTCCTGGACGTGACCGAGGAGGCCACGCCGGCGGGGCTCGCGCTGCTCAACGTCATCATCGCCGCGGCGATCCCGCTGACCTTCCTGGTGACGTGGTGGCTGCACCGCCTGAAGCCGCGCTGGGTCTCCTCGGTGGCTCCCCGCCTTCGCTGGGGCTACCTCTTCGTCTGCCTCGGCCTGTCGGTGGTGGCGCTGCTCGCCTCGCTCGGCGTGGCGATGCTGCTGCCCGTGCAGTCCGGCGACATGCCGGCCGGCACGGTCAACGACTTCACCTCGCAGACGCGCGACTTCATCCTCGTCATCCTGCTCCTGACCCCGCTCCAGGCCGCCGGGGAGGAGTACCTGTTCCGCGGCTACCTCACCCAGGCCTTCGGGTCGCTCGTGTGGGGCAAGCAGCTGTCGCGGGCGCTGGCGGTGCTGGGACCAGCGCTGATCTTCGCGCTCTTCCACGGCCTGTCGCAGGACTGGCCGGTCTTCTTCGACCGCTTCGCCTTCGGCGTCGTCGCCGGGATCCTGGTCATCCACACGGGGGGGCTGGAGGCGCCCATCGCGATGCACGTGCTCAACAACTTCCTGGCCTTCGGGCTGGCGCTCACCTTCGGCGACCTGACCACGGCGCTCAACGCGGAGGGGGGCAGCAGCTGGTGGACGATCCTCTCGACGATGACGCAGTCCCTGGTCTACCTGGGCCTTGCGACGTGGGTGGCGCGGGCGATGGGCCTCGTCACCTCCGGGCCGCCCGTCGGGGGAGCGATGCCGCCCGCCGGAGGGGACCCCGTTTTGGCCGTCCCGCCACCGCGCGTGTAACGTTCGGGATCGGTTCCGCAAGGAATCACGTGGTGGTCAGGCGATCGCAGGTCGGTCGAACTGATACCCCCATGGGGTATGGTGTAATTGGCAACACGGCTGGTTCTGGTCCAGTTGTTCTAGGTTCGAGTCCTAGTACCCCAGCGGATCCGCCCCACCGGGGTCGGATTTGGTGCGGCACTCCAACTTCGGTAGAGTTTCGCTCCGCTGCTCCAGGGCAGCAACATGCAAGCCCCCGTCGTCTAGCGGCCTAGGACGTCGCCCTCTCACGGCGGTAACGCCGGTTCAAATCCGGTCGGGGGTACCAACGCATGGAAGGGCCCGGTCCTCGGACCGGGCCCTTCGTCGTCGGTCCGGCAGCTCGAGCCGACACGAGCGTGCCCCTGCACACGACGGCGCCGCACGAGGGACCGGACCTGTCAGACTCGGCGTCCATGAGGCGGACCCAGCGCGGGGCGTGCGAGTGACGAGCAGCGACGACGCGACCTCCCGACCGAGACGCGTCGCCGAGGCGGCCCAGCGGGAGATCGCCGGCCTGCAGATCCCCGGCTGGTTCCGCACGGTCGGCGTCGGGGCCTGGCTGGTGCTCGGGGTCGCCGGTGTCCTCGCGCTGGTCCTGACGCTCGTCGCACTCGTCGCCGGGGTGGCAATCCCGCTGGCCATCTCCGTCGTCCTCGCGTCGGTCCTCGTCCCGCTGACGGACCGGCTCGAGCGTTGGCGGATGCCGCGCTGGCTCGGGGCCACCCTCGTGCTCATCCTGGCCCTGTCGGCGGCCGTGGCCGTGATCGCCCTGGTCGTCGGTGCGCTCGTCAGCCAGAGCGACGAGATCTGGGCCCAGCTGCAGGGCTCGCTCGAGCGTGCCGAGAACGAGAGCGCCCCCCTGGAGGGGACCTCCGCCGAGGCCATGGGGGTCCTCCGTGACCTCTCCCGCCTGCTGGCCTCCGGGCTGCTCGGATCGCTGTTCACGTCCGCCAGCAGCTTCGTCGTCGGATCGGTGCTCGCGATCTTCATGCTGCTGTTCCTGCTGAAGGACTGGCAGCAGATCACCGGCTGGATCGCCGGCCACCTCGGCGTACCGGCCCCGCTGGGACGCAACATCCTCGAGGGGACGACGGGCGCGTTCCGCGGCTACGCCGCCGGCCTGACCGTGATCGGTGTGGCCAACGCGGTGGTCGTCGCCCTCGGGGCGGTGCTGCTCGGCGTCCCGCTCGTCCTCACCATCGCCCTGGTGTCCTTCGTGACCAGCTACGTGCCCTACCTCGGAGCATTCGTCGCGGGAGGATTCGCCGTCCTCATCGCCTACGGCTCGGGCGGGCTCGGCGTCGCGCTCGCCATGCTGGCCATCGTCCTGCTGGCCAACAACACGATCCAGAACCTGATCGAGCCATTCGCCTTCGGGGCCCGGCTGCGCCTGCACCCGCTGGCGGTGCTGATCACCGTGACGACGGCCGCGGTGCTGTTCGGGGTGATGGGTGCGATCCTCGCGGCCCCGCTGACCTCGGCGGCCGTGAACGCCTACCACCTGCTACGCGCCGGCGCGGCGCCCGACCCCGTCGACGGGTCGTCCCAGACCGGCTGAGCCGGCCGGGACGGAGGGAGGCGGCGCCCCCGCGCCGAGGGGTGGGGGCGCCCGCCTCCCGTCAGCCGGCGGGCTTCACCGCCAGCACGGCACAGTCGGCGCCGAGCAGGATGCGCTGCGCGACGCTGCCCATGAGCAGCTTGCCGACGGGGGAGCGGCGCCTCAGGCCGATCACGACGAGGTCGGCCGAGACGTCGTCGGCCACCGCGAGGACCTGGTCGCCGACGTCGGCGCCCATCGAGCGGCGTACGTCGACCTCGAGGCCGCTGGCGGACAGCTCGTCCGTCAGGCGGGCCAGCTGCTCCTCGTCGGCGTAGCGGTCGTCCACCAGCGCGTCGCCCCGGGTGGCGTTGACCACCACGACGCGTCCGCCGCGGAGCCGCGCCTCCTCGACGCCGCGGTCCAGCGCGGCCTCGCCGAACTCGTCGGGCGACCAGCCCACGACCACGGTCGTCACGTCGCTCATCGCACCTTCTCCTCTGTCTGGGTGTCGTCGGTCATCAGGCTCTCGTCCTCCGCCGCAGCGGCCACTGAGGCAGGGGTCGGGCGCAACCGGCGCACCGCGAACGGAGCGACCACGGCGATCGACACCACCACGTAGATCACGATGGCCAAGGGCTCGCTCCACAACGCCGAGACGTCGCCGCCGGAGATCGCCATCGCCTCGCGGAGCCGGAACTCCATGAGCGGCCCGAGGATCACGCCGAGGATCAGCGGCAGGACGGGGAGGGCGAAGCGCCGCATCATCAGGCCGAGGAGGCCCAGCAGGAGCAGCAGGAACAGGTCGAACGCCTGCAGGTTGGCGGCGTAGGCTCCCAACGCGGCGAAGAACAGGATCCCGGCGTAGAGCTGGGGCCGCGGGATCCGCAGCAGCTTGGCCCACACGGGAGCGAGCGGCAGGTTGAGCACCAGCAGCAGCACGTTGCCGATGAGCAGGCTGGCCAGCAGCGCCCAGACGAGCTCGGGCTGGTCGGTCATCAGCCCGGGACCGGGCTCGATGCCGTAGCCCTGCAGCGCGGCCAGCATGACGGCGGAGGTCGCCGTCACGGGCAGCCCCAGCGCGAGCAGCGGCACGAAGGTGCCCGCGGCCGAGGCGTTGTTGGCCGCCTCCGGGCCGGCGACGCCCTCGATCGCGCCCTGGCCGAACTCGTCGCGACCCTTGCGGGCGGCGATCCGCTTCTCGGTGATGTACGACAGGAAGGTCGGGATCTCGGCACCGCCGGCGGGCAGCGCGCCGAACGGGAAGCCGTACGCCGTGCCGCGCAGCCACGGACCCCACGACCGCTTCAGGTCGGCGCCGCTCATCCACGGGCGCCCGACCGGGATCACGTGGGCCGGGCTGCGCCGCAGGTGTGCGGCGACCCAGAGCGCCTCACCCAGGGCGAAGATGCCGACCGCCACGACGACCACGTCGATGCGGTCCGCCAGCAGCGGCTGGTCGAAGCTGAGCCGCGACTGGCCGGTGTTGAGGTCGAGGCCCACGAGGCCGATGGTGAGGCCGAGGAAGAGCGCGATGAAGCCGCGCAGCGGCGATCCGCCGAGCACGCTCGTGACCATCACCATCGCCAGCACCATCAGGGCGAAGTAGGAGGGGGCGCCGATCTCGACGGCCACCGACGCCAGTGCAGGGGCGAAGAAGACGACGAGGAGCGTGCCGATGGTGCCGGCGACGAAGGAGCCGATGGCCGCGGTGGCGAGCGCCTGCGCGGCCCGTCCGGCCCGCGCCATGCGGTTGCCCTCGAGCGCCGTCATCACCGACGCGGACTCGCCCGGTGTGTTGAGCAGGATCGCGGTGGTCGAGCCGCCGTACATGCCGCCGTAGTAGATGCCGGCGAACATGATGAAGGCCGAGATCGGCTCGAGGCCGTAGGTCACGGGCAGCAGCAGCGCCACCGCCATGGCCGGGCCGATGCCCGGCAGGACGCCGACGAAGGTGCCGAGGAGCACGCCGATGACGGCGTAGAGCAGGTTCTCCGGCGTGAGGACGGACGCGAAGCCGTCCATGAGCAGTCCGAGGTTGTCCATCAGAGCACCCCGTCCAGGATCCCGGCCGGGAGGATGACCCCCAGGACCTCGTGGAAGAAGTACCAGCTGGACACGGAGAGCACGAAGCCGACGATGACGTCACGCACCAGCGTGCGGCTCCCGAGGGACCACGCCGAACCGACGAACAGCAGCGCGCCGCTCACGGCCCAGCCGAGGAACGTGATCGTCAGGACGGTGAAGAGCAGCACGCCGACCAGCTTGAGGACGGTCGTCCAGTCGGCCGGGTGGCGGAGGTCGACGTCCTCGCCGCCCTCGGCCTGGGGCACGTCGCCGCGGAAGGTCGCGATCACCAGGAGCACGCCGAGCAGCATGGTCACGGCGCCGATGACGTAGGGGAAGACGCGGGGGCCGACCGGGTCTCCGAAGCCGACGCGCAGCGTGGTGGCCTCCCAGAAGGTGTAGGCGCCGACGACGACCAGGAGCGCGGCGAGGCCGAGCTGGGCGAGGTCGCGGTCGGGACCGGGTGTCGACCGCGGGGACCCGGGGGAGTCCGCGGCGTTGGTGGGGGTGTCGAGTGGTGTGCTCACAGCAGGTCCAGCTCCTCGAGGGTGGTGGCGACGCGCTCGTCCTGCTCATGCAGGAACGTCGTGAAGTCGTCGCCGGTCTTGAACTCGTCGATCCAGCCGTTGTCCTCGAGGGCCTGGCGCCACTCGGGGGTGTCGTGCATCTCCTCGAGCATCGCGATCAGCTGGTCGCGCCGCTTCTCGGTGATGCCGGGGGGCGCGAAGACACCGCGCCAGTTGGTGAAGACCAGGTCGATGCCGGACTCGGTCAGGGTGGGCGACTCGCTCACGCCCTCGCCCTCGAGCCGCTCCTCGCCGGAGACGGCCAGCAGCCTCAGCTCGCCGGAGGACAACGGGCCCTCGAACTCGCCGACACCGGAGAAGCCGACGTCGATCTTGTTGCCGAGCAGGGCCGTGGTCAGCGGACCACCCCCGTCGTAGACGACGTAGCGCAGCTCGCGGGGGTCGACCCCGACCGCGGTGGCCAGCTGCATCGGGAACAGGTGGTCGGGCCCGCCCGGCGACGACCCGCCGCCGATGACGACCGAGTCGGGGTCCTTCTTCCAGGCCGCGACCAGGTCGTCGATCGTCTCGAAGGGGGAGTCGGCCGGGACCAGCACGCCCTCCTGGTCCTCGATGAGCTGCGCCAGCGGCGTCGCGTCGTCGAGCTTGTAGGGCGCGCCGAAGGAGTAGAGCGAGCCGACGACGCCGAGCCCGGCGGTCATCATGGTGCGCTCGTCGCCCTCGGCGTTCATCAGCCGCGTCATCGCGACCGAGCCGCCGGCACCGATCACGTTGGTGACCTCGAACGAGCCGGGGCTGATGTCGGCGTTCTCCATCACCGCGATGGCGGTGCGGCCGGTCTGGTCGTAGCCCCCACCCGGACTGTTGGGGATGAGCATCGTGAGGTCGTCGGCGCTCTGGGGCCCGCGGGTCACCCCACAGCCCGTCGCGAGCAGCACGACGGCGGCAAGTGCCGTCATCGCGGCCGCGGCACGCCTCGTGGTTCGGGGCAGCATGTGGTCTCCATCTCTCGGGGGCTCTCGGCGGTCCGAGTCGTCGGTCCGACGTCACGATGGTGGGAGACTCCTGTGGCGGACGTCACGGTTGGGTAAGCAATGGAGGTTGTGGAACTTGTGGTCACGCTCGCGCTGGTGGCCGGCGACGCTCGCCGGCCAGTTCCTGGTGCTGCAGCTGACGGTGCTCCTGGCCGTCGTGGCGCTGGCCAGCATCGTGTCGGTGCAGCAGAGCGACGCCGACTTCCGTGACACCCGTGGCGCCCGGCTGCGCGCCGCGGCGGAGTCGATGGCCAACATCCGGCTGGTGCGCAAGGCCTTCATCAAGGACGAGGTCGCGAGCAACCGCGTCTCCCTGACGTCGTACACGCAGCGGGTGCGCAACAACCTCCAGGCGGGCGGCGTCTACCTCACCGACCCGGACGGCCGGGTGCTCGTGAGCAGCGACTTCGCCGGCCGCGACCAGAGGATCGACCTCGAGGACAGCACCGTCCAGCAGATCCGCCCGTGGACCGGTGACGTCGACGACCTCGGCTCGCGTTCCATCGCGGCGCAGGTGCCCATCCTCGACAACGACAGCCAGTTCGTCGGCATCGCCATGGTCGCCCAGTCCTATCCGTCGTGGAGCGAGCGCGCCCGCGGCGTGCTGCCCGACCTCCTCACCTTCGCCGGGCTCGGTCTCGCCCTCGGGGTGGCCGGCTCGCTGCTGCTGTCCCGGCTCATCCGACGTCGTACCCGCGGCCTGGAGCCGGCCGCCATCGCCGCCCTGGCCGACCAGCGCGAGGCGCTCCTCCACTCCATCCGCGAGGGCGTCGTCGCGGTGGCCGAGGACGGCACCGTCACCGTGCTCAGCGACAGCGCGCGTGAGCTCATCGGCCTCGACGGCGACGTCGAGGGCCGCACGGTCGACGACCTCGACCTCGACCCGGCCGTGCGCGACCTGCTGTCCGACGACGCCGAGATCCGCGACCGCGTCGTCGTGCTCGGCGAGCGCGTCCTGGTGGTCAACCGCAACCCGGTCGTCGAGGGCGGGCGCCGGGTGGCGTCGGTGACGACGCTGCGCGACCGCACCGAGCTGCTGGCCCTGCAGAGCGAGCTCAGCGCACGCGAGTCGATCACCAACACCCTCCGGGCGCAGACCCACGAGTTCCACAACCAGCTCCACACCATCTCCGGCCTGGTGCAGCTCGAGGAGTACGACGAGGTGTCCCGGCTCGTCGGGACGCTCAGCCGCCGGCGCCGCGAGATCTCCGACGCGGTGCTCGCCCATGTCGAGGACCCGGCCGTCGCGGCGCTCCTGATCGCGAAGACGAGCCTCGCCGTCGAGCGGGGCGTCGACCTCCGGATCGCCGCTGGCACCAGCCTGCCCCGCCTCGACCCGGAGGCGTCCACCGACGTCGGCACCGTCCTGGGCAACCTCGTCGACAACGCCGTCGACGCCTCCGTGTCCGTCGGCGGCACGTCGGTGGAGGTCGCGCTGTGCCTGGACGACGACGTCGTCCGGGTGGTCGTGTCCGACACCGGACCCGGTGTCGCGCCGGACGAGGTGGGCCAGATCTTCCGCAGGGGCTGGAGCTCCAAGGCGTCGACGGCCGAGGGGCGGGGGGTCGGGCTGGCGCTCGTGCAGGTCGTCTGCGAGCGTCGCGGAGGCGCGGTGGGAGTCCGCGCAGGCGAGGACGGCACCGGTGCGGTCTTCGAGGCGCGCTTGCCGGGAGCGGAGGTCGGATGAGCGGGACGGACGACCTCACCGTGCTGGTGGTCGACGACGACTTCATGGTCGCGCGCATCCACACCCAGTTCGTCGAACGCACCGATGGCTTCGTCGTCGTCGGCGTCGCCAGCAGCGGCCAGGCCGCCCTCGACGACGTCTCCCGGCTGCGGCCCGACCTGGTGCTGCTCGACGTCCACCTGCCCGACATGACCGGCATCGACGTGCTGCGCCGGCTGCGGGCCGGCGGCGACGACGTCGGCGTGCTGGTGGTGACCGCCGCGCGGGAGGCCGACACGGTCCGGGCGGCTGCGTCCGGGGGAGCGGTCCACTACCTCGTGAAGCCGTTCGACTACGAGGACCTGCGTGCCCGGCTGGAGGCGTTCCGTGCGGCGCAGCTCGCGCTGTCCGGATCGGGTGCGCCCGGCCAGGACGACATCGACGCGGTCTTCGGTGCGGCAGGCGCGGCACCGCCGCCGGTGAGCCTGCCCAAGGGTCTCAGCCCGGAGACGGCGGAAGCGGTGCAGGATGCGCTGCGCGGCGCCGGGGAGCTCTCCGCGGGCGAGTGCGCCGACCTCGTCGGCATCTCCCGCGTCTCCGCGCGGCGCTACCTCGAGCACTTCGTCGCCCGCGGGAACGCTGTCGTACGGCTGCAGTACGGCGGTGCCGGACGTCCCGAACGTCGCTACCGCCCGGCCGGATAGCTCTCGACCCGGCCAGCGACGGCGGTGTCCGATTTCCGCTGGTGACTGTCGGTGGCAACGGCCAGACTGGGCGCATGACACCGACCGGGCACCTCGACACCGAGGCCTGCTACCGCGCCGTCCGCAGCCGGGACCGCCGCTTCGACGGCGTGTTCTACACCGCGGTCCGCACCACCGGGATCTACTGCCGACCGTCCTGCCCGGCACGCACGCCCGCGCCCGGCAACGTCTCGTTCCACCCCACCGCGGCGAGCGCGCACGCAGCCGGCTAC
>Ga0247820_10002555_pt1 | contig 10195 bp, 10 predicted proteins | sample 13C_Glucose_Day1_2_FD_192480 | JGI IMG/M metagenome (GOLD analysis project Ga0247820, IMG submission 192480) | Soil microbial communities from agricultural site in Penn Yan, New York, United States - 13C_Glucose_Day14 | ecosystem: Environmental > Terrestrial > Soil > Agricultural land | place...
TGTCAGAATCCATGGCACGCCCGGTGCGGCCTCGGATCCGATGAGTCCTCCGCTGACGTCGAGTGCGGTCACGATCGCTCCGGAGGTCTCGCCGCCGGCGGCGACGATTCGGGTGACGCCACGTTCGACGAGTCCGATGGCTATTCGGCCCGTGGTGTTTTCGAGGACGGCAGCCGATTCGGCGATCCCGAGAGCGTCTTGGACGCGTTTGAGCTCGACCGGATTGAGTGACGAGTAGATCAACGGAGCGTCGGTGGTGGTGAGAGCGTCGTACCAGGCGAGTGCGTCGGCGGCCAGGGTTTCTGGGTTGTCGTCGACCATCGCGTCGAGCTGGTACGAAGGGCGTCCCTGTCCTTTCATGACGGCGATCTGCTCGAGTGTTCGCGCCGAGCAGCTGCCGGCGAGGACGGCTGCTCGGCCTTCGCGGTCGGCACCTGCCTGAGCAGGGGTCGTGTTGCCGACGAGCGTCGAGTTGGCGGCCGCGACTGCCGCCGCTAGACCTCCCGCCAGGCCTGCTGCGCCGGCTGTCAGCGATGATCCTTGGATGGCACGACCAATCGCCTGAAGGTCCTGTTGGTCGACAGCATCGACGAGAATGTATTTTTCAGCGCGTGTTTCGGCTGCGGCGATGGCTGCCGTAATGGAGTCGGTACCCTCCTTGACCGTCGCATGGGGGATCAGTCCGACTGTTGCGTCCGTCTGAGTACGTAGCAAGCGAGGGAGGTACGAGTCGGTCATCGGCGTGACCGGGTGGTTACGCATGTGTGAATCGGATAGCAGGAGCATGTCGACGAAAAGGTATCCCTGGTACTGCGTTCGCAGGTGTTCAGGAGAGCTAGGTGTCGTTATCACCGTGGCCGCGCCGATGGCGTCGGTGAGAGCGTCCAGTACCGGGCCGATGTTGCCGCGTGGTGTCGAATCGAATGTGGAGCAGTATTTGAAGTAGATTTGGTCGGCACCGTGTTCGCGCAACCACCGTAATGCATCCAGTGACTGCTGCACGGCCTCCGGCGCGGGGGTCATCCTGCTCTTGAGTGCGATGACGACGGCATCGCTGGGCGACCGCTCGACGTCGTCGGGCGGTACACCGAAGAACATGTGCGTTCTCAGTCCTTCGCGACGGAAGGCCACGGCGACGTCGGTGCCCCCGGTGAAGTCGTCTGCGATGGCGCCAATCATGCTGTCTCGCTGGTGTAGTCGAGTCGTGTCCGGAGCAGTTTTGCCGCGGCGCCCGGACCGGATACAACCGGTATGCCCAGCCGTTCGGAGAGTGCGGACGCAACGGGTGCCAGGGAGTACTGAGCAAGCAGTATCGCGTCGATGCGATCGGTGAATGTCACGCAGGTCTCGGTCAGCGCGGTGAGTAGCGAGTGTTGGTCGCCGTCCCGGGTGGCCTCGTGCGCCGCGGGGGCGTAGGCGCCGAGGATCTTGATAGTCCTCGACTGCGTGGCCACGAAATCTGCGAATCGCTTCTCCGTGTCGAGTAGTGCGGCTTCGAAGGACGCGACAACCAGAATGCGGTCGAATCCGCCCTCCACAGCGGCGGCGAACGCGGCATCATCGGGCGCGAGAACGGGCACGAGTGCAGGGTAGGTGCGCGCGATCGGTCCGTACATGGAGCACGTGAGCAGGACTGCGTCGGCGCCTTCGGTGACGGCGTGGTCGATGAGTCGGAGCATTCTCTGCGCCAGCGGACCTACAACGCCGCCGTGTTCATCGGCTTCCGTCAGCAACCGGTCGTCGAGGATGTTCCACACCACTGCTTCGGGAAAATTTTCGGTCAAACCTACTACTGCGGGCGCTATGGCCGCGGGCGTTGCGCTGATCAGAGCTACCAGCGGTCTATCAGTGTGTATTGAAGTCATCTCTGTTCATTCGCATCGAAGTAGATGGGGTCGAAACCTGTTCGGGGGTGAAAGTTTCGAGCGCGTTACGTTTGAAAAATTCTCGATTGCCCCTTGCGCTTACCTGAAATATACGAGAAGTATATGGGATCGGCAAGGGGCTGAACCTGCACGCAGAACGTGCACGACGAGAGGAGACGTCATGGGCGGACAATCGACCGTGTCCAAGACGAACAACGCACGAAGAGTTATGTACAGGGCGTACGCAGCAAGTGCTACCGGTACAGCGCTGGAGTGGTACGACTTCGCCATCTACTCGGTGGCTGCCGCTCTGGTCTTTCCAGAAGTTTTCTTCCCTAACAGTGACCCCACTGCGGGCACCCTTCTCGCGTTCTCGACCTACGCCGTGGGTTACATCTCAAGGCCCGTAGGAGGCTTCGTCTTCGGGCGCCTCGGCGATGTGATCGGGCGAAAGCACTTGCTGGTCGTCACATTGATCATCATCGGTGCCACTACCTTCCTGATCGGATTGCTGCCCGGTTACGCGACTCTCGGCATCGCGGCACCAATCGCGCTCGTCGTGTTGCGGTTCGCCCAGGGTGTCGCAGTGGGTGGTGAGTGGGGTGGAGCGGTATTGCTGTCCAGCGAATACGGCAACCCGAAACGTCGTGGACTTCTAGCCTCGGCCGCGCAGGTCGGAACTCCGATCGGCAACCTCATGGCCAACGGTGTGCTCGCTCTATTGGCGGTTGTCCTGACCGACGAACAATTCACGTCGTGGGGATGGCGAGTTGCGTTCCTGCTGTCGGCCGTCCTCGTCGGCTTCGGTCTCTGGATACGCATGAAGCTGGAAGACACTCCGGTGTTCCAAGCGCTGAGCGAAAGCGGAGAGCGCCCGGAAGCGCCGGTCGCGGAAGTTTTCGGCACGGAGCGACGTGCACTGGTGGCTGGAATACTCACGCGAATCTGCCCAGATATCACGTTCGCGTTGTTCTCGGTCTTTTCGATCACATACGGAGTTCAGAAGCTGGGCTTCAGTCGCAGCGAGGTGCTGGTGGCCGTGATGGTGGGCTCCGCCGCGCAAATCGTGTTCACACCCGCTGCCGGCGCGTTATCCGACCGCGTCAACCGCAGACTGATGTTCGGAGTCGCGACCGTCGGCGCGTTCGTGTGGTCGATCGCGTTCTTCGTGATCGTGCAGGACGGCTCACTGCTCCTCATGATTGTGGGTGTCGTCGGCGGCTTGGCCTTCCATTCACTCATGTACGGCCCGCAGGCTGCGTTCATTTCAGAACAGTTCAGCGTCCGACTTCGCGCCACCGGATCCTCCTTGGTGTTCAGTTTGTCCGGAATCGTGGGCGGCGCGCTGGCGCCTCTCATCTTCACGTATCTGTTCACCCGAACCGGCAGCTGGGACTTGATCCCGGTCTACATCGGCATCGCCGCTGCATGCACTATCACCGGTCTCGCCATCGGCAGAAACCCCGACCGCGAAGAGGAAAGTCATTATCTTCCGCTGGAGAGAGAACCTGAGGGCTTTACTGGGCGAGTCGAGGCATTCGAATGACTTCTGTCGCGCCGGCGTTTCGGTTCGCTGCGAACCTCAAGTGGCTGTTCACGGAACTCCCCTTCGAGCAGCGCTTCACTGCCGCCGCCGACGCCGGGTTCACCGGAGTCGAGTACGCATCTCCGTACGAGTACTCGCTGAAGGAACTCACGAAATACTTGGCCGACTCGGGCCTTGAGCAGGTGCTGATCAATACTCCGGACTCGAACCTGCGGTACGGCACCGCATGCACTCCTGACGCTAGGCGAGTGTTCCGGACAGACTTTTCGACGGCGTTGGACTACGGGGTCGAATTGGGCACCGGCATCATCCATGTCAGGGCCGGCGTTCGTAGGCCTGATGTATCGAAAGATTCCGCGATAGCGACCTATGTCGAGAATCTCGCCTGGGCGGTGGAGCGGTCAGCGTCGACGGGCATCACGCTCGTCATCGAGTTGATCTCTCAGCAAGAATCCCCGGGATTCGTACTCGAATCGCTCGACGAGACAGCGGCGGTAGTGAACGCAGTCGGACACCGCCGAGTGGGTGTTCTCTTCGACGTCTACCACTGTCGAACAGACGGCGGCGACGTCGTCGACGACCTGGCGCGGATGATGCCCTTCGTTGCGCATGTGCAGATCGCCGACAGCCCGGGGAGATCCGAACCCGGAACGGGCTCCATCCCATGGGTCTGCGTGTTCGAGCAACTACGCCGGCTGCAGTATCAAGGGTGGATCGGATGTGAATACGCGCCCAGCCACGACACCGTCGAAGGTCTGGTGTGGCGAGAGGCCTTCACAGTATGACGACGGTGATCGACAGCAGGCGCGTGGGCCTTAGGACTTCGGAACGAGAAGGTCGTCCGTCCGTATGTCGATGTCGAAAGGCTGGACCGTTCCGGTCTTCAGTATCTGAATCAACCGGTCCTGTGTCTTGGTCGCGTGAGCCGGGCACAGCGTGCGAAGCGCGTCGCGATCGCCGCGGCGGACCGCGTCGATGATGGCCTCGTGTTCGCTGAGGTTCTCGTCGAATCGTGCTTCGTGCAGTTCCGAGTCTGCGGCTTCCAGTTGGTAGAGAAGCACGTTGAGACGGCGGACGTGTCGGTGGGTCGAATGCGCGAAGTCGTAGATGAAGCTGTTGTCGATGGTGCGGTGCATTCTCAGGTGGAATCGCTGATTCTGTTCGGTGATCTCCAAGTACTGGCGCTGGTTCACCTTTTCGCGATACTCGGCCTGAATGGCAGTCAGATCGGGCACCAGCGCCGCGTCGTCGAATCGGCACAGGTTTCCCACGACGGTCTCCGCCAACTGGTGGGCGGTGACGATCTCGCGGATCTCTGCGAGGTCGAGTTTGCGAACGAAGGTGCCGCCTCGATTCGGAGCGATCTTGACGAATCCCTCGGCGGCCAGTCGATTGATCGCCTCGCGCGCGGGGGTACGGCCGAAGCCGTAATTGCTCAGGAGCAATCTCTCGTCGATTCGACTCCCCGGTGCAAGTTCCAGGTCGATGATGAGTGATCGGATTCTCTCGACAACGCTGTCGGTCTGAGACGCAGACGAGGACTCGCCATCCGTCAGTTGATTCGTCATTTCGCTCCCCCGTCCGAGGATAGATACTGGGCTACTGGGTCAACCCACGAATATACGTTCTGCATACTTCCTGGTTACAAGGAGCGTAGCGCTTGATCGCGTAAACCCTTGTAACGACGAACACCGATCGCTACAGTAAATATACGTTACATATACAGATGGAGGTTGACGTGGACAGTTCGATCACTCGCATCGAAACCATCGTCGGTCGTACAGTCCGCCGGGACATCACTCGCCTGGTGAAGTTCGCCGAAGGAAACCTGCAACGCGCGGCTGAATCATTGGCCAACACCCCCACGCCGCACGTCGGAATCGTGTGCGGATTCTTCGTCCGTCACGCCGAACCGCCATCACCGGAGACGGACGGTCTCAATGGCATGGGTCAGCTCGCAGCAGGACTGATCGAAGCCGGAATCCCGGTCACCGTGATCACGGATGCCCCATGCGCCAAGGCGGTGTGGGCCGTCGTGGAGGCCTTGCCGGCCAAGGTCGACCTCGAGATCGTGGCAGTCGATCCCGCCGCCGTCCGCGCCCTGCGGGCACGCCTGGAATCGGCAGAACACCCGCTGTCCCACATCGTCGCTATCGAGCGATGCTCACTGGGGTCCGATGGCAAACCGCACCGCGAGCACGGTTGGGACATCTCGCAGGACACCGCCCCACTCGACTATCTCTTCGAAGACGACGGTTGGACCGCTCCCTGGGTGAGCATCGGCATCGGTGACGGTGGGAACGAAATCGGAATGGGTGTTCTACCAAAAGATATCGTCGAAAACGACATCCCCAATGGCTCACTCGTAGCAGCACAAACCAGCGCCGATCATCTGATCGTCTCCGGCGTCGCGAACTGGGGCGCATACGGCCTGCTAGGGGCACTTGCCGTACTACGCACGGACCTTACAGCCAAACTGCTTGCGCATTTCAACGCCGCGAACGAGGAGAAATACCTGAGCGAGGCAGTGCACATCGGCCAAGCAATCGACGATAGCCGAACCGATCGGCTCGGCCAACTTCAGATGACCATCGATCGCCTGCCGCTCGATGATCACATCGCGATCATCGATGCCATCAACGACGTGATCTCCGCCTGATCGACCAAGGCAGAATAACCTTTTGAATCCCGGAGGCAATCCAGAGTGAAACCCGTAGAACCGCAACACCACATGGTGTGGGCAGACGACATCCGATTTCACGTCGTCGAAGCCGGCGAGGGCCCAACGATAGTGCTGGTCGCAGGGTACCCACAGAGTGTGTACGCATGGAGGCGAGTGATTCCCCTACTCGCCCAGAACTATCACGTCATCGCACTCGATCTCCCAGGCCAGGGAGACTCCGACAAGCCGCTAGGTGGATACGACACCAAGACGACGAGCGCGCGGGTGCGAGCCCTGATGAGCGCGATGAATCAGGAACGCTACCTATTCGTCGGACACGACATCGGATCCTGGGTCGGTTACGCCTATGCCCACCAGTTCGCCGACGACCTGCGTGGCCTCGTCCTGCTCGATGGAAACATTCCGGGAGTTACGCTGCAGCCGACTCTAACGCTCGGGCCGGACAATTGGCGCAACTGGCACTTCCTGTTCAACCCGATCGCGGACCTACCCGAGGCGTTGCTCGCCGGACGCGAGCGAATCCTGATCGAATGGTTCTTCAGTCGCAAGACAGCGAACTGGAGGGCGACGTTCAGCCGGGAGGACATCGACGAATACGAGCGTGTCTACCAAGCGCCGGGCGGCACCCGGGGGATGCTCGGGTACTACCGCGCGGTGCTCGAGGACATCGAGCAGAACTCATCGCTGATGACGACGAAGATTGCCGTGCCAGTCTTGGCGCTCGGTGGCGAAGTCGGCTCTGCACCCGATCTCTTCGAACGTATGAAACCACTCGGCACCGATGTGCGAGGCGGGCTCATACCGCGATCGGGCCACTACATCCCAGAAGAGGAACCCGAGGCACTCGTGCGCGAAATCTCCAGCTTTGCCTACACCCTTCCGCAATAGAAAGCCGAACCGATAAATATCATGAGCGCTTCCACTGTCGACTCGACAGTCAAATCAGAGCAGCCCAGTAGCAATATCCGTCCACTGGTGGTCCATCGGGGCGTGGCCTACCTCAGCGGTCAGCTTCCCAGGGAAGACGGCCGACTCGTCCACCGTGGAAAGGTAGGCGATGACATCGATCTGCCAACGGCTCAGGCCGCGGCGCGCCTGTGCGCCCAGCTGAGCCTCGACACGTTGCAACGCGAACTAGGTCCTGCCCACAAGCTCGCCCGCCTCCTGAAGATCACAGGGTACGTCTCGTCCACATCGGACTTCACCGAACAAGGCAAGGTTCTCGATGCCGCATCGGAAATCTTCATCAACGAGTTGGGCGATCGAGGAACCCACGCACGCAGCGCCATCGGTGTCGCGCAACTTCCTCACGGCGCATGCGTGGAAATCGAATTGATTGTGTCGGTGGAAACAGCATAGTCACCCGTGCCGAATGCCTGCCGTGACCTCGTCGTTGTCTGGACGACGTCACGGCCGGCACATCAAATGGGCTATCACGTCAACTGGGCGACCCACCGTCTCACGTCGTCCGCAGTCCGAGAAATCGCACTGAGCGTGTCGCCGGAGTTCTCCACTCGGAATTGTCCACGCCATTGGTGCGGTAGCAACTTGCCCGGCGTGGGGCGTCTCTGATCACATCGCCGCCACGCGCCGCGCTCACGCTGCACCGACCGGGATCTGCACCCTCGACGCCACGACAGTGTGCGCTCCACCTGGGCGGTTCCACCGATCACCGCACACCAGATGCGCTCGCGACGAATATTCCAGCCACGGCATGTCCCCGTCCGTCAACACGATCACCACATGCGGCGCGGGAGGCGCACGGTGTCGTCGGCGAACTCGAGGAGTTCCTGCCCCGCTGAGGCCACCACCGACCTACTCGGCAATCTTCAGACACCCCGGGGACCGGCATCTGAAAGCGCGCAGACCGCACCCGGAGGGGTGGACGCGTGCTCTGTGGCCGTGGCGCCCACCCCCCTCCACCCGAACAAATCTTGTGCGGGTGGCCGGGACGTGCTCACCCAGTGCGTTCTGTGAGGGCATACGTGCCGGCGACTCGCAGCAAATCGAGTCGTTGAGCGTCGACGCTGCCCGCATCAGCGCTGTAGGCGACGATCTTCAGATCTTCCCCAGGAACCAGGAGTACGTCGCAATCGACCGTGACGTTGCCGACTGAGGGATGCTGGATCGTTTTGCGATCAGTGGCGTGCACTGCCGCTGTCCCCCCTGCCCACAGCGTGGCAAAGCGCGGACTTGCCTTTCTCAACTCTGCGATGAGGGAGGCCAGTTGTGTGTCGTCACTGTAGTTGGCCGATGCTAGACGGAGGTCTGCTACAAGGGCCGCCTCCATTTCTTCCGATCCTCGCTCGGAGTGGACAGGCCATGGGGTCGCCCGCGTTTCGGCTTTGCCCTTGCCGAGGAAGGTGGCTCGAACGAGATTGCGTTCGGTTGTCGGCCTGTCGAGCGGGTCTCCGAGAAGCAGCGCCCCGAGGGCAGTCCAGTACAGGAGCGTCCAGTCGGCGGAATAGATCGCGAGAGGAAGTTCCCCGAGCCGTGCGACGAGTCTCTGCACTCCGGGCGGCACGTGGGAGGAGATAGTTCTGCTGGCTGGAGGTAGAAGACCCGCGAGCCGGTAGAGGTGATCGTGCTCGGTTCGGTTGAGCTGTAGGCTCCGGGCGAGCGCGGCAACTACCTGCATTGATGGGTTACGTGCTCGTCCTTGTTCGAGTCGTACCACGTAGTCCACGGACACGCCGGCTAACGCAGCGAGATCCTCGCGCCGTAAACCATGCGAACGGCGTTGTCGACTGTCAGGAAGTCCCACATCGGCGGGCTGAAGCCGGTCTCGCCATGTGCGCAGGATCTGGCCGAGCGAGTTGTCGTTCGTGGTCACCGCTCCATTGTCTTCCTCTTCTTCCGCCCCGTCGTGGTACTGCGAGTCCTACCGCCGAGCAGGGCACTGGTTGTCATCGCGTTGCCGGTCGACGATATAGCCGTTCCCACTTCACATCGCTCGAGGTCGCACAGTCACGAACTCGGCATCTACTGCCCCACTCGGAGGAACGTCCATGGAGAACTCGACTCGGGATTACCCGTCGGCGCGGCCGAGCGGGCCACTGAACGGGAAGGTCGCGATAGTGACCGGAGCACCCCGCAGCATCGGGCGAGCAACCGCACAGGCACTGACCGACGACGGTGCATCCGTTGTCGTGCACTACAGGAGCCGCCGCGACGAGGCCGAGGAAACCGTGGCGTCGCTTCGATCCCGGGGCGCACAGGCACTCGCAGTCCGAGCCGATCTCACTGAAAGCTCCGAGGTTTCAGCACTCTTCGCGGCGACAACGGCTCACTTCGGCGGTGTCGATATCATCGTCGCGAACGCCGGCGTCACTGCACCCCTCACCTCCCTCGCCGAAGTCACGAACGAGGAGTTCGACCGGCTACTGGCGGTCAACACCCGCTCGGTCTTCTTCGTGCTCCGGGAGGCCGCGAGAACAATCCGCGACGGCGGCCGGATCATCAACATCACCTCCAGCACGGTCAAGTTCACGCCAGCCGGGTTCTCCGCATACGCAACCACCAAAGCCGGCGCGAACGCGACAGTCGGCGTGCTCGCAAACGAACTCGGCAACCGAGGTATCACAGTCAACTCGATCATGATCTGCCCAGTGGCTGCCGGATTCCTCGCCCCAGACTCCGAAGTCGTCGCGGGAGCACCGACAGGCATGATGGAATCGCTCGCCGCGGCCGCGCCCATGAGGCGACTCGGGCACCCCTCGGACATCGCGGGCATCGCGGCATTTCTCGCGACCCCCACCGCCGGCTGGGTCAACGGCCAAATTCTCCTGGCCAACAATGGCGGATCGATCTGATGCCGATGCGCATTCATCACGATCTCGCTGCCATCATTCACGCATCCGCAACGGAGGTATGGGCACTGGCCGGCAACTTCGGCAACATGTCCTGGCATCCCACTGTCACCGTCTGCACCATCGTCGACGGTGCCGCGCAAACCCCCGGCGCAATCCGCGAGATTCACCTCCAAGATGGCTCACGCATTCTCGAGCGCCTTGGCGAGCTGGATCACCAGGGCCGGAGTTTCACCTATTCCTTCGTCGGGACTCCTCCGATTCCGGTGAGCGCCTCCCACACCTCAGTCAC
>Ga0247820_10002557_pt1 | contig 10194 bp, 6 predicted proteins | sample 13C_Glucose_Day1_2_FD_192480 | JGI IMG/M metagenome (GOLD analysis project Ga0247820, IMG submission 192480) | Soil microbial communities from agricultural site in Penn Yan, New York, United States - 13C_Glucose_Day14 | ecosystem: Environmental > Terrestrial > Soil > Agricultural land | place...
GGACCGGGCGGCGTACGACGTCTGGGTGGCCGAGCGCGGCGGCGAGCCGGCCGGCTACGCGCGCTGGACGCCGACCTGGCTCGACGACCTCTACGTCCACCCCGACCACCAGGGCCACGGGGTCGGGTCCGCGCTCTTCGAGCTCGTCGCGTCGACGCGCCCGGCCGGTTTCTGCCTGTGGGTCTTCGAGTCCAACGCGCCGGCCCGCGCGTTCTACCGCCGGCAGGGCTGCATCGAGCTCGAGCGCACCGACGGCTCGGCCAACGAGGAGCGCGCTCCGGACATCCGCGTGGCGTGGCCGGGCGCCGACCCGCTGGTCTTCCTCCGCGGCCTGATCGACGAGACGGACCTCGCGCTCGGTGACGTGCTGGCGCGTCGGACGGCGCTGACGCGCGCCGTGCAGGCGGTGAAGCCGTCCTCCGAGCGGGACCCCGTGCGCGAGGCGGAGATCGCCGAGCGGGTGGCGGCGGTGGTGCCGGAGCTCGGCGTGGACCGCGTGAGCCGCATCGTCGACGTGATCATCGGCGAGTCGCTCGACGCCGCGCGGTAGGTACCGATCGGCGCGCGCCGACCGGGCTCGGCGAGCTCAGCGTCGAGCGCATCGGGGATGATTCCCGGGTGCTGCTCTACGACGACGTGGTGACGGAGTACCTCGACTTCGCGACCTACGCGGCCGGTGACTCGCCGTGCTTCGAGGAGTGGGCCCGCGGCGTCGCCGAGGACGAGGAGGTCCTTGCCTGGCTGGGCACGCTGCCTGCGTCGAAGCGCCAGCCCAACCTGGTCTTCGCCGCTGCCCGGTGGCACGGCGCGCCCGCCCCGGCGTCGTACGACGCCCTGCGTGCGGTGCTGGTCGAGCAGGAGCCGGCCGTGCGTGCCACCGTCATGGCGCGCGCCACCCAGACCAACGAGGTCGGGCGGCTCGCCACGCTGGTCCCGGTGCTGGGGCTGGTCGAGGGGCCGCTGTCCCTCGTCGAGGTCGGGGCGAGCGCCGGGCTGTGCCTGTTCCCGGACCGCTACGACTACTCCTGGCCGTCGGTGGGCGACCTGCGGGGGAGCGGGGGACCGGTGCTGACCGCCCGCGCGTCCGGTCCGTTGCCGGTGCCGGCGGCGCACCCGCGCGTCGCCTGGCGGGGCGGGGTCGACCTCAACCCGCTCGACGTCTCGGACGCCGACGCGATGGCGTGGCTGGAGAACCTGGTCTGGCCGGAGCAGGACGAGCGGCGCGCTCGGCTCCGCGCCGCCGTCGCGGTGGCCCGCCGTGACCCGCCGGCCCTGCGTCGCGGCGACCTCTTCGACCACCTGCCCGCGCTGCTGGACGAGGCAGCGGTGCACGGGACGCCGGTCGTGTTCCACTCGGCCGTCATCGCCTACCTCGAGGGGCCCGACCGGAGCCGGTTCCACGACCTGATGACCCGGCTGGTCGACGAGGGTCGGTGCCGGTGGATCAGCAACGAGGGCAGGCGAGTCCTGCCGGCGGTGACGGGCAGCGCGGAGGTCCCCTCGGGCCGGTTCGTGACCGCACTGGACGGCGTTCCGCTGGCCTGGAGCCACGGTCACGGGCACGCCGTCGACTGGCTGTGAGCGCGCCCGCCGCCGCACGGTCGTCCGGAGACCGCGGCGGGTCGAGTGTCCTGTCGGTGGGCGCGTGCACACTGACGTAGGCTGACTGCTCTTCCCCCTCCTTCTGGATGCACCGCTGCGCAGCCAGCAGTCTCTGTCCCAGCGACCCCGAAAGGCGCGGAAGTCCCCTCCATGTCGTCCGGCTCCTCCAGCTCCGCGGACAGCTTCGTGCACCTCCACGTGCACACGGAGTACTCGATGCTCGACGGGGCGTCGCTGCTCGACGGCCTGTTCACCCGCACCAGCGAGCTGGGCATGCCGGCCATCGCGATGACCGACCACGGCAACCTGCACGGTGCCTACGACTTCTACTCCAAGGCGCGGCGCCACGGGGTGAAGCCGATCATCGGCATCGAGGCCTACATCACCCCCGGCACCCAGCGCGGCGAGCGCCGCCGCGTGCGGTGGGGCCAGGGCGACCTGGCCGAGGAGGGCGGCAACGACGTCGCGGGCGGTGGCGCCTACACCCACATGACCATGTGGGCGGAGAGCACCGAGGGCATGCACAACCTCTTCCGGTTGTCCTCGCGCTCGAGCATGGAGGGCTACTTCTACAAGCCCCGCATGGACAAGGAGATCCTCGCCGAGCACAGCAAGGGCCTGATCGTCAGCACCGGCTGCCCGAGCGGGGCGATCCAGACCCGCCTGCGGCTGGGCCAGTACGACGAGGCGGTGCGCGAGGCCGGCGAGCTGCAGGAGATCTTCGGCCGCGACAGCGTGTTCCTCGAGCTGATGGACCACGGCATCGACATCGAGAAGCGGGTCCGCGACGACCTGCTCCGCCTCGGCAAGGAGATGGGCATCCCGCCCATCGCCACCAACGACTCCCACTACAACAACCCCGAGGACGCCGCCGCCCACGACGCCCTCATCTGCGTCGCGTCGGGCAAGCGGCTCTCCGACACCAACCGGCTCAAGTTCGACGGCGGCGGCTACTACATCAAGTCCGCCGCCGAGATGCGGGAGCTGTGGGCCGACCGGTTCGGCATGCCCGAGGCCTGCGACAACACCCTCGCCATCGCGGAGCGCTGCGAGGTCGAGTTCACCGAGTCCACCGGCGGCTACATGGCGCGCGCCGACGTCCCCGAGGGCGAGACCGAGGAGTCGTGGTTCCGCAAGGAGGTCTGGCGCGGCATCGAGGCCCGCTACCCGGGCGACCGTCTCGACCAGGAGGTGCGCGAGCGCGTCGAGATGGAGCTCGCGATCATCTCCCAGAAGGGCTACTGCGGCTACTACCTCGTGGTCGCCGACTTCATCAACTGGGCCAAGGACAACGGCATCCGCGTCGGCCCCGGTCGTGGCTCGGGTGCGGGTTCGATCGCTGCCTACGCGCTGCGGATCACCGACCTGTGCCCGCTCGAGCACGGCCTGTTCTTCGAGCGCTTCCTCAACCCCGAGCGACCGTCGATGCCCGACTTCGACATCGACTTCGACGACGCCCGCCGCGGCGAGGTCATCCACTACGTCAGCGAGAAGTACGGCGCCGAGCGGGTCGCCCAGATCGCGACGTTCGGACGGCTCAAGGCCAAGGCCGCCATCAAGGACGCCGCTCGCGTCCTCGACCACGGCTTCGCGATCGGCGACCGGATCACCAAGGCCTACCCGGCCGACGTGATGGGCAAGGGAGTCGCGCTCAAGGACATCTTCAACGCCGACCACAAGCGCTACAACGACGGCGGCGAGTTCCGCGCGCTGCACGGCCAGGACCCCGACGTCCGCACGATCTACGAGACCGCGGTCGGCCTCGAGGGCCAGATCCGCAACTGGGGCGTGCACGCCGCCGGCGTGATCATGTCGAGCGAGCCGCTCATCGACATCGTCCCGATCATGGCCAGGCCGCAGGACGGCGCGGTCATCACCCAGTTCGACTACCCGATGTGCGAGTCGCTCGGCCTGGTCAAGATGGACTTCCTCGGCCTCTCCAACCTGCGCATCCTCGACGACGCGATCGCCAACATCGAGGTCAACCGGGGCGAGAAGGTCGTCCTGGAGGAGCTCGGCTTCGAGGACCGCGCGACCTACGAGCTGATGGGCCGCGGTGACACCCTCGGCGTCTTCCAGCTCGACGGCTCGGGCATGCGGTCGCTGCTCCGCTCGCTGCAGCCCGACGCCTTCGCCGACATCACGGCCGTCAGCGCGCTCTACCGCCCCGGCCCGATGGGTGCCGACTCGCACAACAAGTACGCCCGCCGCAAGAACGGCCGCGAGGCGATCGAGCCGATCCACCCGGCGCTCGCCGAGGCGCTCGAGCCGGTGCTGGGCGAGACCTACGGCCTGATCGTCTACCAGGAGCAGGTCATGGCGATCGCCCAGGTGCTCGCCGGCTTCACCCTGGGCGCCGCCGACAACTTGCGCCGCGCGATGGGCAAGAAGAAGAAGGAGGAGCTCGACAAGCAGTACGCCGGGTTCCAGACCGGCATGCTCGAACGGGGCTTCCCGCAGGTCGCGATCGACAAGCTGTGGGAGATCCTGCTCCCGTTCTCCGACTACGCCTTCAACAAGTCGCACTCCGCGGCCTACGGCGTCATCACCTACTGGACCGCCTACCTCAAGGCCAACTACCGCACCGAGTACATGGCGGCGCTCCTGACGTCCGTGAAGGACGACAAGGACAAGATGGCGATCTACCTCAACGAGTGCCGCCGGATGAAGATCCAGGTCCTGCCGCCCGACGTCAACGAGTCCCACGCCGACTTCACCCCGGTCGGCAACGACATCCGCTTCGGCCTCACTGCCGTGCGCAACGTCGGCCACAACGTCGTCGCCGGCATCGTGGCCGCCCGCGAGGAGAAGGGCCGCTACGCCGACTTCAACGACTTCATGGAGAAGGTCCCCGCGCTCGTCTGCAACAAGCGGGTCGTGGAGTCACTGATCAAGGCCGGCGCGTTCGACGACATGAAGCACCGGCGCCGTGCGCTGGCGGCGGTCCACGAGGCGGCCGTCGACCAGTTCGTCGACCTCAAGAAGAACGAGGCGATCGGGCAGGACTCGCTCTTCGGCGGCCTCGGCGACGGTGACGACGACGCGGGCTTCGGGGTCAGCGTGACCATCCCCGACATCGACGACTGGGACAAGATGACCCTGCTCGGCCACGAGCGGGAGATGCTCGGGCTCTACGTCTCCGACCACCCGCTGCTCGGCCTCGAGCACGTGCTGTCGCAGGGCACCGACTGCACCATCGGCCAGCTCCTGCTCGACGAGGAGCGCGCCCACAACTCCACCCTCACCGTCAGCGGGCTGATCACGTCGGTCTCGCGCCGGATCACCAAGCGGGGCGACCCGTGGGCGACGATCACCCTCGAGGACCTCGACGGCGCGATCGACGTGCTGCTGTTCCCCAGTGCGTACTCGCTGGCCTCGACGCTGCTCGTCGAGGACAACATCGTGCGCATCAAGGGGCAGCTCTCCCGTGACAAGGACCAGCCCGAGCTCCGCGCCCAGGAGGTCACGGCGCCCGACCTGACGCAGGGGCCGACGGGCCCCGTGGTGATCAGCCTCCCGTCGACGCGGTGCACCCCACCGGTCGTCGCCCAGCTGCGTGACGTCCTCGGCACCCACCCCGGGATGACCGAGGTGCAGCTGCGCCTGCTGACCCGCAGCTCGACCAAGGTCCTGCGCCTCGACGACAACCTGCGGGTCACGCCGAGCCCCGCGCTGTTCGCCGACCTCAAGCAGCTGCTCGGGCCCGGCTGCCTGGCGGGATGAGCGACGTCGCGCCGGCGGCCGGACCCGCCGACGGCATGCCCGGCACGACCTCCACGACGCGCCGGCTGCTCCTCCGCGTGCTGGCGGTGCTGGCGCTGTTCGTCGCGGGTGGCGCCGCGGGCGGCGTGCTCTGGGAGCGGCTGTGGGACGCCCCGATCGGGGTGGCGTTCGACGGCCGCTGGTTCCTCGAGCCGGCCGGGCCCGACTTCTCCTTCGAGGGCATCGCCCTCTTCGTCCTCATCGCCTTCCCGCTGGGTCTCGTGCTGGCTGCGCTGGTCGGCTCCTGGCGCGGCCACGAGACCGTCACGGTGGTCACCGTGCTCGTCTCGGCGAGCGTCGCCGCGGTCGTGATGTACGCCGTCGGCAGCGCGCTCGGACCGCCCGACCCGCAGGCGCTGGCCGCCGGTCGGCCAGACCTCACCCCGCTGCCCGGGGACCTGGGCCTGACCGCGCCCGACCAGGGGCGGGTGCAGTGGCACTCCACGGCGCTCGTCGCCCTGCCCGCCGGTGCGATGACCGGTCTGGTCGGGGCCTATCTCCTCGGCATTGGGGGGTACGCCCGGCGCTCGCGTGGGTAGGCTTGCGACGCCCGCAGGTGGGCAGTCCCGGCACCGCCGGGAACCGTGCGACGGGGGAGCAACGACGACATGAGCATGACACCGGGCGGACCGACCGGCGGACCCGAGTACCTCGAGGGATCGGGGCCGACGCAGGCGGCGCCCGGCAACGACAACAGGAAGCGGCTGATCGCGGTCGGTGCGATCGTCGCCGGCGGTGCGGTCGTCGCGGGCGGCGCCTGGGCGGCCACCAGCTTCTTCGCCACGGGCGCCCAGCCCGCGGAGGCCCTGCCCGCATCCACGGTTGCCTATGCCAGCGTCGACCTGGACCCGAGCGGCGGGCAGAAGATCGAGGCCATCAGGACGCTTCGCAAGTTCCCGGCGTTCACCGACGAGATCGACCTGCAGGCCGACGACGACCTGCGCGAGCGTCTCTTCGAGGAGGTCCTCAAGTCCAGTGCGTGCGAGGGCATCGACTTCGCCGACGACGTCGAGCCGTGGCTCGGCTCGCGCGCCGCGATGGCGGCGGTCGACCTCGGGGAGGACGAGCCGGTCCCCGTCGGCGTCATCCAGGTGACCGACGCGGGCAAGGCCGAGGACGGGGTCGCCAAGCTGGTCGAGACGTGCGGGGCCGAGACGGACGGCGACGCCGGCGGCTGGGTGGTCGCGGGCGACTGGATGATCGTGGCGGAGACCGCGGAGACCGCCCAGCAGGTCGTCGACGCCGCCGACGGATCCACGCTCGCGGGGGACGCCGCCTTCGAGCAGTGGACCGGCGAGGCGGGCGACGACGGCTTCATGTCGGTCTACGTCAGCAAGCGCGTCACCAAGTACCTCGACGACCTCGGGGGGATGGGCCCCATGGGGATGATGGGCCTGCCGGCCTCCCCGATGGTCGAGGACGGCGCCATGGCTGACGAGGACGGCACCACGTCCGACTCGGAGCAGGTGCCCGAGGGGCTCCAGCAGATGATCGACGACTTCGACGGCATGGCGGCCACCGTCCGCTTCGACGACGGCGCGGTCGAGGTCGAGTACGCCGTGTCCAACTACCAGCCCGACATGACGAAGTTCATCGACAGCACCAACGGCGCCGACATGGTGGCCGGCCTCCCGGAGGACACCGTCGCCGCGTTCGGGATGTCCCTCGAGGAGGGCTGGGCCGGCGCGCTGCTCGACTACCTCGAGCGCGCCCTGCCCGAGGAGAGCGCGACGATCGACGAGCAGCTCGCGCAGCTCGAGTCGCAGACCGGCCTCGCCCTCCCGGACGACCTCGAGACCATTCTCGGCGAGGGCGTCACCGTCTCGCTGGGCAGCGGCCTCGACCCCGACGCCGTGGCCAACGGCGGCCCCGGCGAGGTCCCGATGGGCATCCGGATCGACGGCGACGCCGACGAGATCCAGGCCGTGCTCGACAAGATCGCCGCGCAGGCAGGTCCCGAGATGGCCGAGCTCATGCAGGTGACCGAGGGCGACGGCTACGCCGTCCTGGCGCTGCAGGACGGCTACCGAGGCCAGCTCGAGGACGGCGGCAGCCTCGGCGACAGCGCCGCCTACTCCGAGGTCGTGGAGTCCGAGAAGGCCCAGACCGTGCTCTTCGTCAACTTCGACACCGACGACGACTGGCTGGTCCGCCTGACCGGCGACACGCCCGAGGTCAGCGACAACGTCGAGCCGCTGTCGGCGCTCGGCGTCAGCGGCTGGGTCGACGGCGACGTGGTCCACGGGCTCGTGAAGGTCACCACCGACTGACCGCTCGCTCCGGACCCGTGTCGCTCAGCGGCCGATGGTGGCGGTCACCGCTCCGGTGACCGCCACCAGGTCGGTCGGCGCGAGCTCGATGTCGAAGCCGCGCCTGCCGCCGGAGACCAGGATCGTGTCGTGGTCGAGCGCCGAGGCGTCCAGCAGCGTGCGGTGTCGGCGCGTCTGCCCGACCGGCGAGATCCCTCCGGCGACGTAGCCGGTGGCGCGCTCGGCGGCCGCCACCTCCGCCATGACGGCCTTGCTGCCGCCGAGGGCACGGGCCAGTGCCTTCAGGTCGAGCTGGCCGGCGACCGGCACGATCCCGACGACGAGCTCGCCGTCGAGGGATGCCAGCAACGTCTTGAAGACCCGGGCGGTGTCGACACCGAGTGCCTCGGCCGCCTCCAGCCCGTACGACGTCGCCCGCGGGTCGTGCTCGTACGCGCGGACCTCGAAGGCGATCCCGGCTGCCGCCAGCGCCACCGTGGCCGGCGTACCACCGGCGCCTCGCGCTTTCCTCGCCATCAGGGGGTGCCGCGCGTCAGTTGGGGGACCAGGCGGTGCGAGCCACCTGGGTGGCGGGCAGCGACGGGATCACGTTGATCGCGCGGAGCTCCTCGGTCAGCAGCCGGGTCACGAGCGTGAGGCGCTCGGTGGCGTCCTCCGCCTCGAGCAGCGACTGCCGCTCGGCCATGGGCAGCGGCGCCAGCGCGGACAGCGTCCAGGCGAGGTAGTCCGGGTCACGGGGGAGCGTCCCGCTGTAGGGGTCGCCCTGGAGCTCGGTCATGGCCGCCCGGAACGCGGTGAAGGTGGCGCGTGCCCGGTCGAGCACCTCGGCGGGGACGTCGACCTCGGGCTCGGTCAGCACGGCGGCCAGGCCCTGGGGGTAGTCGCCGCCGCGCTGCATCTCCTCCAGGACCAGGCGCTCGCGGGCGACGGCCACGATGTCGAAGGTCCCGTCGTCGCGCCGGTCGACCTCGGTGAGCTGCAGGACGCAGCCGATGCGGTAGACCGACTGGGCGCCGTGGTCGCCGACCTCGTAGCCCTCGCGGATCGCGACGGTGCCGAAGACCCGCTGCGCCGGGTCGTCCTCCTCGAGCAGGTGGCGCACCAGCATCCGGTAGCGGTCCTCGAAGACGTGGAGCGGCACGCTCATGCCCGGGAACACCACGGTGCTCAGCGGGAACATCGGCAGTGGATCGCTCACACCCACGACAGTAGTGGCCGCTGTCCACCCGACGCCGGTGACTTCGGGTCGACCCGCGGGAGAACCTAGAATCGCGCCATGTCCCTGATCCGTCGCATCGACCTGAGGGGCGCCGATCCGGCGTCCGTCGACTACCGCGCCAGCGTGCCTCGCGCCGAGTTCGACGTCGAGGCCGCCACGCATCAGGTGCAGCCGATCCTCGACGCGGTCCGGGCACGGGGCGTGGACGCGATCACCGACTTCTCCGCCCGGTTCGACGGCGTGCAGAGCGACGAGATCGCGGTGCCTCGCCAGGCCCTGTCAGCCGCGCTCGAGCAGCTCGACCCGGCTGTGCGTGCCGGGCTCGAGGAGTCGATCCGCCGGCTGCGCGCCACCTGCGAGGCCGAGCTGGAGCGTGACGTCACGAGCCAGGTCGCCCCGGGCGCCACCGTCACCCACCGCAAGGTGCCCATCGGCCGCGTCGGCCTCTACGTTCCCGGCGGGCTCGCACCGCTCGTGAGCAGCGTCGTGATGAACGTCGTCCCCGCGCAGGTCGCCGGGGTGCGTTCGATCGCGCTGGCCAGTCCGCCGCAGAAGAACCGCGACGGCCTGCCCGAGCCGACGATCCTCGCCGCCTGCGCCCTGCTCGGCGTCGAGGAGGTCTACGCCGTCGGTGGTGCCCAGGCCATCGCGATGTTCGCCTACGGGGCCGGGCCGTGCGCGCGGGTCGACCTCGTCACGGGGCCGGGCAACATCTACGTCGCCGCCGCCAAGCGCCTCCTGCGCGGCGTGGTGGGCATCGACTCCGAGGCCGGCCCGACCGAGATCGCGATCCTGGCCGACGACAGTGCCGAGGCGGCGTTCGTCGCCGCCGACCTGGTGAGCCAGGCCGAGCACGACCCGATGGCGGCGTCCGTGCTCGTCACCGACTCGCTCGAGCTCGCCGACGCGGTCGAGGCCGAGCTCGACAAGCAGGTGTTCGCCACCCGCCACACCGAGCGCATCCGGACCGCGCTGGGCGGGCGGCAGTCCGGCATCGTGCTGGTCGACGACATGGACCAGGGTGTCGACGTCGTCGACGCCTACGCCGCCGAGCACCTCGAGATCGTGACCCGTGACGCCGCCGCCCACGCCGCGCGCGTGCGCAACGCCGGCGCGATCTTCGTGGGCGCGTGGTCGCCGGTGTCCCTGGGCGACTACTGCGCGGGCTCCAACCACGTGCTGCCGACGGCCGGCTGCGCCTGCCACTCCAGCGGCCTCTCGGTGCGCGCGTTCACGAGGTCGGTGCACGTCATCGACTACTCCCGCGACGCGCTCGCCGAGGTCGCCGACCACGTCGTGACACTGGCCGAGGCCGAGGACCTGCCGGGCCACGGCCAGTGT
>Ga0247820_10002558_pt1 | contig 10194 bp, 10 predicted proteins | sample 13C_Glucose_Day1_2_FD_192480 | JGI IMG/M metagenome (GOLD analysis project Ga0247820, IMG submission 192480) | Soil microbial communities from agricultural site in Penn Yan, New York, United States - 13C_Glucose_Day14 | ecosystem: Environmental > Terrestrial > Soil > Agricultural land | place...
GCCGTCCTCAGGCTGTCGCCGCTCATGACGGCGACGGGCTCATGGGCGTCGATGCCGGTGGTTTCGATGAGGATGCGCCGCTCGGCCTCTCGATCCGGATAACCGATGTCGATTTCCAGGAGAAACCGATCGAGCTGCGCCTCGGGAAGCGGATAGGTGCCTTCCTGCTCGATGGGATTCTGGGTCGCCAGAACGTGGAAGGGTTCGGGCAGATCGTGGCGTTCGCCCGCCACCGAGACGTGATGCTCCTGCATCGCCTGGAGCAGCGCCGATTGGGTGCGCGGGCTTGCGCGGTTGATCTCGTCCGCCATCAGAAGCTGGGTGAAGATGGGCCCTTTGACAAAGCGGAAGGAGCGTCGGCGATCGGGACCTTCGTCGAGAATCTCGGACCCCAGAATGTCCGACGGCATCAGGTCGGGAGTGAATTGCACCCGGCGCGCCTCGAGGCCGAGCACCGTGCCGAGCGTCTCCACCAGTTTCGTCTTGGCCAGACCCGGAACGCCGACGAGCAGCCCGTGGCCGCCGGCCAGCAACGTGATGAGAGTCAGGTCGACAACCAGTTCCTGCCCGAAAATGACCGAGTGGATGGCCTCCCGCGCCCGGCCCACCGTCTCAAGCGTCGCCTCGGCATTGCGGATGATCGCGTCGTCGAGGGCGGTGGGTGCCTGAGCTGTGCCAGCCGTCATGTGGTGTCCTTCCACTCATAAGCCCCCGCCACACTGTGCCGTCGGTTGCCATTGGTTTGCAAGGGAATGTCGCGCCGCAGCGTCGGGCCAAGGAACTGGACGGGGCATCCGATGGTACTATGGTTTAAGGAAGTAGCGATTCATGGCATTTCGTCGATCCCAAAGGTGCTTTTTGTTGTTCACTGTTGCGTCATGACGAACGAACCCGCACCCCCGTCAACGGGCGCTCTCGGACGGCTGATCGAGGCGTTGGGACCCGATGCGAAACGCAAAGGGCCGCCGCCGGTCGAGCGCTGGAATCCGGCTTATTGCGGTGAGATCGACATGCGGATCGCTCGCGACGGGACATGGTTCTATATGGGCACGCCGATTGCCCGCCCGGCGCTCGTCAAACTCTTTGCCACGGTGCTGCGGCGGGACCCCGACCGCTATGTGCTGGTGACCCCGGTCGAGCGCGTCGGCATCGAGGTCGAGGACGCGCCGTTTCTCGCGGTCGAGATGGCGGTGGAGGGTGAAGGCGCCACGCGCCAGATCGCCTTCCGCACCAATGTGGACGACGTGGTGCAGGCAGGGCCCGACCACCCGATGCGGTTCGACATGGAGGCAGGCGGCGGCGTGAAGCCCTATATCCGCATTCGCGGCGATCTCTGGGCGCTCGTCACCCGGGCGCTGGCACACGACCTCGTGGCCATGGGCGAGGAGCGCAGCGTCGATGGCGGGCAGCTTTTCGGGATCGCGGCCGGAGGAGGATTCTATTCCATCTCGACGATGTCCGGCCTGGATCTCGCCTGATGGAGTTCTCCGTCGTGGAATTTCTTGCCACCGCATCGGGGCGGCTTCGGCGCGAGCCTCCGGATTGGACCGATTCGCTGTCCAACCCGCGGGGTGATCATTCGCTCGACGCGGTGCCGCTCGTTCATCCGCTCCAGCCCAAATCGGCGGCGGTGCTGGTGCCGGTGGTGATGCGGCCGGAACCGACCCTCCTGTTCACCGAACGCTCCTCCGACCTTCGCCAGCATTCGGGCCAGATCGCGTTTCCCGGTGGGCGGGTGGATCCCACCGACGCGTCGATCGCCGCTGCCGCCTATCGCGAGGCCGAGGAGGAGATCGGGCTCGAAGGGCGGCATATCGAGGTCCTGGGCTATCTCGATGCCTATCTGTCGACGACGAACTATCTGGTCATGCCGGTAGTCGCCGCGGTGACGCCGGGCTATACCCTCACGCTCAATCCGCACGAGGTGGCTCATACCTTCGAGGTTCCGCTGGGATTTCTCATGGATCCGAGCCACCACGAACTTCATTCGCGGGAATGGAAGGGCCGCCTGCGGCGTTTCTATGCCATTCCATACCGGGAACACTACATCTGGGGGGTAACGGCCGGCATCGTCCGAAATCTCTACGAGAGGCTCTACACATCATGACTCGGGCGATCATTCAGGAATTGTTGCTGTTTCTCCTGCCTTTCGCCGCCTACGCCATTTTCCTCGTGATTGCCCGGCGCGATCCGCTGGCCTGGTCTTCGTGGAGCAAGCACACCTCATGGCTCGTCATCGCGGGCCTGGGATTTATCATCCTGTCGCTGCTCGCGGGAGGCCTGCTGGCCGAGCGCCGCACCGGCGCCTACGTGCCGTCGCACATGGAAAACGGCGTTCTGGTTCCGGGGCATTTCCAGTGACTCATCCGATCCACCATTCGGGTCCAGCCGCCCTGTTGAAACGGCCGCGCCTTCGCCGCCTGATGGCGGTCCTGAACGGCGGGGGCGAGGAGACCCGGATCGTCGGCGGGGCCGTGCGCAATGCGCTTCTCGACAGGCCGGTGACCGAAGTCGATCTCGCCACCACGGCGACGCCTGCCGTCGTCGACGCGCGGGCGAGAGGGGCCGGGCTGAAAACCGTGCCGACCGGCATCGATCACGGCACCATCACGGTGATCGTCGAGGGCGAGCCATTCGAGGTCACGAGCCTGCGGGAGGACGTGGAAACCGACGGACGCCGCGCGGTCGTTCATTTCGGACGCGACTTCGCCGTCGATGCGCTGCGGCGCGACTTCACCATCAATGCGTTGTCGCTCGATAGCGACGGACACGTCCACGACTACACCGAGGGCGTCGCGGACCTCGCGGCCCGGCGGGTGCGTTTCATCGGCAACGCGCATACGCGCATCCGCGAAGACTACCTGCGAATCCTGCGCTTCTTCAGGTTCTACGCGGAATACGCCGAAGTGGAGCCCGACGCCGAGGGTCTGGCCGCATCGGGGTCCGAGCGCGAAGGCCTCGCGCTCCTGTCGCGCGAGCGCATCCGTCACGAACTGATGAAAATTCTCGTGGCGCGCAAAGGCGCTCAGACCATCCGCATCCTCGCCGACCATGGATTTCTCGCCGGGCTCCTGGGCGGGGTAGCGGAATTCGGGCGGTTCGAGCGCATTTGCGCAGAGCCCGATGCCGATGCCACATCTCGCATCGCAGCCCTTGCCGTCATGGTGCCGGAGGATTCGGACCGCCTGCGGGATCGGTTGCGACTTTCCAACGACGAGCATCGGCGACTGGAAGCCTATGGCGGGATGCTCGCAATCCTCAAATCGCCGGCCTCGCCGCTCGATGCGCTCGGGATCCGCCGCCTCGTCGCGGAACACGGCATCGCCGTTTTGTCCCACGCCATCGCGGCTCTATCGGGCGAGCCTCGCCCCGTGTTGCGCGACGATGCGCTGATGGCAATCGCCCATTACCGGGACGGGATCGAGCCCGTTCCGATCTTTCCGTTGCGCGGCTCGGACCTGCTGGAGCGAGGCGTCAGCCCCGGGCCGGGGATGGGCCGGTTGCTGGCGCGTGCGCGCAGCGCGTGGATCGAAGAGGGCTGCCCGACCGACGAGCAGGCAGCGCGTCTGCTGCTCGATCGCACCATCGCCGAGGCCTGATCAGGGCCAGCGCACCGTCGGCGGCATGGATGAGAGGATCGAGTCGATATTTCCGCCGGTCTTCAAACCGAATATCGTGCCGCGGTCGTACAGAAGATTGAACTCCACATAGCGACCCCGTCGCACCTGTTGCTCGATCCTGTCCTGCTCGGTCCAGGGCGTCGAGACGTTGTGGCGAACGATGTCGGGATAGATCCTCAGGAAGGCCTCGCCCACGTCGCGGGTGAAGGCGAAATCTTCATCGGGATCGCCGGTCCAATGATAATCGTAGAAGATCCCGCCGATGCCGCGGGCCTCGTTGCGGTGCTTGAGGAAGAAGTACTCGTCGCACCAGGTTTTGTATTTCTCATAGGGCGCCGACGCATGGTCGTCGCAGGCCGCCTTCATGGCTGCATGAAACGCAACGGTGTCGGGATCCTCCTGGGTCCGGCGGCGGTCGAGCACCGGGGTGAGATCGGCGCCGCCACCGAACCATGATTTGGTCGTCACCACGAAGCGCGTGTTCATGTGGACGGTCGGCACGTTGGGGTTCCACGGGTGGGCGATCAGCGAGAGGCCCGACGCCCAGAAGCGCGGGTCCTGGTCGGAACCGGGGATCTGGCCGCGGAATTCCGGCGCGAACTCGCCGTGGACGGTCGAAATATGCACGCCCACTTTTTCGAAGACGCGCCCGCGCATCATCGCCATCGTGCCGCCGCCGCCGGGATTGCCGCTGTGGTCCCGACGCTCCCAGGGTTTGCGTTCGAACCGCCCCGGCGATTGCTCCTCGGGCGGCAGCGGGGCCGACACCTCGTCCTCGATCGCCTCGAAGGCCGCGCAGATCCGATCCCGCAGGGCCGCGAACCAGAGGGGCGCTTCGGTCTGAAGGCGTTCGGTGGCGCTTTGGTCGATGATCACGGTCGGGTCTCCGAAAGTATGTGAGGAAAAGTGCCGGTCTGCCTCAGGGCCTCGCCCAATATCATGCCGGCCGTCACCGCCACATTGAGCGAGCGCAATCCCATCTGCATGGGCACCAGCAGCCTCGCATCGGCGGCCTCATGCACCTCGTCTGGAACGCCGGCGGATTCGCGCCCCACGAGAACGATATCGTCCGCATGAAACGAGAAATCCACGTAAGGCACGGCGCCCTTTGTGGTGGCGAGGACGAGGCGGCTTCCGGTCGTGCCGCGCCATTCGGCGAAGGCTCGCCAGGAGATGTGCCGGGTGATGGCCACCCGGTCGAGATAATCCATTCCCGACCGGCGCAGGTTCCGGTCCGACACGTCGAACCCGGCGGGCTCGATGATCTCCACCGGAACATTCAGGCATGCGGCGAGGCGCAGCATCGTGCCGGTGTTCTGCGGGATATCCGGCTGGTAGATGGCGAGGCGGGGCATGCCATGGGTCATCGGCGCAATCGGACACTCCCGTCAAGTGAACGCATGGCCGCCCGTCGTGTTAAACGGGGGCGGAAGGATCCGAGGTTTGAATGTTCCAATGGCTTGAGAAGCGGATCGATCCGTTCGCCCCCTTCGACGAGGAAGAAACGCCGCCCTCCACCGTGGCGGCGTTCGCCTGGTACTACCTGCACCCGGCGCGGCTCTGGCTCGCGGTGCTGTTCGTCGCCTCCCTTGCGGTCGGGCTTTTCGAGACCTCGCTTTACGTGATCATGGGCTGGGTCGTCGATCTGCTGGCACAATCGACGCCCGACCGGTTGTGGAGCGAGCACGGCACGGGCCTGCTTCTGGCGGGCGCGGCGATCCTGTTCGTCCGGCCGGTCCTGCATTTCGCCCACGAGCTCATCACCAACCAGATCCTGGTGCCGCAGAGCACCAGCATGATCCGCTGGCGCACCCATCTGTATACGCTCGGCCATGCGCTCGGGTATTTCCAGGCGGATTTCGCCGGGCGGCTGGCAAACCGCATCACGCAGGGCGGCCCGGCGATTCGCGAAATCGCCGTCACGGTCCTCGACACGCTGCTCTACGTGGCGATCTTCGCCTTCACGGCTTTGGGCCTGTTCTCGCGCGTCAGCCCCTGGCTCGCCTTGCCCATGGGGCTCTGGATCGTCGCCTATATCGCGCTCCTGCGGTATTTCGTGCCGAGGGCCAAGATCCGGTCGCTCCGGGTCGCCGATACCCGGTCGGCCCTCGTCGGCCGGGTGGTGGACAGCTACACCAACATCCTGACCGTGAAGCTCTTCGCCCGTGGCGCCGAAGAGCGCTCGGCGGTGAAGGATTCGATTGCCGCGCACACGGACGCGTTCCTCAATTCGTTCCGGCTGATCACCGGGGTGGGCGTCGTCCTCACCGTGATGAACAGCATGCTGCTGGTGGCGACGGGCGCGCTTGCGATCCTCCTGTGGATGCGCGGCCTGATGACGAGCGGGGAGGCCGCCACCGGCATCGCCCTGGTGATGCGGATTCTCGCCATGTCGGGCTGGGTGATGCAATCGGTGCGGGGGCTTTTCGAGAATATCGGCGTGGTGCAGGAGAGCATGCGCACCATCGCCCGGCCGCACGGCATCGTGGATGCGCCTCAGGCCGCCGTCTTGAGCGTGCCCGAGGGCGAAGTGCGGTTCGAGGACGTCTCGTTCCATTATGGGCGCGAGGACGGCGTCATCGAGGACCTGACTCTCACCATCAGGCCCGGCGAGAAGGTCGGGCTCGTGGGCACCAGCGGCGCCGGCAAGACCACCATCACGTCGCTTCTTCTCCGGCTGCATGATCTCGAGAGGGGGCGAATCCTCATCGACGGGCAGGACATCGCCACGGTCACGCAGGACAGCCTGCGCTCCGCCATCGCGATGGTGACCCAGGACACATCCCTGCTGCACCGCTCCATCCGCGACAATATCGCCTATGGGCGCCCGGATGCGAAGGAGAGCGACATCGTGGGGGCGGCCAAGCTCGCCCATGCCCACGATTTCATCCTCGAACTCGAGGACAACCGGGGGCGGCGGGGCTACGACGCCCATGTAGGGGAACGCGGAGTCAAGCTCTCCGGCGGCCAGCGCCAGCGCATCGCCATCGCGCGGGTCATCCTGAAAGATGCGCCCATCCTGGTGCTCGATGAGGCGACCTCCGCCCTCGATTCAGAGGTCGAGGCGGCGATTCAGGAAGCGCTTTCGACGCTCATGGAGGGCAAGACCGTGGTGGCCATCGCCCACAGGCTCTCCACCATCGCGGCTCTCGACAGGCTGATCGTGATCGACCGGGGCCGGATCGTCGAGGAGGGGACCCATGCGGAATTGCTGCGCCATGGCGGTTTGTATGCCCGCTTCTGGCGACGCCAATCCGGCGGCTTTCTCGGGGCGGACGAACGGGTCGCGCCGTAGGGGATTCAGGTTGGAACAAGTCCAATCCGCCTATGGACAGGCGAGCTTCGCCATGTCAAAGAGCCTGCGCGTGGCGACGCCCAGTCGCATTGCGCGCGCATTGGCGCGTATGCTTGTTGCAAACGAAGCAGCGTGCCGAGTGTCCTGAGCTTCAGGACGCTGAATATGCGCGGTTCTCGTTTGTTGACGTTTTGCTGGAGAGCCAAGTGGCCGAGACCACCACGACCCTCGTTGAGCCCACACGGCGCGATTTCCTTTACATCGCCACGGGCGCTGTTGCAGCCGTTGGCGCCGCAACCCTTGTCTGGCCCTTCGTGCAGTCCCTGACGCCCGATGCCGCGACGGTCGCCGCAGGCGCGCCGGTCGAGATCGATCTGACGCCGATCGTCGACGGGCAGATCGTCAAGGTGTTCTGGCGCGGGAAGCTGATCTTCATCCGCAACCGCACCGAAGCCGAGATCAAGGCCGCCGAGGACGTGAACGTCGCGACCCTTCGCGACCCGCAGGCGGATTCGGCGCGCGTCAAGGAAGGTCATGCCAAATGGCTGGTCGTGTTCGGCAATTGCACCCATCTGGGCTGCGTGCCGCTCGGCCACCAGGGCGAGTATGAAGGCTGGTTCTGCCCCTGCCACGGATCGGTGTTCGACACCTCCGGACGCGTGCGCGGCGGCCCGGCCCCGACCAATCTGCCCGTTCCGCCCTATGCGTTCACTTCGGATACGAAGATCGTCATCGGCCAAGAGGTTACCGCGTAACTCCAAGGCTACCGCGTAACTCCCGGCCACGGCGTAACTTTCCGCGACGGTCCATTCGATCAGGCGAAATTCATGAGCCAGCATCCCACCACCTACGTTCCCAAGAGCGCCTTCGGCAAATGGTTCGAAAGCCGGCTGCCCATCGCCGGCCTCGTGCATTCGTCCTTCATCGCGTTCCCGGTCCCCCGGAACCTCAACTACTTCTGGACCTTCGGCGCGATCCTCGTCTTCATGCTGATCTCGCAGATCGTGACCGGCGTGTTCCTGGCGATGTACTACGCGCCGAACGCCTCGATGGCTTTCCAGTCCGTCGAGCACATCATGCGGGACGTGAATTACGGGTGGCTCCTGCGCTATCTGCATGCCAACGGCGCCTCGATGTTCTTCGTGGCGGTCTATATCCACATCTTCCGCGGCCTCTATTACGGCTCGTACAAGGCACCCCGCGAGATCCTGTGGATCCTCGGCGTGATCATCTACGGCCTGATGATGGCCACCGCGTTCATGGGTTACGTGCTGCCCTGGGGCCAGATGAGCTATTGGGGCGCGACCGTCATCACCAACATCCTGGCGGCCATTCCGGTGATCGGCGATACCATCCAGAGCCTGCTCTGGGGCGGCTATTCGGTCGGCAACCCGACCCTGAACCGCTTCTTCTCGATCCATTACCTGCTGCCCTTCATGATCTTCGGCGTGGTCATCCTCCACGTCTGGGCGCTGCACGTGCCGGGCCAGAACAACCCGACGGGCGTTCCGATCAAGTCCGGCAAAGACGCGGTTCCGTTCACGCCCTACGCGACCATCAAGGACGTCTTCGCCACGGTCGTGTTCCTGATCTTCTTCGCCTATTTCGTCTTCTACATTCCGAACTTCATGGGGCACGCCGACAATTACGTACCGGCCAACCCGTCGGTCACGCCCGCCCACATCGTTCCGGAATGGTACTTCCTGCCGTTCTACGCGATCCTGCGCGCCATCCCCGACAAGCTCGGGGGCGTCATCGCCATGTTCGCGTCGATCGCGGTCCTGGCCTTCGTGCCCTGGCTCGACACCTCGCGCGTCCGCTCGACCGCCTACCGCCCGCTCTACAAGCAGTTCTTCTGGATCCTCGTGGCGGACGCCGTCCTTCTGGGCTGGCTCGGCGCGAAGCCGCCGGAAGGCTGGTACGTCATCGTTTCGCAGGTCGCCACGGCGTATTACTTCATCCACTTCCTCGTGATCCTGCCGGTGCTCGGCTTCGTCGAGCGTCCGCTTCCCCTGCCCAATTCGATCCTCGAATCGGTGATGGGGAGCAAGAAACACGGGGCGGGGATGCCAGCCGGCGCCAATGCCGAGCCGCAATCCAAAGGCTGATGAGAGCGCCGGAGAACAAGATCATGATCAAGCGTACTCTTCTCATCGCCGCCGCGATTCTCGGCTTCTCGGCTCCCGTCCTGTCGGCCGAGGGCACCCCGGTGCCGCCGCAGCTCAAGTGGAGCTTCCACGGACCCTTCGGCACCTTCGATCGGGCCCAGCTTCAGCGCGGCTTCAAGGTCTACCGGGAGGTCTGCGCCTCCTGCCATGGCCTGAGCTATGTGGCCTTCCGCAACCTGAGCGAGCCGGGCGGACCGCAATTCTCCGAGGCGCAGGTGCGTGCGCTGGCGGCCGAATACACCATCAAGGACGGCCCCAACGACGCCGGCGACATGTTCGACCGTCCCGGTCGCGCGGCGGACCGCTTCCCAAGCCCGTTCCCGAACGAGAATGCGGCCGCGGCGGCCAATGGCGGCAAGGCGCCCCCGGATTTGTCGCTGATGGCCAAGGCCCGCACCTATGAGCGCGGCTTCCCCTGGTTCGTCATCGACATGTTCACGCAATTCGCCGAGACCGGTCCCGATTACGTCGCGGCGATTCTGAACGGCTACAAGGAGCCCCCGTCCGGCTTCAACCTGCCGGAAGGCGGGCATTACAACGAATATTTCCCCGGCCACATCATCGCCATGCCGAAGCCCCTGAGCGACGGGCAGGTGGAATATCCGAAGCTCGAGAGCGGCCAGCCGCAGGTTCCCGAGACGGTGGACCAATATGCGAGGGACCTGACGGCGTTCCTGATGTGGACCGCCGAGCCCCATCTCGAGGCCCGCAAGCGCCTCGGCCTGCAGGCGATCCTGTTCCTGATCCTGCTCTCCGGCCTCCTCTACTTCACCAAGAAGAAGGTCTGGGCGAGGGTCGGACATTCGGACACGGCGCCGGCCGCGACCTTCCTGCCGGATTAGCATTCTCGAAAAAGGCCCCTTTCCGGGGCCTTTTTCGCATCGGGATCATCGAGGGCCACCGACATGACGAAGGCCGTTCTCGGAATCATCGGCGGATCGGGCGTCTACGACCTGCCCGGCATCGAGGATCTTCGGGAGGAGCGGATCGCGTCGCCCTGGGGCAAGGCGTCCGACGCCCTCCGGACGGGCCGCGTCGGCTCGACCCGCGTGGTCTTCCTGCCCCGCCATGGACGGGGCCATGTCCACTCGCCGTCCGACATCAACTACCG
>Ga0247820_10002560_pt1 | contig 10194 bp, 9 predicted proteins | sample 13C_Glucose_Day1_2_FD_192480 | JGI IMG/M metagenome (GOLD analysis project Ga0247820, IMG submission 192480) | Soil microbial communities from agricultural site in Penn Yan, New York, United States - 13C_Glucose_Day14 | ecosystem: Environmental > Terrestrial > Soil > Agricultural land | place...
CATGGAGGGTTACCTCGCGGCCAAGGTCATGGTCGAAGGCCTGAAGCGCGGTCCCGCCAGGCCCACGCGCGACACCCTCATCGCCTCGCTGGAGACCGTGCGGGACGAATCGTTCGGCGGCTTCAACGTCACCTTCTCACCCGCCAACCACGTGGCCTCGCGCTTCGTCGAGCTGTCGATGCTGACGGCCGACGGCCGCGTCCGGATCTAGTCCAGTCCCCGCACTTCGGCCAGGCCTTCCATGAAGGCCTGGCAGCGCGCGAGCTGCTCCAGGCTCACGTATTCGTCCGGCTGGTGGGCCTGCACGATGCTGCCCGGGCCGCACACCACTGTGCGTATGCCCGCCTGCTTGAAAAGCCCTGCCTCGGTGCCGAAGCCCACCAGGGTCGTTCGCTGCTCGCCGGCCAGGCGCATGGCCAGCCGGGTGACGTCATCCTGCAGCGAACCGAGGAAGCTGGGCACCTCGCAGATGGTGTCGAAGCGGAAGCCCGTCTCCGGCGCGACCTGCTGCATCGCCGGCTCCAGCGAGCGTGCATAGGCCACCACCTGCGCCTGCATAGCGCGCGCGTCGGCGGTAGGCAGGTCCCGGAACTCGTAGCGGAATTCGGCGTCGCGCGGCACCACGTTGTCCGCAATGCCGCCGTGGAACTGGCCGACGCTGGCCGTGGAGTACGGCACGTCGAAGCCCTCGTAGCGCGGCTCCTCGCGCTCCAGCGTGTCCGCCAGGTCGCGCACGCGGCCTATCACCCGCGCCGCCATCTCGATGGCGTTGACCGACTGCGGCGTCAGGGAAGAATGCGCCTCCTTGCCGCGCACGCAGCAGCGGTAGCGGTAGACGCCCTTGTGCGCGATCGCGGGCACCATGCTGGTCGGCTCTCCCACGATGCAGGCCAGCGGCGCGATGCCGGCATCGCGCATGTCCGCGATCAACTCCTTCACGCCGAAGCAGCCGACCTCCTCGTCGAAGCTGAAGGCGAGGTGGATCGCGAAGGGCGCCCCGCTCTCCAGGAACAGCCCGGCATGCGCAACCGCGGTGGCGATGAAGCCCTTCATGTCGGCGGAGCCGCGGCCGTACAGGCGCCCGTCCCGGACGACGCCGGCCAGGGGATCGACCGACCAGTCCTGGCCGTCCCAGGGCACCGTGTCCGTGTGGCCGGACAGGATGATCCCGGCGGGTTTGCCTTCGCCCAGCGTGGCGAACAGGTTCGCCTTGGTGCGCTCCGCGTTGTAGCTCAGCCGGGACTTCACGCCCAGCTTGGCGAGCTCGTCGCGGATGCAATGGATGAGCGGGAGATTGGAGTTCGCGCTGACCGTGTTGATGCCGACCAGCGTGCGCGCGAGCTCGAGTGCGCGTGGGGTGGAAGCGGGGACTGCCATGCGGCGCATTGTCACGGAATATCCCTCATAGGCACGCCTCTTGCACCTCGCTAGACTGGCGGATTCCCCCGCAGCACCCCACTTCCCATGAAGCTCCTGGACTCGATCGTCACCGAAGCTGCCTCCATTGTCGCGCTGCGCCGCGACATCCACGCGCATCCCGAACTCTGCTTCCAGGAGGTGCGCACCGCCGACCTGGTGGCGGCCAAGCTCACGGAATGGGGCATCCCGGTGCACCGGGGACTGGGCGGTACCGGCGTGGTGGGCATCGTCAAGAACGGCAGTTCCGGCCGGGCCGTCGGCCTGCGCGCCGACATGGACGCCCTGCCCATGCAGGAGTTCAACACCTTCGCGCACGCCAGCAAGAACGCCGGCAAGATGCACGCCTGTGGCCACGACGGCCACACCGCGATGCTGCTGGCCGCCGCGCGCCATTTCGCGAAGAACCGGAACTTCGATGGCACCGTGTACCTGATCTTCCAGCCCGCCGAAGAAGGCGGCGGCGGCGCGCGCGAGATGATCAAGGACGGCCTGTTCGAGAAATTCCCGATGGAGGCCGTGTTCGGCATGCACAACTGGCCGGGCGGCCAGGTGGGCCGCTTCGCCGTGAGCCCCGGACCGGTGATGGCCTCGACGGCCGAATTCAAGATCACGATCCGCGGCAAGGGCGGCCACGGCGCGATGCCGCACCTGGGGACCGACCCCGTGCCGATCGCCTGCCAGATCGTCCAGGCCTTCCAGACCATCGTCAGCCGCAACATCAAGCCGATCGACGCCGGCGTGGTTTCCGTCACCATGATCCATTCCGGCGAGGCCACCAACGTGATCCCCGACAGCTGCGAGCTGCAGGGCACGGTGCGGGCGTTCCGAGGCGAAGTGCAGGACCTGATCGAGCAGCGCATGCAGCGCATCGCGGAGCACACCTGCCGGGCGCACGACGCGACCTGCGAGTTCGAGTTCCAGCGCAACTATCCGGCGACGGTCAATTCCGCGGCGGAGGCGGACTTCGCACGCAAGGTGATGGGCGCCATCGTCGGCCCCGACAACGTGCTGGTGCAGGAGCCCACCATGGGCGCGGAAGACTTCGCTTTCATGCTGCAGGCCAAGCCCGGCGCCTATTGCTTCATTGCCAATGGCGACGGCAGCCATCGCGAGATGGGCCATGGCGGCGGCCCCTGCATGCTGCACAACCCGAGCTACGACTTCAACGACGACCTGATCCCTCTGGGTGCGACCTACTGGGTGCGCCTGGCGGAAGAGTGGCTCGCCCAGGGCCGCGCATGAGTGGCTTCCGGGACGCGTTTTCCAGCAGCTACGCTGAGGCACGCCAGAAGTTCCTCGCGGCGGCCGCCGATGCAGGGCTCGCGGTGGAGGCCAAGCCGCATCCGCTGCCCGGCCTGCACGGCGAGGCGCTCGCGATGGACGTCGCCCGCGACGGCCATCCGGATGCCTCCAGGCTGCTGATCCTGAGCAGCGCCTGCCACGGCGTCGAGGGCTACTGCGGCAGCGGCGTGCAGGTGGCGGCGCTGCGCGATGCCGCATGGCGGGCGCGCGCCGCCGAAGCGGGCGTGGCCGTGCTCTACATCCACGCGCTCAATCCCTACGGCTTCTCGCACATTCGCCGCACCACGCAGGAGAACGTCGACCTCAACCGGAACTTCCACGACTTCTCCGCGCCCTTGCCGGTCAACGCCGACTACCGCGAGTTGCAGCCGCTGCTGGTGCCGCGGAACTGGCCGCCCGACGAGGACAACGTGCGCGCCATCGCGGACTACATCGCGCGCCGGGGCGAGAAGGCCTACCAGTCCGCGGTGACGCGCGGTCAGTACGAATTTCCCGATGGCCTGTTCTATGGCGGGCGCGCCCCGACCTGGAGCAACCGCGCGGTGCGCGAAGTGCTGGGCGCCCATGGCCGTCGCGCCGGCCGCATCGCGTGGATCGACTTCCACACCGGCCTGGGCCCCAGCGGCGTGGGCGAGCGGATCTACGCCGGGCGGGACGATGCACAAGCAAGCGCCCGGGCCAAGCAGTGGTGGGGTGGCGACGGGCAAACGCCGGTCACGTCCATCTATGACGGCTCCTCCACCTCCGCCTTCCTGACGGGGCTGATGTGGACGTCGATCTACGAGGAATGCCCGCAGGCGGAGTACACCGGCATGGCGCTGGAATACGGCACGGTGCCGGTGCTGGACACGCTGCAGGCGCTGCGTGCCGAGCAATGGCTGAACGCGCACGCCGACGCCCCGGCTCCGTTGGCCCAAGGGATCCGCGCGCAGGTGATGCGGGCCTTCTACACCGACACGGACAGGTGGCGTGAACAGATCGTCGCGCAGGCCCGCGAGTCGCTGTTCCAGGCGGTGGACGGCCTTCGCGCCTGATCAGGCCGCGCCGGCGCGCGATTGCGCGATCACCAGCAGCCCATCGAAGATGAGGCTTTCCAGCAGTTCGAAGTGCACCGACATGTGCGGCGCCATCTTCCAGCCCGCGCCGCCCGTCATGTAGCAGGCCGGCTCGGCGCCGCAGCGATGCCGGACGTGCTGCACCATGCGTTCGATCGCGCCGGAGATGGCGAAGGTGCCGCCGCTGGTGAGCGCGTCGCTGGTGTTGGTGGGAAACTCGCGGACCTCGCCGGTGGGCACGTGCAGGCCCGCCGTGCCGCTTTCCAGCGCGCGCAACATGATGCCGTGGCCCGGCAGGATGAAGCCGCCCAGGAAGCGGCCCTCCGCGTCCACGGCCTCCACCGTCACCGCCGTGCCGACCATCACCACCACCATGGGGCGCTTGGCTCCCTCGGCCAGCATGCGGTGGCGTGCGCCTATCATGCCGACCCAGCGGTCGGCGCCCAGCCGGGTCGGATGGTCGTAGCCGTTGATCACGCCCGCCTCGACGGCGCTCGCCACCACCCAGTGTGCCGGCACGACCCAGAGCTCCTCCATCTGCTCCTCGACGCGGCGCTTGATGGCATCGCCGGCCACGCAGCATCCCAGCATGCTCTCGGGCGCGGGCAGTCCGGCCCATTCGCCATCGGCGAGCTTGTCGATGTTCTCCAGGAACTCGGCGCCCGTGGCGATCGGCTCCGCGCCGACCGTGGCGGAGGGGTAGAGCGACCACTTCAGCCGCGTATTGCCGACGTCGACGGCCAGGAAGCTCATGGTGCGGAGTGTGAGCGTGTCAGGCCGCGGCCTGCAAAGGCACCTGCAGGCCCGCCAGCACGTCGGTGGCCGCCTGCTCCTGCGACTGCAGCGTGCTGCAGTCCTGGCCCGCCTGCTGCAGGGCGGAGCGCAAGTCCTGCTGCGCCCGGCGCCCGCGGTCCACGCCCTCGGTTGCGGAGCCGGTGGCGGTGGCCTGTTCGGCCAGGGCATCGAGGCTTTGCCGGCTTCCTTGCCATTCCTTGTCCAGGAGCTGCTGCATGTTCTCGACCAGGGAGGCGCGGCGGCTGGCGGCGTCCTGGCTGCGCTCCGCAGCGTCCTGGGCCGCGGAGTTGGCGACGCGCAGTTGCTTCAGGCGCCCCACGAGGACCTCGCAGCGGGCAGTGTCCTGCCGGATCTGCTCCTGCACGGCGGCGTCGCCCCCCTGGGCCTGGCGGGTCTTCAGCTGGTTGCGCATGTCCTGCAGCCAGCGCGCCCCCTGGTCCATGATCTTTTCAAGCGCCCGGATCTCGACGCCGAACTCCATCAGGAGTCGCTCCGTCGCGGTCGCCTGCGCCTGCTGCTTGCGCTGCAGGCCGCGCGCTTCGTCGGCCAGGTCCTCGGCGGCCCGGCTGGCGCGTTCGTGCTGCGCAAGGTAGGTCGCGGCCGCTTCCTTGCCCTTGCCCGCGGCCCGCGCGAGCCAGCCCTTGGGCTCGAGCAAGGCGAAGTCCAGCTTGTCGACGGCTTCGTACAGCGCGTGGCAGGCGGTGGCGATGGCGCGCACGTCGCGATCGCGCATCTGCGCCTCCAGCTGCTGGCGCAACTCCAGCAGCCGGCGGATGTGGCCGCTGCCGGCATCGGCGGCCATCTGGTCCAACCACGCAGCGGGTGACGCTGCGGGCGCGGGCCGGACCTTCAGCTGGGCCAGCTTGGCGGGCGTCATCAGGGACGCCGTGCGGTCGTCATCGGAATGGTCGGGCATGGGCGCAATGGTAAACGGCTGCCTCCGCAGCCGAAAGAGCTAGATCGCGCCCAGCCAGCAGGCGCGTTGGATCGCTGCCATCTTGTTGTCCACCCTCAGCTTGTTCATGGCATTGGCGAGGTGGTAGTTCACCGTGCGCTCGGTGCATTGCAGCTCCCCGGCGGTCTCGCGCGCGGTCTTGCCCTGGAAGGCAAGCTCCAGGCATTCGCGTTCGCGCGGACTGAGCTTGGAGCGGCCGGTGGCTATGCAACGCTTGACCAGCGGCCAGATGTTCAGGGCCGACCAGGCCAGCATGGCTGCATCGGCGCGATCGGTCAGCTCGCGCGGGCTGAACATGAAGCACTCGAAGGCGCGGCCGGCCGGGAGCGAGAATTCCACCCGCACCACGGTCTGGTAGCCGTGGGCCAGCCACAGCATGCGCCAGCGGCTGGTCCGCTGGGGGTCGGACTTCGCGATGGTCTGCCAGGCAACCAGTGGCGCATCGGAATCGCGCCAGCGGGCCCCGAAGTCGCGGCTTTCTGCGAGCGCGGTCGCCGCCTCTGCGACCAACGGCGGATGAACCGCTACGACCTGCCGGTCATCGCTGCCGCCAAAGGGATCGGGGCCGAGGACGACCACGGCCTCGACCGAGAACTCGCGCAGCGCCGCCACCCAATCGCTGAGGATGCCGTCGAGGCTGACACTGTCAAAGTTAACAGGGATCCCCATGCCAAGTCGTTGGTACTACCGCCCGGCTGTGACAATATCACCAACGGACCCACAGGCATGAGTGAGGATTTGCACCGCGTTACCTACTCCACCCCGCCGCGCGCGATGCTCGAGACGATGATGCATCGTTTGCGGCAGTGGGTGTCGGACGCTGTGGTGCAGCCGCTGATGGAGCCGGTGCTGCATCCCTCCCACTGGCGGATCCGTGCCATCGGCGCCTCCACCATGCTGGGACATCCCCTGTTCTGGCTGGCCTGGGGCATCTGGCTGCCGCAGCCCTACGAGAATCTCGCGCTGCGCCTGCTGATGGCGGCCCTGGGCTTCAGCCTGCTGGTCGTCCCGGGCGTCACCGCCACGCCGCCGACGCGGATGGCCGCGATCACTTTCTCCATGGTCTTCTGGACCACACTGCCCTGGTTCTTTTCGTACATGTATTTCTGCAACGGGGGCAATCCGGTGTGGCTCGCCAGCATGGGGGCCATGCTCCTGATCTATTACCACCTGACGGACTGGCGCCTGGCCACGGTGGGCGCCGCCACCGGCCTGCTGGCGGGCTGGCTCGCCTTCGAGGCGTTCGGCCCGGCGGCGCCGACCATGCCCGCGCTGCAAGTCGCAACCAACATCGTCGTGCTGAGTTTCTGCTGGTTCACGGGCGTGGTGCTGGGCCTGTCCTCCTCCAACCTGCGGCGCGAACAGCTCAATTACACCCTGGGGACGATGGGCATCATGGCGCACGAACTGCGCACGCCGCTGGCCACGATGCAGCTGATCGCCGAGGCGGTCCGCAACGAAGCCCCCGAGAGCGGGGGCGAGAGCGGCGAGCGGCTGCAGCAGCTGGGCCAGCGGCTGAACAACCTGGTGCGGAACATGAACCACCAGATCGACATGCAGATCACCAACGCGCGCCTCATGCGGCTGGCGGCCAATCCGGAACGGATCTCCGCCGGCGCGCTGGTTCACGGTGCCATCGCCGACTACCCGTACCGCAGCACGCGCGAACGCCAAGCGGTCGTGGTGCGCGTGTACGGCGACTTCCAGTTCCTGGGCTCCCGGCAGATGTTTTCCCAGGTGATCGACAATCTGACGAAGAATGCGCTGCGGTCGCTCGCGGCGGCATCCTCCTCCCCGCAGCCCGGCGACCTGCTGATCGAGGTGGGCGCCCAGGGCCAGCGGGGCCGGATCATGTTCACGGACAACGGGATCGGCATGGACGCCGACCTGCGCAAACGCATCTTCCAGCCGTTCTTCTCCACCGACCGCGGCACCGGCCACGGCCTCGGATTGGCCTTTTGCCAGCGCGTGATCCAGGCGGCGCAGGGCAGCATCCGCGTGAAGTCGGCCCCGCACCAGGGGGCCGTGTTCACCATCGAATTGCCTGTCGCATAAGACAATGCGCGGCCCCTGCCCATGACCTTCCCACTCTTCCACCGCCCCGGCACCGTCGTCTTCCTCGATGACGATCCGGACTATCTCGAGATGCTGGCCCTGGTGCTGCCGCGCCACTGGCACTTGAAACTGTTCCTGCGCCCGACCGATTGCATCGCGCACCTGCTGCAGGAGCCGCCTTTCTGGGAGGCGGACGCCTGGAACCAGCAGCAGCTGATCGGACTGTGGCGGGAGGGCAAGCCGCTGATCCCGCAGATCCTGGCCTACTGGTCGCGCTACACGGAGCGCTATGCCCTGTCGCGCGTTTGCGTGGTCGACTTCTCCATGCCGGGCATGGACGGGCTGCAGGTGCTGGCGGAACTGGGTGACTGGCCCGGCGCGCGCGTGCTCCTCACCGGCCAGGCCGACGAACAGGTGGCCGTGCGCGCCTTCAACCGGGGGCTGATCGACCAGTTCATTCCGAAGCAGACGCAGGACATCTCGCGCCGTCTGATCGAGGCAGTGGAAGGCCTGCTCTTCACCTCGCACGCGCGGCATGCGCAGATCTGGCGATCCACGCTCACGCAGGAGCAAAGCGCGTTGCTGCGGGCGCCGGGTGTCGACGCATGGCTGACGAGCTTCTGCCTGAAGCACTGGGTGGAACACGTGGTGATCGGCGCACCGTTCGGCGTGCTGGGGATGGACGCCACCGGCAAGGTGGCGTGGCTGCAGTTGGAGACGCGCCAGGGACTCGAAGCCCTCGCCGAGGTCGCCGAAGTGGCCGGCGTTCCACGCGCCGACCTCGCGGACATCCGCGCCGGCACCAAGCTGGCGGACATCGAGCTGCGGCAGGCGCTGTCCTCTTCCCACCCCGTGTCGCTGGTCAATGCTTTCGCAGTCGGCGAGGCGGGCGGGCTGCTGGGCGCCGTCTTCTCCGTGGAAACACCCAACGGCCCGGACCCGGACAACAGCTACAGCCGTTGGCTGGGACGGCAGCCCAAGCGGCAGGTGCAGGACTAGTCCGCGCGCGCCCTCTGCCGGCGTGCGATCGGCCACTCCCAGGGTTTCACGAGCTGCGCGACCTCGGCAGCGGCGGTCGAGACGTGATGGATCTCCGCATCCGTCAGGCCGGCACTGAGTGTCAGTCGCACCATCGCGCGGTTGCGGCTGGTCGCAGGCGCGCAAAACACGGCTCCGAAGACTCCGCGGCTTTCCAGCGCGTCGCGCAGTTTCAGCATGTCGACCTCGGTCCCGGCCTCCAGCGAGATGATCTGCTCGCTTCCGTGCCCGATGGGAAAACCCAGGTCGCTGAGCGCGCTGCGCACGCGCTCCGTGGTGCGCCGCAACTGCGCGCGCGCGGCATCGCTGGCACGGATCACGTCGAGCGTGGCCGCGAGGCCCGCGATCTCGTGCGGCAGCAGGCAGGAGCTGAAGATGCCCGGAAAGCTGTGGGCGACCATGAAGGGCCGCAATTCCTCCGGCAGGGTGAACACGCCCGCCCGGCCGGCGAACGCCTTGGCAAGGCTGGCGGTGATGAAGTGGACGCGGTGCGTCAGCTCCAGTTCTGCGCACAGGCCGCGGCCCTCCGGACCATGGGTGCCGAGAGAGTGGGACTCGTCCACGAGGATCATGCAGCCCTGGCGTTCCGCCGTCTCCACCATCGCGCGCAAGGGGCACAGGGCGCCCGTGGTGCTGTAGACCGAATCGACGACGAGGAGGCCCGGCCCGTGGCGCTGGGCCATGCGTTCGAAGTGCTCCGGATCGTTGTGGCGGAACGCGTGCGCGGGCGCTCCGGCCGCGCGGACTCCCTCCCAGAGCGACATGTGGGCCAGGCTGTCCAGGTACACCGGCGTCTCGGCATCCGCGATCACCTGCAGCAGCCCCAAATTGGCTGCGTAGCCGGACTGGGAGAGCATGGCGCGCTGCTTGCCCAGGTGCGAAGCCAGTGCGGCTTCGAGCCGCGATGTGGGGCTGCCGTCGTGCTGGAACACGACCGACTGCACGACGAACTCGCGGTTGTGCCGCAAGGCGTCGACCTGCGCCTGCACGATGTGGGAGTGTCCCGTCAGCGCGAGGTAGTCGTTCCCGTCCAGCCGCACCGCATCGGGCCCCGGGGTGCGCCCTTGCGTGGGCAGCTTGGATCCCCACTCCTGTTCCCACCGTTGGCGGAACTGGGCCTGCATGCGCGCGCGCAGGCGGGGGAACAGTTCCGGCTCGACGGCGGTTCGACCGGCGTGGGCGGCGGGCTGCGTGATTTGCTTCTCAACGACTTCCATGGACAACTCCTCGTTTCAGAGTTGACCATTGGAGGGAAACTGTTTCCCGGATGAGTCACGACCCCTGTCAGAATTGACAGGGGTATTTACACGCAGTTACTTCGTTCTAGGCGAGCGGCTTAAGCCGCCGGCTTCAGGTCAACTGGCCGTGGCAGTGCTTGAACTTCTTGCCGCTGCCGCAGGGGCACGGGTCATTCCGACCGACCCGGGGCATGCCGCCAGCCGCTGCCATCGCCGCCGCCGCCACGGGCCGCTGCTGGCGCGCCGTGGCCTCGTCCAGGGTGCTCTGGACTTCGCCGGTGTCGGTCGGCGCCGTGTAGGTGACATTGGCGATGCGTTCGGCGCGGTCCTCCAAGTC
>Ga0247820_10002561_pt1 | contig 10193 bp, 6 predicted proteins | sample 13C_Glucose_Day1_2_FD_192480 | JGI IMG/M metagenome (GOLD analysis project Ga0247820, IMG submission 192480) | Soil microbial communities from agricultural site in Penn Yan, New York, United States - 13C_Glucose_Day14 | ecosystem: Environmental > Terrestrial > Soil > Agricultural land | place...
GCCTGCTGACCGTGATCCACGGCCCCACCGGATTCGGCAAGAGCACTCTGGCCGCCCAGTGGCGGAACGTCCTCGCCGACGAGGGGGTGGCCGTCGCGTGGCTCACCGTCGACAACGACGACGACAACGTGGTCTGGTTCGTCGCGCACCTCATCGAGGCGATCCGCCGCGTGCGTCCCAACCTGGCCAAGGAACTCGGCCAGGTCCTCGAGGAGCACGACGACGAGGCCGAACGCTACGTGCTCACCTCGCTCGTCAACCAGATCCACGAGAGCGGCGAACGGATCGCCCTGATCATCGACGACTGGCAGCGCGTGTCCGAGCCCGCGACGATCGCCGCCCTGGAGTTCCTCCTCGACAACGGGTGTCACCACCTGCAGGTCGTGGTGACGAGCCGGACCAGGGCCGGGCTGCCGATGAGCCGCATGCGCGTCAAGGACGAACTCGTCGAAATCGACTACTCCGAACTGCGTTTCGACGACTCCGAAGCCCGGTCGTTCCTCGTCGACCTCGGTGGCCTGCCCCTCGACAGCGAGGACGTCACCGAGCTCCGCGACTCCACCGACGGGTGGGTGGCGGCTCTCCAACTGGCGTCGTTGTCGCTGCGCGGGCGAGCGGACCCCTCCGAGCTGATCGCCGGACTGTCCGGGCGCCACCACGCGATCGGCGAATTTCTCGCCGAGAACGTCCTCGACACCCTCGAACCCGAGATGCTCGACTTCCTGCTGGCCACCTCGATCACCGAACGCACGTGCGGCAGTCTCGCCGGCGCCCTCGCACACACCGCGCGTGGGCAGGCGATGCTCGAGGCCGCCGAGGACCGGGACCTGTTCCTGCGCCACATCGACGACGAGCGAACGTGGTTCCGCTACCACACCCTGTTCGCCGAGTTCCTGCGCCGACGGCTCGAACGCGACCAACCCGACCGGATCCGGGAACTGCACCGCGTCGCGTCCCGCTGGTTCTGCGACCACAGCCTGCTCCGCGAGGCCGTCGACCACGCCATCGCCGGCGGCGAAGAGCAACGCGCCGTGGAACTCGTCGAAGCGGACGGACTGATACTGCTCGAGCAGTCCCAGGCGGCGACGTTGTCGGCGGTGGTCGACAAGCTGCCGCCGGCTCTGGTCGCCACGAGCGCCCGGCTGCAGGTCACGACGGCGTGGGCGCACGCGATGGCGAACCGGACCATGGCCGCCGAACGCGCGCTCGAGCGAGCCGAATGGGCACTCGACCACAGCGGCGCGAGCGCGAGCGACACGGCGGATCTGCGGGCGGAGGCGGGCGTCGTCCGTGCGGTGGCGGAACTGCGCAACGACCGCAGCGGCCGGATCGACGAACTCGCCGCCGACTGCCTGGCGCGGCCGGAGGCCATGTCCCCGTGGGTGGTGTGCGCCGCGTTCAACGTCACGACGTTCGCCGCCGTGTACCGCTTCGACTTCGCGGAGGTGCGCAGGATCCAGGAAGTGGCCCGGCCCTATTACGAGCGGAACACAGGACCGCACAACGTCGTTCACGGTCAGAGCTATCTGGGTGTCGCGTCCTACGAGCAGCTCGACGTCGACGACGCCGTCGACCGCTTCCGGCGGGCCCGGCGAGCCGGACGGAAACTGGGCGGGCCGCGAGCGCCGTCCGCCCGGCTGGCAGGGTCGCTGCTCGGTGAGGTGCTGTACGAACGCGGGGACGTCGAAGAAGCCGAACGTCTCCTCGACGACGGATACACCCTCGCCGTCGAGACCGGTGGGGTGGACTTCAAGGTCGCCCGCTTCGTGACCGGCGCTCACGTCAAGGCGCTGCGGGGTGACCGCGAGGAGGCGACGACACGCCTGCACGCCGGACTCGAGGTGGCCGAGACCTACTCCCTCGCCCGCCTGCGGGCCCGCATCGAGAACGAACGCCGGCGGCTCGGCATCACCCCGCATCCCGCCCTGGGGGCACCGGACCCGATCTCACACGAAGACCGGCGGCGCCCGGTGTCGGGCATCGACGAGATCGTCGCGCAGGTCGAGGAGGCCACCGCGATCCGGATGCTGCTCGCCACCGGGGCGCGCGAGAACATCGAGCTGGCGTGCACCTGGGCGCAGGAGTGGACCGATCGACTGGCCGGCACCGGCCGCAACCGCGCCTACCTGCTGGCCGAGCGCCTCCGGGTGGCGTGCCTCGCCGCCGCGGGCCGCGACGACGAGGCGAAGCAGGCCCTCGCCTCCATCGCCTCGATCTGCGCGGCACGCGGACTCCACCGCGTGCTTCCCGACGGTGGACCCTTCGTCGTCGCCCTGGTCGCGGATCTCCGGGCAGATCAGCTGGCCGGAGAGTGGCGGCCGGACTGGGCTTCGGTGCCCTCCGACTTTCTCGAGGAGCTACAGAACGCGACCGCTCCGTACACGATGTGACCCGCGGTCAGGACGGCGTGGGCGCCTCCTCCAGGATCAGTCCCGGGGCGCGCAGGTCATCCCAGAATTCGGCCGGGATCGGGTGTTCGAGCCAGGCCGCGTTCTGCCGCATTTGCGCGCAGTTCCGTGCGCCCAGCAGAAGTTCCCGCACCGCCGGATGCGCGGCGGCGAACTGAATCGAGGCGGCCGCCAACGGAACCCGATGACGCTCGCAGTGCTTCTCGATGTCGCGCACCCGGCTCAGCACCTCTTCGGGTGCGGGCTGATAGTTGAACTTGGCGCCGGGCACCGCGCCGGTGGCCAGGATGCCCGAATTGAGCACACCGCCGAGGACGATGGCGACGTCGCGCTCCACCGCGAGCGGCAGCAGGTCCTTCACCGGATCCTGCTCGAGCAGTGTGTATCTCCCCGCGAGGAGGATGCAGTCGAGATCGACGCGTTCGAGGGCGTCGACGCAGACGTCGGCCTCGTTGACCCCGACGCCGATCGCCCGGACCACGCCCTCCTCCCGCAACCGGATCAGCGCGGGGAACGCACCCTCGAGCGCTTCCGCGAACCGCGCGGGCTGGGCGTCGCCGTGCGTGTACCGGTCGACGTCGTGCACGTAGAGGATGTCGAATCTGTCCTGGCACATGCGCTGCAGGCTGTCCTCCACCTGCCGCAGGACCGCGTCGTACGAGTAGTCGAAGTCGGCCCGGAACGGCGGGGTGTCCACCCAGATTCCGGTGTCGAACGACCCACGGCGCGCGGGCGTCAACGTGCGCCCCACCTTCGTGGACAACACGTAGTCGTCGCGGTCCCTCGTCAGCAGTGCATGGCCCACCCGGTGCTCGGACAGCCCGTGCCCGTACATGGGCGCGGTGTCGAACGAACGCACCCCCATGTCCCACGCCTCGGCGATCTGCGCCTGCGCCTCCGCCTCGGGGACCGGCCGGAAGATGTTGCCGATGGGCGCACCGCCGTAGCCGAGCAGGGTCACGTCGAACCCTGCGCGCCCGAACGTCCGAGTATCGTTCACCTTCATGGATTCTCGCTTCCGTTGCCGAGGAACAGGGTGCTCGGGTCGCGCATCACGGAGTCCATCTCGCGAAGGCACACGACCTTGATCGCCGCAACGACCAACTCCGAATAGAACTGGTCGTGGAACCACTTGTCGCCGCTGTACGCCACGACCAGCCCGCCCTCGCCCACCGCGCTGCCACCCCACTTGGTCCAACCGTGCTGGTACAGGTAGGGATGCAGCTGCTGAACGGCGTGCGACGGCAGGCCGGTGGTCCAGCTGATCCGCGCTTTCGACTCGGCAATCGCGTCGTACGGCCCGGCCCAGTCCTTCTTCTCACCCCAGCTACAGCGGAAGACGACGGGCAACTCCGCGTCGGCGGTTGGGGCGACGCCTGGCCGGAGCACGACGAGATGCCCCGGAGATCCGTGGGAGAGGTTCTCGATCGACGGCCGAGCCAGCTCGACGGCCTCCCGAGCCACGTCCTCGGTCAGTCCGGAAAAATTGGTCATCCGGTCATCCTTCCCCACGGATCAGATCGATCGCCTTCTCGGCGATCATCACCGTGGGAGCCTGGGTGTTGGAACTGACGATGCGCGGCATGACGGACGAGTCGACCACCCGCAGACCCTCGATGCCCATCACCTTCAATTCCGGTGAGACGACGGCGTCGTCACCGACACCCATCGCGCATGTGCCGACCGGGTGGTACGAGGTACGGCCGTACTCGCGGACGAACTTCACGTAGTCGTCCTTCGTGTTCACCGACAGACCACCGGCCAGATGTTCCGCCTTGATGTGCCGCGCCATCGAGGACTGCGCCATGATCTCGCGGCTCTGCCGGAGCCCCTCGATGCTCGACTCCAGGTCGAAGTCGGTGGCGAGGAAGTTCGGGTCGATCAGCGGCTGGGCGGTGGGATCGTTCGACCTGATCTTCACCGAGCCGCGGCTCTCCGGCCGCAGTGAGTACGAGTTCAGGGTGCAGCCGTAGCCGGGACGGACCGCGGCGACACCGGCCTCGACGCCGGCGGCGGGCAGGAAGTGGAACTGCAGATCCGGAATCGACTCCGCCGCGTGCCCGAAACTGAACCCACCGGCCTCGACGACGGTCGACGCCAGCGGGCCCCGCCGGAAGGCCGCGTACTCGAGTCCCGCCTTCGCCGTGGCCGGACGCATCAGGTTCAGTCGGTCGAGGCTCTGGTATTCACGGAGTTCGTAGATGACGTCGAGGTCGCAGTGGTCGTGCAGGTTCCGGCCGACACCGGGAAGGGCATGGGCCACCTCGACATTCGCGTCGCGAAGGTCGTCGGGATGACCGATCCCCGACAGTTGCAGGATCTTGGGTGATCCGAACGCGCCCGCCGCGACCAGCACCTCGCGGGACGCGCGGAACGTCTCCACACCGTGCGGGGTGAGCACCTCGATCCCGGTGGCGCGTCCGCCGTCGAGCAGCACCCGCGACACGGCGACGTTCTCCCGCACCGTCAGGTTGGGCCGCTTCCTGGCGGGTGCGAGGTACGCGACGGCGGCGCTGCACCGGCGGGCGTTCTTCGTGGTCGTCTGGTAGAGGCCGACACCGTACTGGTGCTCGCCGTTGAAGTCGCCGTTGAACGGCAGCCCGAATTCCTGACCCGCCTGGACGAACGACTTCGACAGCGGATGAGGATTGACGGGATCGGAGACCCCGAGCGGCCCGTCGGTGCCGTGGTACGGCGCCGACAGTCGTTCGTTGTCCTCGGACCGGAGGAAGTACTTCTGGATCTCCTCGAACGACCATCCCGCGCAGCCGTATTTCAGCGCCCACTCGTCGTAGTCCTCGTGCGCGCCCCGGGTGAACACCTGAGCGTTGATCGAGCCGCCACCGCCGATGACCTTGCCCTGGGCGAGGGGGATGACCCGGTCGTTGCAGTGTTTCTGCGGGACGCTCGAGAATCCCCAGTCGTACTTGCTCGCGGTGAGTTTCGCGAAGCCCGCCGGCACGTGGATGAACGGATGCCGGTCGTTGCCGCCGGCCTCGAGCAGGAGGACCCGGACCGCTGGATCCTCGGTCAGCCGTCCGGCCAGCACACAGCCCGCGGTGCCGCCGCCCGCGATGACGTAGTCGTAGGTGGCACTCATCGGTTGCCTCCGGTCCAGTTCGGGAACACGCGCTGACGTGGTCCGGTGCGGATCTGAATGGTCTTGACGTCGGTGAACTCGTCGAAGCCGGCCTGCCCCATCTCGCGGCCGAACCCGCTCTGCTTCATGCCGCCGGCAGGCAGCTGCGGGGCGCCGTCGATGGTGGTGTTCACCCACACGCGGCCGCTGCGCATCTCCTTCGCCACCCGCAGCGCCTTGTCGATGTTCTTGGTCCAGATCGATCCGGCGAGTCCGTATTCGGTGGCGTTGGCGAGCCGGATGGCGTGGTCGACGTCGCTGAACCGGGTGACGGTGAGCACGGGACCGAAGATCTCCTCCTGGAAGGCGGCGGACTCCTCGGCCACGCCGTCGAGGATCGTGGGGGCGACGAAATGCCCGCTCCCCCAGTTCTCTCCGCCCAGCCGATCACCGCCGGTCAGGACGGTCGCGCCGTCCCGCCGCGCCGCGTCGATGTGCCCGAGCACCTTCTCGAGGTGGCCGGCGTCGATCATCGGACCCAGTTCGCTGGCGTCGTCGAGCGGTCCGCCCACCGTGATGCGGCCGGCGGCCTCGACTAGGCGGGCGAGGAAGGCGTCCGCGATCGAGTCCTGGACCAGGAGCCGGGCACCCGACACGCAGCACTCACCCTGGTTGAAGAACACACCGAACAGGACTCCGTCGAGTGCGTCGTCGAGGTCGGCGTCGTCGAACACGACGCTGGCGGCCTTGCCACCCAGTTCCATCGACAGTCGCTTGACGCTGCCCGCCGAGGCCTCCACGATGCGCTTACCGGTGGCGGTGCTCCCGGTGAACGACAGGATGTCGACCAGGCTGCTCTCCGCGAGCGGGGCACCGACCTCGGCACCCGCGCCCGTCACCACGTTCACCACCCCGTCGGGGATCCCGGCCTCGGTGAGCAACCGGGCCAGCTCGACGGCGGTGCCGGACGTGAACTCGGACGGCTTCACTACCGCCGTGCAGCCCGCGCCGAGCGCGAACGGCAACTTCTGCGCGAGCAGGAGCAGCGGGAAGTTCCACGGGATGATCATGCCGACCACGCCGGCGGGCTCCCGGACCACCATGGCGGTGCAGTCGTCGCCGAGCGCCGTGTGTGCCTCACCGTGCATCGTCATGGCCAGCGCCGCGGCGTACTCGAACAACTCGATGCTCGCGCCGACGTCGCCGCGGGCCAGAGTGATCGGTTTGCCCGACTCCTCCGCGTCGATCCGGGCGAGTCGTTCCTCGTGCTCGCGCATCAGCCCCGCGCAGCGCAGCAGTGCCCGGCCGCGGTCCATCGCGGTCCAGTGCGGCCACTCGCCCTCGTCGAAGGCCTCCCGCGCGACCGCGACGGCCAGGGCCGCGTCGGCGCGGGTGCCCGCGGTGAACGTGGCGACGACGCGGCCGTCGGCCGGGCTGACCCGTTCGATGATGTTCTCCGACGGGGGCACGCTGCGCCCGCCGATGAAGTGTCCGTAGCTGCGGATCTGTGTTGCTTCGACTGTCGACATCTTTGGCAGTTCCTCGTCAGTGTTCGTGGATCAGGACACCACGCAGGTTGAGCCCCGCGTGCATGTCCACGTATGCGTCGTTCACCTGGTCCAGGCTGTAGCGCCGGGTGATCAGTTCGTCCAGCTTCAGTCGTCCCGACTTGTAGTAGTCCAGCAGGGCCGGGATGTCCCGGGTGGGGTTGCAATTGCCGAACAGCACCCCCCGCAGATGCTTGGCGTAGACCACCAGTTCGAGCGGGCTGATCGGGATCCCGGGTTCGTTCTGGCCGATCGACACGACGGCGACGGTTCCCTCCTTGCGGACGGCTCCGAACGCGTCGGCGATCAGCTGTCCGTCCACCACGCCGACGGTGACGACGGCGCTGTCGGCGCCCTGCCCGTTGGTGACCGAGCGGACGAACGGCATGGCCTCGTCGATCGACGCGTACGCGTGGGTGGCGCCGAGTTCGAGGGCTCGTTCGCGTTTGAACGGGACCGGGTCGACCGCGACGACGTGCGCGGCACCCGCGTGGTGGGCGCCCTGCACCGCGTTGATCCCCACACCGCCGACCCCGACGACCATCGTCGTGTCCCGGGGGCGGACGACCGCGCCGTTCACGGCGGAGCCCCACCCGGTGGCCACCCCGCACGAGACGAGGCAGGCCACGTCGAACGGGATGTCGTCATCGATCTCGACGGCCTGGGCCTGCGAGGTGACGAGGTAGTTCGCGAACGTGCCGAGGCGCTGCATGGCGCCGATCGGCCGCCCTGACTGCGTGGCGAACCGCGCTGTTCCGTCGAGCATGAAACCAGCCTCCATACCGGCCCCCGTGTCGCAGATATATTGCATCCCCTGCGCGCACCAGGCGCAAGTTCCGCAGGCCGGGAGGTAGGCGGTGGCGACGTGATCGCCGATGGCGAGCCGGGTGACACCGGGCCCGACCGCGTCGATCACACCGGCACCCTCGTGTCCGCCGACCAGCGGCAGCGTATTGGGAATGTCACCGGTGACGAGGTGATCGTCGGAGTGACACAGTCCGGACGCCATCACCTTGATCCGCACCTCGCCGGGACCGGGCTCCGCGAGGACGAGGTCGTCGACCTCCCACTTGCCGCCCACTTCGTGAATCACCGCACCGCGTGCCGTCGTACTCATCGTTCTCCTTCGAATCTCACACTGACACAGAGTCTTACTTGATGATCGAGAGCCGGCTGCGGTCGAGGGTCACGGCGACCGCGACGATGACGACCGCGCCGTACACGATCTGCTGGAAACTGGGGTCGATGCCGGCCACCGAGCCGCCGACCCGGAGAACGGTGACCACCAGGGCGCCGACGAGCACCCGCCACGCTCCGCCGATTCCACCGGTGATGGCGCAGCCGCCGACCAGCACGGCCGCGATGGCAGGTAGGAGCAGCGAATCCGCGAGTTGCGGTGCGGCGCTCTGCTGCTGGGCCGACAATACGATACCGGCGGCGCCCGCGAAGAATCCGGACAGGGCGAATGCGCCGATCCGGACGATCCGGGTTCGGACGCCGCTCATCATCGCCGCCTTCTCCCCCAGTCCGACGAGGTGGAAGACGTTGCCCCGCGGGGAGAACCGCATCGCGCAGAACACCGCGGCCACTGCGGCGACACCGGCCCACACCGCCATGGGGAGACCGAGCACCGTCCACGAACTGAGCCAGAAGATCGCGTCGTAGCCTTCGCTGATGTAGATGGTGGTCGACCCGGACGCCACGAGCGCGACCGCACCCCAGAACCCCAGCGCCCCGAGCGAGACGACGAACGACGGGACCTGCCCGAACACGATCAGCAGACCGGTCAGCGCACCGATCAGAGTGAGCGCCACGAGGGTGACGACGACGGCGAGGGGACCGAGGGAGCCGATCACCGTCGCCAGAATCACCGTGGCGAGCGACGCCAGTGCGGCCACCGACAGGTCGATGCCGCCGGTGAGGATGACGAACATCTGGCCCAGCCCGAGCAGCAGAATCGGGACCGCCTGCGCCGAGACCACCGCGAGGGCGTTCATCGACAGGAAATTCGGTTCGGCGAGCGCGACGAGGAGGACGAGCGCGACCAGCACGACCGACGGGCCTGCCAGCCGCAACCGGTCCCGCGTCGTCCGGGACACGGCCGGCGCCGCACCCTCGGGTGCGCGCATCTCGGTGGAAGTCCTCTCGGCGGAAGTTCTTGTTGCCACGGCGATCACATCATCTTCTCGAGGAGTTGGAGTTTGCTGGGCGGGTTTCCGGGCGGCGAGTCGAACGCGCCGGTGATCTCGCCGTCCCGCATCACGATCACGCGGTGGCCGAGCCCGATCGCCTCGTCCAGGGTGTCGGCGAGCACCAGAATCGCCACTCCCCGGTCGGAGAGGTCGCGGAAGACGGCGTAGAGGTCTTCTTTCGCGCCGATGTCGAGGCCGCGGGTGGGGTGGTCGAGAACCAATACCTTCAGGCCGTCGCCCAGGATCCACTTGGCCACCACGGCCTTCTGCTGGTTGCCGCCCGACAGTCGCGCGATGTCGGCGTCGGGGTCCGCGGGCCGGATGCCGAGTTTCTCGATCCAGCCGCGGGCGGTCTCCTCCACCCGGGCACCCGAGGAGATCCGGCCACCGCCGGCCTTCACCGGATGCACCGTCGCGATGTTCTGCGCGACGGTCGCGCCCGCGATCATGCCTTCGACGCGACGCTCGGCGGGAACGTATGCGACACCGGACCGCACGGCGTCCGCAGGTGATCCGGGGGCCGACCGCTGTCCGTCGATCTCGACGGTTCCGGAGTCGACGGGGACGGCGCCGAAGACGGCGCGGGCAACCTCCTCGCGTCCGGAGTCGACCACGCCCACCACCGACACGATCTCGCCGGCGTGGACGTCCAGCGACACGTCCTTCGCCTTGCCGCCGCAGGTGAGGTTGCGGACCGACAGAGTCGGCGTGCTCGTCCGGGGAACGGCCTGCTTGCGCTCCGACGAGTAGATCTCCTCGGCCGCGCCCTTGCCTATCATCAGCTGGTACAGCTCGGATTCGGTTGCCGCCGAGGCGATCCGCTCACCGACCACCTTGCCGTCGCGCAGCACGTACACGCGGTCGGAGAAGCGGAGGACCTCGTCGAGACGGTGGGAGACGAAGATGACGGAACCGCGCTCCTTGAGGGCGGTGACCCGGCGATGGAGCACTTCGACGTCCTCGGGTT
>Ga0247820_10002563_pt1 | contig 10190 bp, 12 predicted proteins | sample 13C_Glucose_Day1_2_FD_192480 | JGI IMG/M metagenome (GOLD analysis project Ga0247820, IMG submission 192480) | Soil microbial communities from agricultural site in Penn Yan, New York, United States - 13C_Glucose_Day14 | ecosystem: Environmental > Terrestrial > Soil > Agricultural land | place...
CCAGGACCTTGAGCCCCTGCGTCTGGATCCAGTACTGCAGCAGCACCAGCTGCTCCTGCAGCCGCTCCATCTCGGCGTCGTAGACCGACCCACGCAGGTGTCCGGCGGAGCTGTAGCGATCGTCTGTCCCGGCCATGGCCCTCCGCCCGTCGTCCGCGTGGTGGGCACCGAGACTACGGTGCGGGACGTCAGGCGGCGAGGCGGTCGAGGACGGTCGTCATGTCGTCCTCGGTGTCGCTGCCGATCTTCTCGAAGACGATCTTCATGACCGGGTCGGCGATCTTCGCCGCACCCTTCAGCTCGATCTCGGCCTCGTAGGTGATGCGGCTGCCCGGCCCGTCGGGGCTCGGCACGACCGTGATGGTGTCCACCGAGCGTGCGGTGTCGTTGTGGCCGACCAGCACGATCGTGTCGTCGGTGAGCTGCTGGAGCGTGTAGGTCAGCTCGGTCCTCACCCCGGCGATCTTCGACACGTTGTGCCACGTCGAGCCGACCTGGACGGGTCCGGAGTCCTGCCGGGTGCACGACTCGGTCCCGGGGTCCCACTCCTCGGCGTTGCCGAAGTCCTTGAGGTAGTCGATGACGATGGCGGGGTCGGGGCGGACGTCGAAGGTGCGGCTCACGGTGGTCATCCCTCGACACTAGGCAGACGGTCGCCGGTGCCAGATCGCCCGAAGGGGTGCCGGGCCCGTCCCTTGTCCGGCCCGGTCGCGTCGGCCAGATTGGGTCCATGCCACCGCACCTGCCGGACCTGCCCGGAGCAGCCGACCACCTCGAGCTGTGCCTGCGCCTGGCCGAGGAGGCGCTCGAGGACGGGGACGGCGCCTTCGGGTCCGTCCTGGTCGACGCCTCCGGGACGGTCCTCCGCTCCGGCCGCAACAGGGAGGTGTCCGGCGCCGACCCGACCTCGCACCCCGAGATCGCGCTCGCCCAGTGGGCCGCGTCCCACGTGCCCGAGGAGGAGCGGGCTTCCTGCGTCGTCTACACCTCGGGCGAGCACTGCCCGATGTGCGCCGCCGCGCACGGGTGGGTCGGGCTCGGGCCGATCGTGTACGCCGCCTCCTCCGCCCAGCTGTCGCAGTGGCGGGCCGGCTGGGGGCTGCCCCCGTCACCGGTCGCCGCTCTGCCGGTCGGCGACGTCGCGCCCGGTGTGCGCGTCCACGGACCCGTGTCGCCGTACGACGACCGCGTCCGCGAGCTGCACCGGCGCGGGCTCGACCGGTGACCGCACCCGGCCTGGTCCTCACCGGTGCGCGCGTCTTCGACGGCTTCCGCCACCTCGGTGCGGTCGGCGACGTGCTGGTGCGCCACGGGAGGGTGGCGGCGGTCGGCGGCTCGCTGCGCACGCCCGGGACCGAGGTCGTCGACTGCGGCGGGGCGCTGCTCCTACCGGGCTTCACCGACGCCCACGTCCACCCGGTGCAGGGCGGGCTCGAGCGGCTGACCTGCGACCTCACCGGGCAGCCGGCCGACCCCGCCGCCTACCTGGCGCACGTGGCGTCGTACGCCGCCTCGCGCCCGGACCTCGACTGGGTGCAGGGCGGCGGCTGGGCGATGGCCGCGTTCCCTGGCGGGCTCCCGACCGCGGCCGAGCTCGACACCGTGGTCGCGGACCGCCCGGCCGCGCTGGTGAACCGCGACCACCACGGCATGTGGGTCAACAGCCGGGCACTCGACGCCGCCGGCATCACCCGCGACACCCCCGACCCGGCGGATGGACGCATCGAGCGCGACGCCTCCGGTGAGCCGACCGGCGTGCTGCACGAGGGGGCGATGGGCCTCGTGCTCGCGGTGCTGCCGACACCCTCGGCGGACGAGCTCCACGCCGGCCTGCTCGAGGGCCAGCGCTACCTGCTGTCGCTGGGCGTCACCGCGTGGCAGGACGCGATCGTCGGCGCTTACGCCGGCATGCAGGACACCGGGCCGACCTACCTGCGCGCGGCCCGCTCGGGCGACCTCCGCGCGACGGTGGTCGGCGCACTGTGGTGGGAGCGCGAGCGCGGCCTGGAACAGGTGGCCGAGCTCGTCGGGAAGCGGACGGCGTACTCCCACGGGAGGTTCGCGGCGACCTCGGTCAAGATCATGCAGGACGGTGTCGCGGAGAACGCGACCGCGGCCCTCGTCGAGCCGTACCTCGACAGGTGCGGACATGCGACGACCAACGCGGGACTGTCCTTCGTCGACCCGGTCGCGCTGCGCGGCATCGTCGGCGCCCTCGACGGGGCGGGATTCCAGGTGCACGTCCACGGCCTCGGCGACCGCGGCGTCCGCGAGGCGCTCGACGCGCTCGAGGGCACCGAGCCGCAGCACCGGCACCACGTCGCGCACCTCCAGCTGGTGCACCCCGACGACGTGCCGCGGTTCGCCGAGCTGCAGGTCGCCGCCAACATCCAGGCGCTGTGGGCCTGCTACGACGACCAGATGGTGGACCTCACGATCCCGTTCCTCGGCGCGGATCGGGCGGCGCGGCAGTACCCCTTCGGTGACCTCCACCGCGCCGGGGCCCGCCTCGTCGCCGGCAGCGACTGGCCGGTCAGCACCCCGAACCCGCTCGAGGCGATCCACGTCGCCGTGCACCGGATGGCGTACGACGAGCCGGGGCGCGCCGGGACCGAGCGGTTCCTCCCCGACCAGGCACTGCCGCTCGAGGTCGCGCTCGCGGCGTACACCTCCGGCTCGGCGTGGGTGTGCCACCGCGACGACGCCGGGACGGTGCAGCCGGGCGCGGTCGCCGACCTCGTCCTCCTCGACCGCGACCCCTTCGACGCACCCGACGAGATCGGCGCCGCCCGCGTCGAGCGGGTCTGGATCGGGGGAGAGGCGGTCGTGGGAGGTCGCTAGCCTCGATCCCATGGCCCCGAACATCGCGACGAACACCGAGGTCGGGCTCGACGAGCTGCTGGAGTTCGTACGCCCCCGCCACCGCATGCTGCTCATCACCGAGCGGGCGGACGGCAGCCCGCAGGCCTCGCCGGTCAGCGGCGGCGTCGACGAGAGCGGCCGGATCGTCATCGCCACCTACCCCCAGCGCGCGAAGACGAAGAACGTGCGGCAGCGACCGGGCGTCTCGGTCGTCGTCCTCTCCGACGAGTGGGACGACGCGTGGGTGCAGGTCGACGGCACGTGCGAGGTGCTCGACGCCAGCGCGGGCGAGGAGGCGCTCGACGCCTTCGTCGAGTACTTCCGCACCATCGCCGGCGAGCACTCCGACTGGGAGGAGTACCGCCGGGCCATGGTCGACCAGGGCAAGTCGCTGCTCCGGATCACCCCGACCCGCTGGGGCACCGTCTCCACCGGCGGCTTCCCGCCCGAGGTCGCCGCCCGCCGGTCCTGACGCGTTTCACGAGGGCTGTCACGATGAAGGGCATGCAGACCACCGCCCGCGAGCCCGCCTGGAAGGGCGCCGCGCTCGTCACCGGTGGGTTCGTCGCGCTGCTGTGGCTGCTGGAGATCGTCGACACCGCGATCGGCCACCCGCTCGACGCGTACGGCATCGAGCCGCGCAGCGAGGACGGCCTGGTGGGCGTGGTGCTCGCGCCGACCCTGCACTTCGGGTTCGACCACCTGGTCAGCAACACGGTCCCGGTGCTCGTGCTGGGCTTCCTCACCCTCGCGACCGGGCTCGCCCGCGGAGTGGCCGCCACGGCGATCATCTGGGTGGTCGGCGGGCTCGGCGTGTGGCTGTTCGCCCAGCCGGGCAGCACCCACGCGGGCGCCTCGGTGCTCATCTTCGGGTGGATCGTCTACCTGATCGTGCGCGGCTTCCTCAACCGGCGGACGTCGGAGATCCTCGTCGGGGTCGCGGTGTTCCTGCTCTACAGCGGCGCGCTGCTCGGCGTGCTGCCCGGCCAGCCGGGCGTCTCCTGGCAGGGCCACCTCTTCGGTGCCATCGGCGGCTTCATCGCGGCGCGGGTGCTGACGACCCGGCGGAGGACCGAGGTGGGCATCCGCTAGCCCTGGTCTCCCGCCTGCGCGGCGCCCGAGCGCTTGCGCAGCGGCCTCGTCGCCGGGCCTTCCAGGACCTCTCCGTCGGGCGTGAAGCGCGATCCGTGCAGCGGGCAGTCCCACGTCTCCTCGGCGTCGTTCCACGTCAGCAGCCCGCCGAGGTGGGTGCACACGCCGATGACGCCGCACTGGTCGGCCTTGGCCTGACCTGCGTTCCCGGGCAGCCTGTCGCGCGCGGTCCGCACGGCGCCGGTGACGACCGCGGCTCCGACCCCGAGGTTGATCCGCGCGACCTCGGCAGCCTGGGAGGCCGACGGAGCCCGGCCGCTCAGCGTCTGCGCCCACGGCGGCATGTCGCCGAGGATGTCGGACGAGATGGTGCGCGCCGCCACGACCGCGTTGGTCATCCCCCACTTCTCGTAGCCGGTGGCGACGTGGATCCGGTCGCCGCCGAGCCGCAGCGGTCCGACGTACGGCACCCCGTCGGGGCTGCTGTAGTCCTGGGCCGACCAGTGGTGCGTCTCGGTGGTGGCGGGGTACCACTCCGCGGTCCAGGCGCGCAGCGCCTCGAGGTGGGCTAGGTGGGAGTCCGTACGACCGACGACGTGGCCCGCGCCGCCCACGACGAGCACGCCGCCGGGGGCGTCGCGCACCGACCGGGCGTCGGACCCGGCGGAGAGGTACATCCCTTCCATCGGCCCGGCGCCGTCGAGGGCCAGCACGTAGGAGCGCTGCGGCTCGAGGCGGGCGAAGTGCAGCCCGCGGTCGAGGATCGGGGTGCCGGTGGCGAGCACGAGGTGCTCGGCCGACAGGGCCTCGCCGGAGTCGAGGCGCACGGTCGGCCGGCCGCGTTTCGACACCGACCGCACGCGGTGGCCCTGGTGCAGCGTGCCGCCATGGGCACGCAGCTGCTCAGCGAGCGCGGCGAGCACGTCCATGGAGTCGAGCTGGGCCTGGTCGGCGAGCGTCGTCGCGGCCACGTGCGGGAAGGGCACGTCGAGGGCGTCGCGCCACTCCACCGCCAGACCGAGCGCGGAGGCGGCCTCGTGCTCCTGCTCGACCGACGAGCGCTCCTGCTCGTCGGCGGCGTAGGTCACCGCCGTGCGGCGCTGGTAGGGGACGCCGTGGTCGCGGCAGAAGCGGAGCAGCCATTCCATGCCCTCGCGGTTGGCGTCGACGTAGGCCGCCGCGACGTCCTCGGTCTGGTGGCGGCGGATCCGGGACAGGTGCGTGCCCTGGAGCAGCGAGACCTTTCCGGTGGTACGTCCGGTGGTCACCGCACCGACGTGGCGGGCCTCGAGACAGGCGACCCTCAGCCCCGCACGGGCGAGCAGCAGGCTGGTCGTCAGGCCGGTCAGCCCGGCGCCCACGACGAGGGCGTCCAGCGCGTCCCCGGGGTCGGGCAGCGGGTCGTCGGCGACGGGGGCCGCACGGTCGATCCAGAGCGAGGTCACGACCCGTCCCCCTCCTCGTCCTCGTGCTCGTCCTTGGTCGGCGCCGGCTCGTCGTTCACCGGGTCGGTGTCGAGGTGGGTCTGGGGGTCGGTCCAGGGTGCCTGCGACCGGTCGTCGGACTGACTCATGTCTCCTCCTGCGAATGGGGTGGCGGTGACGGGCTCCCGTACCCCGTCGCAGGCGTGTCAGTCGGGGGGCGTATGCACTCCACCCCTGAGGGGTACACCTCGGTCACGCCGGGGTCGTCCCGCCACGATCCCGGCGCCCAGCACGAGACCCGCCGGTCTCGACCTCCCGTACGCCGTGTGAGGAGACTCCGGCGGGTTTCGTGCGTCGAGCTGCCCGGCCGGCTGAGTGGGCGCGGACACGGGCTCAGTGCGAGCGAAGCGGTCCGCCCTCGAGGCGGTCCAGCAGGTCGCGGGGGCCGTCGTAGACCCACGACACGCCTGCGGTGCTGAGCCGCTCGGCGGAGATCCCACCGCTGCGCACCCCGATGCTCGGCACGCCGGCGGCCTCGGCGGACAGGGCGTCCCACACGGCGTCACCGACGACGATCGCCTTGCCGCCCCCGGCGCGCTCGATCGCGAGCTGGACCGTGTCGGGCGCCGGCTTGGTCGCGACGTCGTCCGACCCGGTCACCACCGCGGTGAGGTGGCGGCGTACGTCGACGAGCTCGAGCAGGTCGTCGACGAGGTCGGCCTCCGACGAGCTGGCGAGCACCACGCGGTGCCCGTGACCGGCGAGCGCCTCGACGAGGTCGGCGGCGCCGTCGAGGGCGCACACCGTCCGGAGGTGGGAGCGGAAGTACTCGTCGTGCAGCTTGCGGACGTCGTCGCCCACCGCTGCCTCGGCCGCGTCGCCGGCGACGTGGGCGACGAGCCGGTCGCCCCCCATCCCGATGGCCTCGTGGACGCGCATGGCGCTGACGTGGAGCCCGACGTCGTGGAAAGCAGCGTGCCAGGAGGCCACGTGCTGGTAGACCGAGTCGACCAGCGTGCCGTCCAGGTCCAGGACGACGACGGGGTGGTGGAGGGTGTCGGCGCTCACGGCAGCGTCGTACCCCGACGGGTGGGGCGCCATGCGCTCGTCCCCACCGCCCACGCGGGTGTGGTGTGGCCCGGGGCGTCGGAGGAGCATCGAGGGCTCAGGCAACGCCGATGTGTCGAGGGGATGGATGTGGAGCTGCTGCCCCAGAGCAGGGAGGCGCTGGACGAGTACGTGACGGCGTCCGTCGACGACATGGAGGGCCTGCTGCGGGTGATCGAGGGCTGGGCGGTGCGCTCGGTGCCGGACTGCGTGGCCCTGAGCGTCACGCTGCTCGACGAGGACCTGACCTTCACCCTGGTCGACCGGGAGGCGACCGGCCCGACGCCACACGACGAAGCGCACCACGGGCCGCCCCCGCCCGGACCCGGGCCGCCGGACGGCGAGCCCACCCCCCTCGACGAGCTGGACTGGGCCGACATGGCCCGTGAGCAGGCGTTCGGTGCGATCGCCAGCACCGTCTGCCTCCCCGTCGTGCAGCATGGACGAGCGGTCCTGAACATCGACCTCTACGCGTCGACCGCCCACGCGTTCAGCGACCGCATCGACGGTCTCGTCGAGGCGCTCGGGGCCTGGCAGGCGGGCGCGGTCACCAACGCGGACCTGGGCTTCGAGACCCTCCGCCGCGCCCAGCACGCGCCCGCGCAGCTGCGGGAGCAGCGCCTGATCGACGTGGCGGTCGGTCTGGTCGCCGCTCGCATGGCGGTGACCACGGACGTGGCCGCGGTGATGCTGGGAGAGGCGGCCGAGCGCGCCGAGGTGTCCGTGTCGGAGGCGGCGTGCGTGGCCCGGGTGCTGCTGGCCTGAGGGCGCCACGGGCCCGGACCTCTCCGGGACCTCCCGGGGCGTATGCGCCTCGCCCATCGGGGTACTGCGGGCCATGCAACAGCGACTCACGCCCCCCGTCACCCGCCACGTCAAGGTGGCGATCATGGAGGAGAGCGAGCTCGTGGTCCACGGGCTGCGCGCCATGCTCGAACCCCACGCCGCGCTCATCACCCTGGTGGCGCACCGGGCCGACGGGCCCGCGCCGCTGTGCGACCTGACGCTGTACGAGCCCCACCGCCGCACCGCCGGCGTACGCCCCGCACCGCAGCGCTTCCCGACCCGCATGGTCGCCTTCGGCTGGGACTGCAGCCCCGAGGCCGTCTCCACGGAGATGTCGCGCGGCGCCGCCGGGTTCGTGAGCAAGTGGCTGCCTGCCCGACGCCTCGTCTGGAACCTGCTGCAGGTCGCCGACGGCCGCGTCGTCGTCGACGCCTGGACCGGTCAGGCCGACGCCGAGAAGGCAGCCGCCGAGAAGTGGCCCCTCACCCAGCGGGAGACCGAGGTGCTGTCGATGATCGCGGCCGGCAAGGCCAACCGCGACATCGCCGAGGAGACCAACCTCAGCATCAACTCGGTCAAGTCCTACATCCGTGGTGCCTACTCCAAGATCGAGGTCACCTCACGCTCGCAGGCCGTGCTCTGGGCGATCCAGCACGGGCTGCTGATGTCGCCCGAGCCGGAGCCGGCCCGGAGCCGCGTCGGCGCCCACGCCACGCACTGATGGCCCGGTTCGGCTACTTCCTCTCCTGCGAGGAGTACGCGCCCGACGAGCTGGTCGAGCAGGCGCGGCTGGCCGAGCGGGCGGGCTTCGACAGCCTCTGGATCAGCGACCACTTCCACCCGTGGACCAACGCCCAGGGGCAGTCCCCGTTCGTCTGGTCGATGATCGGTGCGATCGCCCAGGTGTGCGACCTGCCGGTCACCACCGCCGTCACCTGCCCCACGGTGCGCACGCACCCGGCGATCGTCGCGCAGGCGGCGGCCACGTCCGCGGTGCTCCTCGGTGAGGGGCGCTTCACCCTGGGCGTCGGCACCGGCGAGGCGCTCAACGAGCACGTGCTGGGCGACAGGTGGCCACACACCGAGCGCCGCCTCGAGATGCTGGAGGAGGCGGTCGAGGTGATCCGCGAGCTGTGGACGGGTGAGGTGGTGTCCCGCGAGGGGCGGCACTACACCGTCGACACGGCGAGGATCTACACGCTGCCCGACGAGCCCCCGCCCATCTACATGAGCGCCTTCGGGCCGAAGGCGCTCGACGTGGCCTGCCGGATCGCCGACGGCTTCATCACCACCAAGCCCGACGGCGAGTCGGTGGACACCTTCCGCTCCGCCAAGGGCCCCGACGCCCCGACGCAGGCGGGCTTCAAGGTCGCCTGGGGTCCCAGCCGGAACGAGGCCATCGATGCCGCCTACGAGCTGTGGCCCAACTCCGGCGTCCCGGGTGAGCTCAGCCAGGTGCTGCCGAGCCCGCAGCACTTCGAGCAGGCCAGCGAGCTGGTGACCCGGGAGAAGTTCGCGGAGAACGGCGCCTTCGGTCCGGACGTCGCCGAGCACGTCGAGGCCTACGAGCCGTTCGTCGACGCCGGCTTCGACGAGGTGTACGTCGCCAACATGGGGCCGCACTACGCCGACATGATCGCGGCCTACGGATCGGACGTGCTCCCGCAGCTGCGCGGCTAGGGCTGGTCGCCGGCGCGGCTCAGGCGTCGTGCTCGGGGTCGTACTCGGGGTCGCCCTCGACGTCCGCGGGCCTCGCCTCGTGGCCCTCGCGACCGCGGGTGCGCCGCAGCTCCTTCATCTCGGCCTCGAAGACGTGGCGCTGGCCGTTCATCAGCTCGTCGAGCGCCCGCTGGTGGAGGCCCTTGGTGCGCGCGTAGAAGCCGTCGTCGAACTCGTCGACCATCTGGAAGGACCACATCCCGGGCAGCGGGTTCTGGCCGAGCACGTCGCGGTCCATCGCGTCGGCGATGTCGGTGTGGCCGGCCTTGCGCACCAGCTCCTCGGCCTCCTCCAGCGTCGACTCCGCGCTGCCCATCAGGCGGTGGAAGGCGTAGAGGTGGCCGCGGGCGTCCTCGACGTGGTCGAGGGCCGCCGACAGCTTGCCGACCGCCTCGACTGTCTCGTCGGTGACCCCGTCGGGCCGGCGGTGCTCGGGGGCGGGCTGGTCGTCCATGCCCCCGAGGTTCACAGATCCGCGACGGGCTCGACCACATGCCAACGGGCGGTCCGGGGCACTGGCAGGCCACGACCGCACCGCACATCGCACGAGGGATCCAGGAGGTCTTCGCTCCCATGAAGGCAGTCACGTGGCAGGGCAAGCAGGACATGCAGGTCAAGGAGGTCCCGGACCCGGTCATCGAGGAGCGCACCGACGTCGTCATCGAGGTGACGTCGACCGGGCTGTGCGGGTCCGACCTGCACCTCTACGACCCGCTGACGCCGTTCATGACGGCGGGCGACATCGTGGGCCACGAGCCGATGGGCGTCGTGCGCGAGGTCGGCTCGGCCGTGACCTCGCTGGCACCCGGTGACCGCGTGGTGGTGCCCTTCAACATCAGCTGTGGCACGTGCTGGATGTGCTCCCGCGGCCTCCACAGCCAGTGCGAGACCACCCAGAACAGGGACACCGGCACGGGCGCGAGCCTGTTCGGCTACAGCAAGCTCTACGGACAGGTGCCCGGCGGGCAGGCCGAGCTGCTGAGGGTGCCGTTCGGCGACACGCTGCCGATCAAGGTGCCGCACGGCCCGCCGGACGACCGGTTCCTGTTCCTCTCCGACGTGCTGCCCACCGCGTGGCAGGCCGTGGAGTACGCCGACGTGGCGGACGGCGGCACGCTGCTGGTCGTCGGCTCCGGTCCGATCGGCGACATGGCGGCTCGGATCGCGCTGCACCGCGGCCTGCGGGTCATCGTCGTCGAC
>Ga0247820_10002565_pt1 | contig 10186 bp, 13 predicted proteins | sample 13C_Glucose_Day1_2_FD_192480 | JGI IMG/M metagenome (GOLD analysis project Ga0247820, IMG submission 192480) | Soil microbial communities from agricultural site in Penn Yan, New York, United States - 13C_Glucose_Day14 | ecosystem: Environmental > Terrestrial > Soil > Agricultural land | place...
AGTGCACTAGGGGCGATCAGTTGCGGAATGCCACTGTCAGCCATGGCGTCGCTTCGCATGAAACCCCCCGCCCAGTTCAGTCGTCGCAGGCTATCGAACCGCGGCGAGCAACCCAAGCCCGCGAACCTGCCCCTCAGCGCTCGATTGACCGACAAGGTTGAGGGCATGTTGCTGGGGCTCGCCATCGGCGACGCAGCCGCGGTGGGCGCGTTGCACAAGATATCGGCAACAAGCCAAGGTCAATGACCGAACACCTTCACTGGACGGCATCAGCAGCTTCGGTGCTCTCGACCGCTGGCGTGCTTGTCACGCCACCCTTCACCGCCTGCGCAGCAACTGGCAGGAACAGCCACCTCTCCACAACTCCTCGTCCGGTTGCTTCAAGCACGGCCTGGGCATAGGCATCGAGCTGCGCACCGTGCGCCTCAGCAAGCCGGTCGCCACCCGCCGCACCTCTCGGGTCTGACTTGTGGTCAATGAGCGCCCATCCGTCGCCCCGTTCCACGAGCAGGTCGATTTGGCCGCGAACAACTCGCCCGGACTTGAGCTTGACCTCGACTGGCACCTCGGTCCAGATGCGTGAGCCTGGCCACTTGATCTCGACCCACCGAAGGAGAGCCTGTGCTTGCCCGAGCACTGCTTCAGGCTCCACCGCCTCGCGATGCGCCACCGCGTCAGAATGGCCGCGAGACCTTCCTTGGTAGCAGCCCCACCCGAGGCGAGATGGAGGGCGATGCAGTTGTGAACGGCAGAACCCAATGCCGCCATGTCGACCTTCGTCTTCAGCGGCACGCGCGTGCCAACCGTTTCAACGGCGTCTGCCTGGTACTTGCCCGAAACCATTGTGCTGGGGCGAAGCCACAGCGGCAGATGCTGCTGGCGAGCTCTCTGGACGAGCCACCGGCGCCCGACCGGCACCTTAGCTGGCGGCATGGCCGCGTTGTCCGCCTGCGTCCAAACACGCTGGAGCCGACGCACGACTGTGCCGTCTTCAAGATTACGCCTGCTGGTCGGCGGTGTCCCTGAGGTCAGTGCGCCATCAGCACCGGCAGCGTCATCGAATCGAGCAGCGTGCGGCTGGCCCCACCAAACGCCAGGTTGTGCATGCGGCTGTGGCCGTAGCACCCCATGACGAGGGAGTCCGCGCCAAGTTCCGCGGCACGCGCGAGGATGCATTCGCCGATCTTCGACGGCACCTCGGGCTCGTGGTGAAAGACGGGACGGATGTCGTGGCCCAGCAGCCAGCGCTTGACTGCGCGCGGGTCGCTGCCCCAGCTCGCGACATGCACCTTGTCAGCCGTGCGCAGCAGCGGCAGGGCGGCGCCGAGTGCACGCGCCGATTCGCGCGTCGGTTTCCACGCCACGAGCATGGTGCGTCCTATAACCGGGAAGTCGCCGGCCGCGGGAATCACCAGTGCCGGCTTGCCGCTTTCCAGGATCACCGATTCCGCAAAGTCCGAGGGCAGGGCTTGGTCGCTCGCGTGGGCCCGGTCGTACTGGCCGAGCACCAAGAGGTCCGCCGTCAGCGCCTCGCGCACGAAGCCCGGCGTCGCAGCGGCAGCGCTGAGCTCGGCCCAACTGACCCTCGGCCCCGCCCTTGCCGCCTCGAACAGGCGGTGCGCGCGTTCACGCCGCTCGGCGTCGTTCTCTCGCGCGAGCGTGTATATCAACGATGCGCCCTCGCCGGTCGTGTCGGCGTCAGCGACGTGCATGGCGATCGGCGTTGAGGCATAGATGGCACGCACCATCGCGTCGTGGCGCTCGGCAAGATCGCGCGCCAGGGCCAGACGCACTGCACTGCGCTCGGTGGCATCCACGTCGAGAAGGATGGACTTGATCGTCATCGTGGCCTCCGGTAGTACCAGTGCTTGAGCAGGATCAAATGCCGCGCCACCCGGGGCGGCAGCCATTGATGCGCGGCGGCCCGGATGTGCGCCGGCGACCTGAGCTTCGCCGACCACCGCCCGACACCGAGCTTACTGCGTTGGCAGGGCCTGCTCACCCACGTCGAGTCGAACGGGCGGCAGTTCAGCACTGTGCGCCGCACGATCATCGGCGACTCGGCCTGCCCGCCGAGCATGATGCGCACCTTCCAGGAGCGCGCGACGACGTGCAGGTGCTGCACGCGTGGGCATGACAGAGATGAGCCCGATCGGCACCACATGCTCGTTCAAGCCCAAGCACCTTGCGCTCGATGGCGAGGCAGGGCTGGCAGCGCAGGCGAAGCAAGGGCGCGCCGTGTTTGGCGTAGAGATGACGATCGTCAACGAGGACGGGCAAGAGCTACCACTCGACGGCAAGGCCTCGGGCGAGTTGCTCGTGCGCGGCCCCTGGATCATCGAGCTATTTCAAGAGTGAGGGCGGCGATCCGCTCGTCGACAAGCCCAACGGCGGCTGGTTCCCTACGGGCGACGTCTCGACGATTGACGCCGACGGCTACATGCAGATCACCGACAGCAGCGAGGACGTGATCAAGTCCGGCGGCGAATGGATCGGTTCGATCGACCTCGAGAACATCAAGATGGCTAACCCCGGTCGCTGTGGCCGCCTGCATCGCCGCCCGGGACCTGAAGTGGGACGAGCGCCCGCTGCTGGTGGTGGCCAAGAAGCCCAATGCCGAGGTGACGCGTGAAGAGCTGATCAAGTTCTTCGAAGGCAAGATCGCCAAGTGGTGGACGCCTGGCGATGTCGTGTTCGTCGACAGCATCCCGCTCGGCCCGACCGGCAAGATGCAGAAGAATAGGTTGCGTGAACAGTCCAAGGACTACAGCTGCCGAGTTGTTGAACTGCATGGTCAGGGGCTTCATCGGCTGTCCCGAAGTGCCCCCTGAATGATCTCTCAAGCTCCGCAGAATGGCTTGCCCCGCGCTGGCGGGAGGGGTCCGGATTGGTGTCGCTGCGAGCGAGGCCATCGGAAGGCGAGGTCGGTGCTGGCGCGCAACCTGTCGAACAAGAAAATCGGCTTGGCAGCGCAGATGGGCGAAGAGACGATCATGTGCCACGTGAGGAATCTCTTCGCCAAGCTGGGAGCCCGCACGCGCAAGCAGCTCGTCCAGCGTGGACGCCGGCGTGGCCTGCTCGTGGAACCAGGCTTACCGGGCCGTTCCCGGCCGGGTTTGGATGCCCCTACCGCCCTATTGGAGAGGGGGAAGGTGAGCCCCTCGCGGTTCTACTCTCTTGTTTCGTCACCGATGCCTCCAGTGACTGGGGAGCAGGGAGCACGAGCCTATGACTGACGCTCGAGGACTTTCGCGCCGGCGGTTGGCAGCGGGTGCAGCGCAAGCCGCAGCCCGTCCCGAGCATCGGGGGCATAACGGCGCAGTACCTGTTCCGCCAGGTCTGTCCGCTCAAGGGTGGCGAGACCATCCTGGACCACGCGGCGGCCGGCGGCGTCGGCCTCATCACCTGCCAATGGGCCGGGCCCTCGGCGTGACGATGATCGGCACCGTCAGCACCGACGCGAAGGCCGAGATCGCCAAGGCGAACTGTTGCGCGCACACCATCGTGACCTCGCGCGAGAACATCGCCGAGCGCGTGCGCGAGATCACCGACGGCAAGGGCGTCCCGGTGGTCTACGACTCGGTGGGCAAGGACACGCTGATGGCCTCGCTCGACAGCCCGCGGCCGTGCGGTTCCTTGATCAGCAACGGCACCAGCTCGGGGCCGGTGGTGATCGACACGACGCTGCTCGCCGTCAAGGGCTCGATCTGCGTCACGCGCCCGGCGATGATCCACTACCCGACGCCGCGCTCGCACATGCTTGCGATGGCGGATGAACTTTTCGACCTGGTGCTCGCCGACAAGATTAAGAGTGAGTTTAGCCAGACCTTCGCGCTTGCCGCTGCGGCACAAGCGCATCGCGCACTCGAGTCGCGCGCCACCACCGGCGCCACCGTGCTCGTCCCCTGAGGACCACAACTATGGATCTGCACGCAGTAGAACGCGCGCCGGACGAGGACAAGTACCTCGTCGGTCCCGGCGCTGCGTGGTTCGCCTTTGCAATGACCGTCGCGCTGATGATCGTCGACTACGTCGATCGCCAGGTGATCGTGTCGCTATTTCCACACTTGAAGGCCGAATGGAACCTGTCCGACAAGCAACTCGGCGGTCTGGTGTCGATCGTCTCGATCACCGTCGCAGTGGGCAGTATCCCGATCGCGCTGTTTGCCGACCGGGTCAGCCGGGTGAAGAGCATTGTCGTGATGGCCTCCGCCTGGAGCTTGGCGACGATCTCATGCATGTTCACGCGCAGCTATGCGGCGCTGTTCGCCGCACGTGCGGTCGTCGGCCTGGGCGAGGCGGGTTACGGCTCGGTCGGCGGGGCGCTGATTGCGAGCCACTTTCCGGCGCGCATGCGTGGCACGCTGATGGCCGGCTTCTTCGCCTCGGCTTCGGTCGGTTCGGTGCTGGGAGTGATCCTCGGCGGTGTGATCGCCGACCGTTGGGGCTGGAAGGCCGCGTTCGGCGTCGTCGGCTTTCCGGGGCTGGTGCTCGCGTTGCTGTACCTTCTGGTGCGCGATTACAAGACGGTGGAACTGACGCCCCGGCTAGATGCTGCGCGCCACTCGGCCGGTTCGCTCACGCGTCACATCGTGCAGGTGCTGACCCGCTCGCGCACGATGCTCTGGGTATGCATCGGTGCGCCGGCGCAGTTGATCGTCGTATCGTCGGTGTGGGCCTGGCTGCCGAGCTTTCTCGTCCGCACGGAGGGCATCACGCCGCAAGCAGCGGGCGTGAAGGCGGCGCTGGTGGTGCTCGCCGGGGCGGCCGGCAGTGTGGTCTGGGGTGCGGTGGTCGACGGCGTCGGAAGGCGTGGTGGTCCCGCTGCCAAGCTGCGCACAGTCGCGACGTTGTGTCTGGCCACGCTGGTCGTCATCAGCTTCTCGTTCGGCGCACCGCGGCTCGGCATCTCACTTACGGGCCAGGCCCAGTTCGCGCTGATCACGTTGGGCGGCCTGCTGATGACCTGCACCGTCGGCCCCGCGGCGGCTGCAGTGATCGACGTCACTCACCCGGGCGTGCGTTCGACCGGCGCTTCGATCCTGGCGCTGTTTCAGAACCTGTTCGGGCTTGCGCTAGGGCCGTTCCTCGCTGGCACAGTGTCGGACTGGGTCGGGCTGCAAGCCGCGCTGACCATCATGCCGCTGTTCGGCCTGATCGCGGTGGCCGCCTTCCTCCGCGCTTCCACCACCTACGAGCAGGACAAGGCGCGCGCCGCCGAGCCGGTGGCTCCCGAAGACACCCCGGCACCGAAGGCGCTGGCCTAAAGGCGCTGCACCCTAGCCAAACACAGGGCAAGCCGGAGATTTATTTATCTCACACCCCGGCATCGCCTCCGAAGTTCTGGTTTGCCCACAGTTCGCGCTGGGTGATTCTGCGCGTTGGGCGAGCGTCGGCTTCTTCTTCGGTCAGTTGGCCGCCACGGGTAGTAGGTGGCCAGACGACCCGCTCGTGTGGGCTGGTCTGTCAGTCATTTCCAGTAGTACCTCCAGTCGAAGGTCATGCGCAGGCCGACCGACCAAACGGTGTGCAGGCTGGGCGACGAGGCGCCTGCCGGAGCGATGATCGAGGCACCGCGGGGCACGTCCGCACCGGCGAACAGCTGGAACAGGACTGTCGAGCTCTGATTCGCGGCGAACGCGCGGTATGGACGGTACTCGACGATGGGCAGTTCGTAGTAGGTCGACGTGAAGTTGACCACCCGCGGCGGGGCGCCGGGGGAATCGGGTGGCGCGAGCAACTGGGGATCGCCCCAAAGGCCATAGAAGGTCACGCCGAGCTCGCGCCCGAGTACGAATTGGAACCGACCGAAGCGCGTGGCTCCGCCCTGCTGCCAGCCGAGCAAGCCCCCGTTGCTCGCCGTGACCGCGAGTCCCGTGTACTTCTCCGGAGCGAAAAGGTACATCGGCGACAGCAACAAGAGGTCGCCGGGAATGAGGTAATAGGGCATGCGGAAGCGGGTCGACAGCCCCGTGCGCGACGGAATCGCCGCCGTCAAAGTTCCCGCGACCGTCGCGAGTCGTGTGTCGGAGAACTTGTTCGTGGAGGTCGTATCGGCGGCCAAGCCGATTTGCGCGAATGCAAGGCCATCCCCCGCGTCGCCCAGCGCCCCCTCCAGTCCCAGTCCGATGCGAAATCCCAGGTCGAGTCTGGTAATGAGGCCAGGCTCGCTCTGCGAGGCTTCGAAGCCGCCGTCGACGGCGCGCGCGTCGATCGAAGCGGCGATCCCAATGAACGGACCTACCTCGCTGCGCGCGCGCGGAAGCGCTCCGAGGCCGGGGCCCAGCGCCGGGACGGGGGTTTCCTGCAACACTTCCACGAGGACAGCTCTGTATGGACTGGTCCCGGTCCCCTGGCCAACGCCGCGGTCAGGAAAGGTGACGCTCTTGCAGATGTCGAAGGTGTCTGCGTGGGACGGCGCGGACGCACTATGTTCGGTGGCCCCGGCAAGCGATCGCCCCGCTGCAGCATCCAGCACCTGAGTGATGCTCGTGCGCACGTGACGGGCGGCGAGGGCGGCGTCCTGCGGGCGCATGTGCGCATCGCCCATGAGCACGGTCGTCCTATCGCGCCCCTTCCACGTGAACACCTCGATCCCGTTCTGGTTGTAGAAGTCGTGCGTGCCTTTGCGCTGCGACACGTCTCCCCAGCTGCCCGCGACGTGGCCGGCCGCATAGACGTCTTCCAGAAAGTGCAGCGCGAACGCCTCGTCGAACAACATGGCGCGCGCCAGCCCGCGACGCTCCTCCGGCGAAAGCGACTCGCGGGAGAGCCGGATGGCCTTTTCCAGCGCACTGACGTGATACCAGGCGTAGACCCCGACCGCGTTGAGCAGCGCCCCGGGGCGCAAGGCCAGGGCTGCGTACTTGCCGGGATCGAGCTCGGTGTCGGGACGCGGAAGCAGGAAGTGGGCAAGGTTGGTGTCCGCCCGCTTCGCGTACAGCGGATCCGCGCGCTGCAGCCGCGTGTCGGCCGAGCGCAGCGCGTTCAGGCGCTTTGCGCGACTCGCCTCGTCGACGAGGCGTCGCTCGGCACCTTCAAGGATGCCGCTCGCGAGCTTGTCCTGCTCCGGCGGCGCCGTCACCGGGATGCGCGCAAGGTCCTCCTTGAGCTGCGCGCCAACATCCGCCACGGTGAGGATCCAGTCCGATTGGCGAATCGTCTCGAGCATCCCCGCGGCTGAACACGAATGGTCGCCCCCAATGGCGGAGAGCGCGGCCCAGTCGATGCACGCGGGCGTCACCCCTTGCGTGGGGTCGGCGACCACCTCGCACATGCGCTCGTCGCCGGCCCGCGCCTGCTGCCACAGTCCGTCGAACACCACCCGCCGTTCGGCATCAAGACCCTGCACAGCAAGCACCGCGATGTCGCGGTGCTCGGGGTAGATCCACCCGAACGCTGCGTTCGCCGCGCTCCAGGTTGCGGCGGCGAACAGCACCCTCGCCCACAACCAGAGGCGGACCGGCGCATGGGGTGGCCTGTTCTGGACTTCGTCCTTGACCACCTCGACAAGTCGATGCGTTCCATCCATGGTTACCCCACCCTGCCTATTGTGGAACTGCACGCGCTGCCGTCATAGGGGCCGCACGGGACATCGCGATTCCCGATGGCGGTCGTCCGGCTGTTCGATCTGACGGAGGAGTGGACACGTATCTTGGTCGAGCGGCACGCGATGTACCGCTCGCTGGAGTCCCACACCGTCGCGCGCCTTGGGCGAGAGCACTTCGAGCGCTACGACCGCGCGTACGAATATTTCGTCGGGCTGTATCAGAGCGGAGTGCTCACAGGGGCACTCATTCACGCCGTTAAGGCCCGGTGACTTTGCTCAACTGAGCACCTCGTGGAGGCACTTTCCGCTTGCTGCATCCGACTGAAGCATCATGAAGCCTGTGCCTACGAGCAAACGATTTCCTTCGCAATGGGGGCAGCCATAGGCACTCTGCAACGACGTCGCCTGCGGCCACCTGGTTCCTTCTCGCACACTTGCGCGTCACCCTGCAGCGTCAAAGCACGACGGCCGCGTGAGGTCCGCATCGATTCCCAGCAGCAGGCTCGCTTGAGCAACCTGGGCATGGAGCCCGGTCTGCCCGCGACCACCGACGAGCTGGCCAAGTCGCTGGGCGTCGCCTACGACCGCCAGGCTGCACTCCTGAAATCGATCAACTTCAAGCCGGAATAGACCGCCATCGGCACGTCGGCGGGTGGCTTGGCGGTGACCCAGATCGTGCCCTATACGATGCGCCAGACCACGCCGCTGACGCGCCAGTTCGGCGCGGCCATGAGCAAGGCCGGGCTGGCGCCGACCTACGACCGCATGTGGGGTGGTTTCCTCAATGCAAGCACCCTGGTCCGCAGGTGCCTGCGGTGATCAAGCGTGCGGGCCAATCGCTGAAATCCTCCGTCGACATCATCGGCGGCATCCAAACGAACGAAGTCATGATCCACCTGTTTCCGTCGCCGACCCATGCATCAACATCTGCCGTATGGACCTCGCTGGCAAGTACTGCCAGGGTTGCGGCAGGACGCCGGTGGAGATCGGCCTCTGGGATCAGATGACCGAACCTAAGCGCGCTGAAGTCATGGCGTCGCTTCCATCGCGCCTTCCCTGGCGCAGTGCGCAGCCCTTGCCGCCTGTCCCCAAATTCTGAGCCGCCGGCAGCGGGTTCCCGGCCGCGCACCGGCAGGGCGTCAACGAAACGCTCCCTATCAAGAAGCGCGGCCGCCAGGATCGCCACCGCATCAACGTCAGCCCAGAGGCAGAGCAGCCTTTAGCGACGAAGATTTGGAGGGGTCAAAAGGGCGCAGACTACGGTCCACGCCCCACTGCAGGCTTGGTTTCTACAAGAGCCTCGGCAGGGGGAACCAGGAGAGCTGCTATGCAACTCATGAACGATGCACCCGGGGCTTCAGGGGCGGCAGCGGCGCGCGGTCAGAGCCGGCGCCAGAACGCGGCACAGGCGCAACAGCAACACCAAGCCGTGACACAACAGGACCAGGCGGGCGTGGCCTCGTATCAGAAGGCACGCGCGGCTTGCCTCGACGGGCGCGGCTATAGCGTTAAGTAGGTCGGTCAAAGGCTCAGGCGCGCCACCGACTCGGCGACGAGAGCCGCTATCGCGAGTTGATGCTCAAGTTTCCGATGGACCGGGCCGCAAGCACGCGCGAGATCGCCGACGCGAGTGTGTTCGTGGCGGGATGATCGGCGTACACAAGTGGAGTCATCGTGACGATCGACGGCGGTTGTGCGCGACAGGGCTGTGAACGCTTGGCGTCCCCACATCATCAATAGAGGCTTATCAATGGCACACACCGAAATGCAACAGCCGCTGCACGGCAAGGCGGCGCTCAACGCCACCGTCGTCTGCGTGCCCGGCCTGCGCGACCGCATGCCGGGGCATTGGCAGGAACTGCTCTGCGAGAAGCTGCCGGGAAGCCGCATCGTCGCGCCATTGCAGGAGAACAAGCTCAGTCTTGCGGCGCGCGTGGAGAACCTGGATCGCACCTTGACCAGTGTCGACGGACCGGTGGTGCTCGTCGCCCACAGTGCGGGCACCATCATCACGGTCCATTGGGCGGCGCGCCACCGGCGCGACAACATCAAGGGGGCCCTGCTGGCGGCCCCGGTCGACTTCGAGACGCCGCTGCCCAGCGGCAGCCCGACGTTGGACGAGTTGCGCGCGCAGGGCTGGCTGCCGGTGCCGAAGGAGCCGCTCTGGTTTCCGAGCATCGTTGCGGCAAGCGCGAACGATCCGGTCGGTCCGCTCGAGCGCGTGAAGGCGATGGCCGGGGCCTGGGGCAGCAAGCTGGTGAAACTGGGCGAGGTGGGCCATCTGGTCCCGGCAACCGGCTACGGCGATTGGCCCGATGCCATGCGATTCATCGGGGAACTATCGACCTGAAGAGACGCCTGTCACGGCCAGCGCACCGGCAGGGCGTCATCGGGCTGCTGCCGTGCTCCCATCTGCCCTCAGGGTCGAGGGCTGCTGCGACCTGATCTGGCCCTGTGTCTCCCGGTTCGAGCCCAGGTCGGGATGATTTCGGCCGAGGTTGCCTCATCATCGGGATTGGCATGCGTCCGAGACGAACTACATTGGGAGAACCTGGAGCTTCTGGTCGTCGATCCCGTCCGAAGGAGGATGCATGGAAAAGCTGAGCCTGATACTGATGACGTGCGTGCTTTTCATCC
>Ga0247820_10002567_pt1 | contig 10183 bp, 8 predicted proteins | sample 13C_Glucose_Day1_2_FD_192480 | JGI IMG/M metagenome (GOLD analysis project Ga0247820, IMG submission 192480) | Soil microbial communities from agricultural site in Penn Yan, New York, United States - 13C_Glucose_Day14 | ecosystem: Environmental > Terrestrial > Soil > Agricultural land | place...
ATGGAATCAGAAGCACACCGCCCGGGCGTTGGGCCGTGCGCACCTCGTCCCGCAGCATGCGACGGCGGCGTTCGATGGTGGTGCCGGCCCTGTCCGTATCGCCATAGGTGGATTCCAGGATCACGTAGTCGAGGTCGCGCGGTCCGTCGGGGCCCGGCTGCAGGAGTTTGTGATCCGGGCCGAGATCGCCCGAGAACAGAAGCCTGACAGGCTTGTCGGCAGAGCCATGGACCACCTCCATCTCGATGGAGGCGGAGCCCAGGAGATGTCCTGCATTCCAGTATCGTGCGCGGAAGCCAGGAGCGACCTCCTGCCACTGCCCATAGGAAACCTGACGGAACTGGTCGAGGCAGGCCACGGCTTCCTCGGCCGTGTAGATCGGAGAGACTGTGGAGCGCCCCCGGAGGCTGTTGCGTCGGTTGAGCTGCCTGACTTCGAGTTCCTGGATGTATCCGGAATCGGGAAGCATGATCGAGGCGAGATCCACCGAACCGCCGGTCGCGAAGATCGGCCCGTCGAAGCCGGCTTTGGCGAGCTTCGGGATGAGCCCGCTGTGATCGATATGGGCGTGCGTGAGGCAGAGCGCGTTAAGGCTGGAAGGCCTGAACGGAAAGGGGCGGTAATTCAGCTCCCGTTCCGTCTTGGAGCCCTGGAACATCCCGCAATCGACCAGGACCCGGGCCGTTTCCGTTTCGAGGAGGAAGCACGAGCCTGTCACGGTTCTGGCGGCGCCGAAGAAGTGAAGACGTAGGGACACGGAGAGGCCGCTCCATGAAATGATGCTCAGGCTGCCATTGTTGCACTACCCTACATAATCATCCAGCAGCCAAGTCTGATCCATGCAAAGAGATCTGAAGAGGGAGCCATGAAATCCCGCCCACATCCGCCGGCCCCTGCCGTCTGTCCCATCACGGGCAAGGTTTATCCCGACCGTGATCTCGTCGTCCTCGACGTCCTGCACCCGGCCCTGGCGGACCGGATCCGGCAGGACCATCCCGCCCTCCCCAACCATGCCCGGATCAGCCGCGCCGCCATCGACCAATACCGCATGCTCTATGTGGAGGAGCTCCTGCGCGACGAGCGGGGCGAGTTGAGCCAGATAGACCGGGACGTGGCGCGCAGCCTCGCCGAAGGCGCGACCGTGTCGACCAATCCGGAGGAAAACTACGACGAGACCCGCACCCTCGGGGAAAAGCTTTCCGATGGTCTCGCGGCCTTCGGGGGCAGCTGGCCCTTCCTCATCCTGTTCGGGCTGGGGCTCGCGGGCTGGATCGTCATCAATCAGGTCCAGCCCCAAGGCGCCTTCGACCCTTACCCCTATATCCTTCTCAACCTCATTCTGTCCTGCATCGCCGCCATCCAGGCCCCGATCATCATGATGAGCCAGAGGCGCCAAGAGGCGAAGGACCGGCTCCGCTCCCTCAACGACTACCGGGTCAACCTGAAGGCCGAGCTCGAAATCCGGCACCTGCACGAGAAGCTCGACCACCTCATCTCGCGCCAATGGGAACGGCTGGCCGAGATCCAGGAGTTGCAGATCGAGCTCCTGCAGGAGCGCCGCTGACCGGCTTTTGCCGTGCCGCGTTTTTGACGGCGAGCCGGACCCCCTTCGCCGAAAATGGCTCTAGGACGCATTGGGCCCCCGGAGGGCCCGCAGGGCGTTCAGGATCACCGCCACGTCGATCGCTTCCTGGATCAGCGCGCCCTGCACCGGCGTCAGGTATCCGAACATGGCCGCGACCATCCCGGCCGTCGACAGGCCGAGGCCCGCATAGACGCTCTGAAGGGCGATCCCCCGCGCGCGGCGCGCGACCTGGATCGCCGGCAGGATCCTCCCCAGATCGTCGACCAGTAGAACCACGTCGGCGGCCTCGGCCGAGGCCGCCGCGCCCTTGGCTCCCATGGCCACGCCGAGATCGGCCGCCGCGAGGGCGGGCGCGTCGTTGACGCCGTCGCCGATCATCATCACGGGCCCCCGAGGGCGCTCGCCTGTCACGACGGCGATCTTCTGGTCCGGGGAAAGGTTTGCATGGATGGCATCGATCGGCAGGTCGGCGGTGACGGCCTCGGCCACGTCCCGGCGGTCGCCCGATGCCAGGACGATGCGTGAGATCCCGATGTCGCGCAGATGCCTGATGAGATCGGCGGCACCGGCCCTGAGGCTGTCGCCGAGGATGAGGAGACCGGCGAGGCGCCCGCCGACGGCCACGGCCACCACCGCCGCGCCCACCGGGATCGCGCCCCCAGGACCCGCCTCGCCGGCGCCGGAAACATGCGCGGCCACGTAGTTCATGCCGCCAACGATGACCGACAGGCCATCGACCACGCCCTCCACCCCTTCGCCGGGCACCTCCGTGACCCTGTCCGGGACGAGCAGATCGAGCCCCCGCACGCGAGCCTCGAGGACGAGGGCGTGGGCGATGGCATGCTTGGACGCCTGATCGAGCGAGGCCGCGAGCTGCAGAAGCCGGTCAGGCGAGACATCCGCGGAAGTTCGGATCTCCCTCACACGCGCCTCTCCGTGAGTGAGCGTGCCAGTCTTGTCGATTACGAGCGCCCTGACGCGGGCAAGCGTCTCGAGGGCCTTGCCGCCCTTCACCAGCACGCCGAACCTGGCGGCGCGCGATACACCCGAGACGATGGCTACCGGCACCGCCAGGATGAGGGGGCATGGCGTTGCGACGACGAGCACCGCGAGGGCGCGGATCGGGTCGCTGCTCATGAGCCATGCCGTTCCCGCGAGGACCAGGGTCAGCGCCAGGAAAGCGAGCGCGAAGCGATCCGCGAGGCGCGCCATCGGAGCCTTCGATCGCTGCGCCGCCTCGACCAGGCGCACGATGCCGGCATAGGTGCTCTCGATGGCCCGATGCGTGGCCGTCAACGCGAAGGCGTCTCCGACATTGGTCGAGCCGCTCATGGCGGCCTCGCCCATAGGCAGCTGCACCGGGATTGGCTCGCCGGTCAGCGCCGACTGGTCGAGAACGGCGAGGTTTTGCGCAACGATTCCATCCACGGGCACGACGTCCCCCTGCCTGACGAGCAGCCGGTCCCCGGGCTGAATCGCGTCGAGGGGAACCTCCTCCAGCCTGTGGTCGCGGTGGCGGATGGCCGTTCGCGGCACGCGGGCGAGAAGCGCGGTCATCTCGCGGTTGGCCCGGCGTTCGGCGAAGCTCTCCAGGTATTGGCCGCCCGCATACATCAGCGCCACGACCACCGCCGCCAGATGCTCGCCGAAAGCGAGCGCGCCGGTCATGGACAGGGCGGCGACGATGTCGAGGCCGACATCCCCGCGCCGCAGGCTCGACATGATCTCGACCAGGAGCGCGCCGAGCACGGGAACCGTCGCTGCGGCCCAGATCGTGCCGGACCACTCCCCGAATCCGATCGTGCGGGTTCCGAACCCGAGGAGAAGACCGGCGAGCGGCAGCAGCACGAGGATCGGCCGAACGAGCCTGTGCAGGCCCTGGAGCGAAGCGGGTTTGATCGCACCCGCCACGGCGAGCTTGTGCAGGGCCGGCGCGGGAGTCTCGGGCATGGCTGACATCACGGTCCCATTCCAAGTGCGCGGCCGAGGCCGCCTAACGTGCTCTTCGTCCCAGGCTACGCATGGCTTCGAGATGGCTCCTGCGCTTGCCGTCATCCATGCCTTAGATCATGCCGATCAGCGTATGACGATTGGGGCCTATACCCACGAGGGCCAGGATGCTCCGCTTGAGGCTCTTCAGGCTGTGAGCGCCGAAATACCAGCGATAGACGAAGGCCGGCATGCCCATGGTGACGACGACGCGGGACGACGTGCCTTTGAGGACCGTCTTCCAGCTGGCGCCCGGCCTGGTCGTTCCCGACATGAAGGCCGGGCGCAGCACCTGCTCGAGGAATCCCTTGAGCAGCGCCGGCATCCCGCCCAGCCACAATGGATAGATGATGACGAGGTGATCGGCCCAGGCGAGAGCCTCCTGGGCGCCCGCGATGACATCGGGCGGCGGGGCGCCCTCCCAGTCGCTTTTCGAGCGCAGCAGGGGAAAGTCGAGATCGGCGACGACGAGCTGCCGGACCTCGTGCCGGCCCTCGGCCGCGCCCGCGGCGTAGGCCTCCGCGAGGGCATGACAGAAGTGCCCTACATCGGAGGTGGGATGGCCCTGAATGATGACAATGCGCGGCATGCCCGCCCTCGATCACGGTTCTCCGGAGCCGAGCCGTCGGGATAGCAACCCGCGGCCGGACCGACACCGCCAGCAGCCGCGATGCCTCAATCGGCCACCTCAGTCCATGAGCTGGATCAAAAGGTGGGCCATTCATGTGAAGTATTCTGGACCATGCCTCTCGACGCTGCATCGAGGAAACCGGCAACAGCACGAATGCTCTAGCACGAATGCTCTTGCCTGGGCTCTTGCCTGGACGCAGAGCGGTTTCCAATCTCCGCTTGAGACCCTGCATATCGCTCCCTAGGTTATCCACCGGCAGGGGTCGCGCCGCGATGCCCTGCCTTTCGCTTTCCGCGACAGCGTCTGTCGTGCAGGACAAGGATCTTGGTGCGCAGGCGTCACAAGGCCGTCTGCGGTCGCGGGGGCAAGGAACGAAACAGGCATGCGTCGTCAGGCCATGGGAATGTGGATCATCTATCTCGTCCTCGGGGCATGCCTTCTTTACGCCGGCCTCGTCGCCGTCGTTGCCATCACTCAGACGAAGCTGCTGTTTCCAGTCCAGATGGCCTCCGCCGCCCACCCGAGGCTGCCGCCTGCGGCGGAACGGCTTGAGATCACGACTCCGGACAGCGAACACCTCGTGGGCGTGAGGATGCGCCCGCCCGAGCCTGCCCCCGCAGCCGCGCCGCTTCTCCTGGGCTTCGGCGGCAATGCCTGGAACGCCGACGTCATGGCTCTCTACCTCAGGAGCCTTTACCCGAATTCCGAGATCGTGGCCTTCCATTACCGCGGCTATCCGCCGAGCAGCGGCCACCCCCGCGCAGCCGCCCTTCTCGAGGACGCCCTCGTGGTCTTCGACCATCTCCAGCAGGAACGCCCTCGCCCCGTCATCGCGGTCGGCTTCAGCATCGGCAGCGGCGTGGCGGCCTACCTGGCGCGCCACCGCCCGCTCGTCGGGCAGATCCTGGTCACACCCTTCGATTCCCTGGAGGCCCTGGCGGCCGAGCATTTTCCCTGGGCGCCGACAGGGCTCGTCCTGCGTCACCGCATCGACACGATCGATTATCTGCGTGGAACCGGGACGCCTGCGGCGCTCGTCGCCGCCGGCAGCGACACCATCGTGCCGCCGCGGCGCAGCGAACCCTTGCGCGGTGCCGCTCCCAACCTCGTGCTCGATCGTACCATCGCCGAGGCGGGGCACAACGATCTCTACGATCATCCCGACTTCGCGCAGGCCATGCACGAGGCCCTGGCCCGCATCCTGGCCGCGGGAGGCAGGCCGCTGCCGCCATGAGCCCGGGCGCGGCCTCTCAGCCCAGCCTATTCCATGGGACAGGGTACGACGCGGCGGCTCGCCTCAATCCCTGGCATTGATGGAAAACACCTCGTAACCCGCTCCGTTCAGAAGCCGGACGGCCTCGACGGTCGGGCCCGTCGCCTGGGGCACGCGGGCGCGCGTGAAGACCCGCAGGGCCCGCTCCTTTGCGGCCTCCAGGGAATCGACCCTGACGAAGGTCCGGCGAATGACGCCGCCCCCGTCTTCCTCCGGTGCGATCGTCTCGATGCGATAGATTTCCGGCACGCCTCGCAACTCCATGGGGCTTTCTCGACGGGCCTGCTCATAGCCGCGCGGACCGGCGATGGCCAAGGAAAAACGCAGTCGCGAGGGCGAGATGGGCCCGTGCCGCTTGCCGGTCCAGGTCAAGCGCAGGCCGGGAGGATGAAGGCCGGCAGGCCGTGCCAGGCGATGGCGGCCAGTGAAAAGGCGCTGATGAGGATAGCGGCCTGACTCATGAAGACGTCCGCGGCGGAGGCATCGGCCGCCTGCAGGGCCCGATGCCGCCGGAGGGCATGGGCGAGCACCGCCGCAGCGGCGGCGAGGGCGGCGACCGTCCCGCCGATGATGGTGGCGGGGATGATGCCGATTCCGAGCACGGTCGCTCCAGCCCGATCGAGGGCGCAGATCGTCGATGTCGCTCCGTAGAGGATCGTGAACTGCGCGGCCCAGGCGAAGAGGCCGCCGAGCATGATGAAGACCTGCCATGCGCGCCGCGCCGCCATGCCTAGGGACCTCCGACGAGTCTTGGGAAGCCGTAGACCACCAGAAGGCCCACGACCCCCTGGCCCACCGTGTAGTACCAGAACAGCATCGTGTTATCGAAGGTCGTTCGCCTGACGCTGTCGAGCTTGCGGGCAAGCCAGCGGGCGATGGTGTATAGGCCCATGATGAGGCTCGTGCCGACGAACAGGATCTGAAACGCGATGATGCCGTAGACGGCGGCGCCATAGGCATGGGCGCTGGGGCTCAGGGCCGTCTCCCAATGGGTGCGGAGATCCAGGGCCGGCGCGGCCGCGAGGAGGACCACGGCCCCCGCGATCAGGAGCGGCACCGAGGCTGGGCTGCGGCGGTCCTCGCCCCTCAGCCGCCGGCTGGCCGCCCCGATCAGCAGCGCCGAAGCGGCATAGAGAACGGCCGCGATGCCCCCGGGCGGGAGGTCGGTCGGGACGACGCCCGCCGGGGGCCAGGCGCTCGGGTTGACCAGCCATAGGAAGAGATAGGAGAAGATCAGGCAGGTGAAGATCATCCCGCAGACCACGATCAGGGCGATCATGGCCCACCAGGAATGGTTCATCGGGCCGGTGACGTAGACCGGGACGGTGTGGCCTCCGCCGATGTCCGCGGGCGGGCGGACGGGGCCCGGATCCGTCTCCCACAGCCACCAGATCACGCAGCCGATGGCCAGGACGCCGCAGACGGCCGACGAGAACACCGCCTTCACGGTGAGCAGGAGGAAGAAGGCCGCCGTGAAGAGAGCCGCGAGGAAGGGCTGCCAGCCCGGTCCCGGGATCTGGAGGATGTACTGGGGCCGGGCATCGAACGGGCTCGTCACCAGGGCCTCGCGGCCGCCCGTCGCCGTCCCCGGGAGGTAGTAGCGGCCCGCCTCCACATCCTCTGACAGGTTCGGCTGGTCCCACAGGGGTTCGCGGCTGACCACATGGGGAATGCTGCGGGTGGCGTAGTTGCCGTTCGGCAGCCATTCCAGCGTGCCGGCATTCCAGACGTTGCCGGCGTTCTCCTCGCTCGCGAACCGGAAGTTGCGGGCGAGATCGACGAGGAAGAGCGCGACGCCCGCGGCGATCATGAACGCGCCGACGGTGGAGACGAGGTTGAGCTCGTCCCAGCCCATGCCCACCGGATAGGTGTAGACCCGCCGCGGCATGCCGATGAGGCCGGTGATGTGCATCGGGAAGAACGTGACGTTGACCCCGACGAACATGAGTCCGAACACCCAGCGGCCGACGCGCTCCGAAAGGGCGCGTTTGCTCGCCACCGGGACCCAATAATAGAAGGCCGCGAAGAGCGGGAAGACCATGCCGCCGATGAGCACGTAATGCAGGTGGGCCACGATGAAATAGGTATCGTGCGCCTGCCAGTCGAAAGGCGCCATGGCGACCATCACGCCCGTCAGGCCACCGAGATTGAAGATGAACAGGAAGCCGATGATGAAGAGCGAGGGTGTCGTCAGCCGAATGCGGCCGGCCGCGATGGTGGCGATCCAGGCGAAGACCTGAATCCCGCTCGGCACCGCCACCGCCGTGCTCGCGGCCGAGAAGAAGCTCAAGGACATCTTCGGCAGGCCGGTGGCGAACATGTGGTGCACCCACAGCCCGAAGGACAGGAAGCCCGTCGCGATGAGTGCCAGGACGATGAGACGGTAGCCGATGAGCGGGGTCTGGGCCATGGCCGGCACGATCATCGACACCATGCCGGTCGCCGGAATGAAGATGATGTAGACCTCCGGATGACCGAAGAACCAGAACAGATGCTGCCAGAGCAGCGGGTCCCCGCCCCTCTCGGCGATGAAGAACGGCCAGTCGAAGGCCCGCTCCAGCTCCAGCAGCAGCGTGCCGAGGATGATGGCCGGGAAGCCCACGATGATCATGGCGGCGAAGACCAGCATCGCCCAGGAATAGACCGGCATCTTGTCGAGGCTCATGCCGACCGCGCGGGTCTTCATCACGCCCACGATGATTTCGATGGCGCCCGCGATGGCGGAAATCTCGATGAAGCCGATGCCGAGAAGCCACCAGTCGGCATTGTCGGCGGGCGAATATTTCAGGCTGGAGAGCGGCGGATACATGAACCAGCCGGTATTGGGCGCCAGCCCGAAGAAGATCGTCGCGAAGAACACGAGACCGCCGACGAAATAGGCCCAGAACGCGTAGGCCGAGAGGCGCGGGAACGGCAGGTCCCTCGCCGCCTGCATGTTGGGCAGGAGATAGACGCTCGCCGCCTCCACGGCCGGCACCGCGAAGAGGAACATCATCACCGTGCCGTGCATGGTGAAGAGCTGGTTGTAGAGGTCGTGGCCGATCAGATCGCTTTCGGGCACGGTCAGCTGCGCGCGCATGATGAGCGCGAGGATCCCCGCCAGGACGAAGAACAGGAAGGCCGTGCCGACGTACCACAGGCCCACATAGGTGTTGTTGACCGCCGTGATGAAGCTGATGCCCTTCGGGGCCTTCCAGGCTTTCTTCAGCTTCTCGAATTCGTCGTCGGGACGCGGCAGCGGATTGGGAAATTCCGGCTTTTCACGCTCGAAGGATCGCGGGGATTCCGGCGCGTTCATTTCAGGCTCTCCAGATATCCCGCGACCGCCCGCAGGTCCTCGCCCGTCAACATGCCGTAGGAGGGCATGCGCACGCCGGGCTTGAGATGCTGCGTGTTGGCGATCCAGCCCGCAAGGGTGCCGACATTGTTGGGGAACTGGCCCGCCCCGATCGTGCGGCGGCTCCCGACATGGGTGAGATCGGGCCCATACTGGCCGTTGGCGTCCGTCCCGCGCACCGCATGGCAGTTGCCGCAGCCGCCGGCGCGGAACAAGGCGCGCCCCCGCTCCAGGAAGGGGTCGGCGGGCTCGCGCCCCGGCCCGGCCTGGGCGGTGCGCCACGCATCGAAGGCGGCCGGGTCGAGAGCCACCACGTCGAACGCCATGCGCGCATGCTGGTCGCCGCAGAACTCGGCGCAGACGCCGCGATAGATGCCGGGGCGCTCCGCCGTGAAGCTCAGACGGTTCACGCGGCCGGGGATCATGTCGACCTTCCCGCCGAAATTGGGGATCCAGAAACTATGGATCACGTCGGCTGCCGTGACGGTCACACTCACCGGCCGGCCCACCGGCAGCACAAGCTCGTTGGCCGTGGCGAAATCCGGCTGCCCCCGGTCGGCGGGATAGCGCACGCGCCACCAGTACTGCTCGCCGATCACCTCGATCGGAAGCGCGCCGGGCGCGGGCGCGTCCGTGTCGCGCATCACGATGAGGCCGTAGGGAAGGAGAACCGACAAGGTCGCCATCGGGAAGGCCAGCCCGCCATAGAGGATGGTCCGGCGGGTGCCGAGCCATGCCCGCCGCTCCGGCGCGGCGAAGATGGCGTAGAGCAGAAGCGCCGTAACAGCGAGAAAGATGACCGCGCCGCCGATCGTCATCACCACGGTCAGCATATAGAGGCGCTGGGACTCGCCTCCGGCCGGATCGAGGGCCGATTGCACCCCGCCGCAGCCCGCGGCCGACAGGCATCCCAGCCCGAGCAGCATCCGCCCGGCCGCCCATGTCAAGGAAATCAGCCCCCGCGGAGGGCGAGCCGGTGTCGATTCCAGGTCCATTCCGCCCTACGTTCCCCCGATGCGGATTGAACAGAAAAGCTTGACCGTGGCGGATGGTTCCGCCGGAGCCGCCGCGAAGCGTCGCCCGGTCCGGCCCGTGGTCCCGATCGGGTTCGCGATGATCGCCCTGTCGAGCGGCGGGGCTCGCGCCCATGGCGCGGCTCCCGACGGCTGGCACGACCTGTGGGTCTCCTGGTCGGGTGACGCCCTTGTAACGGCTCCCCTGATCGTCTCCTGCACGCTCTTCGCCTGTGGCGTGCTGCGGCTGCGGAACCGGCTGGGTCGGCTTCCGCCGGGATTCGGGATGCGGGAGATCCTCTGCTTCGCATCGGGCGTGATCGTGCTCGCCCTCGCGCTGCTGTCTCCTCTGGAA
>Ga0247820_10002568_pt1 | contig 10181 bp, 6 predicted proteins | sample 13C_Glucose_Day1_2_FD_192480 | JGI IMG/M metagenome (GOLD analysis project Ga0247820, IMG submission 192480) | Soil microbial communities from agricultural site in Penn Yan, New York, United States - 13C_Glucose_Day14 | ecosystem: Environmental > Terrestrial > Soil > Agricultural land | place...
CAGGACCAGACCGGACGAGCAGGCGTGCACCGGCAGACGTCCGGCGATCTTGGTGACGTTGACGACGGACCCGCGGGTGGAGAGCCGTTCGACGAACAGCACCTCGTTGCCGTCGAGGATGCCCAGTTGGGTGTGTTGCTTGATCGCGGCGTTCACGTCTTCCATGAACGGCATCGCGGCTTCGCGCAGGCTCAGGGTGTGCGACCCGCGGGAACCCAGTTCCCACATCCGCACGCCGATGCTGATTCGGGTGTCGTTGCGTTCGAGGAGGCGGTACTTCACGAGTTCCCCGACGATGCGGTGCGCCGTCGCGACGGGGAGGTCGGATCGACGCGCGATGTCGGACACCGACAGGGACGGTGTGTCCGCGTCGAATGAGGACAAGACCCTCACGACGCGGGCAGTGACCGATTCTCCTGTCGGTGTCCGTGACATCGCCCTATTGTCCTCCGGCTACTCCCGAGGGGTCGACGGACGCCCGAGGTCGGCCAGCGGCACCCGGTACGTCTCACGGGCGGTGAAGGCGGCGACGGACGAGACCAGCATGCAGAGCGCCGTGAACACCGCGACGGGGATCCACGCGTTCACCCCGGTGCCCAGGAGTGCCCAGCCGATCGCCGGGGCGAAGCCGGCGATGAGGAAGCCGATCTGCGTACCGACCGCGAAACCGGAGTAGCGCACGGGCGCCGCGAACATCTCGGTGAAGAAGCTGGGCCACAGGCCGTTCACCATCGAGTAGAACAGCGTCATCGTGAGCAGTGCGGCGACGAAGATCAGCGGAATGGAGCCGACCGAGATGGCCCAGAAGTACCCGAAGATCGTCACGGCGCACCCGAGGGCACCGGTGATCCAGACGGGGCGGCGTCCGACGCGGTCCGACAGCTTGGCGAGCAGCGGGATCGCGACGATGGAGCCCGCGATCGACACCGACGACGCCCACAGCATCGTGGTGCGGTCGATGCCGACGTCGGGTCCGGTGGCGTAGGCGAGCCCGAAGACCGTGAACACCGTCTGCCCGACCGCGAACAGCGAGCACAGCGCGATCCGCAAGACGTCCCGCCACTGAGTGGTCACGACGGTGACGACCGGCAGCTTCTGCACTTCCGCGTGCTCGCGTGACTCCTCGAACACCGGGGTCTCGTCGAGCTTGGTGCGCACGAAGTAGGCGACCACGAGCATCACGGCGCTGCACCAGAACGGGATTCGCCAACCCCAGCTGTCGAGTTGGTCCTTCGGCAGCGCGGCGACGGGGATGAACACGAGGGTCGCGAGGACCATCCCGGCGGCATATCCCGTCATGGTGAAGCTGGTGAAGAACGCCCGCCGCCCCTCGGGTGAGTGCTCGAGCGTGAGGGTGCTGGCGCCGGCGGCCTCGCCGCCCGCGGAGAATCCCTGCGCGAGGCGGCACAGCACGAGGAGAATCGGGGCGGCGATGCCGATCTGCTCGTACGTGGGCAGGAACCCGATCGCCAAACTGGACAGACCCATGATGAGCAGCGTCAGCAGCAGAATCTTCTTGCGGCCCAGCTTGTCTCCGAAGTGGCCCAGCACGATTCCGCCGACGGGCCGGGCCACGTAGCCCACGCCGAACGTCGCGAGCGCGGCGACCGTGCCGATCGCGTCGTTGCCGGCCGGGAAGAACGTGTGCCCGAAGACGAGGGCGGCGGCGGAGCCGTATATGAAGAAGTCGTAGTACTCGAGCGCACTTCCGAGGAACGACGCGAGCGCCGCCTTCTTCGGCGTCTTCGCGACCTCGGTGGGTGTCGCGGTCGTCGGGCTGTCGTGCGTGACGGCGGATACGTTCATCGACTCTCCTGCGATCGGGCCTGGCGTGGTGTGACACAACGTGCCAATCACGCCTACGCGTGCGCAACGTCACATCCATCCATTGGAAACCCGGCCTCGTGCCCCGACGAACGGGACGCTCGTTGCGTCAGATCGAACGAGCGTCCCGTTCGTCCGGGAACGGCAACGGCTACCGCTACGGATGCGCCGGGGACAACTCCCAGCCGGTGCTCAAGTCGCGGGCGAGGTCGGGCACCCGCCGCAGCACCCGCTGGCTCTCGACGAAGTCGCGGAACGGGATGGCGAGCAGAGCCCGCAACTCTCCCGGACGCCCCTCGGCGAGCCGCTGGTAGGACGACGCGATGTCACTGACGATGTACTGCCAGCGCGGTTCTCGATCGGCCCAGTTGAAGCCGGGCAGGGGCGTACGGAGTCGGTAGGCCGAGCCGTTGACGTCGCCGTCGACCGACATCGGCGCAACCTTTCCCGGTGCGCGTGAGCCGGGAACGGAGGGTTGCGCCGCGAGGGTGGTGGCGTACGTGAGCGCGCGGCCGACGCCGGCGCGGGCTGCCGCGGTGACGTCCCACTGATCGGCGATGATCTGATTCTGCTCGCGCGACGCCATCCGGAACAGCGCGTCCGCGTACCCGGCCTGAGTGCCGGAGAAGATGCCGTTCCAGGCGATCTCGGCGTTCTCGTCGAGCAATCCGGCGGCGGCCATCTCCTCCACAGCGGCCCTGCCCTCGTTCAGGTACGCCTCGTGCATGGGCACCATGTCGAAGTAGATGTGCTTCTGCATCATCAGCAGGCGCTTCTGATACCAGTCCATGTCCTCGGCGGTCATCGCCGGGCCGACGGTCGCGAGCGTTCTCGGGTCCGCGGGCAGGAGCGCCATCGCCTCGCCGGGCAACCCACGGACCGTGGACGCGACAGCGTTGCCGAGCGTGTGGACGGCATCGACTCCGAGCACGGTCCGGCCGAGGTCGAGGTCCCAGAAGCCGGCGGCGAACGAACCTCCCGCCAGCCCGGCCATCCCGGACCAGTAGAGCTCGGCGCGTTGGAGTTGGTACCGGCCGTAGTTCTCGTAGACCCGGTCGACCACCGCGGCGTTGGCGATCAGCCCCGCGTTCGGATCCCACGCGGCCAGGTCGATGCCGGACGCCTCGGATCCACGAGCGAGCCAATACTGTTGCAGAAGAGCGGAATACCGCTTCGGAGCGACACCGTCGGAGCGGGCGGCCGCCAGCGCGGCGCCGAGGACAGCGGACTCGGTGGGCAGCCGGGAATCGAGTCCGCCGATCGACTCCGCTGCCGCGTTCGCCGGCGTGATGTCGAGCAGGCCCTCGTAGCCGGCGGCGTGCGCGAGGAGCGATGCCGGCGTCGCGAGGGCGGCCACCCCGAACAGCGCGACGAGCACCGCGCGGATGGTCGTGTTGCGGACCCACGGTGATCGGCAGTGCACAGCACTGGGCATGTCAGGTATTTAACAACATATATGTGTTGGCGTCAGGGGTTTGCCCGGATTGCCGCCGGCGCACGCAATCCCAGGTCAGCGCATGTGAGTGGCAAAGCGTGCGCCCGGACGCCGCGCCACTCACATGGGCTGGGGACCGAGCTGCCCCAGGACGGCCGAAAGGATGGTGTGCGCGCTGCCGATGACGGACTCGATCGGCTGCGGGTTCTCCGACAGCACCCATTGCTGGGCGATCATCAGGACGGCTCCCACCAGGCCGGTCGCGAGGGTGCGCAGGTGGAAGTCGGGAAACGCGGTCCGGTCGACGGCCGGGCCGATGACGACGAGAACGGCGTCCACGAACGACAGGGTGACGCGGCGGTAGGCGTGGTCGACCTCCGGCCCGACGCCGAGGACCTCCTGGAATGCGATCCGCGGGATCCGCGGGTCGTCGGCGACGGATCGGAAGAACGCGGTCAGCGCACCGCGAACCCGTGCGTCGAGATCGGTGCCGCCCTCCCCCGCACCGCGCAGGACGCTGTCCCGCAGGCGGTCGGTCACGCTCGCGTACGCGGCCAGGAGCAGGGCCTCGCTGTCGTCGAAGGACTCGTAGAAGTAGCGCTTGGTGAGCCCGGCGGTCGAACAGATCTTCTCCACCGTCGCGGACCGGTATCCGCTGGTCCCGAACACTTCGACGGCCGCGTCGACGAGGCGCACGCGGCGCTCTTCCTGACGCTGACGCGGACCCGCACCGCGGTAGGTGCGGCCCGTTCCGTCGAGCTTGGGCGAACTCACGCCCCCATATTGACACCGCACAGTTCCAGATACAAACTGACACCGAACGGTGCCAGATCACACGCCAGGAGATCCCATGCCCACGCTCAGGAACAAAGTCGCACTCGTCACCGGAGCCGCGCGTGGCATCGGCGCGGAAACGTCCCGCGCCCTCGCCCGCAAGGGCGTGAAACTGGTTCTGATCGATCTGGACGCCGAGCCACTGAATGCCCTCGCCGCCGAACTCGGCGACGACGTCGCGCTCGCCGCGACCGCCGACGTCTGCGATCTGGCCGCCGTGCAGAAGGCAGTCGACGCCGGTGTCGCGAAGTTCGGCGGCATCGACCTCGTGCTCGCGAACGCCGGCATCGCCAGCTACGGCTCGGTCATGCACGTCGACCCGGCCACGTTCAAGCGGGTCATCGACATCAACATCCTCGGCGTCTTCCACACCGTCCGAGCTGCGCTTCCGTCCGTGATCGACCGCAAGGGCTACATCCTGGTCGTGTCGTCGCTCGCCGCGTTCGCGCCCGCACCCGGGCTGGCCGCGTACAACACCAGCAAGGCCGGCATCGAGCATTTCGCCAACACCCTTCGTCTCGAAGTCGCGCACCACGGCGTCACCGTGGGCTCGGCCCACATGTCGTGGATCGACACACCGCTCGTTCAGGATGCGAAAGCCGACCTCACCGCGTTCAACCAACTTCTCGCCGCTCTACCGGGACCGCTCGGCAAGACGACGTCGGTGGACTCGTGCGTCGACGCGTTCGTGGACGCCCTGGCCGGGCGGAAGCGCCGGGTCTACGTGCCGCGGTGGGTCGAGCTCGTCGGCTGGCTGAAGGCGGTGGTGACGTCGCCGATCGGGGATCGCAGCCTGCTGCCCCACGTCCCCCGCATCCTTCCGCTGATGGACGAGGAGGTCGCGAAACTCGGCCGGTCCACCAGCGCACGTAATGTCGCTCTCGGCGACGTCGCCGTAGACCCGAAGTAACCACCAGTCCCCGCCAGCGAGAGAGTGTTCATGTCACACACCGATACCGCCGCCGAGACCACCGGCGCGAAGGCGCCCGTCGAACACGTCGACGTGCTGATCATCGGGGCCGGACTGTCCGGGATCGGTGCCGCGTACCACCTGCAGGACAATTTTCCCCGACGGACCTACGCGATCCTGGAGAGCCGCGAATCGATCGGCGGCACCTGGGACCTGTTCCGCTACCCCGGCATTCGCTCCGACTCCGACATGTACACCCTCGGCTACCGGTTCAAGCCGTGGTCGGGTGAGAAGTCCATCGCCGACGGGCCGTCGATCCTCGAGTACGTCCGCACGACCGCCGCCGAGCACGGGATCGACCGGAATATCCGGTTCCAGCACAAGGTCGTTCGTGCAGAGTGGTCGACCCCGGACGCCCAGTGGACGGTCGACGCCGAGCGCACCGATACCGGTGAGACGGTCCGGTTCACCGCCAACTTCCTGATGTCCTGCAGCGGCTACTACCGCTACGACGAGGGCTACACCCCCGAGTTCCCGGGCCTCGACCGGTTCGCCGGGCAGGTCGTGCACCCGCAGAAGTGGCCCGAGGACCTCGACTACGCGGGTAAGCGGGTGGTCATCATCGGCAGTGGGGCCACCGCTGTGACGCTGGCTCCGTCGATGGCCGCCGAGGCCGCACACGTGACCATGTTGCAGCGCTCGCCCACCTACATCATCTCGATGCCGGCCAAGGACAAGCTGGCGAACCGGCTCCGCCGGCACCTTCCCGCCAAGCTCGCCTACGGCCTCACCCGCCTGAAGAACGCGTCGGTCGCAACCGCGATCTACCAACTGTGCCAGCGCTATCCGGACTTCATGAAGGGGCGCATCCGGCAGATGCAGGAGAAGTGGCTGCCGAAGGGCTACGACATCGACACCCACTTCACGCCCCGGTACAACCCGTGGGATCAGCGACTGTGTCTCGTGCCCAACGGGGATCTGTTCCGGTCCATCCGGAACGACGAGGTGTCGATCGTGACCGACCACATCGACACCTTCACCGAAACCGGTATCACGCTGAAGTCCGGTGAGGAATTGCACGCCGATGTCGTCGTCACCGCGACCGGCCTGAATCTGCTCGCGTTCGGCGGAACGACGCTCGCCGTCGACGGCCGCGACATCGACCTCGCCGACACCATGGCGTACAAGGGGATGATGCTCAGCGGGGTGCCCAACTTCGCGTTCGTCATCGGGTACACCAATGCGTCCTGGACGCTCAAGGCCGACCTGGTGTGCGAGTACGTCTGCCGTCTGCTCGCGCACATGGACGCGAACGGGTTCGCGCAGTGCGCCCCGGAGCGTGACAGTTCGGTCGAGGAGGAGCCGTTCCTCGACTTCGCCGCCGGTTACGTCCTGCGGTCGGTGGAGTCGTTCCCGAAGCAGGGGTCGGAAGCGCCGTGGCGGCTGCGGATGAACTACTTCCGCGACCTTCTGACATTGCGGCACGGCAAGGTCGTGGACGACGCAATGGCGTTCCGCCCGTGAGTACTTGTTAACCGCCCGCGGTTAACAAGTACTCACGGGCCCGGAGGGCCCACGTAGCGCCCTGCCCTCCTGCACATACTGCTCGTACTTCTCGGCGTTCTTGTCGGAGACCCGCGTGTCGCGAGGCGGCAATTGCAGTTCGTCCTCGGCCGGCATGCCGGCCTGCAATTCGCGTCCGCGTTCGAGTTCGGCATCCAGTTCGGCACCGAAGAGCAACGCCAGATTGGTGATCCAGAGCCACAGCAGGAACACGATCACGCCGGCCAGGGAGCCGTACGTCTTGTTGTAGCTGCCGAAGTTGGCGACGTACAGACCGAACAGGACCGACGCGAGGATCCACGTCACGATGGCGAGGAACGCACCGGCGCTGACCCAACGGAACTTCGGTTGCTTCACGTTGGGCGTGACGTAATAGAGGATGGCCACGGCGACCACGACGACGCCGAGGACGAACGGCCAGCGGGCGATGTTCCAGACGGTCAGGGCGGTGTCGCCGAATCCGATCGCGTCACCCACCGAGCGTGCGACGGGGCCGCTCAGCGCGAGCATCGCCGCAGCGGCGGCCACCAGGACCAGACCGACGATGGTGACGGCCAGCATCAGCGGCCGGAGCTTCCACACGGGACGCCCCTCCTCGACTTCGTACATGCGGTTCATGGCTCGTCCGAACGCCCCGATGTAGCCGGACGCCGACCACACCGCACCCAGCAGGCCGAGGACCAGCGCCATGCCCGCGGTCGGTGTCTCGACCAACTGCGAGATGGGGTCACGCAACGTGTCCACGGCGGAGGACGGCCCGAGGTCGTCGACCATCTGCAGGACCGCATCGGTGGTGCGCTGCCCCTGCCCGAACACTCCCAGCAACGAGACCAGCGCCAGCAGCGCAGGGAACAGCGACAGGACCGCGTAGTACGTCAGTGCGGCGGCCAGGTCGGTGCACTGATCGCGCGTGAATTCGTGCGCCGTCTTCCTGATGACGTACCACCAGGAGGGTTTCGTCAGGTCCGCAGGCGAATCCGGCTTCCGCGGATCGTCGGGGTCCGGTTCGGCGTGCTGATCGTCGTTCATCGGTGACGCCTACCCGGAACCCGGCTCAGGGAAACTGCGGCATTCCCTTCGGCTCTACTCGCGGTCGGTGCCCGCGGTGAAGTTCGCGACGACCTCCGCCGCGATCTCCCGAAGTTTGACGTTGCGATTCTGCGAATAGGAGGCGAGCTTGTCGAAGGCGGTGTCGGCGTCGCACTGGAACGCGGCCATGGTCAGCCCGACAGCTTGGCTGAGGGTGGTGCGGGTATCCAGTGCCGTGCGCAGATGTGTCGACTCGAGCTCACTGTCCGTGATCAGAGTTTCACGAAGCCAGGACATTTCGAGATGAACACGCACCCGCGCGACGAGCTCGCTCGGCTGGAAGGGCTTGACGATGTAGTCGTCGGCTCCTTGGTTCAGCCCGTCGACGGTCGACTCCGTTCCCGCGCGGGCGGTGAGCAGGATGACCGGCAGCCGTGCCGTCGACTGCTCCGACCGCAGCTCGCGGAGGAAGTCGATGCCGTCGCGACCGGGAAGCATGACGTCGCTGAGCACGAGATTCGGTGTGCGGACGGCGACATGCTTCAGCGCGGACTCCGCGTCGGCGACGGCGTCGACGTCCCAGCCCTGCTCCTGCAGCAATCGGGTGAGGTATGCCCGCAGGTCCGGGTGGTCTTCGACGAGCAGGATGCGGTGGCCGTCCGCTCCGCGTTCGGTCGAAACCGCGACCTCGACGGACGGCTCCCGCTGTTCGATGTCACCGAAGGACGTCACCGCGCCGATGGGCCGGTCGTCTGCCCGCGGGGTCGCGCCGTCCGGCGCCGGGATCCGCGGTACGCGGACGGTGAAGGTGCTGCCCCGGCCCGGGGCGCTGTCGAGGTCGACGGAACCGCCGAGCGCCGCGGCGAGATCGGACACCAGGGAAAGCCCGATGCCGACGCCCCCACCGCTGCCCGACCCGCCGGCCTCGACGCGATGGAACCTGTCGAATACGCGTTCCCGTTCTTCGGCGGGAATCCCCACACCCGTGTCGGTCACGCTCAGCACCAACCGGCCGGCGTCCTGGCCGAGCGCTACGGACACGGATCCGGACCGGGTGTACTTGACCGCGTTCGAGACAAGATTCAGCACGATCTTCACCCACATCTCGCGGTCCAATTCGACCAGGCCGGAGACTTCGTCGAGATCGGTCCGGAGCGCGAGCCCCGCCTGCGCGGCGGCGGAATCGAACATGCTCACGCAGTCCGCCGTCAATTGGCCGATATCGGTCGGCTCCGTGTGTGGCAGAAGCTGGCCGGCTTCCGCCTTGGACAGATCGAGTAGGCCGTCGACGAGCTGCTGCAGCCGGACCGCCGCACGATAGGCGGCCGCGATCGCTTCGCGCCGATCTGCGGGCGACTCGTCCTCGGACTGCTCGCGCAGAGTCTCGAGGGGCCCGAGCAACAGGGTCAGCGGGGTACGGAACTCGTGACTGACGTTCTGGAAGAACCGCGTCTTCGCAGCGTCGAGTTCCGCCAGCGCAGCGGCGCGGTCCCGCTCGAACTCGTAGGCCAGGGCGTCCGTGATCAGCGTCGACACCTTCGCCGTGACCAGCTCGACGAAGCCCCGATACGCGTCGTCGAACGCGCGGTACGGACTGATCCCGAGCACCAGCACACCCACCGGCTCCGCGTGACCCGTCACGATCAACGGGCACAGCCTCACCTCGGTCACCGCCTTCGACCCGGCGGGCTCGGACTGCTCGCCCGACGCCCGGACGCGGTGGTGGGTGACGTCGGTCGCCGGGATCCGGGCGGGCCTGAACTCGCCGTCGTCGTCCACCCCGGCGGCACCGACGAGCACGAGGTCCTCGGACTCGTCGTCACCCGAGCCGCCGACCTCGCGGCGAAGATAGATCGCGGCAAGCGGAACGTCCTGTCCGTTGTCGCCGAGTACCCGCACGACCGCACGGCAGGCATCGACGAGCGGATCGTCGCCGCCTGCGGTGGAAACCGTGCCCAGTTGCCGCAGAGTCTCGAGTCGGCGCTCCCCGAGCACGGTCGCGGTCACATCGGTCGTCGCCACGAAGATCCCGGCGACGTTCCCGTCCTCGTCCTGCACCGGACTGTAGGAGAACGTCCAGTACGTCTCCTCGAGGTACCCGTGCCGCAGCAGGTACAGCGGCTGATTCTCCGTGTAGGTCGCTGCGCCGCCCGACATCACCTGCTCGGCGAGCGGTCCCACCTCGTCCCAGATCTCCGCCCAGCACTGCGCCCCGGGTTCACCGATCGCCGCTGGGTACTTCGCACCGAGGACCCGGGTGTACGCGTCGTTGAAGATCTGCACGAGCTCAGGCCCCCACCAGAGCAACATCGGGACCTCGGAGGGCAGCACGGTCCGTACCGCCGCCCGCAGTTCGACCGACCAGGTCTCGACCGGGCCCAGCGGCGTGGCCGCCCAATCGGTGCGGCGTAGCCGCTCCCGTGTCTCGCCCGGACCGGCGAACAACCGATCCGCCGACCAGGAGTTATCGAAACCCGAGCCAGTCACATCCATGGACCTTTCGCCCACTGCCGGTCGCCCGGTCCCCATCCAGTTGTCATCACTGAAATGATCACCCAGCACCGCATCCCACCGCCACTTCTGTAT
>Ga0247820_10002570_pt1 | contig 10179 bp, 6 predicted proteins | sample 13C_Glucose_Day1_2_FD_192480 | JGI IMG/M metagenome (GOLD analysis project Ga0247820, IMG submission 192480) | Soil microbial communities from agricultural site in Penn Yan, New York, United States - 13C_Glucose_Day14 | ecosystem: Environmental > Terrestrial > Soil > Agricultural land | place...
GAGCTCGCGCGCGGGGTTGCCGGCCAAGCACAGCGGCACGAGCGCCGGCACCAGCATGAGCCCCGAACCGTGCGCCGTGGCCATCAGGAAGGACCACAGCGCGATGCCGGCGTGTCGGGCCCGCGGGATCGGCCTCGGCCGCATCGTTCCGCGCAACAGCCGATGCGACGCGGCACCGACGAGCAGCGTGCCGGCCAGCGCCTGCACCTGCGCTCGATCCAGCGACAGGCCGAATGCGACGGCGCCCGCGACGACCGCGATCGACAGGGCGTGGCCGATCCCGATCGGCCACAGCGCGCGCCGCGCCTGAGCCCCGTCGCGCGCGCGCACGCCCCACGCGGCGGCGAACATCCAGCCGGTGGCCGGGCTGGCGCCGTGCAGGGCGCCGAAGCCGGCCACGGCCAGCCACGGCCAGAGGCTTTCCATCACGCCTCGTAGCGGTCGTGGTGGCGCACCCACTCCATCTTGTTGGGCACGTCGCGCTCGTCGCGGCCGTTGGGCACGAGATCCAGCATGTCGTAGGTGCCCATCATCACTTCCACGCCGCGGCCGTAGGTGGAGTAGGTGTGGAACACGTCGCCCGCGTCGTCCTTGAAGAACACGCTGATGCCGGGCAGCTCCTCGACCATGAAGGGGCGCACGCCGTAGTTGTAGTAGACCTCGCCGCGGGCCTGTTGCTCCGGCGTGAAGCTCACGCAGAAGTCGAGGTTGAAGTCGTTGGCGTTCGACGACACCCACTTGAACTTCCAGCCCATGCGCCGGTGGAAGCGCTCGATTTCTTCCAGCGGCGCGCGCGACACGGCCAGCAGCGTGACGTCGCGCTGCGCCAGGTGCACGTTCATGCCGTCGGTGTGGTCGGCCATGAAGGAGCAGCTCGGGCAGCCCTGGGCCCAGCCCGGGCCGAGCATGAAGTGCTGCACCATGAGCTGGCGGCGGCCTTCGAACAGCTCGGCGAGCGTGCGCGGGCCCGCGGCGGTGTGGAACACGTAGTTCTTCTCGATGCGCACCCACGGCAACGCACGGCGCTCCTGGGCGATCTGGTCCTGCAGGCGGGTGAGCTCCTTCTCGCGCGCCAGCAGGGTCTTGCGCTCGGCCACCCATCGGTCGCGGGACACGACGGGATGGGCGGTACGGTCTTGTGTGGTGGTCATGCTTGGCTCCGTTCGGCGCTCCGGTGTGGCGCCGCGAAGCCAATCTACGTTCGCGTGGGTGCCGGGTGTGAGTAACAAGAACGTCGTGAATCGACCGGGCATCAGAGCCCGAACCACCGCGCCCTGCGACTCGCGCCGAACCATTCCTTGTCCTCGCGCAGGGCCACGCTCGGTTCGTGGTAGGTGCCGGTGGGCTTCGGCCCCGAGAAGAAATCGACGTCGACGCGCCCGATCCGGCCGGCGCCGAATTCGATGTAGCAGGTGCCCGCGCCCGCATAGAGCTTCGCGTCGCCTTCGCCGCGGATGCGCGAGACGAGCGCGGTCGCGACCGCCATGGCGGCGCCCTCGGCAAACACGCCGGCCTTCGGCGTGCCCGTGTTCGCGATGTCGCCCACGGCATAGACGTTCGGGAACTTGGTCTCGAGCGTTCGCGGGTTCACGGTCACCCAGCCGCCTTCGACCATCCCGGCGGCCTCGGCCACGGCGGGCGCGCGGTGCTTCGGCACGCCCAGGAAGAGGTCGTAGGGCATGGCGGTGCCGTCGTCGAGCGTCGCGACGCGGCTCGCCACGTCCACCGACGTCACGCGGCGGTTGGGCATGAACTTGATGTTGCGCTCGGCGAACGCGGCGATCAGGGCCTTGGAGGTTTCAGGAGACGGGGGGACGGGGCTCGGCAGCGGCAGCACGAGCGTGATCTCGCACTGGCTGCGAATCCCCGCGTTGAGCAGGTAGTCGTGCAGCATGAGCACGCATTCGCTGGGCGCCGGCGGGCACTTGTAGGGCGCGCCGCACACGCCCACCATGGCGTGGCCCCTGGAGAACGTGGGCAGCACGTCGCGCAGGCGGGTCGCCCCCTCGACCGAATAGAACTCGTTCTCGGCCTCCAGCCCCGGCGTGGCGGCGATGTCGTAGTCGGCGCCGAGGGCGACGACCAGGTAGTCGGCGTCGTGCGTGCCGGCATCGGTGGTCACGCGCCGGGTGACCGGGTCGATGGCCGTGACCGTTTCGCGCAGCAGACGCACGCCCGGCTTCGCGAAGTTGCTGTAGGGCAGCCGCACCGAATCCGGCTCGGCGTGGCCGAACATCACGTCCAGCTTGGAGAAGCCGAAGATGAACGCATCGGCCCTGTCGATCAGAGTCACTTGCACCTCGTCGCCCAGGGCCTCCGACAGCATGGTGCTCAGTTCCATGCCGCCGAAGCCGGCGCCCAGGACCGTGATACGCGTGCTCATGTGGCGGCCTCCTGAGAAACGTGTCCGGCACCATATAGCGGCTTGCATCGCGACGCAATCGCGACGCGTCCATGCAGACCCTCGGCGCTGGCAGGTATCTCCCTTCCGGTGCCTTTAGATCCGGCAGGCCGGCACCATATCGGGTCTGTCAGACTCGGTGCCAGGCAAGTCCCAAGGAGACACCACATGAAACGCATTCTGTTGGGCATGGTCATCGGCTTGGCGGGCCTGGGCTTCGTCGCGGCCGACGTGGAGGCCAAGCGCCTCGGCGGCGGCATGTCTCAAGGCTTGAAGCGGCCGACGCCGACGCAGCGCCAGCCCGACAGCCCGCCGCCGCAGCAGGCCCCCCAGCAGGCCAAGCAGCAGCCCGGCACGCCGGGCGCCGCGGCCGCCGCGCCGGCCAAGCGTTCCTGGCTCGGCCCCCTGGCCGGGCTGGCTGCGGGCCTCGGCATCGCGGCGCTGATGAGCCACCTGGGCCTCGGCGAGACCTTCGGCAACGTCCTCACGCTGCTGCTGGTGCTGATGGTCGGGGTGTGGCTGGTGCGCTTCCTGATGCGCCGCTTCTCGCCCGCCGCCCAGCTGGCCGGCGCCCCGGGTGTCTCCGGCGTCCCGAGCCCGCCGGTGGCCGCGAAGAGCGCTTCTCCCATCGGCGCCATGCGCTCCGACCTGCAGCCCCCTGCGAGCCCGGCAATGCAGCCGCTCGCGACGCCCGGCTCGGCGGGCAGCCGGCCGGCCCTGCCGCCGGGGTTCGACCTGGTGTCGTTCGAGCGCGCCGCCAAGATGATCTTCATTCGCCTGCAAGCCGCGAATGACCGCGGCGACGTGGAAGACCTGCGCGGGTTCTCCACGCCGGAGATGTTCGCGGCCTTCCGGGTGGACCTGCAGGATCGCGGCCCGAGCGGCCAGCACACCGACGTGGTGCAGCTCGACGCGGAAGTGGTGGATTGGGCGGTGGACGACGGCAAGCAGATCGTCAGCGTGCGCTACCACGGGCTCATCCGCGAAGACGATGCGGGCGAGACGGCTCCCTTCGACGAGGTGTGGCACCTGGTGCGGCCGGAGGACGGCAGCCGCTCGTGGGCGATCGCCGGCATCCAGCAGATCGCTCTCACCGCCCCTTGAGCAGCGGCATCGCCAGGGCGAACGGTTCGCCCGGCGTGTTCTGCGTGGGCTTCTGCGCGGTCTTGAACACCTCCTGGGTGATGGCGGGTACGAACTTGCGCGCGTGGGTTGCGATGTCGGTCACGTCGACCGTGCCGTTGTCGTCGTAGTCGGCACGGTCCAGGGCATCGAGCACCACCCACGAGAACACGCCGTGCCCCTTGTAGCCTTCCAGCGCCACGTTGTCGCTGCTGCTGGCCACGATCACCGAGCGCTGGCTCAGGCGTGAGAGGGTGGACACCGCGCCCTCCTCCTCTGCGGCGCCGGCGGCGAGCGCGATCGCGCTGCCGGCGCGGCAGGTGTCCAGCAACAGCAGCGACTTCACCGGCAGCTTGCTCATCCAATCTCGCAGCTGCTGCTGGCTGAGCGCCTGCTTGCGCACCGCCGCGTCCTCCGAGTTGTCGAGTTCCCACGGCAGGAAGTAGTACTGTTCGCCGACCATCGTGCCGTGGCCGGCCATGAAGAGCACGAAGGTGTCCTCCGGGCGGGCCTTGGCGGCCATCTCGACGAGCGTGCTGCCGATCCGGGCCACGGTGGCCTCGTCGTCCGTGAGCGTGCGCGTCACGACGCGGCCCTTGAAGTGGGGGCCGCCGTTCTTCGTGAGGCGGCTGGCCAGCGCCCGGGCGTCGTCGGCCGCGAACTTGAGCTTCGGGGTCACGCTGCGGTAGTTCGCCACGCCCACCGCCAGCACGTGCAGCGTGCCTTCGCCCGCGCTCTCCGGGCGCTTCACGGTCACGTCCACCGTCACGGCCCGCGAGGCCACGCCGCGCGCGTCCACCAGCTCCACCGAGACCTTGCGCCGCCCGTCGGCCAGGTCCACCGGCATGCGGGCCACGCTGCCCGGCGTGAGCGCGGGCGTGATCCAGCGCCCGGACATCTCGGCGCCGTCGTCCACGCGCAGCACCAGCTTGCCGCCGCCCTGGCCGCCGCGCAGCACGCGCACGACCATCTCGTACGTGCCGTCGGTCTGCGCGGTGGCGGCGGATTCGAGCACCAGCTCCGGCACCTCGCCCGCCTTGAGCAGGCTGCGCACGTCGCCGCGGCGCTGCACCTGCTCGCGCACCAGCCTGTCGCCGTCGGCGTCGAGGCGGCGCGCGACGAGCCCGGGCTGGTAGAACGTCTCCCAGAGCTGGCGCGCGTCGACGAATTCGCCTTCGCGGTCGCCGCCGCGGTTCAGGTGGTAGCCGACGAGGTCTTCCGCGCCGGCAGAAGCGTCGAAGTAGCCCTCGGGCGTCCAGGCCACCCACCGCTTGCCGTCGGCGTGCGGGTACAGGGCCAGGATCTCGCGGCCGTCGTCGAGGCGGTGCCAGCGAATCGTGCCGTCGCTGAAGGCGGCCACGATGAATCGGCCGTCGCCGCTGATGTTCACCGCCCACACGGTGCCCGCCACGGGCCGACGCCAGCGCGCCTTGCCCGCCCCCTCGAAGAGGCGCAGGTTCCACTCCGAGCCCACCACGAAGCGCCGGCCGTCCGGGGCGATGGCCAGGCTGCGCGCGGGCTCGTGGCGATCCAGCACGAGCTTCTCCCCGTTGAGCTTCGGCTCGGTCTCGCCGCGCCAATCGGTGAAGGCGAGGCCCGGCGCCGCGGTGCGCGCGGCGGGCAGGGGGGCGGTGTCGGCGCCGAGCGTGCGCGAGGCCACGTCGAACGACTGCATCGCGTCGCCGCCGCCCGGGGCGCCGAAGCGCACGCGGCGGCCGTCTTGCGACACCTGCAGCCGCTCGAGCTGGTCGCGGAAGTCGCGAATGGCCGGGTCTTGCCGGCGCTGCACGCGCGCCGACGAGTCCAGCACGCCCCAGCTCGGGTCGTTCGCGCCGAAGAGCCAGCCGCCGCCCGCCGCCAGGGGCAGGGTCGCGAGGTCGGCCACCGTGTTGCGGCTCACCACGATGTCCTGGTAGCGCGTCCAGTCCTGCACCGGCCAGCGGCGCACCGCGTTGCCGCCGCCCGCCACCCAGGTGCCGCCTGCCATCAAGAAGCGGCCGTCGGCGGACCAGGCCACGCGGCTCAGGTTGCCCTGCGTGACTTGGGTCGTCGCGGGCCGGGCGACCTCGGCGAGACTCTCGGCGTCGAGCACCTGCACCGCCGTGCTGTCGTCGAAGCCCACGGCGATGAGGCGGCCGTCGGGCGAGAAGCGTGCGGCGTAGGGGTGCTTGCCGCCGGCCAGTGGAGCGGCGCGCACCGGCTGCAGCGCGCCTTGCGGATCCACCGCGTGCACGCGCAGCTGGCCGTCGTAGCTGGTGCTGGCGAGGCGCTTCGAGTCGCCGCTGAACTGCACGCTGTAGGCGTTGTCGCCCAGGGTGGTGTCGCGCCCGCGCTCGGCGCCGCTGGCGGCATCGAACAGGCGCAGGCCGCCCTTGCCCTGCATGCTCGCCGCAAGCCAGCGGCCATCGGGCGAATAGGCGAGGTGGAAGACCGGGTCGGGCAGGCCCTGGATGCGGCGCAGCAGCTTCCCGCCGGCGCGGTCGAAGAGGTAGATGGTGTGGCCCGTGGCGGAGCCCAGTTGCGTGCGGCCGGCCACCGCCACGACCTGGCCGTCGGGCGACATCGCCGCGGCGAAGAGCTTGCCTTCGTTGTCGTCGTCCTGCGGCGGGCGCAGTACGCCGGCGAGGCGGCCGGTGGCGAGCTCCCACACCCGGGCCGTGCGGTCCTGCGACGCGGTGACGGCCCAGCGGCCGGCGCTGTCGGTGGCCACCCGCATGATCACCGCCGTGTGCATGCCCGTCTCGAGGCGGGCCAGCGGTTCGGTGGTGGCGGTGGCGGCTTGCGCGACAGCGCCCGCCGCGGCCAGGGCGGCGCCGAGTGCGGCGCGACGCAGCACGGCCATCCACCGCGGGGGTGGCGTGGGCGTCTTCCAGCAGGAGGGCATGATCTACAGGTTGTGCTGGCGTGCGAACTCGAGCGCGCGCTCGCGACCAGTGTCGTTCATTCCCGCGCCCGAGGCATGCTCCAGCGCCGCCCTCACGGCAGAGGCGATGCGCGTGGCCTCGGGGCCGCAATCGCGCCAGGTGGCGGGCGTGTCGGGCGGCGGCCGGGCCGCCAGCGCGAGGCCGGCGCGAGACATCCATCGTGCGAAGCAGCGCTTCTCCTGCGGCTGCTTGAGCATCACCACCGCGCCCGGCGTGATCTCGATGGCCCAGGGCAGCGCATTGCGGCCGGTCAGCGGCGGCGCGGTGTCGGCCAACGCGCGGCGGGCGGTGGAGAGCTGGTCGCTCGCGCGGTCGAACTCGGACATCCTCCACAGCAGCTGGGCCATCTCGATGCGCGAGAGGATGGCGCCGAGCTCGGCGCTCTGCTCGTAGTCCTGCAGGGCGCCCTGCAGGTCGCCGGTCTGGGCGCGGGCGTAGGCGCGCGCGTTCAGGTAGTGGGGAGGGGCCACGGGGTTCAAGGCGGGGTCCAGCGCCCGGTCGAGCAGTGGCAGTGCCTCGGCAAAGCGCCCGGCCAGCATCTCCAGGTTGGCCAGGTAGAAGTAGACCTCCGGAAACCTGCCGCCGGTGGTCTCGAGGACGCGCTTGATGTCGGCGCGCGCCTGCGGGTGCCGATCGGGCCGGTTCTCGCGCAGCGTCAGCTGCGCCGAATAGAACAGCAAGTCAGGGTCGTCCGGTCGCTGGGCCTTCAGCGCGTCCAAGCGCGACCCGAACTGCTCGAGGTCTTCCTGGCGCTCGAGCATCACGCCGAGCTGCGCCTTGGCCTGCACGAAGCAAGCGTCGCGGGGCACCCAGGCCTGGCAGACGGGAACCACCTCGTTGAACGCGTCCGTGGCGCGCCCGCTGCGCAGGTCCTGCACGGCCTTCGCCACGCGCTGATCAGCCCGGGTCGCCGCCTGCGACCACAACGCGAACACCGCGCCGGCCAGCACGATGGCGCCGAGCGCGCCGCCCCACACGAGGGGCTGCTGCCACCACCGCGGGTCGCGCAGCTTCTTGCCGACGCGCTGGAGCCACGTGCTGTCGGGATCGATCAGCCGCTGCAGGCGCTGCCGCAGGCCCTTGGTCACCTCGGTGTAGTACTGGTCGGGGGTCTTCCACTCCGAGATCGGGCGCGCGCCCTTCGGCAGCGCCTGGAGCTTGGCGAACGGCGCGTTCTCCCAGGCGCACTCGCGCAGGATGACCGGGATCACGATGGCGCGGTCGGCCGGGTCCTCGTTCCGCTCGAGCGCACGAGCCAGCTCCTTGCCGAAGCAGTACTCCGAGTTGATGAAGTCCGCCGTCACGAGCAGCAGGATCACGTCGGCCCGGTTCAGCCGCTCGTCGATCACGTCGGCCCACTCGTCGCCGGCCAGGATCTGTCGGTCGTCCCAGGCGTCCACCAGCTTCTCGCGCTTCAACGCGCTGAGGTGGGCGGTCAACTGCTTGAGCAACTCCGCGTCCACGTGCGCGTAGGAGATGAACACGGTCACGCCCGGCGACACAGGCGCGGCGGGGCGGGCGGTGGTCGGCATGCGCTCAGTTCTCCACGGCAGAACGGCCCCACCAAGGCCCTTGCGCGGATCCGGCTCCGCCGGTCCGCTGCAAGAGCCCCCTCGGGGGGCAGCGACGAGAGGAGCGTGGGGGCTTCATTTCTTCGCGGCGACGATGCTTTGGATCCAGATGCCTTCGTTGGCTCCGTACGTGCCGGTCTTGCCGTTGAGCTGCGGCATGCCGATCTTGCCGCCCTTGTGGTGCAGGGCGATCACCTCCCACAGCGCGGCGTTGAACACCGGGCTGCCGGAGCTGCCGCCTTCGGTGGGTGCGCGGTAGTGCACGCGGCACACGCCCTCGATCGGCGGCGCGCCGTTCGGCGGGCCTTCATGGTCGATCAGCGCGTTGTCCTGCAGCGAGAACGCGAGGTCGCGCCCGCCCGGGTGGCCGATCACGTACACGTGCGCCGTGTCTTCCACGATGGGCAGCGCACGCGCGAGGGGCAGGGGCGCGATGCCCGTGACCGGCTCGTTCAGGCGCAGCAGGCTCGCGTCGTGGCGCTCGGGCGGCGAGCTCCAGGCGATGGCCTTCACCGTGTAGACGCGACTGGCGTCGAGGGCTTCGAACACGAGCTCGGCGGCGTCCGGCGGCAGACCGGGGCTGGCCCCGAGTTCGTTGACGACGTGGAAGTTGGTCAGCACCATCAACTCGTCTTCCGGCGTGCACTGCAGGCTGCCGGCGCGCACCAGCCAGCCGGTGCCCACGCGGTCGCCCACCTTCGAGCGGATCGCGCACACCGCGCTGGCCCGCTCCAGCCCGGTCTTCCACCACCGGAACGTCTTGGCGCCGAACTCGCCGAGCACGGCTTCGAGCTGCCCGGGCTCGGGCTCCGCCCGTTCCCGCGCCCGTCGCAATGCGGCCGGCCGCAAGGTGAGCTCGCCGCCCGACACCTGCAGCAGCCGCGCGCGCAGGATGTCGATCAGGCCGAGCCCGCGCGCATCGATCGCCCCCACGTCCCACACCTGGGTGAACTGACGCAGCGTGCCGGCGATCTGGAAGGCCTGCGCATGGTCGTCGGCGACGAACGTGTTCAACGCGGCTTCCACCTGGTCCCAATCGTCGAGCCCGAGCGCGGCTTGTGCCAGCGTGGGGTGGAACCATTCGTCGCGCTGGTCGGGCGGCACCCGGTTCAGCCGGTCGATCACTTCCTGCGCCACCGTCGCCGGCTGCAGGTCGGGCGCCAGCCTCAGGCCGAGGCGCCTGGCTCGCGCGAGCAGCGCGACCAGGTTCACGCCGTGCCAGGTGTTGTCGGGGTTCTCCTCGAACGGCTTGCGGTAGACGGCGATGGCCTGCTTCAGCGCATCGCGCGCCGCGTCGCTCGCCTTGTCGGTCGCGTCGAAGAACAGCTGCTTGTAGGCGCGCCCGAGCAGGCCGAGCGCCTCGGCATGCTCAGGGTCGTCGCGCGGCAGGCGCGCAGCCTGCGCCTTCAGCACGCAGATGGCCGCGGTGATCCAGCCCAGCTCGATGAGGCACTGCGCATACAGGCGCCGGCTGCGCGAATCCGCCGGCAGGCGGCGGCAGATCGCTTCCGCGAGCTGGCCCATCGGTTCGTACAGGCGCGCATTGCGGAGCTCGATCAGCAGGTCGCGCTCGTGATCGAGCACGTCGCCGAAGCCCTGGACACGCTGCAGTGCCTGCGTCGCCTGGGCGCGCAACTCGTCGAGCGCATCAGCTTCCATGGCAGTGGCCCATTGCGCTTTGCGCCACCCGAGGCTGACGCGCCCGATCTGCTTGGGGCGCGGGCGCGTCGGGCCGAGGGAGGCGGTCGGCCCTGCGGGCCGACTGCGCTGCGGTCCTCGGTCCGGGGGCGCGCCGTCCACTTAGCTCCGCGCGCTGCGCGCGCTGCGCACGACGCCGGCGAGTCAGATCACGAAGCGCGCTGCGCGCGCCGCCCCCGGCCCTGCGGTCCTCGCCGCCTCCCACGGCCCGACGCGCCCGCGCCCCAAGCAGCTCTCCTGCAAGGTCGAGGCGTGCCAAGGCCGCGCCCTCACCCCGGCCCTCTCCCGCACGCGGGAGAGGGAGACGGACTCCGCGGCGGTCGCAACGCCATTGCCAGAGCGTGTCTGCAAAGGTGCGGGCAGGCCGGCCGCGGCGCGCGTGGGCGGCGCCGGGCTTGTGTGCTGCGGGGGGCGGCGTGCACGCAGTGCACGCTTCGTGAACTGACTCGCCGGCGTCGTGCAC
>Ga0247820_10002571_pt1 | contig 10178 bp, 11 predicted proteins | sample 13C_Glucose_Day1_2_FD_192480 | JGI IMG/M metagenome (GOLD analysis project Ga0247820, IMG submission 192480) | Soil microbial communities from agricultural site in Penn Yan, New York, United States - 13C_Glucose_Day14 | ecosystem: Environmental > Terrestrial > Soil > Agricultural land | place...
CACCCTGGTCGGCTGGGGCGATGTCGGCGAAGGTGCGGCCCTCGAACAGTCCGAAAGCGCGCTCGCGCAGGCCGGGCTCGGCAGCCACGTCGATGCCCCGCGGGCCGGCGATCGCCTGCGCCGTCTGCCAGGCGCGCGAGAGGTCGCTGGCGTAGATGGCCCCGATCTGCTCTTCCTCGAGGGCCCGGGCGACCCGCTCGGCCTGCCAGCGCCCGATCTCGTTGAGCCCGATATCGAGCTGGCCCTGGAGGCGGGCATCGGCATTCCAGGCGGTTTCGCCGTGGCGTACGGCGATGACGCGGGTGGCCTCCATCGTGACGGATCAGTCCTGGCGGGTGGCCCGCGGGATCTCGATGTCGACCCGGCGCACCCCCTGCGGGGGATTCGGAAAGCCCTGCAGCGCGGCCTGGAACATCACCGGCAGGACGTGGGCGCTGTTGCTGTAGGGGCCGTCGTTGCGGGCGTGAGTCTCGAACACCACCCGGTTGGACGGCAGTTCGCGCAGCACGATGCTGACCTCGCGCGCGAACCACGGGGTGGGCGGCGGCCCGAAGGCCGGTCCGTACCAGCCCCCGCCGTACCAGCCGCGCCCGCAGCCCCAGGCGCCGGCGCAGCCCCAGCCCGGTCCTGGCCCGAACCACGGCCCGCCCACCAGCCACGGGTCGGCCCAGGGCGACAGCTCGGCGCTCACGCGGGCGCCGATCAGGGCGCTGAGCTGCGGCGCGGCGTCGTCGCGTCGCAGGCCCACGCTGTCGAGCGCCGCGCCGGCCATGGCTTCCAGTTGCTGCTGCGTCGCCTCTTCGACCTGCTGGGAGGGCAGGCGCTCGAAGCGGTAGGTGGCGCCGGCGGGCACGCCGGCCATGCTGGAAAAGGTCCGCACATCGCTGTCGACCACCCAGCGCGTGGCGCAGCCGCCCAGGGCGACGGCGGCCAGCAGGACGCCGAGGATTCTCTTCATGGTCAGAGTTGCACGATGCGAAGCGCCGAGGGCGCAGGCAGTTCGGGCCGATCGAAGGCCTTGTCGCCGTCTTCGTCGGCCACGCCGGTCGCCTTCAGTCCCTTGAAGTCGAAGGCCTTGGCGTCGAGCAGGTGGGAGGGCACGATGTTCTGCATCGCATTGAACATGTTTTCGATCCGGCCCGGGAATTTGCGTTCCCAGTCGCGCAGCATCTCGCCGACCTGCTTGCGCTGCAGGTTCTCCTGGCTGCCGCACAGGGTGCACGGAATGATCGGGAACGCGCGGTGCTGGGCCCAGCGGACCAGGTCCTTCTCGGCCACGTAGGCCAGCGGCCGGATCACGACGTGCCTGCCGTCGTCGCTCACCAGCTTCGGCGGCATCGACTTGAGCTTGGCGGCGAAGAACATGTTGAGGAAGAAGGTCTGCAGCATGTCGTCGCGGTGGTGGCCCAGCGCGACCTTGGTGGCGCCCAGTTCGTCGGCCACGCGGTACAGGATGCCGCGGCGCAGCCGGCTGCACAGGCCGCAGGTGGTCTTGCCCTCGGGGATCACGCGCTTGACGATCGAGTAGGTGTCCTGCTCCTCGATGTGGAAAGGCACGCCCAGCGCCTCCAGGTAGCCCGGCAGCACGTCTTCCGGAAAGCCCGGCTGCTTCTGGTCGAGGTTGACGGCCACGATGTCGAAGTGGATCGGCGCCCGGGCGCGCAGCTTCAGCAGGACGTCGAGCAGCCCGTAGCTGTCCTTGCCGCCCGAGACGCAGACCATGACCTTGTCGCCTTCCTCGATCATGTTGTAGTCGACGATCGCGCGGCCGACTTCGCGGCACAGCCGCTTCTCGAGCTTGTGGGTCTCGCGTTCGATCTTCAGGTCGGCGGCGCCGATCGCCGCAGCTTCTTCTTCAGTCCAGACAACACTCATCTCAAATCCTTTCGCAGCGTTTCCTCGCTGATCGCGAGGCCCGTTCGTGAAACACCGCGGAACCGGCAACGCCCGGCCGCTGGTGTTGCCCCCGGCAGGGGGTGGGCGCCCGGATACGCAGTGCCGGGCAACCTGGGGGCGAGCAACATTCATTTGCTCCTGAAAACTTCGACTCCGACAGCGTCGCAGTCGGGATACACGTCCGGTTTGGCGGTCGACACGCGGGCGGCCTGCACCTTCGGATGCGCCAGCACCTGCGTGAGGATGTCGTCGCACAGCGTTTCCTGCAAATGGATATGGCCCTTGCTCAGGCGCGTGGCGACGGTGCGGCGGATGAAATCGTAGTCGACCACCTCGTCGAGTTCGTCGGCCTTCGGCGTCGAGACGGCCAGCGGCACGTAGAGGTCGACGTTGATGATCACGCGCTGTTCGGCGCGCTTCTCGAACTCGTGCACGCCGATGTTGATCCAGACTTCGTAGTCGCGCAGGAAGACGCGCCTGCAGGACAGCAGAAGGGGGTCGAGGGCAGCGGTGGTCATGGTGAAGCTTTCAGCAGGTCGTCGACGACGAACATGATGTCGCGCGCGAGCGGCACCAGGTGCTGGCCGTTGTCGACGCAAAGGGTGGTCCCGGTCACGCTGGGCGTGCCGGCAAGGAAGACGCAGGTCCGGGCGACATCGGCCGGGTCGATGGCGCGGCGCAGCAGGTTGGCCTGCGAAGCGCGGGCGAAGTTGGCCTCGGTCTGCGGGCCGCTCGGGTAGAGGATGCCCGGCGCCACGCCGCAGACGCGCAGCGCCGGCGCCAGCGCCTGCGCCTGCAGTGCCACGGCGCGCTCGAGGGCGAGCTTCGACACGGTGTAGGAAAAATAGTCGGGGTTCAGGTTGTAGACCTTCTGGTCCAGCACGTGGATCGCCGAGCGGTCGATGCCGTCGCCGGGCGTGGCGCGCCGGGCCAGCAGCCGCGCGAAGGACAGCGGCGCGACCAGGTTCACGCCCAGCTGGCGCAGCGCGGCGTCGGCGTCGAAATCGAGCCCGGTGTCAGGCTCGAAGGCCGAGGCGTTGTTGACGATGCAGGCGAGGGGCCCGCCGGCCGAGGCCTGCTCGACCAGCGCGATGCGGCCCGGCTCGCTGCCGATGTCGGCTTCGATCGCGGTCGCCTCGTGGCCCTCGTCGGCGAGGCGCGCGCACAATGCCAGCGCCTGCCCCCGCGAGGCGCGGTACTGGCACCATACGCGCCAGCCTGCCCGCGCGAAGGCCTCGCAGACCGCGGCGCCCAGGCGCTGGCCGCCGCCGGTCACGAGCACGCCTCGGCGTGGGGTCGATTCAGCCATCCTGATAGATTTCCCTTATTTATGAACCTGGAGCAGGGCGCCGAACGCGCCACCCCGTTGACCCGAATTATCGACGCCGCACTGGAGCGTGCCGGCGGCTGGCTGCCCTTCGACCGCTTCATGGCCCTGGCCTTGTACGCACCGGGGCTGGGCTACTACGCCAGCGCGAGCCGCAAGTTCGGCCAGATGCCGGCTTCGGGCAGCGATTTCGTGACCGCGCCGGAACTCACGCCGTTGTTCGGCCGTACCCTGGCGGTGCAGGTGGCCGAGGCGCTCGACAGAACCGGCACGCGGGAGCTCTGGGAGTTCGGCGCCGGCACCGGTGCGCTGGCGCTGCAATTGCTCGACGCGCTCGGCGACCGGATCGGGCGCTACCGCATCGTCGATCTCTCGGGCACGCTGCGCGACCGCCAGCAGCAGACACTGGCCCGGCATGCCGGCAAGGTCGAGTGGCTGGCCGAACTGCCCGAGGAAATGCACGGCGTGGTGGTCGGCAACGAGGTGCTCGATGCAATGCCGGTGCAGGTGCTGGTGCGCAAGGGCGGCCAATGGCACGAGCGCGGCGTGGTCCGTCAGGGCCAGGGCTTCGGCTGGGACGACCGGCCCACCGAACTGCGGCCGCCGCTCGAGGTCGAAGGCGCACACGACTACCTGACCGAGATCCATCCGCAGGCCGAGGCCTTCGTCGCCACGCTGGCCGACCGGCTGAAGCAGGGCGCCGCCTTCTTCATCGACTATGGCTTCCCCGAGGCCGAGTACTACCACCCGCAGCGCCACATGGGCACCGTGATGTGCCATCGCGGCCACCGGGCCGATGGCGATCCGCTGGCCGATGTCGGCGCGAAGGACATCACGGCCCACGTGAACTTCACCGGCGTGGCGCTGGCGGGTCAGGATGCCGGCCTCGAGGTGCTGGGCTACTGCAGCCAGGCGAGGTTCCTGCTCAACGCCGGCATCCTGCCGATGATGGAACAGGCTTCGCTGGCCGAGCGCGCGATGGCCGCGCGGCTGATCCACGAGCACGAGATGGGCGAATTGTTCAAGGTGGTCGGCTTCACCGTCGGCGAGCCCTGGGACGCGATCGGCTTCGCCGAAGGGGACCGCAGCCACACGCTGTGAGGGCGGTCGCGGCACCGGAGCTGGGTTCTAATCCCTCCATGAGCCCCACCTTCACACCGGCCGACGACCTGCGCGTCGCCCTTGCACTGGCCGATGCGGCGGCCTCGCACTCGCTGCGCCTGTTCCGCACCCCGCTCGACGTCATCTCGAAGGCCGACGAAAGCCCCGTGACCCAGGCCGACCGCGCGGCCGAGGCCGCAATGCGCGCGATCCTCGGCGCCGAGCGGGCGGCCGACGGCATCTTCGGCGAGGAGCATGGTCTGGAGCGCATCGACGCCGAGCGCGTGTGGGTGCTCGACCCGATCGACGGCACGCGCAGCTTCATCACCGGCTCGCCGCTCTGGGGCACGCTGATCGCGCTGGTGCGCGGCGGCCGCGTCGAGCTCGGCATGGTCGACATGCCGGTGCTCGGCGAGCGCTGGATCGGGCAGGCGGGCCTGGGCGCGCAGCGCAACGGCCAGCCGGTTCGCGCCAGCCAATGCAGCCGGGTCGCCGAGGCCCGCATCGTCACCACCTCGCCCGACATCTTCGCCCCCGCCGACTGGCAGGCCTTCGACCGCCTGAGCCGCCAGTGCGCGATGCGCCGCTTCGGCGGCGACTGCTACGGCTACGCCCAACTCGCAGGCGGCACCATCGACCTGGTGGTCGAGACCGGGCTGCAGCCCTACGACTACCTGGGCCCGACCGGCCTCATCGAGGCCGCCGGCGGCCTCGTCACCGACTGGCAGGGCCGGCCGCTGGGCCTGCAATCGGATGGCCGCGTGGTCGCCGCGGCAACGCGCGAACTTCACCGACAGGCGCTGGACCTGCTGGAGTCCTAAACTGCATCCATGATTCGCTGGCTGATCGTCGTCGTCCTGGCGCTGGTGCTGATGAGCGGGCTCACGGCCTGGCTGCGTCGCTTCGGCTTCGGTCGGCTGCCCGGCGATTTCGAGTTCCGTGCCTTCGGCCGCGACTGGCAACTGCCGATCGCGAGCACGGTGTTGCTGAGCATGATCGCGGCCCTGGTCGCACGATGGATCTGAACAGATGAGCGCAGCGCCGGGCCGCCCCAAGCAAGCTCGCGCCCCCTCGGGGGGCAGCGAGGACACGAAGTGCCGAGCGTGGGGGCAGGCATGAGCGCAGCGCCGGGCCGCCCCAAGCAAGCTCGCGCCCCCTCGGGGGGCAGCGAGGACACGAAGTGCCGAGCGTGGGGGCAGGCATGAGAGCCTGTGTCGACCTCGGTGGCACCAAGGTGGCCGTGAGCCTGTCGACCGACAGTGCCTCGCCGCTGATCGGCCGCCGCAGCGAGCCCACCGCCAAGACCGGCGACAACGACGCCGTCGCGCTGCAGATCATCCGGCTGGTCGAGGAAGTCTGCGCCGAGCAGCGCATCGACGTCGCGAGCGTCGACTGCGTCGGCGTCTCGAGCGCCGGCCCCTTCGAACTGCGCGACGGCGCGGTCGAGTTGGCGACCCCGAACATCTGCGGCGGCATCGCCGGCCCCGCGCGCGGACTGCCCAACCAGTGGATGACGGCGCTGCTCGAGGCGCCGCTGCGCCAGCGCTTCGCCCGCGTGCGGGTCGAGAACGATGCCGTCGCCGCGCTGGAGGCCGAGCGCCGCTGGGGTGCGCTGCAAGGCGTCGACCATTGCGCCTACGTCACCTGGAGCACCGGCGTCGGCGTCGGGCTGTGCGTCGATGGCCGCGTGCTGCACGGCAAGAACGGCAACGCGGGCCATGCGGGCCACAGCTTCGTCTCCGACGACGACAACAGCGCGCTGTGCGGCTGCGGCAACCTCGGCGACGTGGAGGCGCTGGCAGCGGGCAATGGCATTGCGCGGCGCTTCGGCGCGCCCGCGGCCGACCTGTTCGCCGCCGCCGCGCGCGGCGAGCCGCAGGCGCTGGCGACCACCGACGCGCTGTGCCGGATCATGGGCCGCATGCTCTTCAACCTGATCGCCACGCTGGATCTGCAGCGCATCAGCCTGGGTGGCAGCGTGTTCTGGCACAACCGCGACTTCCTGCTGCCGCGCCTGCAGGCGCAGGTCGACGGCAAGCTGGCCGCGCTGACACGCGGGGCCTTGCTGGTGCCGGCCGGACTCGGCGACTCGGTGGGGGACTACGGAGCCATGGCGCTGGTCGACTGACTGATCGGAATCGAAGCGCATGAGGCTTGGCAGGATCGTTCTCGGCGCCTTGGCCGTCGCCGCCATCGCCGCCACGGCAGTCTGGTTCAACCTGGACAAGGAAACGCGTGGGCTGCTCGCCACCCTGCCGACCGACCGCGACCTGCTGTTCTGGAGCCAGCCCCAGCGCGATGCCGCATTCCGGGCCCTCGACCGTCTGCCGGTGCTGGCCAAGGCGCGTGCCGTTCCCGCCGGCGCCACGCCCACGTCCTTGCCGCCCGGCCCGCCGCTGGCGCTGCCGCTGGATCTCGACGCCTACATGGCGCAGCAAAGAAGTGCCGCCCTCGTGATCCTGCACGATGGCAAACTGCGCCTGGAGCGCTACGGCCTGGGCTTCGACCGCGAGGGGCGCTGGACCAGTTTCTCGGTCGCCAAGTCCATCACGTCCACGCTGCTCGGCGCCGCCGTTCGCGACGGCCATATCCGCAGCCTCGACGACAAGGTCAGCGACTACATCCAGGAGATGAAAGGCTCGGCCTACGACGAGGTCAGCATCCGCCAATTGCTCACCATGACTTCCGGCGTGCGCTGGAACGAGGACTACGCCGATCCAGCTTCGGACGTGGCGCGCTTCAACAACCACCAGCCCGAAGAAGGCGTCGATGCGCTGGTGAGCTACCTGCGCAAGCTGCCGCGTGCGGCGCCGGCCGGCACCCGCTGGAACTACAGCACCGGCGAGACCAACCTCGTCGGCGTGCTCGTGACGCGGGCGACGGGCAAGCCGCTCGCGGACTACCTGTCGGCAAAGATCTGGGCGCCGGCCGGCATGGAGCAGCAGGCGACCTGGATCCTGAGCCGAACCGGGCAGGAGATCAGCGGCTGCTGCATCCAGGCGGCCACGCGCGACTTCGCGCGCTTCGGGCAGTTCATCCTCGATGGCGCGCGCGTCGCTGGCCAGCCCGTGGTGCCGGATGACTGGCTGGCCCAGGCCACCGCACGGCAAGCGGATATCGGCCGACCGGGCCGTGGCTACGGTTTCCAGTGGTGGACCTACGACGACGGCAGTTTCGCGGCGCGCGGCATCTTCGGGCAGGGCATCTTCATCGATCCCAAGCGCAGGCTGGTGATCGCCTCCAACGGCAACTGGGCCGGCGGCGCCACGGGCGCGGCCGAGATGGCGGCGCGCGAGGACTTCTACAAGGCGGTGCAGAAGGCTGTCGCCGACGAGGCGGCGGGCAAGGCGGGCGGCTGATCGCGGGCTGCGCTCGCCGGATGCGAGAACAGCGTGCGCGGCGGCGCTGCGCGCGGGAGCCCAAATCAGCCAGGACATCCCGGGCACGTTCTGCCTGCAGCACCGCCGCGAAGCGGGGGTCTGCGTCTCGGGCCCAGGTTGGCTATTTGACGGTGGGCGACCCGGAGTGGTCACCCCCGAACATGCCAGGCGCCCTGTCCGCCAGCACGGGGTCGGCGCCGCTCGACTTTTCCGGGCTCATCATCGTGCCGGCGGCGACGCCGCTCAATGCGCCCGCAACGGCGCCGAGCGCGCCACCCACCACCACACCCACCGGGCCGCCCACTACGACGCCGAGGGTGGCGCCGATGGCCGCACCGCCCACCACGCCACCGCCCGCCAGCACCGACCTGGCCTCGCGCTCGGCCTCCTCGGGCTCCAGCGGTATCTGTGCCGCAGGGTCCGGGTCCTGCGATGGAACACCGTGACCGGGACGCGCCTGCTCGGCCAAGTCCTCGTCGCGGACTACGGCGCACGACGGATGAGTGGTGGTGTCATGCATATGGGTTTCCTCGGGAAGTTGACGATCAAACGAGGACGAAGCTCTATCGAGCCACAAATCCTTATGCGGCCCGTCCCTGATCGCAGGCGTCCTCCTGCAGGCCGAGGGCCCGTAGGACAACGGGACCGAATGCATGTGGAATCATCTTGGGGTTGAGATCCTCCGCAGGCAGCAACGGGCGCCTTCCTGAGATTGAAGATGGCGCAGCCAACTGGCGCAACCAGTCCCAGACAGTCATCCGCAAAGCCAACACGAACGCCCATCGCCGCGCCTCATGCCGCCATCCGCACCGCCGCGCGTTGCACCACCGCCAGTTCGCAAGCAATCTCCCCGAGCCGCCTCAGCCCGCCCTCGATCGCGTCGGTGAAGGGCCAACCGCAATTGATGCGCAGGTAGTGGTCGAAGCGCGACGAGTTCGAAAACAGCGCGCCGGGCGCCACCAGGATCCCCTCGCGCAAGGCCCGGTCGAACACCGCCATCGATGCCAGCCGGTCGGGCAGCTCCACCCACAGCTGCAGTCCGCCCGGCGGCAGGTTCAGACGCGTGCCCGCGGGGAAGTGCGCCGCGATGGCATCGGCCGTGCGCTCGCGTTGTTCCCGCAGGCGTTCGCGCAGGCGCCGCAGGTGCCGGTCGAAGGCGCCGGTGCCCATGTACTCGCCGGCCGTCCACTGCGAAAGCTCCTCGTTGCTGCGGGTCTGCGTGTACTTGAGCATCTCGACGCGGCTGTGCCAGCGGCCGGCCGAGATCCAGCCCAGCCGCATGCCCGGCGCCAGGATCTTGTGCAGCGAGGCGCAGTGGATCACGTTGCCCGTGCGGTCCCACGACTTGATGGCGCGCGGCGGCGCCTCGGCGTCCAGCAGTTCGCTGTAGGTGTCGTCCTCGATCAGCGCCACGCCGTGCTGCTCGCAGAGCGCGACCAGGCGCTGCTTGTGCCCATCGGGCATGACGCTGCCCAACGGATTCTGCAGGTGCGGCACCACCACCACAGCCTTGATGTTGTCGTAGGCATCGAGCGCCATCTCCAGGGCCTCGACCGACAGCCCGGTCTGCGGGCTGGTGGGAATCTCGACGGCGCGCATGCCCAGGCTCTCGAGCACCTGGAGCAGCCCGTAGAAGGTCGGCGACTCGACCGCCACCGTGTCGCCGGGCTGGGCCACGGCGCGCAGCGCGAGGTTGAGCGCCTCGATGCAGCCGTTGGTGGACAGCACCTCGTCGGGCGCGAGCGTCATGCCCGCGCGCAGTCCGCGCCGCGCCGCGGCTTCGCGCAGGGGCGTGCGGCTGCGCGAGGGCGCGGCGGTCGTCAGCAGGGCGGGCCGTTGGCGCAGCAGCCGCATCATGATCGTCTGCAGCGCCTGCGCGGGATAGAGCTCCGGCGCACCGCGCGCGAGCGAGAAGTCGATCCGCACCTCGCCCTGGCGCCTGCGGGCGACGAATTCCGAGACCTTCGCATGGATGCCGAGGTACTGCGCCGGGTCGGGCGCCACATTGGCGGCCGGTTCCTCCATGGCCGCGATCGCGAGCCGGCGCGGGCGCTTCACGAAGTAGCCCGAGCGGTCGCGGGCCTCGACCCAGCCTTCCCCTTCCATCGTGCGGCACAGCTGCAGCGCGGTCGACAGGCTGATGCCGTGCAGGCGCATCAGGCTGCGCAGCGAAGGCAGCTTGTCGCCCGGCGTCAGCGTGCCGGCGCGGATCGCGTCCAGGTAGTGGACGGCCAGTTGGCGATAGAGCGGTGACGGTTCCATGCGATCGATGCTCGCGCAGGCGGCGCCGGGGAAACAGATGCAGTTCTGCGGGAATGGGACCATAACAGATGGGCGTCCAGGGGCACTGTTGTGCCCGGGAAAGCCGTTCTCTGTGCCTGTTTTTCAGGCAGTGCACTGCCTACGATGAAGTCATTGCAACTCTTCGACAGGGCACCGGCGATGACCACCGAACTCCCCGAATCCTCCCGCCT
>Ga0247820_10002572_pt1 | contig 10177 bp, 8 predicted proteins | sample 13C_Glucose_Day1_2_FD_192480 | JGI IMG/M metagenome (GOLD analysis project Ga0247820, IMG submission 192480) | Soil microbial communities from agricultural site in Penn Yan, New York, United States - 13C_Glucose_Day14 | ecosystem: Environmental > Terrestrial > Soil > Agricultural land | place...
TAGTCGCCGTGATCGGCGGCGGCCCCGCCGGCCTGATGGCCGCCGAGACCCTGGCCCGGCGCGGGATGGCGGTAGAAGTGTTCGACGCCATGCCCTCGGTGGGCCGCAAGTTTCTGCTGGCCGGCGTCGGCGGCATGAACATCACCCATTCCGAGCCCTACCCCGCCTTCGTCGGCCGTTACGGCGCACGCCAGGGCGAGATCGACACGCTGCTGCGCGACTTCGATGGCGAGGCCCTGCGCCAGTGGATTCACGGCCTGGGCATCGAAACCTTCGTCGGTACCTCGGGCCGCGTGTTCCCTCGCGACATGAAGGCCGCGCCGCTGCTGCGCGCCTGGCTCAAGCGCCTGCGCGAGTCCGGCGTGGTTATCCACACCCGGCACCGCTGGTTGGGCTGGACAGCCGAAGGTGCCCTGCGGATCAGTTATCCACAAGGCGAGCTGCAGGTACGGGCCGACGCCGTGGTGCTGGCCCTGGGTGGCGGCAGCTGGGCACGCCTGGGCTCGGACGGTGCCTGGGTGCCGCTGCTGGCCGAACGCGGTGTGGATATCTCTGCGCTGCGGGCGAGCAACTGCGGTTTCGAGGTCGAGGGCTGGAGTGATCTGCTCAAGGACAAGTTCGCCGGCGCCCCGCTGAAGAACATCGCCCTTGCCATGCCCGGCGCCGCGTCGCGCAAGGGCGAATTCATCCTCACCGCCCAAGGGGTGGAGGGCAGCCTGGTGTATGCCTGGTCGGCGGCGCTGCGGGAGGCGATCGACTGCGACGGACGGGCGACGCTGCTGCTCGACCTGCTGCCGGACCGGCCTGTGGACAAGATTGCCCAGGCCCTGGCCAAGCCCAGGGGATCGCGCTCGATGGCCAAGCACCTGCACGGCCAGCTCGGGATCGACGGGGTGAAGGCGGCCTTGTTGCGCGAGTTGACCGACCAGGCAACCTTTGCCGACCCCGAGCGCCTGGCGGCGGCGATCAAGGCATTGCCGATCATGCTGGTGCGGACCCGGCCGCTGGACGAGGCGATCAGCAGTGCTGGTGGCGTAAGGTTCGAAGGATTGGATGAGGGGCTGATGGCGCGCAACCTGCCCGGGGTGTTCTGCGCGGGGGAGATGCTGGATTGGGAGGCGCCGACTGGGGGGTACCTGCTGACGGCGTGTTTTGCCAGTGGTTTGCGGGCAGGAAATGCTGCGGCGGATTGGTTAATGCGTCAGGTCAGGTAGATTGCCGGGGCTGCTACGCAGCCCTTTCGCGGCACAAGGCCGCTCCTACAGGGTGATGCGCGGTCCTCTGTAGGAGCGGCCTTGTGCCGCGAATGGGCCGCATAGCGGCCCCCAAAATCTCAAGGCTTACGCTTGCCCGGCTTGCCACCAAAGCTCGGCACCTTGCGCACCGCCTTGACCGCCGGTGCCGAAGCCCCCGCCTCCTCGCTGTCCATCCAGCGCCCCAGACCACGCTTGGCGCTGTTCTCTTTCGGCTTCTTGGGTTTCTTCGGCTTTTTCAGCACCTGGCCACTGGCGTCGGTCACCGGCACCCGGTGATCAGGGATGAAGTCCGGCTCCTCGTGGCGCGGCAGCACCTGGCGGATCAGCGTCTCGATCGACGCCAGCAGTTGCACCTCGTCGGCGCACACCAGCGAGATCGCCTCACCCTTGTTGCCCGCGCGGCCGGTCCGACCGATACGGTGCACATAGTCCTCGGCGACGATCGGCAGGTCGAGGTTGACCACCAGCGGCAGGTCGTCGATGTCCAGGCCGCGGGCGGCCACATCGGTGGCCACCAGCACCTGGATCTCACGGGCCTTGAAGGTGTCCAGGGCACGCTGGCGGGTGGCCTGCGGGCGGTCGCCGTGGATACCGTCGGCGTTCACGCCCTCGGCCAGCAGACGCTCGACCAGCTGATCCACGCCATTGCGGGTCTTGGCGAACACCAGCACCTGCTTCCAGCGCTGCTTGCGCAACAGGTGGCAGAACAGGTCGGCCTTGCGCTTCTTGTCCACCGGCACCAGCCATTGCTTGACCGTGTTGGCAGCGGCATTGCGCGGGCTGACTTCGATGCTCAGCGGGTCGTTCAGCGCCAGGCCCGCGAGCATACGGATCTGGTCGGAGAAGGTCGCGGAGAACAGCAGCGTCTGGCGCTTGCGCGGCAACGCCGCATACACCGCCTGCAGCTCTTCGGCAAAGCCCAGGTCGAGCATGCGGTCAGCTTCGTCGAGCACCAGGGTCTGCACCTGGCCGAACTTGATGGCGTTCTGGCGGAACAGGTCGAGCAGACGGCCCGGGGTGGCCACCAGCAGGTCGACGCCACGGCGCAGGCGCATCATCTGCGGGTTGATGCTGACGCCGCCGTACACCGCGTAGGTGGACAGCGGCAGGTTCTCGGCATACTCACGCACATTGGCGTGGACCTGCTCGGCCAGTTCGCGGGTCGGCACCAGCACCAGCGCGCGCACCGAGTTGCTGGCGACCTTCTCCCCTTCCAGCGCCAGGCGTTGCAGTACCGGCAGGGCGAAGCCGGCGGTCTTGCCGGTGCCGGTCTGGGCGGCGGCCATCAGGTCGCGGCCGGCGAGCACGGCGGGGATGGCCTTGGCCTGGACCGGGGTGGGCGTGGTGTAGTCCAGCGTCTGCAGGGTGCGCAGCAGCGGTTCGATCAGGCCGAGTTGGGCGAAATTCATGGCAATACCGTCAGGGGTTCAGCGAAGGCGGCAAGTTTACCCCAGCACCACGGTGGCCCAAAGAACAAAGGGCCCGCTCCCACACGGATCGCGCCAGATTCTAGAAATTGAGCAAGACAGTTGCTCCCACAGGGTCAGAAGTCCGCTACCTTATTTGCACACCCCTTCTTTGAGCGGCACTGGCGACTCCGGCGCCTTGCGCCACTGCGGCAGGCCGATCAGCACCACCGCGCCGATGATCACCGCCATGGCCACGCACTCCTCGGCGCCGATCTGCTCGCCGGCGAAGACGATCCCCAGCAACACCGCCACCGCCGGGTTGACGTAGGCATAGCTGGTGGCCGCCGCCGGGCGCACGTGCTTGAGCAGGTACATGTAGGAACTGAATGCCAGGATCGAGCCGAAGAACACCAGGTAGGCCAACGCGCCCCAACCGGCGGCGGTGGGCATCTGGGTCAGGCGCTCGCCGCTGACGGCACTGCCGATCAGCAACGCGGCGCCGCCCACCAGCATTTCTGCGGCACTGGCCATCGCGCCCTGGGGCAGCGGCAGGCTCTTGCTCCACACCGAACCGAAGGCCCAGGCTGCCGCGGCGAACAGGATCAGCGCCGCGCCCATGGGGCTGGCCTGCAGGTTCGAGCCCATGTTGAGCATGCCGATGCCGACCAGCCCGAGAGCGATCCCCGCCCACTCCAGGCGCGAGTTGCGATGGCCGAAGAACAGGCCGAACACCAAGGTGAACAGCGGCACCGTGGCCACCGCCAACGCCGCCACGCCCGAGGCGACCCCGGCATGCTCGGCCAGGGTCACCCCGCCGTTGCCGCAACTAAGCAACAGGAAACCGATCGCCCCGGCCGCGCGCCACTGGGGCCAGGTCGGCGCCGGCACACCACGCCAGCGCAGGAAGCCATAGAGCAGGCTGCCGGCAATCACGAAACGCACCCCGGCCATCAGCATCGGCGGCCAGGACTCCACGCCGATGCGGATAAACAGGTAGGTCGAGCCCCAGACCAGGTACAGGGCAAGAAAGGCGCCAACAAGCAACAACGGGAAGCGACGGGAGGAGGACATGGCAAGGGCTCGAAATCCGTTTACGGGTGGATTAGTTTAGAAAGGCCCAGGCGCAAACTTAAGTTATAAAACACGTTTAAAACACCAAAACACTTTGTAATGGATGGTTGTTCGGCCACCTTGCCGTCGATTGCAAAGCCAACAGGAATCACCATGGACAAGTATGACCGCATGCTCCTCGCCGCCCTGCTGGAAAATGGCCGGGCCACCTACGCGCAGCTGGCGCGCCAGGTCAATCTGTCGGCCCCGGCGGTGGCCGAACGGGTGGCCAAGCTGGAAGCCAGCGGGGTAATCAGCGGCTACACGGCCAAGGTCGATCTGGAGAAGATCGGCCTGCCGATCCAGTGCGTGATGGAACTGCGCCTGGCCAGCCATGGCAACCAGCAGGCCTACGAGGCCCTGGAGAAAATCCCCGAACTCACCGAATGCCACCGGGTGACCGGCGACCCGTGCGTGATCATGCAGGCGGCCGTCACGTCGATGGGCGAGTTGGAGGCGCTGATCAACCGCGTATCGCAGCTGGGCTTCACCAAGACCTCGATCATCCTGTCGAGCGCAGTGGCGCGACGGGTGCCGCTGGGGCACCTGGAGGGCAACGGCAAAAAGAGCTGAAACAGCAGCGCGGAAGCGGCGGTTCGCCGTTGCGACTTGGCCCGCGATAGAGCCGGCATTGCGATCGCGCGGCAAGCCCGCTCCCACGCACGGCTCCCACGCACCACTCCAGCCCGGAACCTGTGTACAGGTCAGTGGCGCAACAGTAACTTGCCTTCGATGGGCACATAACGGCTGGCCGCGCGGATCAGTGCCAGGGCTGTCAACCCGGGTACACCGTAGACCACCGTTTCGACGCCATGGCGTTGCATAGCACGCTCCAGCAACAGGTCGAAATCACCGTCGCCCGAGGCCAGCACCACTTGGTCGACCCGCGCCGCCGCCTCGATGACATCGAGGGTAATGCCCACGTCCCAATCGCCCTTGGCGGAACCATCGGCGCGCTGGATGAAGGGTTTGAGGCGCACCTCGAACCCGAGGTTGCGCAGGATCTGCTGGAATTGCTGCTGCTTGCTGTCGCCACGGTCGATGGCATAGGCCACCGCCTCGACGATCTGCCCTTCGCGGCTGACCTCGGCCCACAGCGCGGCGTAGTTGAAATGGCAGCCATGGCCTTGGCGAACCGTGTAGTAGAGGTTCTGCACATCGGCGAACAGGGCGATTTTCTTCAAGCGTGGACACCTCGTGTCTGCGGGGCTGCCTGGCAACCCCGCACCATGATTCAACCCTTGGCCGATCGGTCGATCGAGAAGCCAGCCCAGTCCTGGCTCACCGGCATCAGCTCCAGGCTGTTGATGTTGATATGCGCCGGCTGGTTGAGGATCCAGAAGATGGTCTCGGCGATATCCTGGGGCTGGATCGGATCGGCACCGGCGTAGGTCGCATCATACTTCGCCTGGTCCCCACCGAAACGCACCAGCGAGAATTCGCTCTCGCACAGCCCCGGCTCGATATTGCTCACCCGCACGCCGGTCCCTCGCAGGTCGCAGCGCAGGCTCAGCGAGAACTGGCCGACGAAGGCCTTGGTGCCGCCATACACGTTCGCGCCCGGGTACGGGTAGTTGCCCGCCACCGAACCGACGTTGAGGATCGACGCGCCGCGGCCATGGGCAATCAACCGAGGCAACAGCAAGCGAGTGGTGTACATCAGCCCCTTGATGTTGGTGTCGACCATGGTTTCCCAGTCGTCCAGGCTGCAGTTCTGCGCGGCGTCGACACCCAACGCCAGGCCGGCGTTGTTGACCAGGCCCTGGAGCTTGTCGAAGGTCGGCGGCAGGCTGGCGATGGCTGCCTCCATCGCCTTGCGGTCACGCACGTCGACCACCAGGCTGTGCACCTCGGTCTTGGCCGACAGTTCCTGGCACAACGCATCCAGGCGCTCCTTGCGCCGACCAGTGAGCACCAGCTTCCAGCCGGCGTCGGCGAAACGGCGGGCGGTGGCCTCGCCAAAACCGGACGTCGCGCCAGTGATGAATACGGTGGATGTCATGCTCTTCTCCTCAGCGTGGGATTGTCGTCGACTGGCCTCGCAGCATGCCCGGCGCAGGGCCCGACCACAACCGTCATCGCCACTGGTCAAAAAACGTACTAACCCCGCTGATGCCCGTGATAGAAGGGCTGCGCCGGGCTATGCGCATCTTATCCACAAGGCTTTCCCCACGGATTGGGGGCAACTCGTCGGGTCAAGGGAACCTCTGTAGGTTGTGGACATCGCTGCATGATGGCGCAACGCTTTCAACCATGCTGCCTGTGGCGGTCTGTCCAAGGTTTTTTCACAGAGTTATCCACAGAAAATAACGTACTCTGGGCAAACCGATCTGCTGCGCAAAACCCATGCAAAATCATGCACAAGCAGCACTTGATCAAAAAACGATCAAATACTTGGAGGCGCTGGTTTATCTGGGCTGGAGCGAGGTGCCACCATGTTTTCCACAGGCGGTTCCACACAATCCGTGGAAAGTTTTCCACTTGTGGAAACAAGGGTTTGCAGTGGGGTTGTGGAGTGTTTCAAGAAAGATATGCGACAAGTTGTCCACATGCGGTGAAAGCATCGCCAAGCGCTGCGATCCCCTGTAGGAGCGGCCTTGTGCCGCGAAAGGGCCGCGAAGCGGCCCCGGCGATTTCACATGATGCTGAGATCTTGGGGCCGCTTCGCGGCCCTTTCGCGGCACAAGGCCGCTCCTACAAAGAGCGTGCTAAATCCTCAGTGCCCGCCCAGATAGGCGTTACGCACCTCCTCGTTGACCAGCAGTTCCTGACCCGTCCCGGTCATGCGAATCTGCCCGTTGACCATCACATAGGCTCGATCAGACAGCTTCAGCGCGTGGTTGGCGTTCTGCTCCACGAGGAAGATGGTCATGCCGGTCTGCGCCAGCTCGCGCAAGGTGGAGAAGATCTGCTTGACCACGATCGGCGCCAGCCCCAGCGAGGGCTCGTCGAGCAGCAACAGCTTGGGCCGGCTCATCAGCGCGCGGGCGATGGCGAGCATCTGCTGCTCGCCGCCGGACATGGTCATGGCGCGCTGGTTGCGCCGCTCCTTGAGCCGCGGGAACAGCTCGAACATGCGCTGCATGTCCTCACCGGCATGTTTGTCGCCAATCGGAATGGTGCCCATCATCAGGTTCTCCTCGACGGTCATGTCGGGGAACACCCGGCGCCCCTCCGGTGACTGGGCGATGCCGTTGGAGGCTATGTAGTGCGACGACTTGCGGGTGATGTCGGTGCCGCGATAGACGATCTGCCCGGAGGCCGCCCGCGGTTGGCCGAAGATCGACATCAGCAACGTCGACTTGCCCGCGCCGTTGGCGCCGATCAGGCTCACCGTCTCGCCTTCGTTGATGTGCATCGAGACTTTCTTCAGGGCCTGGATCGGCCCGTAGAACACATCCAGGTCCTTCAACTCGAGAATGGGCGCGCTCATATCAGCTCCTCTTCATCTGCGCCCAGGTAGGCGGCGATCACCGTCGGGTTGTGGCGGATGTCCTGCGGCGTACCTTCGGCGATCACATTGCCGTGGTCGAGCACGACGATATGGTCGGAGATGCTCATGACCATGCCCATGTCGTGCTCGATCAGCACCACGGTGATGTCGTGCTCGTCACGCAGCACGCGGATCATGCGGCTGAGGGCCTCGGTCTCCTGCGGGTTGAGGCCGGCGGCCGGCTCGTCCAGGCAGATGATCTTCGGCCGCGTGCACATGGCCCGGGCGATTTCCAGACGGCGCTGCTGGCCGTACGACAGCTCGCCAGCCAGGCGGTTGGCGCAATCGACCAGGTCGACCACCTCCAGCCAATAGAACGCATGGTCCAGCGCGTCGCTCTCGGCCTTGCGGTAACCCGGGGTGTTGAGCACGCCGGCCAGCAGGTTGCGGTTGACCCACATGTGCTGGGCCACCAGCAGGTTCTCCACCACCGACATTTCCTTGAACAGGCGAATGTTCTGGAAGGTGCGCGCAAGACCTGCGCGGTTGACCAGGTGGGTCCCGCCGAACATCTTGTAGTACAGGCGGTTGGCGAAGCGCGCCGGCGAGACGAAGTCCGCCGCCTGGAAGCGCTCGCCGAGCAGCTGGATGACGTTGGTGTGGCTGCCGCGCACGTTCAGCTCGATACGCCCGCCGCTGGCCTTGTAGAAGCCGGTGAGGCAGTTGAACACAGTGGTCTTGCCGGCGCCGTTGGGACCGATCAGGGCGAAGATCTGGTTACGCTTGACCTTCAGGCTGACATCGCTGAGCGCCTTGATCCCGCCGAACTGCATCATCAGGTTGTCGACCGACAGAATGATTTCGTCGCTCATGGCGCCACTCCTTTACGCGGGACCACGCCGGTGCGGCTGATGCGGATCAGCCCCCGCGGTCGCCAGATCATCATCAGCACCATCAGCACGCCGAACAGCAGCACCCGGTACTCGGAGAAGCTGCGCAGCAGCTCCGGGGCCACGGTCAGCACGAATGCCGCTATCACTACGCCCACGGTCGAGCCCATGCCGCCAAGCACGACGATGGCCAGGATCAGCGCCGACTCGAAGAAGGTGAACGACGACGGGTTGACGAAGCCCTGGTAGGTGGCGAAGAACACCCCGGCCAGGCCGGCGGTGGAAGCGCCCAGGGTGAACGCCGAGAGCTTGACCAGTACATGGTTCAGGCCCATGGAGCGGCAGGCGATCTCGTCCTCGCGCAGGGCCTCCCAGGCGCGCCCGACCGGCATGCGGGTCAACCGGTGCTTGATGTACAGCACCGCCAGTACCACCAGGAACAGCACGGCATAGATGAACACGAACTTAAGGTTAGGGTTGTAATCGAAGCCGAAGAACTCATGGATCGGCACTCCGCCGTCCTTCGCCCGACGGCCGAACTCCAGCCCCAGGAAGGTCGGCGACGGCGCCGGCATGCCGTTCGGGCCACCGGTGAACGACAGCCAGTTGTTCAGCACCAGGCGGATGATCTCGCCGAAGCCCAAAGTGACGATGGCCAGGTAGTCACCATGCATTCGCAACACCGGGAAACCGAGGATGCACCCGGCCAGCGCCGCAGCGATCGCCGCCAGCGGCAGCACGCTCCAGAAGCCCAGGCCCAGGTACTGGTAGCCGAGGGCCAGGCCGTAGGCGCCGATGGCGTAGAACGCCACGTAACCCAGGTCGAGCAGGCCCGCCAGGCCCACCACGATGTTCAGGCCAAGGCCCAGCAGCACGTAGATCAGGCCGAGGATGACCACGGTCAGCAGGTACTTGTTGGCGAACACCGGGAACACGATGGCGATGACGATCAGCGCCGGGATGATGTAGCGCAGCCGCGACTTGTAGTCCGGCGCCAGTACATGCACGCCCGAACCCCCGCTGTCGAAGCCCTGGAGCATGCGCTGGCCGGTCGGTGTCTGCAGGAACACACTGAGGATGAAACGCCCGATCATCACACCGCCGACCAGCCAGGCCACGCGGGCCGGCTCGGCGTTGAAGCTGTAGCCGTCGAGCACCACGCCGACGACCGGACCGAAGACGATGAGCGCCAGCAGGCCGGCGACGATCGTCTCCAGCAGGCTGCGTTTGAGGTCGAAACCCTTGGATTGGGCAACAGAGGCAGAATTGGCAGCGGACATGTTCACACCTTAGCCACGAGCGGGCGACCCAGCAGGCCTTGGGGACGGAAGATGAGGATCATCACCAGCAGCGAGAAGCTGAACACGTCCTTGTAGTCGGAGTTGATCAGGCCGGAGAACAACGATTCGGAGATCCCCAGGATGATGCCACCGAGCATCGCCCCCGGCAGCGAGCCGATGCCGCCGAGCACCGCGGCGGTGAACGCCTTGATGCCGATGATGAAGCCGGCGTAGAAGTCGAAGGTGCCGTAGTTCATGGTGATCAGCACACCGGCCAGCGCGGCCATCACCGCACCGATGACGAACACGTAGGAGATCACCCGGTCGGTGTTGATGCCCAGGATCGAGGCCATCTTGCGATCCTGCTGCGTCGCCCGGCACATGCGCCCGAGCTTGGTGTACTTGATGACGTAGGTGAGCAGCGCCATGCCGACGAAGGCGGCCACCAGGATGAAGATCTTGGTGTAGGTCAGTTGCACGAAGCCGGTGCCCACCTCAACGCGCATGGCGCCTTCGAGCAGGGTCGGCACGCCTTGCTGGCGAGCGCCCTGGCTGATCTGCGCGTAGTTCTGCAGGATCAGCGAGATGCCGATGGCGCTGATCAGCGGGGCCAGGCGGGTGGAGTTGCGCAGGGGTTTGTAGGCGATGCGTTCGATGGTGAAGCCATAGACGCCGGTAACGACGATGGTGAACAACAGGGTGCCCAGCATCAGCAGCGGAAACGACTCGATACCGAAGTAGGCCAGCAATGCCAGGCTGATCGCCGCGAGGTACGCGGAGATCATGTACACCTCGCCGT
>Ga0247820_10002575_pt1 | contig 10168 bp, 9 predicted proteins | sample 13C_Glucose_Day1_2_FD_192480 | JGI IMG/M metagenome (GOLD analysis project Ga0247820, IMG submission 192480) | Soil microbial communities from agricultural site in Penn Yan, New York, United States - 13C_Glucose_Day14 | ecosystem: Environmental > Terrestrial > Soil > Agricultural land | place...
GTCGTGTGCGGGCCGCGGGCTTCAGTTGCGCGGCAGGGTGCGTCGCTTCGGTCGAAGTGTTCATATCGATTCCACTACCTGATTGTTTTTGGAGTTGGTGTGGTCGAGCGCTGAAATCAGCGTCCGTAAAGCTTCAGGGGGTTGTCGATCAGTAGCTTCTGACGTGTCGCTGGATCCGGGCAGAAGCGGTACATCAGATCGACAAGCCCCCCGTCATTGGGCATGTCCTTGCTGATGTTTGGATGAGGCCAGTCAGTACCCCAGAGCACACGCTCCGGCGCCGTCTCGATAAGCGACATGGCGAAGGGGATAGCATCATCAAAGGGTTTGCGCCCCGCTGAGACCCTTTCGGCGCCACAGACCTTCACCCATGCCAGCGGATTGTCCATCAGCTCAAGCAACGTCCGAAACGGCGCTTGATCGAGGCCGTCCTGAGCCTTGATCCGGCCCATGTGGTCTATTACGAACGGCACTTGGATACGTGCCAAGCGATCGGCATAGGTGACGATGTCCTGAGCATCCAGGTGAAGTACCACATGCCAGCCCAAGGGTTGGATACGTTCCAGTGCCTGGTCGAAAATGGCAAGGTCGGGCGCACCGCCCAGGTGAGCGACGAAATTGAACCGTACTCCCCGAACCCCGCAGGCGTCCATCCGCGCCAACGCCTCGTCAGTCTCGCTGCCGTCGATGATTGCTACGCCTCGATAGCGCCCGGCACTGCGGCCAATTGCATCTAGCATCGCGCGGTTGTCTGAGCCGTGGCAGCTGGCCTGAACAATAACGCCGCGTTCGAAGCCAAGGTGGTCATGAAGTTCGACAAGCTGCGCGAATGCAGCGTCTGGTGGGGTGTAGCTGCGGTCTTCGGCGTAGGGGAATTGCGCCGCTGGCCCAAATACATGGCAGTGAGCATCCCAAGAACCAACAGGCAGGGCCTCAACAGGCTTGGTGGGGAATGGGTCGGGTGGTAGGCAGCTTTTCATGGCACGTCTCTATCGGCTGTCGTTGGTAAGTCCTCAGCCATCTTGACGCTCAAGGAGCCATGCAACAATCGACAGGTCCCACTAGCAGTTATGTGGTTTTTGCATGGCTTGATCGCGCATTTGATGTTTGACCACGGCCAAGGTCATCGAAGCCAGGCGTGTCAATGGTCTCTGATTGGTTGTGGCGACGAACAGGTGGGTATTGATAGTGGGCTCGACGATTGGGGCCGATTGCAAACCTAGGGGGACGTAGGAACCACTGAGTGCCATTCGTGACAGAACGGCAAAACCGGCGCCCGCGGCGACCAGGTCTATCAAAGAGGGAATGCCGTCTATTTCCATGTGTACGTTGAGTTCTACATGATGCCGTGCAGCTTCCGATTCGATCAGCCGCCTGAGAGAGTGTGGCTGGCTGGGTATGATCAGTGGGTAGTCACCGAGGGTGGCCAGCGGCACCGCTGGTGCGAGGCATGCCCCTGCAGCACCAATCAGCCAAAGGGGTTCGGATTGAAGCGGCTCAAAATGCAGTTGCGCGTTTTGCGCGGGGTTGTACAGCAGCGCAAAATCCAGGCGGCCCAACAGCAGCCACTCCCTCATGGAGTGGGACAAGCCTTCTTTGATGCCCAGCGAGCACCCGGGAAACGCCTTTTGAAACGCTGTGACAATACCAACGGTATGGCGCCGCGCAATACTAGGGGGGAGGCCGATCACCACCTTGCCAGTCAATGAGTCACGCTGTTCTTGCAAATCCTCGCGGGCGACTTGTACTTGACGCAAGATGCCCTGGCCATGCTCGAAAAGCCGGGTGCCAGCAGGGGTAAGGGTGACGCCTCTACCGTTGCGCAGTAACAGGTGTTGCCCAAGCTCCAGCTCCAACTGGCGCACTTGACGGCTTACGACCGACTGGGACAGGTTCAGTGTCGCCGCCGCCCTGGTGAAGCCACCAAATTCAGCGACGCGTACAAAGCACTCCAGTTGCTTGAGATCCACCCGATACGCCCCCGCATCCAAAACATTATTCTGTTGGATTCATCTTGTTTTGCGAAGGGCGAATCTGTTGATCAAAGCCATGGGCGGGTGAGCAATGCGTGCTCACCAAGCGGAATATCCCGCTTTCTGACATACGCCGCCAACGGTGTCTAGAAACTCACCGAAGCCGACACCCGTGCCGTCCTCGGCGCGCCCTGGAACAGGTAGTTGTCCCCCAGGTAATCCCCCACATCCCGCCAGTAGCGTTTGTCGAACACGTTATCCACGGTCAGGCGCAGCACCGTGTCATAGCCGCCGATACGCGTGCGATAGCGGCTACCCACGTCAAACACGGTATAGCCGCCCACCTGCACATTCCCCGCCTGGCTCGCATACTTGCTGGCGCTGTAACGTGCCCCGCCCAGCAGGGCCAGGCCGGGCACCGGCAGGCTGTAGTCGGCTTGCAGGGCTGCGCGCAGGCGCGGCACGTTGATCGCCTGATGGTCTTCGTAGGCATCGGTACCGCTGTTCTTCACGCGCGCGCGTATCGCTGCGGCGCTGGCCTGGATTTGCAGGTTCGAGGTTACCCAGCCGCTGGCGCCCAGTTCCAGGCCGATGTTCTTCTGCTGGCCCTGCTGCACGTAGGTGAAGCTGCCGTCGCCTTCAGGGCGGGCGTATTGATAGGCCTGGCGGATCTGGAACAGCGCGGCGCTGAAACTCATGCCCTGCCAGTCGCGCTTGATGCCCAGCTCAAGCTGATGCGACAGGGTCGGGGCGAGGATTTCTGCCGCGTTGCTGGCGTACCAGGGCGCGGTACCCCCTGCAGACAGGCCCTTGGAGTAGCTGGCATACACGGTGGTGTCCTGGCGCGGCTTGTAGATCAGCGCGGCATTGGGCAGTAACTGGTATTGCCGGGTATGGCGCCCGGCCAGGCCGTTTTCGTCCCAGGTCTTTTCGTCCAGGCGCACTTCGCGGGCGCCGAGCACGGCCTGCCACTGCTCGCTGAAGGTGATGCGGTCGTTGACGAACAGGCCGTACTGACGGCTGTCCAGGCGCCGCTCGCTGGCACCGACCGGCAGGTCCGATGGCGCCACGGCGGGGGCGCCGGTGTAGATGTTGCCGCTACCGACCAGCTGGTTGTAGTAGGGGCGCTGATCCAGCGTGCGGCGTTGTGCGCTGGCACCCACCGTCAGCTCATGGCTCACGCCGAGCGCGTCGAAGTGGCCGTCGAGCATCGCTTGCGCTTCATCGGTGCGGCGGGTGTCGTCAGGGCTGCGGAAGTCGTAGATGTCGTAGTCGCCCTCCGGGCTGAAGTGCGACTGCCAGCCGTCTTCGCTGCCCCAGGCGAACGAGCTGTAGTCATCGATCACCACTTTGCTGCGCGAGGCGCTCAGGGTGCCGCTCCAGGTATCGTTGAAGCGGTACTGGAAACGCCCGCCCAGGTTCAGTGAATCGTTCTGCACCGGCTTGGCCCAGTGCTGGTAAGCCAGGCGGTCATCCGGGTCGATGCCGTGCGGTACTTCGCTGCCGCCAAGCAGTTGATAGCCCGGCACCGAGCGCTGTTCGCGGTGCTGGTACTCGGTATCGAGCTGCAAGGTGGCATCGGGGTTTATCTGCCAGTCGAACGCCAGCGAGGCAAAGTCGCGCTTGCCATCGGCATGGTCGACGTACGAGCGGATATCTTCGTGGGCGAGGTTGGCGCGCAGGCCGAACTGCCGTTCACTGCCAAACCAGCCGCCCAGGTCGGTGGCCAGGTAGCGCTCGCCCTGTTCGTTGGTCGATACCGTTACGCTGCGCACATCCTCGGCGCGCTTGGTCACGTAATTGATCAGCCCGCCAGGCGCCGATACGCCACTGTGCAGGCCCGACAGGCCCTTGAGCAGTTCGACTTGCTGCTTGTTTTCCAGCGCCACGTTCTGTTCGCCGGCGATGGTCTGGCCATTGATGCGGTAGCTGCTGGCGGCATTGAGTTCGAAGCCGCGCACGTTGAAGTTTTCGTAATAGCCGATCGGGGCGTAGCTTTCACCGACCGAGGCATCGCTTTGCAGCACTTCGCTGAGCTTGCGTACCTGGCGGTCTTCGATCAGTTGCTGGTTGAACACACTGACCGACGCCGGGGTATCGAGCAGGGGGGCTGCCTGAAACCCGCCTACCGCGGCTTCGGTTACCTGATAGCCGTCGTTGCCGTAGGTGTCGGATACCTGCACCGGGGCGAGGGTGACACTGTCTTGAGCCAAACCGTGGGGGCTGTGCAGGGCCAGGCCCAGGCTGAGCAGGCTCAGGGGCAGGCGGGGGTGTGGCAGGGGCATGCTGGGGTCCTTGAGCGGTGAGCACGCACGGGCCCATTCGCGGGTAAGCCCGCGAATGGGCCCGTGCAGTCAAAAAACGCTCATGTTATCAGGCGCGTATCACCCCGTACGCCTGAAGTTGTTCAATCCCCTGCAGGCGGGTGCCGATGCTGGCGCCAGCTGTCATCGATCTTGGACCAGGTCTTGCCATCGGTACTGGCCATCAACTTGCGGCCGTCCTTGAACGTCGCAAGGAAGGTGGCTTCTTCCTCCTTGCCGCCAAGCCATAGCCCGGCCAGCAGGCCAACCGGGCCGGCCACCAGGGCGCCGGCCATGCCCCAGCCGAGCGCGGTACCCAGGCTGCGATTGGATTCCAGGCTGGCCAGGCGCAGGTCGCTGATGCGGGTAAGGGAAATCCGCTCGCCAGGCGAGGGGCTGCGCGGGGTCTTAAGTGTGAGCGATCCATTGCGATACTCGCCTTCACCTTGCAAGAAATCGCCGGATTGCACCGTGAGCCTTGTCATTGAGTCGTCCTGTCAGTAAAGGGGCTTTGATCAATCCCTACTGAAGCGCCGGCGCGACGGGCAAGTCAACGAGCAGGCGACGGAGGGTTGCGGTGTCATGCCGCACAGGCCTTTACGGCGCGCTTGCGCTTGTGCTCGGCCCAACCCCACACCAGCAGCGCCAGCGCCCCGATCAGCAACCCTGCCGTCACGATGCCCATCCAGCCCTGGTACTGGAACAACTGTGTGCCCAGCAAGGAGCCTAGGGCGCCGCCGATGAAATAACAGGTGATGTAACCGGCATTGAGCCGGGTACGTGCTTCGGGCCGCAAGGCGATGACTGCATTCTGGTTGCTCACATGCACCAGCTGCACGGCCAGGTCCAGCACCAGTACGCCGAGCAGCAAGGCCAGTAGCGAGCTTTCGGCGAAACCCAGCGGTATCCATGACAACAACAGCGCTACCAGGCCCACTGTGGTGCCCAGCGAGCCTCTGCCACGGTCAGCCAGGCGGCCGGCCCAGTTGGCCGAAAGCGCACCTGCCGCGCCGGCAAGGCCGAACAGGCCGATACCCGCGTCGGAATAATGGTAGGGCTCACGCGCCAGCAGAAACGCCAGCGGCGTCCAGAACAGCCCGAACAGGCTGAACGCCAGCAAGCCCAGCAGCGAGCGCAGGCGCAGCACTGGCTCCTCGATGAACAGGCGGAATACAGAACCGATCAGTGCCGGGTATTTCAGCCCGGCATGGCTGTGGTGTTGTGGCAGGCTGCGGTACAGGGCAAAGGCGGTGACAGCCATCAGCACCGCGGCCAGCACATAGATGCTGCGCCAGCCACCCAGTTCGGCCATGAAGCCGGCAGCGGTACGCGCCAGCAGTATGCCCAGCAGCAAGCCGCTCATCAGCGTGCCCACTGCGCGCCCGCGCTGATGCGGCTCACTCAGCGTGGCGGCCATGGGCACGAGGATCTGCGCCACCACCGAAAACAGCCCGGTGAGCGCGGTCCCCAGGATCAGCCAGGGCAGGCTCGGGGCGCAGGCGCTGATCACCAGGCCCAATGTGGAAATGACCGACATGATCACGATCAGGCGGCGTTGCTCGAACAGGTCGCCCAAAGGCGCCAGCAGCAGAAGGCCCGCGCCATAGCTGAGTTGCGCGGCAATGACGATGCTGCCGGCGCTGGCGGTGCTCAGGCCGAACTGTTCGGCGATGCTGTGCAGCAGTGGCTGTGCGTAGTAGTTGCTGGCCACTGCCAGGCCGGTGGCGGTGGCCATCAGCAGGATCAGGGCGCGGCTCAAGGTAGGGGTGTTCATCAATATCTCGGTGCGGGCAAGGTAAGTGGCGTTCAGTATCTGGGCGGCTCAGGCTGGACGCCAGCGGGCAAACATTTCGATCAGGCTGCAAAGCCGCCGTCGGCGGTAAGGCTCGCCCCGGTGATATAACCCGCCTCCGGCCCCGCCAGGTACGCCACGAAGCTGGCAATTTCATCCACCTGCCCGTAACGCCCGATCGCCATCAAGGGGATCAGGCTTTCGGCAAACTCGCCGCTGGCCGGGTTCATATCGGTATCCACCGGCCCTGGCTGCACGTTGTTCACGGTGATGCCCTGTGGCCCCAAATCGCGTGCCATGCCTTTGGTAAGGCCGACCAATGCCGACTTGCTCATGGCATACGGCGCTCCGCCAGCAAACGGCATGCGCTCGGCATTGGTGCTGCCGATGTTGATGATGCGCCCGCCCTGGCCCATGTAGCGGGCGGCGGCCTGGCTGGCGACGAACACGCTGCGTACGTTGATGGCCAGCGTGCGGTCGAAGTCTGCCAGGTCGAATTCGGTCAGCGGCGCCACGGCCAGGACGCCTGCATTGTTGACCAGGATATCGAGGCGGCCGAAGGCCTTTACGGTGTCGTCCACTGCCAGTTGCACGGCGGCGGCGTCTGCGCTGTCTGCGCGCAGGGCCAATGCCTGGCCGCCAGCTGCTTTGACTTCTGCTACCAGATCGTTGGCCGGGCCTTCGGAGCTTGCGTAAGTGAAGGCCACCTGGGCGCCCTCACGGGCCAGGCGGCGGACGATGGCAGCACCGATACCGCGTGAACCGCCCTGGACCAGGGCTGCTTTGCCTTCGAGGGTAAATTGCTTGGACATGCTGATCTCCTGCTGGAAGCAAGGCTGAATACCTTGGATGGGCGCAGTATCGACCGATGATTACCTGCTGATAAGATGGCAATCACTATTGGCAGAGTAAACATTTGGTTGGTAATCATGGCCATGGAGTCGTTCAACGCCCTTGAGTGTTTCATCCGCAGCGCCGAGGTGGGCAGCTTCGCGGAGGCGGCCCGCCGTTTGAGCATTACCCCGGCGGCGGTGGGCAAGCATGTCGCCCAGCTGGAAACGCGCCTCGGCGTGCGGCTGTTCCAGCGTAGTACCCGCAAGCTGACCTTGACTGAAGCCGGGCAGCGTTTTTTAGGCGAAGTCAGTGACAGCTTTCGTACCATCCAGTACGCCGTGGCCAACCTGGCCAGCGCCGAAGGTCAGCCGGCCGGGCTGTTGCGGGTGAGTATGGGGACGGTGTTCGGCAGGCTGTATGTACTGCCGTTGCTGGGTGAGTTCTTGCGGCGCTACCCGGCGATCACCCCGGACTGGCATTTCGACAACCGTCAGGTAGACCTGATCGGCCAAGGTTTCGATGCGGCGATTGGCGGTGGTTTCGAGCTACCGCTGGGGGTGGTGGCGCGCCGGCTGACCCCTGCGCATCGGGTGTTGGTGGCAGCCCCAGGGTACTTGAGCCAGCACCCCGTCATTGAAGACCCGCAGGTGCTGGGGCGCCATGCCGGCATCTTGATTCGCTCACCCCAGACCGGCCGCGTGCGTTCGTGGCCGCTGACCAGCCGTTGGCAGGCGCAGCAGCCACTGCTATTGCGCCAGGCAATGACCATGAGCGACTCGGATGCAGCCTGTGCCGTAGCCCAGCAGGGGCTAGGCATTGCATTGGTCAGCCTGCCGTTTGCCGTGCCTTACCTGCAGGCGGGCCAACTGCAAAGGGTGTTGCCGGACTGGTATGTGGATGATGGGCATATCAGCCTGTATTACGCCGAGCACAAGCTTCTGCCGGGCAAGACCCGGGCGTTCATCGAGTTCGTGCAGGAGCAGTTCGCCCATGGCGGGCTGGCGCGCAAATTCGATGCTCTTGCCGGTTAGTCGGAGGCTGGCAGGGCCGGCCTCATCGCCGGCAAGCCGGCTCCCACAGGTACCCCACTGCTCTCAAGCTCAGCGCAAACCCAGTGGGAGCAACTGTCTTGCTCAACCTCTAAAAGCTGGCGCGATCCCTGTGGGAGCCGGCTTGCCGGCGATGGGGCCGGTTCAGGCAACCTCGACGATGAAGAACAGCTGGGCCCCAAGGCTGACCTCGTCATCGACCTTTTTACCGACCAGTTGCTGGCCTAGCGGTGAGCGCGGGGTAATGACCGTCACCAGTGCGTCTGCCTCGCCAATCTTCAACCCGGCAGCTTCCGGCCCCAGGAACACCTGCCGCTGAGCCCCCGCTTCATCTTCCAGAATCACCAGGCTGCCGATCTGTATCCCCCGCGCCGGGTCATAGTCGCGTAGCACCAGTTGCTGGTAGATCAGCAGTGCTTGGCGAATCTCTGCCGTGCGCCGCGCCTGGCCGGTGGCCAGGTAGGAGGCCTCCAGGCCAAGGGTGTCGTACTTGTTTTCGGCGATATTTTCTTCGGCGGTGGCGGTTTCGTAGGCGGTTTGCGCGGCGCGGCGCAATACTTCCATGTCGGTTTCCAGGGCTGCAACGATACGCGTGAGCAGGGTGGCCTTGTCCATGATCAGTAACAGAACTCCAGCACGTTGGCCTGGCTCTTGTCGGTCGGCGCAGTGCGGTTTTGCGACAGCCAGAACTGGCACTTGGGGCTGTTGAGGTTGCGTGGGTTGCCTTGCGCGGCCTCGGCCGCCTGGTGCAGCTCCTGCTTGTGCAGGATGGCCTTGTAACGCTCGAACATCTCGCGTTGCGCATCCGTCGGTTGCGCCGGCGGGGCCGCGGGCCGGGCAAGGGCGGGGGCGACTGCCTGGGCCACTGGCTGCACTTGCTCGGGCCACAGGTGTACGGCCAGCCACAGGCTCAGCGCGATGGCCACGGCACCCAGCCACAGGCCCAATGCCACACACAGGGTCAGTTGCACAGGCTTGAGGGTTATTTGCAGTTCACGGTGGCGGGGCATGGCGGCCTCCTGGCAGGCGTTATGTGGGCCATTGTCGCACGGCATCGGGCGGTTTTTCAGCGTTGGTGCTTTTGTCGGCGACAATTTAACCGCAGAATTCGTGATTTTGCGCAGGGCGAGGGCAGGGCACATGAACGTCACCTGGGACATTTTCTGCAGTGTCGTGGACAACTACGGTGATATCGGCGTGACCTGGCGCCTGGCCCGGCAGCTGGTGGCCGAGCACGGGCTGGCGGTGCGGCTGTGGGTGGACGACCTGGGGGCTTTCGTGCCCCTGTGCCCAGGCGCCGACGCCGGCGCCGCGCGGCAATGGCAGCAGGGCGTCGAAGTGCGCGCCTGGCCTGGCGAGTGGCTGCCGGTCGAGCCCGCCGATGTGGTGATTGGTGCCTTTGCCTGCCAGTTGCCCGCACAGTACGTCGAAGCGATGCGCGCCCGCCCCACGCCAATCCTTTGGCTTAACCTCGACTACCTCAGTGCCGAAGACTGGGTGGAAGGCTGCCACGGCTTGCCGTCGCCGCAGCCCAATGGCCTGCGCAAGGTGTTTTTCTTTCCCGGCTTTACCGAGAAGACTGGCGGGCTGCTGCGTGAGGCTTCGTTGCTGGCGCAGCGGCAGGCCTTCGAGCAATCTGCACAGGCGCGAGCTGCCTTCCTGCAAGGCCTGGGTGTAGACGTGCAGGCCGACGCGCAACTGGTCTCGCTGTTCGCCTATGAAAACCCGCAACTGGGCAGCTGGCTCGATGCTTTGGCCACGGACGCCTGTGCCACCCATCTGTTGGTACCGCAGGGTCGGATTCTCCCGGACCTGGCCAATTGGCTGGGCGAGCCGGGGCTCAAGGTCGGCGACGTGTTCCAGCGGGGGGCGCTGAGGGTGCAGATCCTGCCGTTCGTCAGCCAGGACGACTATGACCGCCTGCTGTGGTGCTGCGATTTCAATGCGGTGCGCGGCGAAGATTCGTTCGTGCGCGCGCAGTGGGCCGGCCGGCCGATGCTTTGGCACATCTACGTGCAAGAGGAAAACGCCCACTGGGAAAAGCTCGACGCGTTCCTGCGCCTTTATCGGCAGGGCCTGTCGGACGCTGCCGGCGAGGCGATGGTGGCATTGTGGCGCGCCTGGAACATGAACCACGATATGCATCAGGCTTGGCAAGGGGCCCGTAAACACTGGCCAGAACTGCAGCAGCATGCCCGTGAGTGGGCGGCGCGCCAC
>Ga0247820_10002577_pt1 | contig 10167 bp, 8 predicted proteins | sample 13C_Glucose_Day1_2_FD_192480 | JGI IMG/M metagenome (GOLD analysis project Ga0247820, IMG submission 192480) | Soil microbial communities from agricultural site in Penn Yan, New York, United States - 13C_Glucose_Day14 | ecosystem: Environmental > Terrestrial > Soil > Agricultural land | place...
TTGGAGTAGGTCCGGAAGGCGATGTGGGTGTTGGTCCCCGTGACGCCTTCGACCTTGTTGACACGGTCGGCGATGACGTCGGCCAGCTCCTCGTGCGCGCGGACGCGGACCATGGCGATGAGGTCGGCGTCGCCGGCGACGGAGTAGACCTCGCTGACTCCCTCGAGCTCGGCGATGGCCTGGGCGACCTCGGGGATGCGGTCGACTTCGGCGGTGATGAGGACGATGGCGGAGATCACGGGAGCCAATGTAGCCGCAGCGTCAGGACGCGGCGACGAACCCGGCGACGTCGTGGCGGGCTGCGGACTGCGGCTCGAGCTCGGCTCGGGCCGCGCCGGCGCCGCCGACCGGGCAGGTCCACTGGCCGTCGAGGTCGACGATCCGCACCCCGGGGGTCTCGAGCCAGCGCAGGATCTTCTCGGCCTCCTCTGGGGTGCCTGCCGGTGCCGGAAGGGGAGCGGCTGAGACGACCTCGGCGCTGGCCCGGAGGGCCTCGACATAGGGCAGCGGGTTGGCGCCCCGGGGCGCAAGGCTGCTGCCGGCGAGGCGGCCGTAGCGCACGCACACCAGCTCCCAGCCACCACCGGCCGCGGGACGCGCGGCCACGACCTCGGGGCTCGCCGCCAGGGGCCCGATGCGCTGGGCGCGAGCCATGCCGCGCACGAGCGCCAACAGCCGGTCGCGGACCGCGCCGGCGTCCTCGAAGCGCTCCTGCTCGGCCAGCGCCACCATGCGCTCCCGCAGGGCGGCGACGATGCGGCGGCTGTCCCCGGAGAGGGCAAGGACCGCCTCGGCGGCCACGGCGGAGTACTCCTCGAGGGTCTGGGCCCCCGAGCAGGGGGCACCACACCGTCCCATGCCGAAGAGGGCGCAGGCGCCGACGGGCCGCGCCGGCGAGAGACGCTGGACGCACTGCCGCAGCGGGATGACCTCGTGCACCGCCGCCATCGCGGCCTCGGCGCTGGCCCGGGCGCCGAAGGGGCCGATGTAGCGGGCACCGTCCGGCCGGACCTCTCGGACGATGCTGAGGCGAGGAAAGGCCTCGACGGTGAGCTTGACCCACACCACGCGCTCGGGGGCCTTGGACCGGCGGTTGTAGCGGGGTTTGTGCTCGGCGATGAGGCGCAGCTCGCGGACCTCGGCCTCGAGGGTCGTGGCGCAGACGATCGGTGTGACGCTCTCGGCGAGCTGGACCATCTCGGCCATGCGAGTGCGCTGCTCGGAGGCGGTGAAGTACGAGCGGACCCGGGAGCGGATGTTCACGGACGTCCCGACGTAGAGCACGCGCCCCTGGCCGTCCTTGAAGAGGTAGACGCCCGGCGCCGAGGGCAGGTCGTGCGCGAGGTAGCGCTTGCGCCGGGTGGCGGGGGCCACTCGGGAGGTGTAGCTGCTGAGCTCCTCGAGAGTGTGGACGCCGAGGCCGCCGACTCGCCCGATCAGTGCGTGCAGGACGTCCACGGTGGCACGGGCGTCGTGCAGCGCCCGGTGGTCCGGGGTCGTGGGGGAGCCGAAGAGCGCGGCCAGCGTCGACAGCTTGTGGTTGCGGGCCTCGTCGCGCGGGACGAGCTGGCGCGCCAGCGTGACGGTGTCGAGGACCTCGAAGCCCGGCCATCGGGCTCCGGTCCTGGCCGCCGCGGCCTTGAGGAAGGAGATGTCGAAGCCGGCGTTGTGGGCCACGAGAACGGTGCCACGGGCGAACTCGAGGAAGGCCGGGAGGGCCGTCTCGACCCGGGGCGCGTCGGCGACCATGGCGTCGGTGATGCCCGTGAGCACCTGGATGAACGCAGGGATGGGGACGTGGGGGTTGACCAGCGTCTGGAACTCACCGAGGACCTCGCCCCCGCGCACCTTGACGGCGCCGATCTCGGTGATGTGCGACTCCGCGGGGCTGCCGCCGGTGGTCTCGAGGTCGACGACGACGAACGTGACACCTGCGAGCGGGGTGCCGAGGTCGTCGAAGGTGCCCTGGACCATCTGCATGCGCAGACCGTATGCGGGTGAGGTGACACCCCGTCGCAGGCGCGCCTGGGCGACGGGGCCGGGTGGGCAGGGCGGGGCACGGCCCGCCCGAGGGGTGAGCGCTGCTCTCCCGGGGCCTGTCGGTGGTCGCTCGTACGGTGGCGACCAGTCAACAGATAGGGGTGATCACGGTGATCATCGACTGCACGACCTGCCCGGTCCGCGAGCTGCACTGTGGTGACTGCATGGTCGCTGTGCTCCTGGAGCCGACGACCGCTGAGCTGCCGCTCGACACCGCCGAGCGCAGCGCCGTGACGCTGTTCGTGGCCTCCGGACTCGTCTCGGTCGAGGACGCCGCCGGCCTGCAGGCGCGCCGTGAGCCCTGGGACGGTGCACGGGCAGTCGGCTGAGCGTCCGCAGCCTGCCTACGATGGCCGCGTGGAGACCGAGGGCAGCAGGCGCCGGAGGGCCCTGGCGGCTGGGCTGCTCGGCCTCGCGACCCTGCTGCCGGGCTGCAGCGCGGTCCCCGCAAGCGTTGCGCCGCCCACGCACAGCAGCGCGCCGGGGGAGACGCGACACTCCACGGATGCGGCGGCAGCCCGAGAGCGGGCGCTGCAGGAACTCCTCGACCGGCGCGCGGCCGCTGTGCGGTCACGGGACCGCGAGGCGTTCGCCGCCGCCCTCGACAACCCCCACTCCGGCTTCGGGCTGCGCCAGCTCGAGCTCTTCGACACCCTCGCGCGGCTGCCGATCGGCACCTTCGAGTACGCCACGCCCGAAGCGGCACCTGCTCTCTCGGCGCAGCGGGCGTCGCAGGTGGGTCCGGAGGCCTGGGTCGCCCGCGTTGAGGGCCGCTACACCCTCCGGGGCTATGACCGTGGCCCCAGGCAGTTCGAGACCCACCTCACCGCCGTGCGGCGCGAGGGTGGCTGGCGGCTGGCCGATGACTCGGACGGCGGCACCCAGCCCCAGCTGTGGGACCTTCCCGACCTCACCGTCGTGCGCAGTTCCAGCACGCTCGTCGTGGGCAGCGGTCCGCCCAGCCGTCTGCGGGAGTACCTCCGCCTCGGCGACCAGGCCGTGGCTCGGGTGGCCCGCACCTGGACGCGACCCTGGGGGTCCCGTCTGGTGCTCGTCGTCCCCGCGACCGCGGAGCAGATGGCCGGGCAGCTGGGGCAGGACGCCGCCAGTGTCGAGCAGGTCGCAGCGGTGACGGATGGCACGATCGGCGCTGATGGCCGTGCGGGGGCCGACCGGGTGGTCGTGAACCCCGGGGCGTTTGCCCGGCTCCGGCCCGACGGCCGCCGGGTGGTCATCACCCACGAGGCCACCCACGTCGCGATCAGGGCGAGCACGACGCGACCAGTGGCGCTGTGGCTCTCCGAGGGCATGGCGGACTACGTGGGCTACGGCGGTCTCGGGCTCCCGCGCGAACGGGTCGCGGCGCCGCTGCTCACGAGGGTTCGCCAGGGCTCCGGGCCGAAGACCCTGCCCACCGAGGCAGACTTCGATCCCGCCACCTCGACGATCGCGCCGAGCTACAACGCGGCGTGGCTCGCCGTGAGCCTCATCGCAGACCGGCACGGCGATGCCGCCCTGGTGCGCTTCTACCTCGACGCCGCCCTGCTGGAGTCGTCCCACGACCCTCCCGGCGACCCAGCGGAGAACGCCCGGGCCGCCTTCGCCGACGTCCTGGGCACCAGCGAGCAGGCGTTCACGCGCGACTGGCTGCGCTACCTCGACACCCTGGCCCTGCGGTGACGCGGGTCCGGCCCGGCCACGCCCCGCCGGCGAGGTCGACGCCGCCGGGCCTGCGGGCCGTGGCCGCCGGGGCGATCCTGGCCACCCTCGCGCTCGTCGCCGCGGCCTGGGTGCTGACGCCCTGGGAGGTGCTGCCCGAGGGGGCCCCCGCGGTGCGTCCCGACCTCTCTGCGGCGTTCACCTCGGCGCAGGTCGCGCGGGCCGCCGCGTACCGTTCGGCGATCGGGCCGTGGCCCTATGTCTCCCTACTCGCCACCGTGGCCGCGGCCTGGCTCTTCTGGCGGCTGTCACGACGGCTCCCGTGGCGCGGGCCGCGCCCGCTGGTGGCGGCGGAGGCCGTGGTGGCCAGCTCTCTGGTCCTGCTGCTCGTCGGGTTGCCGGCGTCCTGGCACTCCGAGCGGGTCCGCCGCGACTTCGGCCTGTCGACGAACACCTGGTCGGGCTGGCTGCGCGACCAGGCGGTGGGATGGGCCATCGGCACTGTGGTCCTCGCGCTGGCGGTCGTCGCGGGGGTGTGGGCCATCGAGAGGTTCCCGCGCCGCTGGCCGTGGCTGCTCGCTGCCGCCGCGGCCGCGCTCACGGTGGTCGGATCCCTGGCCTACCCGCTGGTGGTCGAGCCGGCGTTCAACTCGTTCCGGCCGCTGGCCGCGGGGCCCTTCCGCAGCGCCGTGGTGGCGCTGGGGGAGTCCGACGGACTGGGCCGGCTGGAGGTCCTCGTCTCGGATGCGTCGATCCGCACCACGGGGGAGAACGCCCATGTCTCCGGCCTCGGCGCGACCCACCGGGTCGTGCTCGACGACACCACGCTGGCGCGCGCGCAGCGCGACCCTTCAGCGGTTCTGAGCGTGGTCGCCCACGAGTTCGGCCACGTGGTCGGACACGACGTCGCGCGCGGTACGGCCATCGGCGTCCTCGGCGCCGTCGCGGGGATCTTGGCGGGCGCGTGGCTCCTGCTGCGCGGCGCCGGAGGCCGCCCGGTGGTGGGGGCGTCACGCGTCGGCCCGGCCCGGGCGGCTGCCCTGGCCGTGGCGGTCTCCGTGACCCTGCCCTACGTCGCAGCGCCGGCCGCGAACCTCATCAGCAGGCGGGTCGAGGCCCGCGCCGACGTCCACGCCCTCGAACTGACGGGCGACGCCGAGGCCTTCGTGCGCATGCAGCAGGGGCTCGCCACCGCGAACCTCAGCCGGCTGGAGCCGACGTGGTGGCAGACGGCGCTGTTCGCGACCCACCCTGACCCCGTCTGGCGGATCGCCCTCGCCCGTGCCTGGCAGGAAGAACGGCAGGGCTGATCGCGGCGAGGGACACCAGTACGAGCGCCCCGACGAGCCAGAACTGGTTGTAGAACGCCTGCTTGTTGACCAGGTTGGCCACGAGCAGCACGAGAGCCAGCCAGCGCAGCAGCTCGGCAAGGCCCGGCTGGCGTCGCCAGACCACGGCGACGACGGCGCCCAGCGTGCCCAGCGCGACCAGTCCGGTCAGCCAGAACGGCAGCGTGACCCCCCAGGTGTTCAGCGCCAGCAGGTACAGCGTGTTGGCGAACCGGATCGGGTGGAACGACACGAGCAGCGAGACGGTGTCGTGGACGAAGTCGGCCGGGCCAGCCAGGAACCACGGTGAGATCAGCACCCCGGTCAGCGCCCCGGTCGCGATGGCCCGTCGCGCCCCGAACGGGCGCCACACCAGGAGCACCGGAAGGAGGAGTGCGAGGTGCTGCTTGCTGGCGCAGGCGAGGGCGAGGGGGAGGACTGCCCACCACGCCCGGCCCCGGTCGACCAGGACGGCCCACCACACGAGTCCGGCCAGGAGCAGCGGCTCGGTCCACGCCTGGTCGACCTGGGTGAGCGTGCCCGGGGCGAAGAGCAGCAGCGCGACGACGGCGGCGGCCCGCCAGCGCGGACCCGGGGCCGGCCCGTATGCCGCGCGGCCGCGCTGGGTGCGCGTGGCGAGCGCCCACACGCCAAGGGCCGCGACGAGAGTCCAGACGAGCAGGGCCCAGCGGATGTCCCCGGCCAGCCAGCGGCCCGGCGCGAGGAGCACCGCGGTGAAGGGAAGGTACGTGAACGCGTCCTGGATGCCCGGCGACCCGGACCACTGCACCTCGTAGAAGCTCTCCCCGCGGGCGAGGGCGTCACTGGCCTGCTGGAGCGTGACCCACACGTCGATCCGGGGGGCGGGGTCGGACACGACCGCGGTGGCGGCGGCCGCGGCATACGCCACCACCGCGGTGCACAGGGCGGCCACGGCCGCGCGGGCTCGCCCGGACCAGAGGAGCGCCGCGGTGACGAGGGGGCCGGCGACGAGCAGCGTCGAGGCCAGCGCCAGACCCGAGTCGCTGAGGTAGGAGAACAGCGGCACCGTGAGCGTGGCGAGGGCACTGCCGGCAAGCATCGCCGAGCTGCTGGCCGGGGTGAGCTCGACGCGCCAGCGCCGCCACTGCCAGAGCGCCAGCCCGACCGTGCACCCGGTGAGCACCAGGACGATCGCGACCCGGAAGCGCACGACACTCCACTGCAGCGCGGTGAAGTACGCCAGCCAGGCAGCGGCGAACACCGCGGCCTGGCTGAGGTGGGGTCGAGCGGGCATGCCTAGACCGTAGAGCCCTCCGGAGCCGAGCGGGACGGGGGGACCGGGGCCGCTCAGGAGTACAGCGCCTCGACGTCGTCGTGGAAGTCCTTCAGGACGATGTTGCGTCGCAGCTTCATGGAGGGCGTGAGGTAGCCGTTGTCCTCGGTGAAGTCGCCGCCCAGGACCGCGAACCTGCGGATCGACTCCGCCTTGGAGACGGCCGTGTTGGCGTCGTCGACCGCGCGCTGGATCTCCGCGAGGACGACGTCGTTCTCACGGGCCTGCTCGATGGTGATGCCCTCGTCGAGGCCGTGGTTCTTGGCCCACACCGGCAGCATCTCCGGGTCTAGGGTGACGAGGGCGGCGATGAAGGGCTTCTGGTCGCCCACGACGATGCACTGGGAGACCAGTGGGTGGGACCGCAGCCGGTCCTCGAGGACGGCCGGCGCGACGTTCTTGCCGCCGGCGGTGACGAGCAGCTCCTTCTTGCGGCCGGTGATCTTCAGGTAGCCGTCCTCGTCCAGCTCGCCGATGTCACCGGTGTGGAACCAGCCACCCCGGACCGCGGCCGAGGTGGCCTCCTCGTTGTTGTTGTAGCTGGTGAAGACGTTGTTGCCCCGGATCAGGACCTCGCCGTCATCGGCGATGCGGATGCCCACACCGGGCAGCGGCGGACCGACGGTGCCGATCTTGACCTTCTCGGGGATGTTGACCGTGGCCGGTGCCGTGGTCTCGGTCAGGCCATATCCCTCGAGGACGGTGACGCCGATCCCGCGGAAGAAGTGGCCTAGGCGGGTGCCGAGGGGTGCACCGCCGGACACGGCGTACATGACGTTGCCGCCCATGGCGGCGCGCAGCTTGGCGTAGACGAGCCTGTCGAAGAGGGCATGCCGCGCCCGCAGGCCCAGGCCCGGCCGGCCGGAGTCCAGGGCCGTGGACCAGGAGATCGCCGTCTCGGCAGCCGACTGGAAGATCTTGCCCTTGCCCTCCGCCGTGGCCTTCTGCTCAGCCGAGTTGTAGATCTTCTCGAAGACCCGCGGCACGGAGAGGATGAACGTCGGCTTGAAGTCGGCGAAGTCGGAGAGCAGGTTCTTGATGTCGGCGCTGTGACCCATCCTCGCCTCGCCGCTCACGCAGAGCACCTGGATGAAGCGCGCGAACACGTGCGCCAGGGGGAGGAAGAGAAGCGTGGAGGCGTGCTCGGCCGACACGACCTGCTCGAGCCGCCGGACGGCGTTCTCCGCCAGCGCCATGAAGTTGTCGTGGGTGAGCTGGCAGCCCTTGGGCCGGCCGGTGGTGCCCGAGGTGTAGATGATCGTGGCCACCGAGGCCCGGTCGATGCCGTCGCGCGAGCTGTCGAGGTCGGCGTCGCTGACCGAGGACCCGCGCTCGGCGAGGGACTCGAGGTCTCCCGCATCGATCTGCCACACGTGCTGCAGCCCGGGCAGCTGGTCGCGGACCTTCTCGAGGGTGGCGGCGTGGTCGGGGGTCTCGAGGATGATGCCGATCGCGCCGGAGTCCTCCAGGATCCACTGCACCTGGTCCGCCGACGAGGTCTCGTAGATCGGGACGGTCACGGCGCCGGCGGTCCAGATCGCGAAGTCGGAGAGGGTCCACTCGTAGCGGGTCTTGCTCATGATGGCGACCCGGTCACCGGGGCGGACACCGTCCGCGACGAGCCCCTTCGCGAGGGCGCGGACCTGCTCGTGGAACTCGGCTGCGGTCACGTCGACCCAGCGTGCGCCTGCCTTGCGGGAGAACGCGATGCGGCCGGGGTTCCGCGCTGCGTTGCGTGCGGGCAGATCCGCCAGAGTCCCCTCAGTCGTGGGCTCGACGAGCGGAGGGACGACGTGGTCCTGCACTGGGTCTCCTTTGACACGGTCTGGTCGGCCTGCACCGGAACTCTACCCAGCGGTAGCCTCGAGCGGGGAGGCTGGCGTCCTATCTCACACTCCGTACCCGCCGGCAACGCAGCACATGGCACCAACCAGGGTCGACATCATCGACGAGACGTACATACGCGCCGCCCCCGCGGCCATCCGCGAGCAGTTCGACGACGAGCGTGCGCTGGCGCGGATCTGGCCCCACCTGGCGATCTCGCTCGTCCGCGACCGTGGCCTCAAAGGCCTGCGCTGGCGGGTCGACGGGGCCGTCAGGGGCGAGATGGAGGTCTGGATCGAGCCGTTCTGGGACGGCGCGATCGTGCACCACTACGTCCGGGGCCAGGCGTCCAGCTCCGCCCCCTCCGACATCGTGGCCCGACACCGGCTGCGCTGGAAGCGAGTGGTGCATGCCCTCAAAGACTCTCTCGAAGACGCTTCGATGTAGCCTTCGGCCCATGGCCGACCGCACCGAATCCAGCATCGACATCGCCGCCAACCCGGGCGAGGTCCTCGATGTGATCGCCGACTTCCAGAGCTACCCGGAGTGGGCGACTGAGGTCAAGGCCGTGACGGTGCTGACCGAGGAGGGCGACGGCTGGGCCGACCAGGTCGAGTTCACCCTGGACGCCGGCGCGATCAAGGACACCTACGTCCTCGACTACGACTGGGACGTCAAGAACAACGGCACTGGCGTCGTCTCGTGGTCGCTCGTCGAGGCCAACGTGCTCAAGGCCATGAACGGCTCCTACACCCTCACCGCCAGGGGCAAGGACCAGACCACGGTGACCTACCGCCTCGCGGTGGACGTCAAGATCCCGATGCTCGGGATGCTCAAGCGCAAGGCCGAGAAGGTCATCATCGACACCGCGCTGAAGGAGCTCAAGAAGCGCGTCGAGGGCTGACGGCCGCACCGGCCGCCACCAGCATCCGCATGCGCGTCATCCTCTTCACCGGCAAGGGCGGGGTCGGCAAGACGACCACTGCCGCGGCCACCGCGGTCCGGGCGGCCCGTGCCGGCATCAAGACCCTGGTGATGTCCACCGACGCGGCCCACTCCCTCGGTGACGCCCTCGGTGTGGACCTGGCAGCCGCCACCCGCCGCGGTCCCGGTCGCCAGGACGGCGATCCGGCCGGAGGCAGCCCGGTGGAGGTCGAGCCGGGCCTGTCGGCCCTGCAGATCAGCGCCCCGCACTCTCTTGGCGCGTCGTGGCGGGTCGTCCAGGACTACCTGCTCTCGGTGCTGGCCACCCTCGGCATCGACGCCGTGGTCGCCGAGGAGCTGACCTCCCTGCCGGGCGCCGAAGAGATCGCGGCCCTGCTCGAGCTGCGCGGCCAGGTGGAGTCCGGCCCCTGGGACCTCGTCGTCGTCGACTGCGCTCCGACGGCCGAGACCCTGCGGCTGCTGGCCCTGCCCGAGGCGCTCGCGTGGCACCTCGACCGCCTGCTGCCCGCTCAGCGCGGCCTCATCCGCACGCTGCGCCCGGCGGCCGCCGCGGCCGCCGGTGTCCCGCTGCCCGAGCCGGCCGTGCTGGAGGTCATCACCGGATGGCATCGGCACCTGCGCGCCCTGCAGCGCCTGCTCACCAGCGAGCTCACGTCGGTGCGGCTGGTCCTGACGCCCGAGCGCGTGGTCATCGCCGAGTCACGGCGCACCTGGACCTCCCTGAGCCTGTACGGCTTCGTGGTGGACGCGGTGGTCGTCAACCGCGTCTTCCCGGATGCCTCACAGGACGCCGAGGGCGACGGGCGGCCGGACGCGTGGCGCAGTTCGTGGAACGCTGCCCAGCGCACCGGCCTCGTCGAGGTCCGCGAGTCCTTCGCCGGCGTGCCTGTCGTCGTCTCGCCCTACCTGTCCCAGGAGCCCATCGGTCCGGACGCCCTCGACGCGCTGGCGCTCGCGCAGGACCCCGATGGTGAGTATGCCGCGGGCCTCCTCGCGCCCGTGGCCCACCGCGGCATGACGGTCGCCCGGACGGCCGAGGGCTTCACGCTGTCCCTG
>Ga0247820_10002579_pt1 | contig 10166 bp, 12 predicted proteins | sample 13C_Glucose_Day1_2_FD_192480 | JGI IMG/M metagenome (GOLD analysis project Ga0247820, IMG submission 192480) | Soil microbial communities from agricultural site in Penn Yan, New York, United States - 13C_Glucose_Day14 | ecosystem: Environmental > Terrestrial > Soil > Agricultural land | place...
GTATTGCCCAGTCGTGAAGGCGGCAAGTTGGAAATGCGCTTTCGTGAGATCAAACTGAACGTCTACGGCGTAGGGGACTATGCCTTTGTCTCGGTGCCGGAGGGTGAAGGTATCGTGTTCCGTGAAGGCCAAGGCGTAATGCTAGTGTTCGCGGCTCAACAGCAAGTCCAAGAGGGCCTGGGCAAGCTGCTCAAGGCCGTGACCGGTAAGGTCGCAAAATGGCGTAAGGGCGAGTTGACCACTTTCAAGGCGAGTGAATGAACGAGGGGCAGGTGGCGGATGGCAGCCGTGCCGCGTTCCATCGACAATATCGAGCCATGGCCGTGGCACAAGCAGAACGTTTGCTGGCGCGGCGCGATGAAATGCAGGCGGCCTGGTTGACCTGGGTGGCGGCCCAGCTCTATCAGTTAAGCCCGCCTCCCTACGTCGCCATGGTGCGGCGAGAGTTGCAGCGTATCACCCAAGAATGAGCATGCTGCACATCAATTGCCCCCCTCTTGGCCGCTACTGACTTCTTCGGGCACGGCTTCTCCGGACATGCGTTTGCGAAACAGTGCCGCCCTGGCCAGTAGCAGGGTAGTGACCGGTACGGTGATCGACAGTAGGACAGGGATCAACCAAGCGTGCAGTACCGGGCCTTGCTTGAGCCATGAAAAATAGATGATCGAAGCTAAGGCAACGCACCAGGTCCCGATGGTCGAGGCCAGGGCTGGCGGGTGCATGCGCTGGAAATAATCCTTGAGGCGCAGCAGGCCAATTGCCCCGATCAATGCAAACAGGCTGCCGAGCAGCAGCAGGGCAGCGGTAACAAGCTCCAGCCAGAGTGGTAGTTCAAGAACATCGGTCATTCTATTACCTCACCACGCAGCAAGAACTTGGCCAGGGCAAACGAGCCGACAAAGCCGAACAGTGCAATCAATAGTGCGCCTTCAAAGTAGGTATCGCTGGCATAGCGGATCCCCAATACCAGCATCATGAGCATGGCCAGGATGTACAGGTAGTCCAGTGCCAGTACCCGATCCTGGGCGGAGGGGCCGCGAAACAACCGAATCAGCGTCAGGCCCATGGCCAAGGCGAAGATGAACAAGCTGGCGAGCACCGCATTGGCTAGCAGGCCTGTCATTGGAAAATCTCCATCAGCGGTCGTTCGTAGGTGTGTTTGAAGTGCTCGATGAAGGCGTTTTCATCCTTGAGGTCGAACACGTGCAGCAACAGGACGCTACGGTCCAGGGCCAGTTCTGACCAAACGGTTCCGGGTACTACGGTGGTGATCATAGACAGTGCTGCCAGGCCGTGGGCGTCGCGCAGGTCCAGGGGGATATGGACAAAGGCCGAGCGAGGCGGGTGTTGCCCGGCACGCAACACGCTGAGGGCTACTTGCAGGTTGGACTGGATGACGTCGATACCTACCCGGCCCAGTAGTTTTGCAACTGTCAGCGGCCTGCGCACATGGGCGTGCTGGGGGCGCAGTGGTGCCATCAGCAGCGGCGCCAGAATACCAAGCGCGGCTGCGAGGAGCAGATTGCCCGGGCTTACGGAGAGGTTCAGCAGCAACCACAGTACGAAGAGTGCGACAGACAGCAGCGGTGCGGGGAAAAATCGGCTCATGGCTGCACCTGTGCGTCGAGCGTGGTCGGGCCAGGGATCGGCTGCGCGGCCATTACGGCCCTGATGTAGGTGTCAGGGGTCTGCAGGCTGGCAGCAGTGTCCTGGGTGTAACGTAGCAGCGGCTCGGCTCGGAAGCTGAGCATGATGCAAAGGCCCAGCAAAATGACGATCGACAGGCATTCGTAGTGTCGCAGCGCGGGGGAGGGCCGCTCTTCAGGCTTCCAGAAGCGCTGGATGCCCACGCGGCCGAAAGCGATCAGCGAAGCCATGCCAGACAGGACGAGCAGTACTACCAGCGCCCAGGCGGCCGCAGATAGCGGTCGCTCGGCCGGCACACCCAACCCTAGTGGGTTGAACAGCGCACTGATCAAATTGAGTTTACCGACGAAGCCGGAAAGCGGTGGCATGCCGATGATCAGCAATGCACAGGCAATGAAACTCAGGCCCAGAAACGCCATGGTCCAGGGAATGATCTGGCCGATCACTGCCTTCTGCTCATCGTCCAGGTTGATACCTTTGGGTGGATGCAACGACTCGAGTGGCGAAGGCATGCTGCCTTCTTCGTCCTCCAGTGGTGGCTCGTTGGCCGAGCGGGAGCGTTCCACCAGCTCGGCGAGCAGGAACAGTGCACACAGTGCCAGGGTTGAATTGACCAGATAGAACAATGCTGCACCCGTCAGGACGGGCTGGGCAAAGCCGATCGCGCCAAGCAGAGTGCCTGCCGAAACAAGTATGCTCAGCGCTGCTATGCGCTCCAGTCGTTGTGCGGCAAGTATCGACACGGCTGCGATGGCAAGGGTGACCAACCCCCCATAGATCAGCCACTGCCCGCCGAAATGCGCGGATGCACCGGCCTGGCCCGAGAACAACAGGGACCAGAGCCGCAACACTGCGTACAGGCCGACCTTGGTCATGATGGCGAACAATGCGGCTACGGGTGCGCTGGCCGAGGCATAGGCCGGTACCAGCCAGAAATTCAGCGGCCAGATGCCGGCCTTTGCCAAGAAGGCTATGGCCAGAATTGCCGCGCCTGCGTGCAGCAAACCACGGTCGGCTTCGGGCACTAACGGTACTTTGAGCGCGAGGTCGGCCATGTTGAGGGTGCCGGTCACGCCGTAAAGCATCGCGGCGCCAATCAGAAACAGCGAAGAAGCGAATAGGTTGATGGCGATGTAATGCAGGCCGGCCCGCACCCGCGCTCGTCCCGAGCCATGCAGAAGCAGCCCATAAGAGGCCGCTAGCAGGACTTCGAAAAACACGAACAGGTTGAACAGGTCGGCAGTCAGGAAGGCGCCATACAGGCCCATCAACTGGATCTGGAACAGTGCGTGGAAGCTGGCGCCGGCGCTGTCCCAGCGGGCGCGAGCGAACAGCAGGGCGCTGATGCCGATGACCCCGGTCAAAGTCAGCAGCAGCGCCGACAGGTGATCAACCACCAGCACAATGCCGAAAGGTGCGGGCCAGTTGCCCGGCAGGTACACACCAATCGATTCCGCTTGCCCCTGGACGCGCACCCACAACAACAAGCTGATGGCGATGACCAGCCCGCTGAAGGTCGACAGCAGGTTGAGACGCGCCTTGAGCAGGCGGTGCTTCTCGCCCAGTATCAGCATCACTGCTGCGGTCAGCAACGGCAGCAGGATGGGGGCGATGATCAGTTGACTCATTTCACTCATTCATCACGCTCCCGGCCATCCACGTGGTCGGTGCCGGTCAGGCCGCGAGATGCCAGCAGCACCACCAGAAACAGGGCGGTCATGGCAAAGCTGATGACGATGGCCGTCAGAACCAACGCCTGGGGCAGCGGGTCGGTGTAGTGCAGCAGGTCCTGTGTCACGCCTTCCTTGATGATCGGCTCCTTGCCGATGAACAGGCTGCCCATACTGAAGATGAAGAGGTTGACGCCATAGGACAGCAGGCACAGGCCCATGATTACCTGATAGGTTCGTGGGCGCAGGATAAGCCACACGCCCGATGCGGCCAGTACGCCGATGGCGACTGCAATGACTTCTTCCATCAGGCGGCTCCTGCTTGGCTGGGTTTCGAAGGATTACCCGGGCGGTAGGCTCGCACCGACTGGTGTGCCAGGGCAGTGAGGATCAGCAGGGTCGAGCCGACCACGACGGTGTACACGCCGACGTCGAAGAACAGCGCGCTGGCCACGTGCACATCGCCGAGCAATGGCAGGTGCAGGTGGGCGGTATGCGTGGTCAGGAAAGGGTAGCCCAGCAGCATGGCGCCAACCCCGGTCAGTGTTGCGCACAGTAGCCCGGTGCCCATCCAACGCAGTGGGCGCAGGCTCATCTGGGCTTCGACCCATTGGGTACCTGCGACCATGTACTGGAGGATGAATGCCACCGACATCACCAGGCCTGCGACAAAGCCGCCGCCAGGCTGGTTGTGGCCCCGCATGAACAGGTACATCGAGATCAGCAGGGCGATCGGCAGCAGCAGCCGTACCAGCACCGCAGGCACCATCATGAAGCCCAGCGCTGTGTCGGTGGCATGGCGCGGGTTGATCAGGTCGGTGACCACGTCGGGTGCAAGCTGGCGCTGCTGAGCTGGCAGCTGCATGCTCTCCTTGGGTGGGCGGAAGCGGCGCAGCAGGGCGAACACGGTCAGGGCGACGGCCGCCAGCACGGTGATCTCGCCCAGGGTGTCGAAGCCACGGAAGTCAACCAGCATTACGTTGACCACGTTGGTACCGCCACCTTGTGGCAAGGCTCGGCTGAGATAGAACGAGGAAATATCGTTCGGCGTTGGTCGTGTCAGCATGGCGTAGGACAGTAGCGCCATGCCACCGCCGACCAGGATTGCCAGCAGCAGGTCGCGCAGGCGCCGCATGCGGGCGCGGTCGAGGCTCCCGGGCAGCGGTGAGACACCTTCGATACGCCGCGGCAGCCAGCGCAGGCCGAGCAGGATCAGTACCGTCGTGACAACCTCGACGACCAGTTGGGTCAGCGCCAGGTCAGGTGCGGAGAACCATACGAAGGTGATGCAGGTCATGAGGCCGCAGACGCCAACCATGATCAAGGCGGCCAAGCGGTGATACTTGGCTTGGTAGGCGGCGCCAATGGCGCAGGCGATAGCGATCAACCAAAGGGCGACGAACACACCTGAGCCCGGGATTTTAGGGCGCTCGCCCCAGCTCAGGCCGCTGTACAGCATTGGTGTGAGCCCCGCGAGGAAGGCAGCAAGCACCAGCATGAACAGTTGCGCCTGCAGACGGCGAGTGGTTAGCAGCCCCTCGATGCGCCGTGCCAGTAACATCAGGTGCACTTGGCCGTGCTCGAACAGGCGCTTGCCATTGAAATGCTCAAGCAGGGGTGGATACGGGAAGCGCCCTCGGCGCAACTGGTTGCGCAGCAGCAGGTAGAGCACGATGCCGCCGCTCATGGCCACCAGGCTCATGATCAGCGGGGCATTCCAGCCGTGCCAGATGGCCAGGCTGTACTCCGGCAGAGTACCACCCACCACTGGAAGGGCTGCAGCGGCCAGCAACGGGCCGACCGACTGGGCAGGGAAAATACCCACCACCAGGCAGGTGAGAACCAGCAGTTCGACTGGCGCGCGCATCCAGCGTGGCGGTTCGTGAGGTGTGTGAGGCAGGTCTTCGGCGGCTGGGCCAAAGAACACGTCAACGGTGAAGCGCAAGGCGTAGGCAACGCTGAACGTGCCGGCCAGGGTAGCTATCACAGGCAGTGCCGCCTCGACCCAGGCGGTGGAGCTGATGAACACAGTTTCGGCGAAGAACATTTCCTTGGACAGGAAGCCGTTCATCAATGGCACGCCGGCCATCGAGGCGCTGGCCACCATCGCCAGGGTCGCGGTGTAGGGCACCAGACGGATCAGCCCGCTGAGGCGGCGGATGTCGCGGGTGCCGCTTTCGTGGTCGATGATGCCGGCGGCCATGAACAGCGAGGCCTTGAAAGTGGCATGGTTGAGTATGTGAAACACGGCCGCCACTGCGGCGAGCGGGCTGTTCAAACCCAATAGAAGCGTGATCAGGCCCAGGTGGCTGATGGTCGAGTAAGCCAGCAGGCCCTTGAGATCATTCTGGAACATCGCTGCGAAGGCGCCCAGCAGCAGGGTTATGGCCCCCGCGCCACCGACGATCCAGAACCACTCCTCGCTGCCCGAAAGCACCGGCCACAACCGTGCGAGTAAAAACACCCCGGCCTTCACCATGGTTGCCGAGTGAAGATAAGCCGAAACCGGAGTTGGTGCTGCCATGGCATGAGGGAGCCAGAACTGGAAGGGGAACTGCGCGCTCTTGCTCAATGCTCCGACCAGGATCAGGGGCAGCAGCACTGGATACAGCGCGTGCTGGCGAATGGTCTCGCCGGCAGCCAGCACTTTATCCAGGTCATAGCTGCCCACCACATGGCCGAGCAATAATGCGCCGACCAACAGGCACAGGCCGCCGGCGCCGGTAACCATCAACGCCATGTAGGCCCCGCGTCGGGCGTCGGCGCGGTGGTGCCAGTAGCCGATCAGCAGGAACGAGAACAGGCTGGTCAGCTCCCAGAAAAACACCAGCTGTATCAGGTTGCCCGAAATCACCAGGCCGAGCATGGCGCCCATGAACGCCAGAAAGAAGGCAAAGAAGCGTGGTACCGGGTCCTGTGGCGACATGTAGTAGCGCGCGTACAGCGACACCAGGGTGCCTATGCCCAGTACCAGCAGCGAGAATAGCCAGGCGAAGCCGTCCATGCGCAGTACCAGGTTCAGGCCCAGGCTGGGCAGCCAGAGGAACTCCTCGCGGATTACACCGCCGTGGGCAACCTGGGGGTACAGCAGTGCTACCTGGACGGTGCCGACCAGGGCCACGAGCCCAGCCAGGATCGACTCGGCGTTACGTGCGTTGTGCGGCAGCACAGCTGCCAGGCAACTGCCCAAGAACGGCAGAAGCAGTAGCACTATCAAGGACATAGCGTTCTATTCTGGAAAGGTTTGCCAAGGATCATACGTGCCGCGCAGGTGATCACCAACACGCAAGCTGTCGCAGAATCATACAAACAGGGTGTGACAAGCCGTTTTTTTATAACAGTTTTTTACGAGCATAGCTGTTGTTCACTGCTTTACAGCCCGCCTTCGCGTTCGCCCTCTACCTTGAGCTCTTCGCTTTCATTGCGTAGTCGTCGAACTTTAAGTTCGCTGACCACCACGGCGATGACGATCAATAGGCCGCCTATAAGCGCCACACCGGGCAGACGCTCGCCGGCGATGCGGCCGACGATGCCCGCCCACACCGGCTCGCCGGCGTAGATGAGCGTGGCGCGGGTTGGCGATACCGATTTCTGCGCCCAGTTCATCGCTACCTGGATCACTGCGCTCATGGCACCCAGCCCCAGTGCACTGAGCAACAATAGCCAGGAGAAGTCGGGGATGCGCTCCTGAGTCGGTACGATCATCAGGAACGACAGCAGCGAGGCGGTGGCCAGTTGCACAACGGTGACGCGGCGCACATCGACCTGTCCGGCATACCGGCTGATCAGAATGATCTCGGCGGCGATGGCCACGGCGCTCACCAAGGTCACGACTTCGCCTTCGCTGAAACGCAGGGTGCCGCCGTCGGGGCCGGCGAGCAGCATCAGGCCGAGGAACGCCAGGCAGATACCCAGGCTTGGCATCAGCCCTGGACGACGGCCAAGCACCAGCCACTGCAACAGCGGTACGAAGGGCACATACAGTGCAGTGATAAAGGCCGACTGGCTGCTGCTGATGGTTTGCAGACCCATGGTTTGCAGACCATAACCTAGCATGATAGTCGCACCGATCAGCACGCCGGCCTTCATTTCGGTGAATGTCAGCCCAGGCAGCGCGCGTATCGACACCAGGCCCACGAACAAGGCGGCAGCGGCAAACCTCAGCCCGACGAAGAACATCGGGCCACTCACGGTCATGACGTTGTGCACCAGCAGGAAGGTGCCGCCCCACAGCATGGTGATGAACACCAGTACCACTTCGGCCTTGCTCAGGCGCAAGGATACGTTGGTCTGCTGGCGGTTGATCGGTTGGGTCATGGTCTTGCTTACTCGGAAGTGGCAGCGCACAATCGCCGCAAAGTGGGCAGTATACTGCGCAACATTTAGAAGTGAGCAATATAGTGCACAAAGATTCCGCGCACCGTGCTTCGGTGCTGCAGCATGTGAGCTTCAACGTTCGCGCCCTGCGCAATGCAGTGGGGATGAGCCAGAGTGCTTTGGCCGAGCGTTCTGGTGTCAGCCGGCGCATGCTGGTGGCGATCGAGGCCGGTGAGAAGAACGTCAGCCTGACTACGCTCGACCTGATAGCCGAAGCGTTGGGGGTTGCCTTCAGCCGGCTGATCCAGGCGCCCGACCAGCGTGATACCAGCCGTATCGACGAACTGGCCTGGGCCGGTGAGCATCCCCAGAGCAAGGCGGTGCTGCTGGCCAGCAGCGCCGCTCGGCGAGAGGTGGAGATTTGGGAGTGGACCCTGGCGCCGGGTGAGAGCTACACCAGTGAAGCCGATGCCGAGGGCTGGAGCGAGCAGATCTATGTGGCTGAAGGGCAACTGACGCTGATCATCGAGCAGACCGAGTACTGCCTGCACGTCGGTCAGTTTCATGTGTTTGCCAGTAACTGCCTCTATGCCTACCGCAACGATGGTGCCGTGCCGACGCGTTTCGTACGCAACGTGGTAATTTGAACGGTCAGTTATTCAGAAGGTCATCGGTCTTCACCACTTTGGCGTACGCAAAGGCGAGTGCAGCCATCACCGAATCGTGCACATGGGCCGCCGGTATTTGCTTGCCATTGAACTCAAGAGGCAGGGTGGCGCAGGCATCGTGCGCCACCGTGACTTCGTAGCCAAAGTCAGCTGCTGCTCGCGTGGCGGCATCGACGCACATGTGGCTCATGCTGCCGACTATGGTGAGTGTTTTTACACCTTGGTCATCAAGCTTGCGCTTTAGATCGGTATCAAGAAATGCATTCACCTTGTGCTTGAGCACGACGGGCTCGTCATCCAGCGGCTGGACTTTTGGGTGAATCGCAGCGCCTTGGGTGTCGGGAGTGAAGAACGGCGCGTCTTCGCTTTCGAACTCATGCCGCACATGCACCACAAGGTCGCCTCGCTGGCGTGCCGCGGCCAGCAGCTTTGCCGCATTGTCGGCCGCGGGGTTGGCGCCTTCCAAGGGCCACTTGCCTCCGGGGAAATAGTCGTTCTGGATGTCGATGATGATCAGCGCCTGCTTGCTCATGCTGCCTCCTGGGTCAGTAGCATCGGGTGGCATTAGTTATAGGCGGTGCGCGGGATGAATGCGTAGTTCAGGGCAGATGCGGCCCGGGCCCCTCGCTGGCGAGGTGATCCTGGCGATTGCGAAGCGGGCAATCCTTCAGCGACATGCAGCCGCAGCCAATGCAGCCGTTAAGTTGATCGCGCAACAGGATCATTTCGTCGATGCGTCGATCGAGGTCTTCGCGCCAGCCTTCGGACAATCGTCGCCAGTCCTCGGCGGTAGGAATGTGATCACTTGGTAGCGTCGCCAAGGCCCTAGCGATGTTGGCCAGCGGGATGCCCAAGCGCTGAGCCATCTTGATCACCGCCACGCGGCGCAGCATCGCCCGTGGGTAACGGCGCTGGTTGCCGGCGTTGCGGGAACTCTGGATCAGGCCTTTGGTTTCATAGAAGTGCAGAGCGGTTACCGCCACACCGCTGCGCGCGGCCAGTTGGCCGACGCTGAGCAGCTTTTCGTGGGTGGTCGGCGTATGTCTGTGCATGCGAAAAAGCTCTTGACCTTGAGTTAACTGGAGGTTTTACCCTGCCGATCATCGCGCTGCAAGCGTCCGGAGCAAGGAGACTGTCCATGTTGGCCATGCCGCAACCGCTGTGGTTCACCCAGATGATCGAATATGAAGTGCCTGCCACCCGCCAGGAGGCACTTGCCCACGCATTGGTACTTCGCGCTGAGGAGCTGGCCTCGCGTTTTGAGGGGCTGCAAGAAGTCAGCATACAGGCCAGCGATGACGGTAGCCGCGTATTGCAGTGTCTACAGTGGCAATCACGACAGGCTTGGGTAGCGGCAGCTGCGTGTTTTGTCGAAGAGCCCTTCCTCGAAATCGTGCTTCGACATCAGGCGCGCAGCGTCAACTTTGCCGCTTATCAGGCGTTACGAAGCCTGGCGCGGGGTGTCGACGGTGGCCTGCACTGCCAGGTCGGTGCGTCTCAGGCATACCAGGGGGCATAATGGGGATAGCGGTCCAGACGCGCACCTATCACCATCTCGCTGATCCACGACGCGAGGATCGAACTATAGGCTTTCTGGCTTTGCTCGCTCGATAGTGCGTGGTCCGCGCCGTCGACGATGCGGTGGGTAAGCGAGTGGGCGCTGACGAAAGCCGAACGGTAGCTCATCAGCGTGGTGTGAGGCACATAATCGTCCTGTTCCGACTCAACCAGCAGCACGTCGCCAGCGAACTCCGCGCAGGCAGCCAGGGCGCGATTGTCACCTGGGCCAAGCAGGCGCTGGCGGTAGGCTTTCAGGCGCTGACGGTCCAGGGTCTGTTTGGGCTTGTCCCATTCGTCGTCCCAG